>Ga0102938_10000030_pt1 | contig 68721 bp, 58 predicted proteins | sample SalPonR2_B_D2_MG_FD_84516 | JGI IMG/M metagenome (GOLD analysis project Ga0102938, IMG submission 84516) | Salt pond soil microbial communities from South San Francisco under conditions of wetland restoration - Salt Pond MetaG R2_B_D2_MG | ecosystem: Environmental > Aquatic > Marine >...
AATCGGGACTGAACGACCAACTAGTATTCGATGTTCCGGCTTTTTCCGGCAATTGGGCCGGCAAGGTGCCTCATCCAAGAAATGCCGCATCTTATGCGATACCGATTGCGACTTATCTGTGTCCGAGCGATCCCGCACCATCGACAACGACCGTCAATGTTTCCGGAGCGGCGTACACCTATGGCGGCATCAATTACATGGCCAGTTTTGGCAGCAACCGCAATCAGAATTATGATTTTCGGTGGAAAACGGACGGCATGTTTTTTGAGCCGTACGGCATCAAATTCAATCACGTGACCGACGGTCTTTCAAGCACCGTAATGATGAGCGAAACGGTCCGTAGCGAAGGCCCCGATACAACCCTTCCGCCGGGTGAGCTGCCTCGCAAACCGTATGCTTATACGTTGAACGGTTCGTCTGGAGTGAGCCCTGCACTGGAGTCAGCGCCTGGCATGACGGCCAGTGGTGGAGCGTGGTCCGGCTACGTCAATGCAGCTGGCATGATCCACAACCCGGATGTCGATTCATTCTGGAATGCATTCAGTTCATGGCGCGGCGGTGCGAGTCCCGCGATTCGTGGACGTGGCATGAGTTGGGCGTTTACCGGCGCGATCAATTCCATGACCAATGGGTATCTCTCACCCAACAGTCATACACCTGACATCGTGACGCATTGGACCGGCTACTTTGCTCCGCGAAGCTACCACACGGGCGGTGCTCACTTGTTGTTCGCCGACGGTTCGGTCCATTTCCTTAGTGACAGCACCGACGTGCAATTGCATCGCAACTTGCACAGCGCCAATGGTGGCGAAGTCCTGGAGGGGTTCACACCGTGAGTCAACCTATCGAAGGGCCCATGCCCGAGAGTCCCGAGGAGCACGACAGCGTGTCGTCGCGCCGTCAGGGATGGCCTGACTATGCAACCGTTTGGCGTTGGCATTTTTATGCCGGACTGTTTTGCATTCCGTTCGTAATCGTGCTTTCGATTACCGGGACGATCTATTTATTTCGACCGCAGATCGAAGCGTTCCAGGAACGTGGCTACGATCGGTTGCCCGTTACCAACACCATGGCACAGCCCTACGCGGAGCAAATCCGTGCTGCGGTTCAAAACGTCCCCGATTCGCGTTTCGCAGCGCTCGAGTTGCCTGCTGCTGATTCTTCGGCGACGCGGTCTGCCGATCAAACGGTGGCAACGCGCGTGATTGTCGACCAAGCGGGGCGTCGTGTTCGCGTGTACGTCGATCCCAACGATGCGTCGGTGCTCGGTGCGGTTGTCGAGAACGAGCGTTTTATTCGGGTGGTGCGTCGAATCCACGGCGAATTGTTGTTGGGGAAGCGGGGTTCTTATTTGGTGGAGCTGGCCGCTAGTTGGACGATCGTGATGGTCGTCACCGGGATGGTGCTGTGGCTGCCGCGAAAGTTGCGTGCGGCCGGGGTGCTCTATCCGCGATTGTTCCAGCGGGGCAAGACGTTCTGGAAAGACTTGCACAGTGTCGGTGGTTTCTGGGCGTCGGGCTTGATCGTGTTCTTGATCGCAACCGGATTGCCCTGGTCGACGTTTTGGGGTGACTACTTCAAGTCGGTGCGTCGGGTTACCGGCACTGCCGTCATCCAGCAACACTGGGATGGGGGACACGGTAAAAAGTCGGAGCAGGTGTTGCCGAGCACAGGTTCTGGGCATGAAGGGCATGCCGGCCACGAGGGCCATGATCAAGCGCTGCAATCGTCGAAGCAGGGACTGCCACCAGCAGGCCCCGCTTGGCGGACTCCGGTTCCCGATCCAACGAGCTACGATGTCGAGCAAATCGCGGGCGTTGCCCAAGTAGCGACGACCCTCGATTTTATGCCGCCGATCGTGGTTTCCCCACCGACAGCCGGCGATGCGGTGTGGACGATCAAATCCGAAACGGCGAATCGGCCTTACCAGCAGACCGTTCGCTTGGATGCGGAAACCGGAAAAACGATCAGCCACGAGCGATTCGCCGACCGCCACTGGGTCGATCGCTGGGTGGGGCAAGGCATTGCTTTGCATGAGGGCCAGCGATTCGGATTGGCAAATCAGTTGATCGCGCTGTTTGCGACGGTCAGTTTAGTCATGCTCTCCTGCACCGGGCTGCTCTTGTGGTGGCGAAGACGGCAAGCTTTCAAACGCTCCCGCGATGAAGCAGCGATCGGATGGTTGCCACCGCCAAGACGTGGCGCGGCAGATCAGGCAACGACTATCGTGCCCAGCGGGCGGTTGTGGATGGCCGCCGTATTGACGGTGGCGCTGGCGATCTATCTGCCGATCTTCGCATTGTCACTGAGCATCGTATTGATTTTGGATCGATTCGTGCTGTCGCGGTGGCGCGGACTTTCCGCAAGAGGACCAACCGACGTGGCGGCCGGTTGATTGGTGCCCGGTTGATTGGCGGCCGGGACCAGGACGCGCGTCACAGGCAACCTAAGCCAACTCGCAACCGAATGCTTCTGCAGCGGCCAGCCGTCTCCGTGCGTTCAAGTCTTCGAAGTGTTGGTGCGCCTGCTTTCGCAAGCCGTTAAAGTCAAGTTCACGGTCGGTGACTTCTAAAGCTGCATAAAGGTTGTCCCACAACGCTGTGCGTTGTTGAGCGGCAACCGTCAGCATCTCCAACTCCAAGACACGGCTGAGAGGTGAGTACGTTAGCAGGGAGTCGTTCCGTTTCAGACGCCCCAGCTTTTCCGCCATCCACGCCACTCCTTGCTTGAGCGGTGTACGGATAGAACCCTTGCCGCCGACTCGCTGCAAGATCGTCTCCAACACTCCTTTCTGAGCCTGCAATTCATGCTTTAATCTCTTGAGAAAATGCCCTAAAGAGGTTCCCTGATTGTTGGACTGGCAGCGTTCGACCAGCTCGATCTCCCCTATTATGAAAGCTAAGTGGTCATCCAAGTAAATGCCCAACCGTTCTTGGTTCACTAGAATCTCCTCGCCATTCGACCAGCTAGGTGTGGGTCAATTGCAGTTCCTAGGTCTGGCCGTGCTGTCGGCTGCGAAAACCAATTCGTGTCCCTTCGTCCATTCTCCAGCATGCAATGAAACGTGAACGACCGCACAATTCGAACCGCCGCAACGAAACGGTTTCATTCGGTCGGACGGGGATTCATCACCTGGAGCGTTTTGATGGCCACCGAAATGGTGCACGGCGTCTTGCGAGCAATCCTGCTGGTTCCAATGAGTGGCGAATGGCGTTCCAATCAGCTTGGAGCCGTCACCGGTTCAGCGATTTTGTTTGCCATCGCCTATAGAAGCACTCGATGGATCAGTGCAACACGTCGTCCAGAGTGGCTGTCGATCGACGCTATGTGGCTGGCTATGGCCGTTGTGTTTGTGGTCGCTTTGCGGTCGGACTGCGTTGAGACCAGATCGCTGCAAACGACAACTTGTTGGTCGGCGGTCCGATGCCGATTGGCTTGCCGGCGCTGTTTCTCCGTCCTGGGATAGCGGCCAAATGACAAGGCATCGTTAGCTAATGAGCGTTAAATAAGTGTCGGGTACCTTTTGTGCGAAGCACCCGTAGGGCGAGTTCCTCGCAAAAGGTACCCGACACTTTTTTGTCGCAGGATCCTAAAGTCCTCGTTGCGATCCAATGGGCAATGCGACACCCCGGGTTACCTTTTCGTCAAGGAATCACAGGGGATCCTAAAAAAGACCCCCGTCCCCTTTTACCGGGGGAGTTTTCTTTGGTCGAGGCGGTCGCCGGTGGGGATGCGGATGGGTTGGTTCAGCCCTTGCTTGGTTGCCAATTCGCGGAACAGCTGCGTTCGGAGTTGTTCAATTTGAGCTTGGTAAGCTGGCACGTCGATTAGGTTGTGTCGCTCTTCGGGGTCGGTTTCCAAATCGTGAAAACTGTCCCGATCCCAATGCCCATGGTAGTAGATGTACTTGAAGCGGTCGGTTCGAATGGCAAGCAGGGTTGGAGTGGCCGGGAAATTCCATTCCCAGTGATACTCGTACAAGATGTGGTCACGCCAGGGTGTCGGCGTGCCCGTTAGCAGCGGTGCAAAGGACCGGCCATCGAATTGCGTTTCCGTCGGTGGCTTCACACCGGCGACATCCAACAATGTGGGCGCAATATCGATGTTCTGCACCATTTCCGAAACCACGCTGCCCGGTGGAATCAGCTCGGGTGCCCAGGCAATCATGGGGACCCGCATACTGGTTTCAAACGCGTCCCGCTTGTCATAGAAGCCGTGTTCGCCCAAGTGAAAACCGTTGTCGCCCATGTACACGACCAGCGTGTTTTTGGCCAATCCGTTGTCTCGCAAGTAGTTCATCACGCGGCCGATGTTTTCGTCAAGGCTGTGAACGGACTCGCAATAGCTGTGGAACAGGTCGTCAAAATCGGGGACGGGATCGTTGTCAAAAGCGCCTGTTTCCATGTGATCGATGCCATGGATCGAGTAGCGTCGATCGCGCACCCAACGCGGCTGGGTGAGATAGTTGCGTGCGGTGTTCGCCATCGTCGGCGGATAAGCGATCGCTCGGTCGGCGTAGCGTCCGCGGTGTCGCGCGGCGGGTTGAAACGGATAATGCACCGCTTTGAATGACAGATACAAAAAGAATGGTTGCTCGGCGCCTTTGCGTTGTTCCAGCCAATCGAGGGCCAGTTGGCTGGTGACGTCGGCGTTGTAGCCTTCGAATTGACGTTGTTGGCCGTTGATGTTGAACGTCGGGTCGAGGTACTCCCCCTGCCCTTTAAAGCTGGCCCAGTGATCGAACCCAGGACGCGGCTGATCGCTGTCGTGACCCATATGCCATTTGCCAATCAAGGCGGTCTGATAACCGGCTTGGCGGAGGAATTCCGGGAAGAAGACGGTGCCTGCTTTGACCGGCCTTTGATTGTCGACGACGCCATGACGATGCATGTACTGGCCGGTCAAGATGGAAGCTCGGGAAGGTGAGCACAGCGAGGTGCTGACGAAGGCATTCTTCAGGTGTGCCCCTTCGGCGGCCAATCGATCGAGGGCTGGGGTTTCCAGCCATTCGGGGCTGCGATCATGAAATCCCATGAAGTCGTGACGATGGTCGTCACTGAGAATGAACACGATGTTCCGCTGGGCGCCATTCCGCTGGACGCCATTCCCTTGGGCTTTGGCAGCCTGGGATTGGATCAAGCCCCCTAAAACCATTGTGAACAAGAGTGACCATTTGAATGACATGGCAGGCAGTCTCATGAGGTGAAGTTTAGCGTCGGTGCGATGGAATTCGGCGATGTCGGCGGCGCGACGAAGTCAAGCGAATCGGGCGTTACGGCGTGACGGGCTGCTCGATTTTTTTCGGCAATCCGGCATCGGTTTTCTGCAACCAGCGGTCAAGCTGCTCACGTAGCTTTTTAGCGACTGCGGGCGACGTGGTGGCCAAGTTTTTTGCTTCGCTTGGATCTTGTTCCAAGTCAAACAGTTCGAGTGAGTCATCATCGTATCGTCGGATGAGTTTATGCTTGCCAGCCCGGATGGCCGATCCAGGCCGGTTCGACTTGTGAAACGCGAAGTGCGGATAGTGGAAAAACAGTGCGTCGCGTTGCAACGAACCACCCGTCAATAAAGCGCGCAGCGATTCACCGTCGAGAGCTTCGCTGGGATCCAGTCGTACGTCGGCGGCATCGAGCATGGTGGCCGTTAAATCCATGCTGATCACTGGCGTTTCGTTCACCGAGTTGGCCGATGTCACTCCTGGCCAACGGACAATCAACGGCACACGCAGGCCGCCTTCATAGAGAAACCCCTTGCCGGCACGCAGCGGGCGGTTGTCCGTCGCACCCGACCAGCCACCGTTATCGCTGGTGAAGATCACCAAGCTGTTGTCGGTCAATTCGAGTTTGTCGAGTTCCTCGAGTACGCGGCCGACGGCGTGATCGGTCGCTTCGATTTGCCCGCCGTAAATCGGATTCTTCAGGCCGCGTCCGGTTCGTCCTTGGTAATGCTCAATCCGTTCGGCGGGAGCTTCGAAGGGATAGTGTGGATTGTAGGTCCACAGACAGACAAACATCGGCCGATCGTGTTCTCGTCGCAGGAACGCGATGGTCTCGTCCGCCAGGCGATCGGTCAGGTATTCTCCGGTCTTGCGGGCCGGTAACGCGGCAATCCGATACGGATCAAAGTAGGTCGGCGGACCGCCCAGCCCACAGCCGCCGAGATTGACATCGAAGCCGTGAGCGGTTGGCCAGAACGTGGAGGGTTCGCCGAGATGCCACTTTCCAAAAAAGCCGGTCGCGTAACCGGCCGCTTTCAGCCGTTCGGCGAGCGTCGTCGTTTCATGGGCCAGTTGATGTTCGGTCTTTGGTGGCTGGACCAGTCGATCGGCGGGCCAAAACATCGGCCCGTCGGCACCGTGTTGAGTGATCTGCAGCCGTGCCGGAGCGAGGCCGGTGATCAACGCGGCTCGCGTTGGCGAACAGACCGGCGCGGCGGCATAAGCGTTCGTGAACCGTACGCCTTGTTCGGCCAAACGGTCGATCTTCGGCGTTTGAAGGATCGGATTTCCTTGGCAGTGCAGATCCATCCAGCCCATGTCATCGGTCATGATGCAGATAATGTTCGGTCGATCCGCCGCAGCGGCTTGGGCAGCAAATCCAAACAGACAGCAGGTGATGGCAAGAGTGCATTGCTTGATCATGGAACGCCTTGGGAGGAGTCGGTTTGTTAGATGCTAACCCGTTCGGAACGCTCCAACGCATTCAGCGACCTGGTATGGCTTGATGCTCGAAGCTCACTCGATCGATTGTACTTTGCCCATCGCGTTGACCGGTTCGACCATTTCGACACGATTGTCGAGTGTGGCGACAAGGTCTGGCAGATCGTAGACCCGAGTCGCTCCGTGGATGCAGTTGACGAACTGAGCTTCGGAGGTCAGCGACGCCAAAATCGGCTCCCAACTGGGCAGCATTCGGTGGAGTGTAATGTGCGCGAACAGGGCTTCTTCAAGCGTCGCGGCATGCAACCCGGCTGTGGCCACATCACCGGAGCAGACCAGGTCGACCTTGCCGGTTCTCGACGGATCGGTTTCGCTTTGCAGCCAACGGGCGGCGACCAGCAAGTCCTCGGCGCGCATGCCGACGTAGTTCTTACCTAACAGGTACGCGATCGCGACATGCTTGCCGTCTTGGCCAAAGCGGGGGTGATACCACACCGCGCTGGCCGGCGCGGTCTCACCGATGCCGCGTGGGTCAATGGCCAACACGGTATGGCCTGCCTTGGCATATGACCAAGCGGATCGCTTGTCGCCGTCGACTTCAAACGAAGCTTGCTTCCCCGCTTGATGAGCGTACAGCAGCGGGCCTTGATTGGCGTCGTCTGGCCGGTACAGGAAGGCCGGCAACGGTAAGCCTTCCTCATTTGTCAAAATCCAGCTTTCGATCGCAATCCCATCGACTTTCAGCGTCGCTGTCTTCTCGACTTGGGGGACGGGGATTTCCGCTAGTTGCCGAATGCCGGCAAGTTCTCGAACCGCTTGCTTGGCGGTCGCTACGTTTTTCCAGATCGCTTCACGTGTCGGTTGCAGCTCCAAAAACTCGGCGTGCTGTTGTTGATTGACGCTACGTGCACCCGGTAGCAACAAGACTTGGCCTTGCGGGGTCACTTGCAATTCTTCGGGCGAGAGCAATTTCAGCGCGGGTTCGCGCACCACCTCGTCTCGACCAGCCAGCCAGCGGACCATCCACTGCACGGCTGCCTCTCGGAGCGGTTGGTGCCAACCATGTTTTTCGTCGACTTCGGCGAGGCTGATTCGTTCGGGAAAGCCAAGCCGTGAGTACAGGCGTTTGCCACGACGAAACGAGGTCCACGCACCGTCGATGGAAAAAAAGTCTTGTGTGGCGGTACACATCAAGATGGGTGTCGGAGCTCGCATCAGCAGGTAGTCGGAATGATCCATACCCCAGCCAATCTGTCCGAAGATATTCTGTTCGGCATCTTGGGGGCCGATCGTGTGAAGCAATCGTTCAAAGGTCGTGATATAACACGCCGGCGAGGCGGCTTGGATGCGATCGTCCAAGGCCATCAGGTAAGCCGTCTGAGTGCCTCCGCCGCTGTTTCCCATGCAGCCGATCTGATCGGCCGCCACATCGGGACGCTGCTGCAGGTAATCAATGCCTCGCATCGCGTCCCAAATCTCGATTCTCGCGGTGTTCTGCCCGAGCAAAATCGCGCCGAGTCCCACCAGCGTGTGGCCTTGCGTGGAAGACGACACCACCACGCTGTGGTCTTCGTCCAAATGCTGCAGCCGTTCGCCTTGGCAAATCGGATCGATGATCAAACCGACGATGCCGTTCTTAGCCAGCATCGCGGTCGCCGTCTGGTAGCCTTCGTAGCCTTTGCCGTTGGCCGAGTGACCGCACACGACCAGTACGCCAGGATACGGTTTCTGAAAACGATCCGGCTCCGGGACAAAACACAGTCCCGTGACGTAGTGTCCAGGGCGGCTTTCGAAGAGAACTTTCTCCACCCGGTAGCCGTCGCGTTGCACCGTCCCGGTGACCCGTGCGTTCAAAGGCGTTCGTTCGGGGAAACCACCGATGTGGCTCACGAATTGGTCTCGCAGGTTCTGCTGATAGGTGGCGATCTGCGCGGGCGTCTGAAGTTGTTCGTAGCGAGTTTCCCAGTCGGCAAAGCTCTGCTTAGCCTGTTCGAGCAACCAGCTTTCCATGATCTGGTTCGGCTGTCGGCCGTCGACCGGTTTTAGAACCTCGATCGGCATTTCGGCCGACACGGGTGCGGCTTCCGAAATGAACAAGATGTTGCAGACGAACAAGAGGCTGACAGTGAGATGTTTCATGGTGGGGCTTTGCGAGTGAGGAGGATCAAGGTGGGATCATCAGTTTAGCATGCCCTCAGCGCGACGCGTACAAACCGCATCGCGTTCCTCCGAGCTTGCAATCGTGTTGTCATGCTGCCCCAAAAAAAATCGCAGCGTGATGAACGCTGCGAGGCAAAGTTCGATGGGTTGGCGAGGCACCAAGCCACCATCGAGATGGGCTCAGTGTGCCATCGCGAAACGCGATCAGTCGCGTACGATAACGCGTCCGTGGCGGGTCACAACGACTTCGGCTTTGTAGCCACATCCAGGCCAGCACAGGGTTGCAATGCGACGACCAAAAATACCGGAGCGCCAAGTGATTTGAGGCACTTCGTCACAGCACGTCGCGGGAATGCACAGGGTGGCTTGAGAAGTCGTGCAGGTGCAAGCGTCGTACAAGCAAATGGTTTTCGAGACGTCTGGAATGGGTGGCGGACAAGGGCAGCAAACCGGTTCGCAGCAAACGGGCTCGCAGCAAGCCGCGCCGCCGTGATGATGACCAGCGCTCGCCGAATCAACAAACATTGCCGAAGTTAGAAAAGCGAGGGCGACTGCGGCAACCGAACGGGCAATCTGTGTGGTGTTAAACATCGTGCTTCCTCAAAAGTTGAAATGGGCGGTCCAGGTACTTTATGCCAACTTAGGCCACCTAACTGGCTGTTGCAAGTCACCTATACGTTTGTGGGCTACCTTCGGGATTCGGAGGCGTCGCAGGGCGCAACTTGTCTGAACCGTCCGATCTGTGATGGTTCAGGTCACCTAGCGGAATATTCTGATTCTGGCGGATGCGATCGTCACGCTGACGCCCGAATCGGCAAACAATTCTGCGGGGCGATGCGTCGATAAGTTCTCGACGATCTCTTTTGCTTTTGCCTCCCACCCCGGAACGCCCATGCCTTTCCTCCGTGGCTCGCTGTCTTACGAACGCTTCAGTATCGCTAATTTTGATTCCAAAGGCTTTGACGATGCTCATCTTGAGCAATTGCAGAATCATGCCGCTGGTCAGTTTCAGACCGAGTCGGAAGACAATGTGCATGTTGGCTTTTTGGGTGGCGAACATCTTTTTGATCAAGAGTTCGACTACAGCAAGAATGTGATCAACGACACCGTGCACGCCGCTGTGCGGATCGATACAAACCAAATACCGGCGGCGATTCGCAACGCTTGGTTGCAGATTGAGTTAGGTGGTTTGATCAAAGACAGCCCGACGGGAAAGATCTCGAAGGCGGCTCGTAAGGAAGCCAAAGAGGCGGTGGAAGCGCGTTGTGAGACCGAAGCGGCGACAGGCAAATACCGCAAGATGGCCGCCGCATCATGGCTCTGGGATCTGCGAAAGAGCGTCTTGCACTTTGGAGGTTCCAGTGGTGCCAGCGCCCTGTGTGCTGATCTGCTGGAGCGGGTCTTTGAGGTCGAAGTCCGCCGGATGAGTGCGGGAACGATCGCACAGAGCTGGGCACGAGAAAACGATCGCATCGCACAACTGGACGACTTGTATCCCGCCAGTTTTGTCGCCGATCAATCGGTCATGCAAATGCCGTGGGCCAATGAGCATTCCCAGGCTCCCGATTTCTTAGGTAACGAATTCTTGCTGTGGTTGTGGTGGCGATTGGAGAACCAATCGGACACCATCACGTTGCCCGATGAGTCGGAAGTCACCGCGATGTTGGCCAAGACGCTGATGCTCGAGTGCCCGCTGGCTGAGTCAGGCAAAGAGACCATTTCGGCAGAGTTCCCTGTGAAGCTGCCCGAAGCGATGCAGGCGATTCGTAGCGGCAAGCTACCACGCAAGGTCGGCATGATTCTGGTCCGTGACGGCCTGCGTTATGAGCTTGTCTTGCAAGCCGAAACGTTCGCTGTCAGTGGAGCAAAGATTGTTGCTGAAGACGAAGAAACGATCGAGATCGACGATCGGATCGAGGCGATTCGCGGCTTAAGTGAGACGATTGACGGAATGTTTCACACCTTTTGCGAACGGCGAACCGGCGAAGCGTGGGGACAAGAACGCAACCAGATTCAACAATGGTTGGAAAGTTCAACGCAGCCCAGTCAACGCGCCGCCTAAGGCTAGGTTCGTGGTCTAGCCGTAGGCTCATCAGCGTTCTGCGGTGTTGAGGACGGGTGCGGTACTGTTCGCAAGGGACGACGATGGAGGCTCCGCTAATGCTCGGAACAACGATATTTGGCCATAGCGAAAACGGATCCAGACCAGCATCCACAGCACGCCAAACAGCAGCAGTCCCGAAGTCAGCAAGCCTGCTTCGGGACCGTAGCTACCGCCCGTCCAGAGTTCCGGTCCGCTTTGTTTGATAACCAAAATGCGGCTTGCAAAAGTAAGCCCGCTGACAGGATAGCCAAACACCGGACCTTGGAAGAAATTCCATGTGATGTGGATCCCAATCGGAAGTCCCAATCGGCCGGTTAACAGAAAACCAAGCCCGAAGATGATTCCGGCTAGCACGGTGTTGGTGGTACTTGGCAGCGATGCATAGGGATTTCCAAAGTGAGCCACCCCGAAAGCGACGGCCGTCAAAGTTAGTGCCAATACCAGTGCGCGGCCTGAACCTACTTGGCGAAAATTCAGCCCTTCGGCAAGATTCCGCAGCAGGTACCCGCGATAAGCGATCTCTTCGTAGGCACCCACGCAGATAAACAGGACCGCCAGCGACGCGATGACCGTGTGGAAGGCCTCATCGGGATCACCCTGTTGATACCAACCGACGACCTCCACCCAGCCAAGAAGCCAATGACAAAAAAACACGCTGCTCAGCAGCAGCGCACCAAGCAGCATGCCAAAGCCCAAATCGGTCCACCAGCGACGGTCCATCTGCAAGCCGAAGTCGGCCAGCGATCGACGGTCGAGTCGGCGAGCAGCAACGGCGACACCGGCAAGCGTGCCGAGAAGAACCAGACAGGGAGCAAGGCCGACAAACAGCCGTTCGTCGTGGAGGATCCGTCGAAGTCCATACAGTGGCAGCAGTGAAAAGGCGACCGTCATCACAACGGTTAGCAACACTCGCCAAAGACTGCGTAAGCGGTGCTCATCCTGGTTCCAGAACAATCGCTTCATCCCCAGCTACCCTGGTGTGAGTTGTTTGTTGGACGACCGCCTAAGCGGTGCAGAACCGCCTCGGAATGACCTTGACATTCACATCGGACCAAGACAAGACCAATTCAGGAAATGCGAGCTCGTGCTGTGGGCTTCAGGGTTTGTCCGGCAATGCAACGACCAGCGGTCGAACGGATAACCGAACAGGTGCTCAAACGTCGCTACCAAAGTTTGACAAGTCGATCGTCGCTCCCCTGCAAGCGAAGTTCTTGGATCATGGCCACCCCTGCGGGCACTTGGATTCGTATGTGGATCAGCTCTCCCTTCTCAGGTAGCGTGACGGTATGGGTTTGCCACTCGTCGCCGGCGGTTACTTGGAAACCAGCCTTACTGGTGGGAGCGAAGTCTTTCTGCTGCGATGTCCGCCATGCAATGTGTGCCTCTCCGGCGTGACTGGTTTTAATTCGCAACGTCGCCCTCACAGGGCCGGACAACTGAAACCCGCTGCGAACGTAAAAGGGCCTCTGGCGGTTAGGCTTGTCGTTGCTCAGACGCAGCGCGTTGTCTTCGATTGTGAGGCTTCCATTTCTTCCAAGCCAGCCTTTCAGCTTGGCTTCCGCCTGGGCAGGAACTGCCTTCTCAAAGGGGAGTCCATCGAGATAAAAATCAAAGTACTGCTCCCACACTTTGGCCATCGGCCCTTGGCTCAGACCTGGCGGGTCGAGTTCCGCAGCCCACGAGCGGAGTTTGGTACGCAGTTGATCGGCGATCTCGGGATGTTTGGACGCCAAGTTGTGTTGCTCTTCGAGATCCGCATCCAGGTCGTACAAATACTCCCGATCACCACCACGAAGCAATTTCCATTTGCCTTGTCGAATCGCGGATTGCGAAATCCAACGCCACATCAATGCGTCGTGAGGAGGTGTGTTGATTTGTCCCGTCAAATGAGGAATCAGGTTGACGCCGTCCAGTTCCTTTGGTTCCACAGCGAGCTTGGCCAGCGAAACGGCAGTGGCCGCCACATCGAGTGCGCTGACGGGATGCTCAAACGTTTGTCCACCTGGAATCGTACCGGGCCAAGAAACGACAAACGGGACATGAATCCCACCCTCAGCCAGCATCCCTTTTTCGCCGTTCAGTGGATCGTTCAAAGATCCATCCCATCCCGGGCCGCCACCGGGTGCATCCCGTTTGTGGATCTTCAAAGGTGCCCCGTTGTCGCCGATATAAAAAATCAGCGTCTGGTCGCTTAAGCCATGTTTGGCCAGCGTGTTGGTGATCAAGCCGACCCCATCATCGACTGCGGACAGCATCGCTAACGCTTGCCGCCGACGCTCGGGCATTTTTCCTGGAAAGCGATCGAGATAGTGCCGTGGTGCGTCGAGCGGCACATGAGGCGCGCGATAAGCCACATACAAGAAGAAAGGTTGATCTTTGTACCGCCTGATGATGGCCGCCGCCGCCTGGCTGCAAGCATCGACGTGATACGCTTGGGGAGGCAATTGCGACATTTCGCGGTCTTGACCATCGAGCGTAATATTGGCCGAGAACGGGCGTTGGGAATTTTGGGAAAAGACATGTTGAAAACCGTGTTGTGGAATTGCGTTCGTTGGTCCTAGATGCCACTTGCCGAACTGTGCCGTGACATAGCCGGCTTGTCGCAGGCGAGCGGCGATCGTCTGTTGGTGATCAAATCCGTCCAAGGAATCGATATTCGACTCCAAGCCAAACCGCGATTGAAATTTTCCAACCAACAGGCCACCCCGTGAAGGAACACATTGCGGAGCTGTGCTGTAGCCGTGTCGCATGCGAACGCCACTGCGCGCCAATGCGTCCACGTTGGGAGTCCGTATGTCTTCCAAAACGCCTTGGCAAGAAAGGTCTGCGTGACCGTGGTCGTCGGTGTAGAAGACGATGATGTTGGGACGTGATTCGTCACCCGCGGCGGACGAGACCAACAGCAGCAGTAACGCGGCAGTGGCACCGAGTTGTTGAATGCGTTGCAGGGGATGCGTTTTCATGATTGGGTTCCATTCGTTGGCCAGCATTAGGACTGGGAGAACGTCGCGTTAGCCTCTTTGTTACGGCGTTTCCAGTTCGTCAAGAGTACGATGGAACGCCTTTACCGAAGCCGGCAAGAACTGCTCGGGGCGTGCGGAGATCCCAAAGCCCTGCAGACCGATCGGCCCTCGATAACCGTGTGCTTGCAGAACGCGCAGCACACGCGTGCTGTCGAACGTTCCCTCACCAAGCGGTTGGATCAAACGGTTCCAGTTCATCTTCGTCGTCTCTCCATCGTCCGCACCATTGATGGAAACCAGCATGACGTGTGGGAAGGCTGCGGCAAGTTCTTGCTCCAGACGGTCCGGTCCGCTCACCCGCAAGTAATGGCACAGGTTAAAGACCGCTCCCACGTTGTCGCGGTCGACCTGGCGCGCGATGCGTACTCCATCACTAAACTTCTCCGCCCAAAATCCAGTGTGATGATAGATTCCGATCTGGACCCCGTGCCGTTTGGCCACGTTTGAAAGTTCACGAAGGATCTCGACACAGCGCTGATCGCCTGCTGGATCCGAAGCCTGGAATCGAGTGCTGTGGATATGCAGCCAAATATAAGGCAGCTCGCCTTTCCACTTCTGGAGCGTCGGTTCAAGCAACCGACTGTAGGGTGGATCGGCATCGAGGTCGCACTTCACGTACAGGCTATGTAGCGTCAGTCCCCGGGCCTGCAATTCAGGCATGAAGGCATCCACTTGATCCAGGCCCATCAGTTCCACGCCATCAAACCCCGCCTGCTGCACCATCTTGGCTAGGTAAGCGGGAGTCGACGACTGTGCGTTAGCAAAGCTGGTTTGAAAGGCAAAGAACGCTGGCCGAAAGGGCGGCTTCGGCTCGTCTCCAACCGAATTGGACAACGTACAAGAGGAGTAGGCAATCGCGACGAGCACGACCAGGAAGCGTGAAACAGATTGCCGGATGCAAACGGGCCGGCCAATGTGCTGAGTCGTGTAATCGTGAAGCATGGTTGAGTGAGCGACAGAGTGGTAGCGAACATCCGGTTTAGTAAGCCCTCGGTGGTCGCTCAGTCTAATCGCTACGGAGGCACGTCGTGCAGTGCATCCACTCGTCCTCCGCTTGCAACGCCATCGGCGCCCTGTTTGAAACCCTAGCTGGACAGCGCCAGGTTGGATCAGCCGTTTTGGCGTTAGCGGGCTGTTGATTTATTGCATTTTGACGTTCGTATTGTTTGACCCGCAGCCGTAGGCGAAAGACCAAAGACCAAACGCGAAGGCGGAACCTGCGCCTTCGGCTGCGGGTCAAACGATTAAATCAACAGGCCGTTAGCCACGGTTCTCCCCGCGAAATGTGGGAAAATCAATCGAACATGACGCTGTCGAGTTAGTCAACGGGGACCAGCCTCGTAGCAACCATCGGTTCGGCAGTGGACTCGTATCGAGGATGGACAGAACGTGGGACAGGTTTGCAACCTGCCGAGCCAGATGCAATCCTGCCCCACAAACCGATGCCGCTAGAACAACGAAGCCCTCTTCGAAGTTAGGCTAAGCCGGCGCATGAGGCCGACCCGTCGCCGGAGAGGTGGAGGCACTCCAGGCACCCATCACGACCACCACGATGCCCGAGATGACGCTGTTCCAGAGTGGCGTTTCCTCAAACCCGATCAGGAATGGCGCGACTACCAACCAAATCCCAAGCACGACATTCACCCAGCTCATCCATGCGCTGTTGGCGGGTTGGTTCACACGGATCGCAGCCAGTATCAGCACAATCAGACCCACAACAATGTGGTTCCAAAGGGCATCTGTCGATTCCGTAAAGGCGAGCACGAAAGGTGCCGCGATCAGCCACACCCCGGCCACGATGTTGATACCGCTGGTTGTTTTAACACTCTTGCGTTTCGAATATGTGTCCATGGTTAGGACCTCCCAGGTAAAAAAGATTGACCACGTCGCCACCCTCGGACTCGTCATCGCAGCGCCGGCAATGAGCGATAAAGTGTCGGGTACCTTTTGTGCGAAGCACCCGAAGGCCGAGTTCCTCGCAAAAAGGTACCCGACACTTTTTTGTCGCACGATCCTTACCCGTAGCTAATGGAACGAACATGGGTATGTTGCTGAGGGACTCCTTGCCTGGACCTATTCTTCCTGACGCTGCGAGTTCATTTGTCCAAAGGGGACTTAACCAGCATCGGAAATGCCGCGAAAACCGTTCCAAATACGACTTGATATTGCAGCCATGGAAAGTGCCACCCGACGTGCGGGGAAGGAAGAGGCTGGCACCGGACGCGTAAGCGAATACGGTCTCGTTATTCCAAAGCACAGACCGCAACACGGTCCTCGATTTGCAATGCCTAACGGTTTGCCATGATGGGTGGTTTGCCATGATGGGTGATGGGAGTTTTCGAGTCTGTTGAGTTGTGAGTCAAAGTATGGACACGATCAATAAAGATAAGCTGTCGTCCGTTCGCAATGAGTCGGCAGAGCCACGCGAATCGCAGTCGTCACAGGAATCGCATGCACACTTGGCGGCGAGGCACTTTCGCACAGGTGCGCGTCTGCTGTTGATCCTGGCTTTGCTTGCCACGCTGTTGGCATTGTTTTTTCGGCCCGAGGCGGCGTACTTGGCTGCGATTCCCATTCCCGTTTTGTACGCGGTGCTGGCGATTACTAAGTATCTGGTGGTTCGTTCCGAAGCATCTCATGCCGCAGCGAGACAAGTCACTGCAGCGGAGCAAGAGGATGTCGAGCGGGATGTGGAAACGGTGGGGCTGGTCACGTTGTTAAAGGTGCTGGGGATGTTGGCGATCGGTACCTTCATCATCGCGGCTTCGTTCTTTGAATTGCGGTTGGTTGGAATTGTCGCCACCGGCTTATTTCTGCTGGCGCTGCTGATCAACCTGCCTTATTTGCCGCTCTTTCTGAGCGAATCGGAGCGCGAAGAGCGAGCCAAATTGAACCATCGCGAGTTCGACGAGTCTTAGCTGCCGAGGTGCGTGGCTTGGTTGGTCAGAAACTTCGCGGGCGGGTCCTGGTCGGCGGCGGGCCTCGCTGGGACCTCACGTCCCTTGTTGGGTACCAAGTGGCCAAGCCGGTGGACTGTCTGCCGTTTTGGGTGCCGACGGGAAAAATGACTCTCCGTCTGTTATCCTGGACCGACGTGCTCCTTAAACCTTTGGACAGCCTCATGCGTTTTCCTTGGGGGTGGAGCGGCCTGTCTGCCAATTCATCTCCCGCCTGATACCTACCTAGCCCCCTCCCCCGCTGAACAACATGCCTAATCAATTTTTGGCGATGCAACGCCCGATTCTCGCGTTGGCCGCGACGCTTGTGATTGCGTCAAGCCTCTCGGCGGCCCGTCCCAACGTTCTGCTGATTTTCACGGACGATCATGGTTACGGCGATGTGTCGGCCTATCACCCGTCGGACGTGCGGACGCCTCATATTGATCGTTTGGCTGCCGAAGGCATGTTGTTCACGAACATGCGGGCGAACTGTACCGTTTGTTCACCATCGAGAGCGGCTTTGTTGACGGGCCGTTATGCCGATCGGGTGGGCGTGCCAGGAGTGATTCGGACGATTCCGGAGAACTCATGGGGCTACTTCGACCCCGCCGTACCGACGATCGCCGATGAATTAAAACGAGCCGGTTATCAAACGGCGATCATTGGCAAGTGGCACCTTGGATTGGAGTCTCCCAATACACCGAACGAGCGCGGATTCGATTTCTTTCATGGTTTTCTGGGCGACATGATGGACAGCTACACGCACCATCGTCGTCAAGGAAACAACTACATGCGACGGAATCAAAAAGAGATTGATCCCGAGGGGCATGCGACCGACCTGTTCTCGACTTGGGCGGCGGATTATCTACGTGAGCGGAGCAAAGAAACGGACCAGCCCTTCTTTTTGTACCTCGCTTACAACGCGCCTCATTTTCCGATCGAACCGCCCGCCGATTGGCTGGCGCGGGTCAAGCAGCGGGCGCCGGACCTTGACGAGAAACGGGCCAAGAATGTCGCCTTCGTCGAGCATCTCGATGATGGGATTGGTCGAGTCCTAGCAGCGCTGGGAGAAAGTGGTTTGGCCGAGAACACCGTGGTGGTCTTTACCGCGGACAATGGAGGGTCTTTGCCACACGCTCAGAATAACGATCCTTGGCGCGGTGGCAAACAGAGTCATTACGACGGTGGCTTGCGCGTGCCGTTTGCGGTTCGTTGGCCTGGTCAGATCGCAGCCGGATCGCGATGTGATTACGCTGGATTGAACTTCGACCTGTTCCCCACCTTTATGGAATTGGCAGACGTCCAGCCAGCGGACGATTTGGATGCGGTCAGCCTAGTGCCGTTGTTCCAAGGGAAGGCCATCGATCGACCACGCGACTTGTACTTCACCCGACGTGAAGGGGGACGAGCATATGGCGGTAAGACTTATGAAGCGATCATCCGCGGAGATTGGAAGCTTTTGCAGAACGATCCCTACAGTCCATTGCAGCTCTACAACTTGAAAACCGATCCTCAGGAAACCGAAGATCTCGCTGCCACGCATCCCAAGCGAGTCAATGAACTGTCCAAAGTGTTACGAGCCCACATCCAGCGTGGCGGTGCAACGCCTTGGCAGAAACCTCGTCCTCCATCGACTAACCTCCGGTAGTTTTTCATGAAAGATTCGCTGTTGATTGCGCTGCTAGGCGTTTTGCTTCTCGGCGTCATCGCCAAGGCGGAAGCGGCCGAAACGCGGCGCCCCAACATTCTCTTTTTGTTCGCCGACGATTGGGGGCGCTGCGCCAGTATCTATGCCGATGTGGAAGGCGAAGGCGGCATCAACGACGTCGTACGCACACCCAACTTTGATGCCTTCGCCAGGCAGGGTGTTTTGTTTCGCAACGCGCATGTCAACGCGCCCTCCTGTACGCCGTGTCGCAGTTCCCTGCTATCGGGCCAGTACTTTTGGCGCACCAGGCGGGGCGCGATTTTGCGAGGTGCGGTTTGGGATTCCGCAATACCGAGCTACCCGTTGCTCCTGCGGGACGCTGGATATCACATCGGGAAAACGTTCAAGGTCTGGAGTCCCGGCACGCCGGTCGATGCACCTTATGGTGGCAAGCAGTATGCGTTTCAAAAGGCGGGAGGTCGGTTTAATCAGTTTTCTCAAGCCGTCACACGAATGGTCGGAAATGGCATGCCGCTGGAGGACGCCAAAGAGCAACTGTACGAAGAAACTCGCAAGAACTTTCAGGACTTTCTCCAAGCTCGCGATGGCGATCAGCCGTTTTGTTATTGGTTCGGACCGACCAACGTGCACCGTCGCTGGGTACAAGGCAGTGGTAAGCAGTTGTGGGACATCGATCCTGATGCACTCATCGGAAAAATGCCGCCTTACCTGCCGGATGTGCCTGAAGTCCGAGAGGACTTGGCCGATTACTTCGGAGAGATCGCCGCTTGGGATGCCGGTATCGGAGTGCTGTTGGCGGAACTGGAGAAGAGTGGCGAACGGGACAATACGCTGATCGTGATCAGTGGCGATCACGGTGCGCCTGGATTCCCGCATGGGAAATGCAACCTGTACGGTTTTGGCACCGGAGTGGCGCTAGCGATCAGTGGTCCAGGGGTGCAAGGGGGACGCGTCGTGGATGACTTTGTCAATTTGCCCGACCTGGCGCCCACTTTCTTAGAAGCCGCCGGAAGCGAAGTACCGGCCGTGATGACTGGCCGCAGTTTGTGGCCGGTGCTGAAGTCGACGCAAGCGGGCTTGGTCGATCCTGCACGGACGTGGGTCGTCACCGGACGCGAACGCCACGTGGAGCTTGCACGAGCCGACTATGCGCCTTATCCACAGCGTGCCCTGCACACCGCGGATCACTTGCTGATTGTGAATTTTCGGCCCGACCGTTGGCCGCTCGGTGATCCCTACCGATTGAATGGCAATCAATCACCAACGGAAGAAGAGATCACGAACGTAACGCGTGTCACGCACCCCGATGAAGATGCCGGGCCCACCAAGGCTTGGCTGGTCGGGGCGCGGAATTCAGCTGAGTGGAAAGCCCATTACGATTGGGTATATGGCAAACGCCCGAAGTACGAACTGTATGACTTGAAGCAGGATCCGCATGCGACGAAGAACGTCGCCGACGTACCAGCGTACGCAACCATTAAATCGGAACTCGAACAGCGATTGATGGACGAACTGAGCCGCACCGGGGATCCTCGCTTAGTCGACGATGGCAAGTACTTTGAATCTCCCCCGCTAGCCGGCCCATTGCCGGATGAGAATTCATTTTGGAACCGGGGTCAAAAAAAGCCCAGCGCCGGGGCTCGAAAACAGCCTAAACCGTAAACCTAAGACGCAATCTGCCGAGCGCTGCCATCCGTGGCGGTCATCATCCCGTTGGAAACTCTCATGAATTCTCTCCGTCGTCGTTCCGCCGTTTGGATCCTGTTCGGAATGCTTTGCGTAGCATCCGCGGATGTTTCGTCGTGGGCTGCCGACAATGCCGCCTCATCGCCGAACGTGGTTGTCTTTTTGGCCGATGATGCGGGTTGGGGTGACTTTAGTTTCTCTGGAAATGTCGACAGTCAAACGCCTCACATTGATGCCATTGCAACTGGCGGCGTGTCGCTCGATCGTTTTTTCGTTTGTCCCGTTTGTTCACCAACGCGTGCTGAGTTTTTGACCGGACGCTATCACCAGCGCGGAGGGGTACGAGGCGTTTCGACCGGGCAGGAACGGTTGAATTTGGATGAACGAACCATTGCCGATTCTTTTCGAGCGGCCGGTTACGCCACCGGGGCGTTTGGGAAATGGCACAATGGAACGCAGTGGCCCTATCATCCGATGGCACGTGGGTTTGATGAGTATTTGGGACATACTGCGGGGCATTGGGGAGAGTACTTCGACGCGCCGCTGGATGACAATGGTCAGATGGTGCGCACGAAGGGCTATATCGTCGACGTCTGCACCGATCGAGCGATTGATTTTATCGATCGAAATCAAGACAAACCTTTCTTGTGCTACGTGCCGTTTACCACGCCGCATTCTCCCTGGGCGGCACCTGAAGAAAACTGGGAACGCTTCCAAGACAAACCGATCACACAGGCCGCTTCGTTGCCCGACAAGGCGAACCTCGAGCACACCCGCTGTGCGTTGGCGATGGTCCAAAACCAAGATTGGAACGTGGGGCGGGTGCTGCAGAAGTTGTCCGAATTAAAATTGGCGGATAACACAATCGTCGTTTATTTTTCGGACAATGGGCCTAACAGTTGGCGTTGGAATGGTGGTATGAAAGGCCGCAAGGGTTCGACCGATGAAGGGGGCATCCGCTCGGTCTGTTATCTGCGTTGGCCAGCCGGCCTGCCCGCCGGACGACGGATCGAAAACATCTCCGGCGCAATCGATCTGTTGCCGACATTGACCAGCTTGGCCGGCGTTCCACACGTCGGCAGCAAGCCGCTTGATGGACGTGACCTAACGCCTTTGCTGAAAGGGGCAACGTCCGACTGGCCGGATCGCATGTTGTTTTCGACTTGGGCGGGGCGCGTCAGCGTCCGCACCGAGCGCTATCGGTTGGATCATCAAGGCAAGCTGTTCGATATGCAGGCCGATCCCCAGCAAACAGCAGCCGTGAATTCGGCTCAGCCCGAGCAGGCCCAGCGGTTGATCACTGCAGTTGCTGATTGGAAACAGGAAATGCTTGCGGCCGGTTCCGCGAACAAAAAAGTGATAGGGCGACATGCCGTCGATCCGCGGCCGATCCCGGTGGGCTATCCGGAGTTCCCTGTCACGATGTTGCCGGCTCGAGACGGGACCCCGCACGGTGGCGTCCAGCGCAGCAGTCCCGCGCCGAATTGCTCGTACTTTGTGAACTGGACCAGCATCGAAGACCGCATGAGTTGGTTGCTTGAGGTTCAAACCGCTGGTCGCTACGACGTGACGATCGACTATACCTGCCCCATCGCCGACGCCGGTTCGATGATCGAGCTGAAGTGTGGGGAGCATCATTTGGGAGGTCGCGTCACTCCCGGTTGGGATCCGGCGCTATACACCAATCAAGACACATTGCCTCGACCCCCGGCGGAATCCAAGATGAAAGAATTCCGGACGTTGCGATTAGGCACCCTTTCGCTCGACAAGGGCGAACGCGAGCTGAGTTTGCAGGCGTTGGAAATTCCCAACAAGTCGGTGATGGATGTGCGGCGAGTGACGTTGACTTTGATGCCCTAAGCAATGAGCGAGAAATAAGTGTCGGGTACCTTTTGTGCGAAGCACCCGAAGGGCGAGTTCCTCGCAAAAGGTACCCGACACTTTTTCGTCGCACGATCCTAAGTACGCGCTGTGTTGCCTGCCAACGAATGCGAGTTAGCATGGCTTGTGGGTGGCTGCCGTCGATCGTAAACCGCTGTCCCCTGCCCTGTTTCCTCTCCCCTAGCCTGTATCTCCTGCCCTGGTTTCCTGTTCCCGGTCCTTCAGGTCTCGCTTTCGTTTTCAGCGAAATCGGCGATCCATTGGTTCCTCAAACTCCCCTCTTTCACTGGTTGTCTTACCATGCCTGCATCTCCCGTTTACCTATTCGCTGTTGTCAGTCTGTTCGCATCGCTCGCGTCCGCGGCTGACGGGTTTGACATTCGCGTAGCCGATCAAGACCACGTGGCTGTCTCGCACGATGACCATGTGGTGGCCAAATTTATGACCGCGAATGATCGGAGTACTCCCGAGCGACATCACGACACTTATAAGCCCTACCTGCATGTGTTTAGTGCGGACGGCGAGACGCGGCTGACCAAGGGACCTGGTTTCAAGTTCACGCACCATCGCGGGATCTTCCTAGGCTTCAGTAAGATCGCTTTCGAAGGCAACCGCTATGACCGTTGGCATATGAAAGGAGGCGACCAAGTGGTGACGAAAGTCTCACCGACCGATGCGGGATTCGTAGCCCATATCGATTGGCAAGGCGACACCACCGAGCCCTTTCTTACCGAGCAACGGGAATTTCAATTCAGTGCACCTGCCAAACCATTTTATTTGGCCATCGAAATGAATTCGGAGATCAAACCGGTTCGAGGGGAAGCCGAATTGAATGGCGATCCGGAGCATGCCGGAGCACAGTTTCGCCCTTCGGAAAAGGTCGACACGACCACCACGACTTATATTTTTCCCGGTGAGAATACGAACGCACACAAAGACAAAGATCTGCCTTGGGCAGCGGAGATCTTCACGGTCGAAGGCAAGACCTTCACCGTGCTGATCTTGAATCATCCTGAGAATCCCAAAGACACGGCGTTTAGCGCTTACCGTGATTACGGTCGCTTCGGAGCCTTTCCCAAAGGCAAGGCAACAGTCGATGCTCCTTTTCAACTGCGCTATCAGTGGTTGATTGCCGAAGGGGATGTCCGCGACGTGGCTGCGTTTCAGCAAGCTTGGAATGTGTTTGCAGGGAAGGACGAACCGGTGCCCGCCTTCACGGTCGCCTTGTCAGACCAACCAAAAAAGAAAAAATAAGCTGGGCAGCGAAGCAGGAGCGTTCTTCGCTGCTGGATGTAAGACGAACTGGGAAGTTGCGGCGGTGGCTTACAAGCCTGCCGTTCGCAATTCTCGAATCGTCGTCCAGCCCTTTTCCGCGGCGGTGATGCCTGTGCTTGCGATCGGGTGTTTCGCCGCTTCGCGCAGTTTGCCCGTGGCCGTTCCACTGGCGATGCGAGCGGCCGCTTCTTCATCGATTCGCCAGCAGTCGAAGAGCGGCAGTTGTCCGGCATACCCAATGCCATGGCAAACCTCACAGCCGACGGCTTGCGGAATGGTTGTGGGGATGGTCGCGTTTTGCGCTTCCAGCCACCGCCGATCGACTTCGTCAGGGGCTTGCGTCGTGCTGCATGCGGGGCACAAGCGACGCACTAGACGCGTGGCGATAACAAACCGAAGCGCTGCGGCTAACTCCCGATCATCGATGTCCCAGTTGCGGAAGCGGTCGACCACACCCACGGCGTTTTCAGAGTGCGTCGACGTCAGCAAGGCATGCCCGCAATTGACCGCTTGCAGGGAGGCTTCCGCGGTCGCTTTGTCTCTCGTTTCACCGACCATCAGGTAGTCCGGATCGAGCCGTAGCGCGGTCTTCAGGGCTTGTTCAAATCCCAGTCCTAGTGGCTGGCCGATATCGATTTGCGTCATCGAATCGATCGGATGTTCGACCGGATCTTCGAGCGTGACCACACTTGCATCGGGAGTCGCCAGACGTCGTGCGATCGCATACAGCAGCGTCGTTTTGCCGCTGCCTGTCGGACCCGCGACCACGATCATCCCATTGGGACTTGCCAGCCATTGGTCGAGTGCCGCGGTTGCCGGTGCGTCCAAACCCACCTCATAGAGGTCCATCGAGGCAAGGTGCGTTCCCAGGATGCGAGCCGACATCTTGTCTCCCAGCACGGTCGGGACAAACGTGGTCCGCAGGTCGAGCAGTTGATCGTCCACCTCACCGGTCCAGTGCCCTTCGGTCGCACCGATTTCTGCTGGATCAATACGACTGAGGACGCGAAACTGGTTGACCAGGCGATGGCCTTCGGTTGGCTCGCCATCAAACGTGTTGATCAATTTTCCGTCAATGCGAAACCGCACACGGTAGTGATCTGTCGCGGGATCAATGTGAATATCCGAAGCCTGGGCATGCACGGCATCGGCCACCAACGCTAGTGCTAGCGCGGGGCCAGCATCGGCTTCCTGAGTGGTGTGATGAAGGCTTCGAAAACTGGGAAGCAGTTTCAAACGCAAGTCGGTAGACGTGTCGGTTGCAGTGCTAGAGGTCATTCTATCTTTTTCAAGCAGGCGTCAGCGAACCCCACGATCGGCGACATGGGATCCATTTTCGCGGAAGCTCTCGTCAAACAAGCCTCCGCGGGGATAACGTCCCGTGCGACGCGAACCCCATGCCAGTCCGCACGTCAATCAAGCCAGCAGGGTGAAACTTCGAGAGTCTTTTCGAGATGCGAAGCGGAGTGCGTCACGCAAAAAAACTCGTCCCCAGCGAATGGGGACGAGTGGAGTCGAGTGCTTGGTTCTTGAAAGAATCAGTCGCCGAGTTCGAACCCGATGCCTCGGCCAATGCCACGGCTGACTCGGCGACCGACGCCACCAAGGGGCGTATCGATTTCCCCGAGTGCTTCGGCTTCGAGATTACCTTGCAAGCGACCTCGGACGCGGCCGGTGCTGGGGTCGATGGAGATGCCTCCGTCAACACTCGCACCAATCTGTCCGCCCAAACGACCCGCGATACCGTTGGAGGAGCCACCGACGCCGGCACCCCGGCTTTCGCTGCGGCTCATTCCGAACTCGATCGGACCATTGGGTTGTTGGGACCCCCGAGGATTGGCAAAACCTTCGGCGTACGGACCTCGATCGTCATAGTCGTTGGGTTGAATCATTTCGCGTTGTCGAGCTCGATACATGGCCGCTTGTTGAGCTTCGTACATGTCCTGCTGGTGTCCGCCGTAGGCTTGCTGCCGACCCTCGTATGCGTTGAGCCGGTTGTATCCAGACGGAGTTCCGCACATGCCGGGATGAAGGTTTCCGCCCCAGGCCGCTGGTGGTTGCATTGGATAGGACGTGACAGCCGCAGGTTCGTGATAATGGCCGGGATCGTATCCTGAATGAGGCTCAAAGCCATGCGTTGCGAACTGCTGAGCGGCCGCTTTTTGGGCGGTGAGGGCGATGCAGATCGTAGCGACGACCAGGACGGCGGTGATTTGGAGGGCGGTGGTTTTCATGGCAAGGTTCCTGTGGAAAGGAAGGTGAAGGAAGGTTGCCTTGCAAAGAGCTTTGCAACCGTTGACACCCTTAGCCCGTAAAACAATCGAACGACCCGCCAGGAGCTGGCAAGAAATTTTCGAATAGGCCTTTTTGACGCGTTTTGCCCAACGCCGCCCGACCGCCGGTCACCTCCGACCTTATTTCCGTAATGTCAGGAGCATCAGCAGAGGCGACTGAGCTTGTATGCTGTGAGGCGTATCTGGGGCCATTTGAATCCACGTGCCGGGTTTTCCGGTCACCGACGTTTCGCCCACCGTCAGCATCGCTTCCCCTTGAATAATCTGAATCGTGGCCGGTAGCGGAGCCACATGTTCGGCCAAGCCTGCACCGGTGGCAAAAGCGAACAGCAACACCTTGGCTTGGGCGTCGTCACTCAGCAATAGAGTCTTTTTTCCTGACTCAGGCGGCTGTAGTTCGTCGGCGAGTTGACGGATTTCATAGTTAGGCTGACTCATTGATGGCATGGCTCCGCCTCGGGTGTTAAGTTGTCGGAAACGAGTCGTACAGCCTAACCGGTGATCCAGGTCCGGATCGAGTCATGCAGAAGGGTGACCCGCTTTGGAGGCTGGGAAACGGTCAGCCGTCGATCAATGATTCGAATCGATATCGAAAGAGGAACCAATGGAATATTTGAGAATGATGACCGTTGCGGCGGCCCTGTTCAGCATGAGCTACGTGGTCGAAGCATCGGAAGTCGACGAACTCCGAGCACGAGCGGAGCGGCTTGAGCAAAGTGCTGCTGAGCTAGCGGAACGAGGCCAAGCTGAGGAAGCGGAGCCTCTCCGCCGGCAAGCGATGGCCATGTTTGCCCAGATCGAGCGGATGAGCCGTCATCGTCCTGAACAACGAGAGGAGCAGATGAATCAAACCCGAAGGCGGCTTGAGCAGCTTCGGCAGGAGATGCGCGTTATCGAGGCGAACGGTGGCAACGAAGATCGTCTGCACGATGTCCGACAGGAAACACGACGCGTTGAAGCGAGGCTGAGGGAGCTGACGCAGGAACGGCCGCATCGTCGAGAATCTCCGCATGAACAAACGGCCCACCGTTTGGATCAAATGCGAATCGCGATTGAGCATCTTCAGCGGGCGGGGTTGCCTGAGATCGCCGAGCAGGTTGTCCGCCGCGCCGAACAACTGCAACATCAACGACACTTTTCGCGGGGCTCCGGAGAAGAACGGTTGCACGATGTTCAGAGGCAAATCAATGAGTTGCGTGAAGCTGTCGGTCACCTGAACGAACAACTGCGAGAACTGCGGAAGGATCAGATATGAACGAGACGAGCCATCGATACCGTGACGGTCGGCGAGCGTTTCTGCGATCGGGAACGCTTGTCTTGACCGCCGCGGCAACCTGTCCCACCGACCTGTTTGCCGATCCACCGCAGCCAACGCTTCGCGTCGGTTTGTTCACCGATTTGCATTACGCGGATAAACCGCCCGGAGGAAGCCGCCACTACCGCGAAACGCTGCGCAAATTAGAGGAAGCCGCGACAACGCTGGAGGAACGGAAACCCGATTTCATTGTCGAGCTAGGGGATTTAATTGATGCTGCTGACTCCGTCGACGTGGAGCAACGCTACCTAAAGACGATCAACAAAGAGTTTTCAGCAATCTGTCAGGACCGTCATTACGTGTTGGGAAACCACTGTGTCGACACGCTCAAAAAAGCTGAGTTCTTAGGCGAGGTCGCACAGAAAGAATCCTACTATTCTTTTGATCGTGGTGGGTTTCACTTCGTTGTGCTCGATTCCTGCTTTCGCAGCGACGGCACTCCCTATGAGCGCAAGAACTTCCGATGGACGGATGCCAATATCCCACCAGCGGAACTCGAATGGTTGGCGGCGGATTTGAAGTCGACTCGTCTGCCAGTGATCGTGTTCGCTCATCAGCGACTGGACGTCCACAACAACCACGGCGTCCGAAATTGTCAGCGCGTGCGGGAAATACTCGAGTCCTCTGGCAAAGTTCGGACGGTCTTTCAGGGCCACAGCCACCAAAACGATCTTAAGGAGATCGGTGGCATTCACTACTGCACTCTGGTAGCGATGGTGGAAGGTTCCGGCGTCGATCGCAACGCCTACTCACTGATGAGTCTCGACGCGTCGGGAACGATACGAGTGGAAGGCTTCCGCAAGCAGGCCTCTTATGACTGGAGCGGATAAGTTGTCTCGCTGAGAAAAAAACTGCCCACCAAGCCCTGTCCAGCCAGGGCGACGAAACATCGGGTTTGGTCACCACTGGCTGACAATGGACTCGCATCCCAAACGGTTGCTTGACAGCGACGCGGCTTACAGACCGGCGTCGCGGCGTTGCAGGTCGCTGCTGGTGGAAGGAGTATTGGTAGGGGAATGCGTTGGGGTCGCCGTGTCGGTCTGCTCCTTTGCTTCGGTGGTCAGGCTTTCGGCTTCCTCCTTCGCTTTCGCCGTTGTTGCTTCCGCTACCTCTTTGGCATCTTCACTCAGTTGAGTCGGATGGAGTCCTTCTTCCTTGGCGGCATCACTAGCCGACGAGGCGACCTTCTTGACGGCAGTGTTGGCCCGCTCTGCCAAGCTGTCTGGCGTCAGCCCATGTGCTTCAGCGGCCTGCTTTGCCGTTGCTACCGTTTCGGCGATTGATTCCTTGCCTCGTGCGAGAGCTTGTTCGCCCGTCTGTTGGGCATCGGCGATCATTTGATCGGAATGCTCGCCCATCCATTCGTCTTCCTGGCGGGTCCGTGGAATTGCTAAACCAGCCAAGGCGCCCAGGGCGAGAAAACCGAGGCCGACACCTAGTGGATAATCGCGATGAGCGTCACGGAACGTGGTGGCCGTTTCGGCATACGCATTCGCCACTTGGTCCGCACTTGTGCGGTAGAGACGGCGACTTTGGCTTTCCGCACCGCGATAAGCCGAGCGAGCGCGGTTGCGCGTGTCGCGAGCCCGACGTCTGGCACCGTCGTGCGTCCTTTCGCTGGCTGAAGAAAAAGCGGAGCCGAGCAAATGAGCGGTACTCTTGGCACTGTCTTTGGTTGCCGAAGCCGCCTCAGATACTTTTTCGCCGACGGTGGATGCTGCCGACGAAATTCCCGCTCCGGTGCGACTTGCAGTATCGCGCACCCTACGAGAAGCCGACGCGGCAGCGTGGCGGGCACGGTTAGCAGCACTCTCCCCTTCTTCTTCATCGCCGAAGGTTTCCGGGACGTACAGTCCTTGCGGTTCTTCGTAAGAGGTTTCCTGCAAGATAACGCGGTCGCTTTCCTCGGGGATGTCATCCTCAAAGGTGTCGTTCATGCCGATCAGATAGTCTTCGTCGAACAATCGCCGACCGCGCGGTACGGAACGACGCTCCTCGTCCCTGTCATATTCTTCACTTTCCCGATCGCGACCAGACAGGGCCAGCCAAGTTAAGCCGGCGCCCACCAGTAGAGAGGGAACAGGATTATCGCGTACCTGCCGACCGAGGTTTTGGGCAAAGCTACTTGCGGCATCACCGGCTCGCTTTGCGCTCTCCTGAGTCTTGGGACTGCGAAAGATATCGAGTAAATCGTCCACCAGATTTCGCGGGCTTAGACGTTGGCTCAGTTCGTCCAATGTTTCATCCATTGCGCCGCGGGTGTGATCAATACGTCGCTTGATCTGCTCGCTGTCCGATTTGCCAGTATTGGTCCATGCGCCATCGTTTTGAGAAGGGTCGGTTCGGTTCATCGGATTTTCTCCTGTGCCCAACGTTTGTCATCTTTAAGTGTCTGGACCGTTTTCTCTGGGACAACGGACGTCCGTTTCAGTTTGTTCTTGGCAACGACCAGCATCGCCAGACCGATGCCTCCCACGACCAAGCCCACGATCAAGGGGGACAGCCAGACGCCTTGGACAGGTAGTCCATTGGCGACGAATAAGGCTTCCAAGCCACCCGTGGCGGCGAGCAGTAAAAAAATCAGCCCGAGATGAGCGACAGCCCCACCAATGATCAGTGTCGTGGTATTGCGACCGACACGAGACACTTTTTCTTGCATCTCGGTTTTGGCGAGAGCTACCTCTTCTCGGAGTAACCCTGTTGTTTCATCACGTAATTCGCGAACCAAATCAGCGACCGAACGGCGATCCGTTTGGTTTGGATGGTAGTCGGTGCTCATGTCTGCACTCCTGGCGGTTAGGCGGTAGGATAAGGTGAAGAGGTGGACTTCAAAGTGGCTGGCGGTATTTTGGGAGATGGCGTCGGCGCATGGCCATAGGCCGTTGGCATACGTTGGTTTGCTTGTCCCGCGGCCGAGCGTCGGCGAGGCGGTGCGGAGGCTTTCAGGAATCGCATGGCCGCCAAACCGGCAACAAACAATCCGCCGTAAACGATCTCGGGACGGCGACGGGTTAAAGCTTGAACTTCATCGACCAGTTCGCCGACAGTCATGTCCTGCAGCGACCCACGGAACTGATCAAGCTGTTCTGCTGCGGCGTCGACGTAGCAAGCGATGGAGTCGTGTTCTTCTTCATGCAACTTGTCCGATGCCTTTCGGATCGCGCTGCTCAACACGCCCACTTCTTCCGCCAGCAGGGCCTTCTTTTCCGAAGCGTACTGGCGTCCTGTTTCTTTGGCTTGTGCGGAGGCTTCGGCGACACGCTGCCGTGCTGCCTCGGCCGCTTCGGTCGCCTGAGTCTTTAATTCGTCTTGAATCGATTCCCCCTGCGCAGTTTCCAACGCGTCGGCACGAGGCGGCTGAGTGGTTTGATGTTGCGTTTCGGAAGCCGTGCTATCGGCGATAGGAGCGAGGTCATCGACCGAATTTCTTTGAGGATTCATGATGAATACCTGCGTAACAGGAACGATAAGCGATGCAGTCTGAGAATGATTTGCATCACAGCCGAGGTGCAATTGATATGCCGAGTCGCTTGCTAGCGAATGGTTCTTATGTGGCGGTTGCTACCTAGGTAGCCGCTAAAAGCGTCTGCGCGCGTAAGCCTCGTCATCGTCATTCTTCGTTGGCTGGACAGGTATGCGAAACGCAATCGCTGCCCGACCAACCGTTCGGCCTGCATGACGCAGAGCACGGTCCACCACCCGCACTGCTTCACGCCGCATGCACTGTGTCACGCAGCATGGCAAGCGTTGTGGAGCCAAACAACGCTGTGTGTCCAAAAATGGAGCAAAGCAAACAAGGAAACCGTCATGGATGCATTCACGTCGTCAGCTCGCCAGAAAAGCGGCCTGCGGGGAGGCGATTCGCGCTTACGGAAGTCACAGCCTATCGACCGCAAGTTGTGGGTTGGACTTGCACCTTTATGCCGGACGAATCCCCGCGATGAAGGCGGGCGACATTCTTGGTCACGAATTGGTAAGCGAAGTCGTCGCCGATGGGAAGTCACGCTCACCGAGGATTCGGTAGTGAGTCTGCCTGGTCGGAATCCGGGCTGACAAGCTTGACCGATCGAGCGTCAACGCAGAATAACGAACGAGCTTGCTAGTCGCTGCTGTGATGAGCCCAGGGTCTCTCGGACTGGGTTTTTTCTCTTGTTCCCGGGCCAAATGCTGTCCCAGGAGCCTGCTGGCGTCAACCATAGTCTCTAAATTGCAGGGCAGACAATGCGGTTGCATTCCGAATTGGTTTAGTCAGCAATTCGTGCCTCCTTGCTGAACAAGAATGAAAGTCGACTGATGAAATTTTTTCGCTACCGACGTCCTTCGGTTAAGACAATGTTGGGTGTGACAAAAGCTAAGAAGAGACTGAAACGAAAGGTCGGAATTACGGCGGTGTTGAAGCCGTTTCGTTTTTGGACGAACCAGAAACGGCGGATGAAGCGCAAAGTTGGTTATGAATCGCAAACTGGGCGTTTGCTGCGGCATGGCATCCCCAGACCTGGTGGCTGTTTGGTTTGGATGGCGATGGGGGTGATCGCAGCGAGTTCGGCCGCGGGATTGGCTGAAGTGGCTTGGGTGTTCAGTTAAGTTTGCTCCCGATTGCGTGTTTGTTACCTCTCGGTCGGTGTCACAGTGGGGGAATCCCATGGTGTCTGCAGCTAAATCCAAGGATTAATCTTGGGAGCGGTCGTGGGATCGTCTGGAGGTGGGCCTTGCGGTGTAATCATACCGTCCGAATGGCCATCTTCGGCGTCGATCTTCTGCATCACTTCCTGGAATCGTTCGGGCTGAATGGTGCCGTCTTCTCGCAAGATCGTTAACAGTGCGCGGCAGAGCAGAGCCAGTTCACCGACATGGTTTTCCAGTTCCGCGATCCGCTGTTGTTGATCGACAGCGCTCTGAATGTCTCGCTGCTGCATGGCTTGACGTTGACGGGCCATCCGCTTTAGCGATTCGATATCCGACCGTTGTTTGTATTCACTATCGAACAGTAGGTTCCAAAGATCCATCAGCTGACTCCGGGGCGAGGGTGCGGTCATTCGCGGCGCCGCGATATCCACGCGGACTTGGCAAACCCGATTGGTTCCAGGATACAGCATGCCTTCATCGTGCTGTCGATCATTCACCAGCCCACTCATTCACCGGATGTTGCGTCCCGATTAGGCGAGCAATGAGGGCGACCAGTTTGTGGCTGTTGAGCGGCTTGGTGGTGTAATCGGTGCAGCCGGCGGCGAGGCATTCGTCACGGTCACTTTTCATCGCGTTCGCGGTCAAGGCGATAATCGGCAAGGTACAGCCGGTTTTTCGCAGTTGTGTGGCAGCATCATAACCGTCCATCACCGGCATTTGCATGTCCATCACAATCAAGTCGATCGGTGGCTGGCCGTTGTTTTGCGACGCCTGAAGCATTTCAGTCGCTTCTTGGCCGTTGGTGGCCGTCACGACGGACCCTCCCGCTTTCTCAATAAAATGCTGTGCCAGATAGCGAATGTCGCGACGATCATCAACTACCAAGATCGTCCCCTCAATGTGAATCTCTTCATTGGGTGGTTCGTCGGTGATGGCCACGTTCAGATTGGGTTCGATCAGATCAACGTGTTTGCCAGCCTTGATTGTCAGCGTAAAAACACTGCCTTTACCGAATTCGCTACGGACGGTGACATCCCCACCCAGGGCTTGCGCGAGGCGGCGGCTGATTGCCAAGCCAAGTCCCGTTCCGCCAAAGCTCCGTGTCGAGGAGTTGTCGGCTTGGGTGAAGGGTTTGAAGAGGTTTTCCAAATCGTCTCGACTGATTCCAATCCCACTATCGACGATGTCGAACTGCAGTTGCTGTGCCTCTTCCAGATACCGCACAACGAGTTTGATTTCACCTTCATCGGTAAACTTGATGGCGTTGCCGAGCAGGTTCAGCAGGACCTGTCGCAGTCGGACCGCATCGGTTTCAATCATGGCAGGAATCTTGCCGTCGAACTCGATTCGCAATGGCAGATTTTTCTCTTTGGCCCGCACATCCATCAGAGAGCGAATATCGCCAACCAACGTATCTGGCCGGACTCGTTCCTGTTCAATCTCGAACTTTCCGGCATCGATTTTCGAAAGGTCGAGAATGTCGTTGATAATTTCCAGCAGGAAAGCCCCATTTCGCCGGATGGTTTCGACGGCTTGGATATTGTCGGGGTCCTTCAGGTGGTCTTTGAGGATATCGGCATGTCCCAGAATCGCGGTCATTGGCGTCCGAATTTCGTGGCTCATGTTCGCCAAGAATTCCCCCCGAGATCGATTGGCCGCTTCGGCGGAGCGACGAGCCCTTTGCAGTGATTGTTCGAAGATTTTGCGTTCGGTAATATCTTGGATGGTACCTACAATGCGGACCGGGTGATGCTGATCGACGTCAAAGAAGGTACGTCCTGAATCAAACATCCAGCGAACTTCGCCGTCGGGACGAATGATTCGGAATTCCATTTCGTGCCGCTCCGGTGTGTCGGACAGAGCCGTGGTATCGAAGGTGTTCCTAACCTTGTCAACATCTTTGGGATGCAGTCGTTCGAGGATTTGTTCCACCATCACGTGAGGACTTTCGGGGATGTCAAAAATGCGAAACAGTTCGTTGGACCAAACGCTTCGCAGCGATTTGCAATCAAAGTCATAGGTCCCAAAGCCGGTCGATTCGGCGGCCAGACGTAAGCGGTTTTCGCTCGCTTGCAGTTTCTCCAGGGTGTTTCGAAGTCGGCGGTTGGCATCTTCGATTTCGTGAGCCCGCTGGAACAATTCGCTTTCCAGTCGTTCGGTCGCGTCGTCCATTTTGCCAACGGTATCGTTGCCGTTGTTAATCCGTTTCGTGACAAAATCGGTTACATCTTCGACCCTCTGAACGATCAGGACGACCTTCAAGGCATCATCCAAGATTGGCACATTCGTGACACTCCACCAGCGCTCTTCCCATGACCCATCCGGGCGTTGAAGCGGGTAACGTTGGATCGGCATGTGGTGCGGTTCCCGTGTCTTCAGGACGGTCTCGAGCGAGTAAGCAAGGTTTTTGGCACCATCGGCATCGGGGTCGTCGGGCCTATCCGGAAAGACTTCGAACACCTTTTGCCCCACGATCTCGTTACGCACGGTGCCGGTAGCCTTCAAATACTGGTTGCTGGCCGCGGCGATCGTCAGGTCCGAATGCAAGACGAGGTACAATCCCGGTGCGGACTGGAACATCAACCGGAAATTGGCTTCGCTGATGCGCAGCGCATCTTCCGCTTCGTGTCGCTGATGGACATCGATCACCGAACCGATGTAGCCTTCGAAGTGACCACCGTCATCGAGTTGGGGTCGACCGGCGTCGATGGCCCAGCGGTAACTGCCTTCGGTGGTCTGCAAGCGATAATCGAGTTCGAATGGGAGCCGCTTTTGGGCTGCGGTTAGAAAGACCTTTTCGGCTTGCGCGCGATCTTTGGGGTGAATGGCTTTCGTCCACCCCATGCCCAGCCCTTCGGAGTGACTTTGGCCAGTAAATTCGCACCAGCCACGTGAGAGAAAAGTGCGTTGGTGATTTTTATCGCTAACCCACAGCATGGCAGGCGCGGTGTTCGTCATTTCCTGGAAACGTTGTTCGCTGCGTTTGCGTTCGGTCACGTCAATCGCGGCGGCGAGTCCCGATTCAGGTTTGCGACCAGTGGGCGTTTCCTGAAACAAAATTTTCTTGCTGATCCGAAGCCAACGCACCGTTCCGTCGCGCAGCAACACACGATGTTCCGTATCCAATTCGCCATTGCCATCGGGAGCCAACGAAGCTTGGATCATTTCCTCGACGCGTTGTCGATCATCGGGGTGGAATCGCGCGTGTACATCAGCTCTGGGGATGAACTGGTTGGCTGGCAAATCAAACAACGCAGCAGCCTGCGGATCGGCGACGGCTTGGTCTTGGAGATAATCGATTTCAATAATTCCCATGGCGACCACCGAAACTGCCAAACGCAATCGCCGTTCGCTTTCGATACGGATCCTCTCATCGTGTTTCCGTGCGGTAATGTCCTCGACGACCGCGATAAAATAATCCGGTTCGCCATTTGGTTTAGCAATCATCGAAGCCGTTAAGTGCACCCAGGCAACATCTCCGTCGGCTTTGATATAACGTTTGTCGATGCCGTAATGAGGAATCTTGCCATCGACCAGTTGCTTTAGGAGGTCAAGATCGTTTTGGAGATCTTCAGGATGCGTAATGTCCTGAAAGGTTTTGTTAAGCAGATATTCCCGTTTGTAGCCGACAATTTCGCACAGGCGGTGGTTCACCCGCAGCCAGGAACCGTCAGGGGCTACGTGAGCGATTCCGACCGCCGCGTTTTCGAATGTGGCACGAAAGCGGGCTTCGCTGTCTTGCAACTCACTGACATCGGTGAAGGTTACCACGATGCCCCGGGTTTCACCGGAATAAGCTTGATAGGGCAAGACGTTGCGGATAAATGATTTACCGGACGAGGTAAGTACAGTGTGTTTGACCGGATGGCGTTCCTTTAACGAAGCGGGTTCCGGCAACGGAGGCATCGCTTTGGCCTTCGGCACAAACATCGCCAAGGGTCGGCCGATATCCGAATGAATTAGTTCGTAGAGTTCGGTGATTGCGGGAGTGAAATTCCGAATCCGAAGCTGCTCATCCAAAAAGATCGTGGCGATCTGTGAACTGCGAAGGAGATTTACTAGGTCATCTTTGGCGACGGTCACCGCCTCGTTACTGGCAACCAGTTCTTCCTTGCTCGCTTCCAGTTCCTCGTTTGCGGACTGTAACTCCTCGTTCATGGAGAGGAGTTCTTCGTTGGAAGATTTTAGTTCCTCATTGGCAACTTCCGTTTCCCGCATGGTCCGCTCGAGATCATTGCGTGTCGTTTCGAGTTCGTGTTCAATGCGGCCGATGATGGACTCGACGTCGCGCCTAGAATCTTCCCGGTTCGGCTCATTTAACTGGTCACGGTGGATCGGCAGCCCGACGTCTTGAAAGACGACCATATATAAACTGTCGTCTTCACCAAGCTTGGGCATCGGTTGGACCGTCAACATGACTTCCTGAATCAGGTCTCCGTCCCGGATCGAAAGGTGGGGGCGTTGTACTTTGCGACGGGTTTTTATGGCATCGTAGATCGCCGCCCGCAAACCCATGCGGAGGTTGGGATGAGCCATTTTGACAATGTTGTTTTGAAAGTCCCCATCGCCGATAGTTAAGTACTTTTGCATATCGGACGTTGCATTAAGGACTTGTCCTGATTCATCGATGACCACGGACTTGGGGGCGAATTCATCGAGCAGGATGCGTTGCTGTAGTTCTTTCATGTTGACGCTATTGTCGGGACGCGTGTCGGGGCGCAATGGACCAGCAAAATCCGTTTGTAAAAACGCGAGTTTGGAAGCCGATCCTGCGGCAGTGCCTTTGCGTTGACTGATGCGATGCTTGGCATCGAGCAGTCGAAACAGTTCGCCGTGAGACCGCAGGTTTTCGCTCGGGCCAAGCAGTAAGTAGCCTTCGGGACGCAGCGCGTAGTGGAACAGGGGAATCAGTTTTTTCTGCAGATGAGACCCAAGATAGATCAGGAGGTTCCGGCAAGAGATGAGGTCGATGCGTGAGAAAGGCGCATCACCAATCAAATTGTGACGCGAGAAAAACAGCATCTCGCGCAGTTCTCGCTGGACGGTGTAGTGGTTGCCCTGTTTCTTAAAAAAGCGTTCCAGCCTCGCTGCCGAGACATACGCTTCGATGCCGACGGGATAAGACCCGCTTCTGGCCGTTGCCAAGGCGCGCTCGTCAATGTCCGTGGCCAGGATCTGAACTTTCGGTTGGGTGCTGTGTCGGTCCAATTCCTCACGACAGAGCATCGCCAACGTGTAGGCTTCCTCGCCGCTGGAACAACCTGCGACCCAGATACGAATGGTCGCGGATGGATCACGATTCTCGAACAGTTTGGGAAGGACGGTGTCGGCCAGCCGCTCAAAGACTTCGGGATCTCGAAAAAAGGATGTCACGCCGATTAAAAATTCGTTGAACAGCGTACCGGCCTCGTTTCTGTCGAGCGTGAGGCGATGGATGTAGGCGTGAATATCGGACAGCTTCAGCAACTGCATGCGGCGGCGAATCCGGCGGCCCAACGTGCTGGGCTTGTAGTGCATGAAGTTGTGATCGGTGACGCGCCGCAAGATCTCCGCGATGGCCGGAATCTGATCTTCGATCTCGGTCTGCGAAGACGACAGAGTGCCGTCATCATCGAGACTGGTCCAGTGCCGTTGATAATCGATCAGCTCGGCCGCAATTCGTTCCGGCGTAAGTTTGTGATCGACAATGTTACCCGCTAAGGAGTTGTCTAGAGACTCGGTTGCCGTCGACGAGTCGGCGGCTTGGGCGAAGGTCAGTCCCCCCCGATCGCTAATCGCTTGCAGGCCCAGTACTCCATCGTCGTGGGCACTGCCCAACAGCATGCCGATGCTCCGTGCACCTTGATCGGCTGCCAACAGACGAAATAGCTGGTCAATGGGTTGCCGCGGCGGTGGCTCGCGATTCGCATCGTGTACTTCGACAATGCCCTCTTTGATTGTCAAAAAGCTTACCGGCGGACAGACATAGAGCGTGCCCGGTTCAAGCTTGACTAGCTGGTTCAGCACAACCACAGGCAGCTCGGAACGGTTTACCAAGGCTTCCGCAAGCGGCAGTTCCGTGTCGGGAACGAAAGGCTGCACCAAGACGATCGCCAGCTTGGTGGAGTGCGCTCCAAGTGTTTCGAGCAGCGAACCGAGGGCCTCCAATCCACCGGCGGAGATGCCGATTCCCATGATCAATGGCGAGTCGCGCGATGGATCCTTAAGCTTTGGAAGCTTCATATCATGCATGCGAAATAACGAAGTCTGAAATTCAGAAAGGAGACTGAATCGTGGGAGCCGGAGAGAATTGCCTAAAGTCTAATTTACGGGAAAGCTCTGGTCGGGTTCCGCAATGGCGAGCATGCGGTGAATGCCAGCCAGAATGGCGGCAGGTAGTGCTTCAATAGTCCTGGCCTCGCCATAGCTGGGCAGGTGCTTCGCAGGCGCTGGGTTGCAACGCGTGGCGTCCGCGAAAGAGCCGCCCGAAACCAAGCGGCTGCTGCGGAGGCCGACGAAGGAGTGGAGGCGATGACGAAACAGCTCTGACGACCGGCCGTTAAGCGGACAGTATCCATCCATTTTTCAAAGCGTGTGTTTGTAATGCGCTACTGGGGCTGTCTCCCCATGTAGAGGTAGGGCAAAAGGGCGGCTGTGCAACGGTCCATGAAGCAGTCCATGAAGCAGTCCATGAAGCAGCCGCTCTCTGGACTTATCCTAACAGATGGTGAAAACGGCACGTGCTGGATGCTTTAGTTTACGCAATCCGGCCCGTTTTCACAGCCGCAACTTCGAGATTTGAAATCCGCTGCGTGTCTCATGGACTAACAACCGCGAGCCTTGCAATCGACCAAACGCCCGAAGGTGTGTCGTATCGGGCGGCGTTTGGTGATCGCGGCGCGACTCCTTTCGCCCGCCAAGCGAACTCCGAAGTGGGTTGGGGCTACTGGTTTGTTTCGATGAATTCCAGCGGTTCATCGGCATGTTTATCAAACACACGAATCGCCAATTTTCCGGTCAGCAGTTCGCGAAAGGATTTACCGATCACTTCACTCCGCCAACCCTGCAGCAAGTAGGGCAGTTTTTCGTCTTGACGGTCATTCAATTCATACGCGAGCAGTTCGCGGACATTATCCATATTACCGACGATCGCAGGCGACATTTGGTGTTGCCGGCAAACGCAAGCGATCGACATCGAGAGGAACTGAGACAGCATATTCGAGAAATTCTTGCGGCTGCTGCGCGGGCGACGTGGCAATTGATCATCGGGCAGTTCGAGCGCGGTGCGAATGGCGACCGCCAACTCATCGTAATACGGCACTAGATTGCGTCGTTCCATTCCACGAACGGAGCGAATCCGGTCAACCTGGTCGGTTTGTCGGCGCGCCAATTCGATGACCAAGTCATCGCGGAGCACGCGTCGTGGCGGCTGGTCGGTCGCTTTGGCACGGGCTTCGCGCCACAGCCAGATCTGTCGCACGATTTCCATTTGCCGTGGAGAAAGCCCGGACAGACCGCTGACACGTCGCCAGTTCTCTTGGACTTCGCCATCGATGACCGCCTGCTGCAGCGCCGCGGTTTCTTCGGCCAGCCAGCTGGCACGTTTCATTTTCTCCACCGTTGCGACCAACTTTTGCTGCATCGAACGCAATTCGGTCACGTCTTGTAGGGCGTAGCGGATTTGGTGGCTGCTGAGTGGTCGGTGCCGCCAATTGGTGCGGGACTCCCCTTTGGGCAGCGTTTTGCCTTCTAGGCGAGACACTAGAGTGCCCAGCGACGCGGGGTACTCGATACCTGTAAATCCTGCGGCCAACTGGACATCGAACAGTTCCGCAATCGGTTTTCCCGTGAAGCGATAGCAGAAACGGATTTCTTCTCGCGCGGCGTGTGCAATGACCGTCCTGCCCGGAGAACTGATCAAATCCCAAAACGGCTGGGTGTCGGGCATCGTGAGGGGATCGACAACCGCCAACTGCTCCCCGGCGGCGATTTGCAACAGGCAGAGTTGCGGCCGATAACGGTCCTCGGAGACGAATTCGGTGTCGAAAGCAACCCATGCTTCGGTGGAAATTCGCTCGCAGAACTGCTCCAGCAGCGCGCGGGTGTTTATCGTTTCGTGCTGCACGGTTACTTTTGGGAAGTGCGTTTTGAGCGGTACGTTTTGCCGAAGGATATCGTCACGACGAGTACCGTCGTTTTAGCTTGCGAGGACCCGGCAGACCATCCGACCGCCCTTCGATTTGTCCCTAATCTCTTCTTTTTGGCCTCATTTTGAAAAAAACAGCGATTGCCGCCAAAGCGACGCCAGCCTCCGCGACAGGCTTGTTGGTCAGCGTTGCTAGTTTGGCGGAGGCTTTAACCGTCGCCCCTCTGGAGGTGGCGATCGTTGATGTCAAGGATCCCACACAAGGAGCCTTGGGAGCTGCCGATCCACAGATGTGGCACGACATCGAACGTGCCCTCAAGCCCTCTGTCTGCCTCTCCGCCGCCCTCGGAGAAGCCACTCAGGCGACTCAGATGGAGCAACTACCGAGCCGCTTTCGGTTTGCCAAAGCGGGCCCGGCGGGCTGTCAACAACTGGTCGATCTGCAGCGGCACTGGGATCGTATTAAGAGTCAGTTGCCGCCAAGCGTGGAATTCGTAGCGGTAGCTTACGCGGACCACCTTCAGGGCCAGTGCCCTTCGCCCGAAGCAATCCTGTCCGCTGCGGCGAAGGCGGGCTTGCGATGGTGGTTGTTGGACACGTTTCAAAAAGACGGACGCTCGACGTTGCAGCATCTGGGAATCAAACGCTTGCTGGCACTCGATCAGGCGGCACGGGAAGCCGATATGCAGTGGGTGCTCGCAGGCTCGCTGCGACTGGAAGATTTGCCAAATCCGTTGCTGTTGCGACCCCGCTACGTCGGGTTGCGAGGGGACGTTTGTGAACACGGACGTACCGGTCAGATTTCTGCAACTCGTGTGAAACAGTGGAGCGATCATTTGCGGTCCGAGTTTGGTAATTAGAATAGAGTTTCCTTCTCCTCCTTTTCTCTTTGAGTGCCGACATGGGCTTTATCGAACTGACTGGCAAGACGCTGCTGGATATCGTCAACGAAGGCGAAATCGACTTGGCGCAGTTGCACGCCGCGGGCGTTTCAGGCGACTCCATTTTGCGAGTCAACCAACACGGTGAGATCGAGTTGCGGGAAAGAGCGAGTTGGCAATTGGTCGGAGGGCTGATTGGAAACTTCGAAACGCGGCTGCGGTCGATGACGGGACTGGACTGGGTGGTTTGACGCTTGGCCCGATGGAATCGGATCGGAGGCGTGATCGAACCCGCTATGACGGGTATGCTGAAGAGATGAATAAACATCATCTCTGGATCAATGGCCAAGAAGTTCCCGCCGCGGGAGAGCCTTTAACGAGTCGCAACCCGGCCGATGAGTCGCTGGTGTTTAACGGCGCGGCGGCTTCCGCAGCACAGGTCCAAGCGGCTTTTCAAGCTGCCGCCAACGCGCAGGCGAACTGGAACAAGACCAGCTTGGCGGAGCGGGAAGCGATTGTGCGGCGCTACGCTGACTTGTTGCGCGATCGCGCGGCGGAATTGAGCCACCTCATTACTCGCGAAGTTGGCAAGCTGCCCTCTGACGCCGCCAGCGAGGTGAGTGTGTCGGTGGCCAAGGCGGAAGTGACCATTCAAGCCTTGCACGAGCGTCGGGCAGACGCGGAAGTGTCCATTGGCGGTGGTCGTCGCCAAGTGCGCTACCAACCGCTCGGGCCGGTTTTGGTGTTGGGGCCATTTAATTTTCCTGTCCACCTGCCGGGTGGGCATCTGCTGCCGGCATTGCTGGCCGGCAATACGGTCGTCTTCAAGCCCAGTGAACTGGCGCCCGCGGTCGGTCGCTGGATGGTCGACCGTTGGACCGAGGCAGGTCTGCCGGCTGGGGTTCTGAATCTGATTCAAGGGGATGCCACTGTGGCCCGCGCAGCGGTGGATGATCCTCGCGTGGCCGGAGTTTTTGTAACCGGTGGCTACGCGGCCGGTACCGCCATTCATCGTCAGTTGGCTGGCCGTCCGGACGTCTTGTTGGCGTTGGAATTAGGAGGCAATAGTCCTGTCGTTGTCGCCTCTCCTGCCGATCCGGCGGCCGTGGCGCGAGAGATCGCAAAGTCCGCTTTTGTTTCCGCGGGACAACGCTGTACTTGTGCGCGGCGACTGGTCTTGATCGATGACGCTGCCGGGCGCGAAACCTTGGAGCGGCTGGTCCAGCAGGTGCGGACATTGCGATGCGGTTTGCCGACCGAAACGCCCGAGCCGGATGTGGGGCCGCTCGTTTCGGCGCGGCATGCCAATCTACTGCTGCAGGCCGAAGCCAATTTTCTGGCTTACGGAGGCGAGTCGGTTGTCGAAGCCCAGCAAGATCCCCGCTGTGGCGCACTGCTGCGGCCCGGCCTGGTCGATATGACGCACTGCCATGATGCGGTCGATGAGGAGTGGTTTGGGCCGCTGCTGCAAGTGTACTGGGTTGCCGACTTCGCGACCGCCATCGAACGTGCCAAAGCCACGAAGTATGGGTTAGCGGCCAGCTTGTTTGGCGGAACGGAGCGCATGTTCGAAACCTTTCGTCGAGAGGTCCGCGCGGGGGTCGTTAACTGGAATGCGCCGACCACGGGAGCCAGCGGGCAGTTGCCCTTTGGTGGTTTAGGGGCCAGTGGCAATCATCGACCAGCAGGTTACCACACGATCGATTTTTGCAACGATCCGATTGCGTCATGGATCGTGGACTGGAGTGAGTAATGGACGACGAACGTTTGATCGAAGTGAACTTGGATGGCGTGGTCGGTCCGACGCATCACTTTGGTGGACTGGGGGTCGGCAATGTCGCGTCGCAATCCCACCGTGGAGAGATTGCTCGACCGCGCGACGCCGCCTTGGAAGGACTCCGTAAGATGCGACTGATCGCTAGCCTCGGAGCCCCGCAATTGATTCTGCCGCCTCATCGCCGGCCCGACTTGCGGTTCTTAAAACGGATTGGATTTGCGGGCCAGCCGGAGACGGTGTTGGAGCGGGTACAGGTGGATGCACCGGAGATGTTGTCGGCGGCGTGGAGTGCATCGGCGATGTGGACCGCCAACGCCGCCACCGTCTCCGCGGCGGTCGACTGCCGCGATCAACGCACTCACTTGAGCATTGCGAACCTGACCAGCAGCACGCACCGCAGTTTGGAGCCGCCGCAGACGACTCGTTTGTTCCGACGGATCTTTCGCGATCCTCGGTTTGTCGTGCACCCGCCACTTCCGGCGACGTGGGGATTGCGAGATGAAGGAGCGGCCAACCACATGCGGTTGTTCGATCCAACAGGTCAGCGAGGATTGGAACTGTTTGTCTACGGTGACCCGGCGATACGTTTGCAGACGCCACCGGACGGCGGTCCTTTTCCGGCTCGACAGTCGCGGGCGGCGAGTCGCGCGCTCGCACGGCGGCATCAGTCCCAGCAAGCTTATTTTCTACAGCAAGATCCGCAAGCGATTGCCGCCGGGGCGTTTCACAACGACGTGGTGGCAACCAGTTGTCGAGACGTGCTGTTGATGCATGACCAAGCCTTCGTCGATGACCAACGATTGGAGCAGGTGGCGTCCGATTACGCTCGCCACTGCGGGCGAGCACTGCACGTGTTGCGAGTCGACTCGCGGAGGCTGTCGTTGTCAGAGTCGATCCGCAGTTATTTGTTTAACAGCCAGCTGATTGTCGATGCGTCTGACCCCGCGGGGTCGATGACGATCATTTGTCCACAGCAGGTCGCGGAGTCGCCGAATGCACAGCAGGTCGTGGAAACTTGGATCAACGGTCCCAATCCGATCGACGGTGTGCGGTATGTCGAACTGCGGGAAAGCATGTGTAACGGAGGCGGCCCGGCCTGCTTGCGGCTACGCGTCCCGATGACGGTCGCTCAGTGGCAAACGTTGCCCTCGTCGATGATTTTCAGTGAAGCCCTCGCTGATCGTCTCGAGAGCGCAATACAACGCAACTATCCGGAGGAGATCGAGGTTGCTGATCTCGTTCGCCCCCGGTTGCTGGCTCAAGTGGAGCGTGCACGGGACGCGATCTGGCACGAATTATCCGGCGACATCGCTCTCTAGAAAATCGATCGTTGACCGTCGTCGCGCGACGTCATGGAACGTCGGTCGAGTCATCATTTAGAGGGGCAGGATCGGCGACAACTGTTTTGATGCTCGTCGGCAGCGACGCTTTGGATTCCAAAGCTTTGGCGCGGGTGATTAGCAGAATGCCGCCGATCAGCATGGCCGCTCCGAGCAGTCGCAGCGGACTGGCAGGGCTCCGCGGATTGCCCATTAATCCCCATTGATCGAGGATCATTGCCGCCATCACTTGGCCGGTGATAACGGCGGCGAACCAAGCTAACGAGCCGATTTTGGGGACAAAGATCAGCGAGGTGGTGACCAGTACGGTGCCGATCGCGCCGCCGCTCCAGACCCACCACGGCAGTGACAGCAGCGAGGTGGAAAACCGAGGCGGAAACACGCCCGCGGCGACCGACAGCAGCAGCACAATTGCGAACCCACTGCCAAAGGAGATGACCGCGGCTTGGAGGGGATGGGCCAAGTGCCTGCCGAGATAGCCGTTTGCGCTTGGCTGTGTGCCTAATAAGCAGCCGGACAACAACCCAATCGCGACGGCGGTGACAAGAATACTTTGGTTATGCACCGTGGTCGGCCTGGGGACAGAGGTGGCAGGGGTCAGGCGGAGGCGTGATCGATCGGCAGCTCCGAGCGGCGCAGCGGTCCAGGGACTTCGGGACCGGTGTGGGTAATCCGGTTTTTCTGATCGACAAAGATCAGTCGTGGCTTGTGGTCTGCAGCGGCCGCTTCGTCGACCATCGCATAGGTCGCCACGATGACTTTATCACCGGGAAAAATTAAATGCGCCGCCGCGCCGTTGGCACAAACGTCGCTGGAAGCGGGCTGTCCACGAATGGCATAAGTCTCCAGGCGTGTGCCACGCGTGACGTTCCAAACGTGCAAAGACTCGTAGGGAAACATATTGGCGGCGTCCATCAATTCTGGTGGAAGCGTGAAGCTGCCTTCGTAAGCAACATCGGCACCGGTGACGGTGAGCCGATGAATCTTTGCACTGAGCAGCTTTCGTATCGACATATTTCGTATCGACATATTTCGCATCGACCTAGCAGAACTTCAAACGGACGCCCAATATCATCAACCAGCGGGAACCGCTTAACCGAGTACAGCCTTCAGACGCTCGTGCGTTTCCGGCGTGCCGAGCGATAACTTGCCAAACCCAGGGATGGCTCCTTCGGCGACCGCTTCGGCCTGATGTTCTTCGTAGTTGGTCACCAGCATCATCGGAACCGCGGCGGCTTGGGGATCCGATTTCAGGGTCCGGATGACCTCCAGCCCATCGGTATAATCCCGATCGAGTTTGCGGTTGACGGTGATCAACGCCACATCCTTGGTTTTCAACAGTTCCAGCGTATCCTCTGCCCCGTGCGTCTGAATCACCTTCACATTGAAGGCGCTCTTCAGCATCTGGCGGATGGAACTGAAATCCGGACCGCAATTTCCACAGTCGACAACGGTTTTAGTCATATTTGGCAATAACTCCCTTGGAAAGGCAACGCTTCATTATTGATGTTTGCCAAGCGGAGAAAAGGGGCCGCTTGATCGGCAGGTTGGTGGAATGCCGGCATTTGAGTCTCGATGAATGGGCGCCTCCATGAAAAAAGGGTCTCAAGCGATGTTGAGACCCTCCAGGAAGCGTAATGGCTCGGGCCTCCGCCGCAAGGGGCGGCAGGAGGCAGTCGCTGGCGTTCGCAACAGGCTTATTTGCCAATCGCGAACAGCTTGTCTTTGGTGCTGATGTACAGCGTATCGTTGGCGGCCACGACGGTGCTGTACACGCTGCTGCCCATGTAGATTTCGGCGATCGGTTCTTTGTTTTCCTTGCCGAACTCAAACACGGCCACTTCGCCATCTTCGTCGCCGATGTAGACGTGGCCGTCAGCGATCAGAGGACTGCCCCAGCTTTGGGCCAGCATGTCATAGGTGAAGTGCACGATGGGGTCGCCGTTTTCGGATCCTTTGGCGTCCAGGCAATGAAAGATGCCGGAGAAGTCGGCGATGTAAAGCACGTTGTCCTTGATAGCGACCGTGCCACAACTGCGATGCATCTCTTCTTCGAAATCGATTTCGCCATCGCCATTCTGGTCCGCCATGCTGTAGTGCCAAACGACGGCCGAGTTAGGATTGTCGACCGCGACTTCGTTGTCCTCGGGCACGACCGCTTGGATCCGTTGGGGTGCCAAGGGAACCCGGTCGGTACCTTCGACCTTCACGGCCAATTGTGGGCTGACGTCACCGCGTTTGGTCGGATCGATGCACCACAGGTGCCCTTCCCCTTCGCCGTGCTCGGGGTCTTGGCCGACAGCGATGTAAACCAAGCCGTCGTAGATCGCCGGTGTCGCAATCAAATTGTTGCGAGTCCCTTCCCCACCGAGTACCCACTTCGATTCTTTCGGGTTGCAGTCGAACTTCCAGAGCAGCTCGGGTTTGCCATCTTTTCCGCGATCCGCCTTGAAGCTGTACAACCAGCCATCGCCACCGGCGAAGAACGCTTGCGCCACGCCACCGAGTTCGGCGACCGACGGACTGGACCATTGTCCGTGCAGAATGTTCTCGCCAGGCGAAGCATCCGTCCAGAGGACTTCGCCGGTGTTTTTGTCCAAGCAGATAAAACTGGGTGCCGAAGGAGCGGGCAGGTTAATGTGCGTTTCATCCAATCCATTGCTGGTGTTGACGAACAGCAAATCGCCGTAGGTGGTTACCGAGCAAGAGCACATGTTGTGTTGGCTGACGCCGAGCGGCTCCTTCATCATGTCGAAAATCCAGATGACGTCGGCGTCCCGTTTGTCGGCGGTGGACAAGGTTTTGAAGACCGACAACCGTGGGCCGGCAACTTTAAGGGTCAGCGAGCGCTCGGTGCCGCCCACGTTGCCCGACAGCTTCCACGCTTTTTCGGGTGTGGTGGTTTCGACCGTCACATCACCTTCAATCGCGTGGCCACGATCGCCGAGCAATTGCGACAAGCCGGCGGAGACTTTGCCTTCGTCCAAAGCGGCAACCGTTTCGGCATAAGCTTCATCGCTTTTTTCCAGATCGGCAACACGAGCGACTTCGTCCTTGACCGGGCCGTCATCTTCATCGTCGTGAAAGCCTTTGGTATCCAAGCAGCGAACTTCGCCACGACTGGTCACAAACCACAAGCGTTCGCCTTCGACCAGAGACGCACAGCAAATCCCTTGTAGCGGCCAGTCATGCACACGGCCGGTGATCAATTTCTCGCTGCTGTGCTGCCACAGCAACTCGCCAGTTGCCTCATCGAACGCCAGCAAGCAGCCGAGATCGACTTGGTTGGGATAGCGAGCCAAGTGGCCCGCGCCGTTGTTTGTGCCGACATAGACCTGTCCATCGGCAATGACCGGGTTGCCGTAGGTTTGGCTGCCAAGGCTGGCGAACCACTTAATGTTTAGCGCGTCGGAATTGTCCCACTCTCCAGTGCGTCGATCGAACTTGCCGATGTTCCACTCTTGCGGCAGGTTCTTGACCGCGGGGGTGTTGTTTCGCAATCGCGTGCCGCCCCACTGAGGCCAGTCGCCGCCCGCGTTCATGACTTTGCTGGGGTCATCCACCCTCGCCATTTCTGCCTCTTCCTTCGCGGGAACCCCCGGTGAGGGAGCTGCCGGAGCGGGAGCCGCGGCTACGACAGCCGGTTCGGGAGCTGCAGGTTTGGCTTCGACAGCAGCCATCGCGGGCTTGGCGGCGGGTGCCAATACGGCTGCAGCGGTGACATTGCTATTGCCGATCGCGCGACCTGGCTTGGCACGTCCGAAGGGCGATTCGTTGGGGACCATCGGAACCCGTGGGTTGCCACCGACGGTGACGTTGGAACCAAGCGGTCGAAAACCGGCGGCCGTGGCATTGGAACCGAGTGGTCGGAAGCCTGCTGCCGTGGCATTCGAACCGAGCGGTCGGAAGCCGGCGGCCGTGGTGTTCGACCCAAACGGGCGCATGCCGGCGAGGGTTTGGTTCGAACCGAGTGTCGTACGGTTGGAGCTCAGCGTGGTGCGGTTGGAACCGCCTGCGGCAAAACCGTTGACGTCGCCGATCATCGGTGGAGCGGCTTTGGCGACCGTTTCGGAGGCCGCTTTGGAAGCTCCATCCAAGTCGAGCGAGGTGTCGACATCTTCATACGCGACTTCGTCGACCGGCGGACGGCAGCCGCCCAAAGTGGTTGCCGCCACCGTGCCTAACAGCGCGGCGCCCAAGAGCATCGACCATGCAGAGATTTCGTGTTTCATCAGACTTCTAAACGGTAGGAGTTTCGGTGTTCAGTTGTGAGTTTGGAATGGAGTTGGAACGAGCGTCTGCAAATCCCCGTTTCTGATCGGGGATTTGCTCACCAGCGCGTCTCGCCAAACGTCTGCTGCTAATCATTGGCAGTGACTTGGATATTGTCCAAATACAGCTCAGCCGATTTTGCATTGCCAAACAGCCCAGGGCTGCCGGAGAGGTTGGGCGATTCATCGCGTGCCGTGATGGTCCATTCCTTGGGCTCGGGCTGACCTTTGGGCCAGACTTTGCCGGACAGGATGGCGACCTTGCCAATGTCCTCGTCTTTGATTTCCGCTTTCAACTTCATTTGATACCAAGTGTCTTCCCGCCAAGGGAAGGCGATGGTCTTGGCCATCCGCAGTTGCGGCGACCAAGTGCGGATTTGAAGTTCTTGGTTTTCGCCTTGCATGTCTAGTACATAGCCATGAGCAACGATCCCAATATCGGGCAGTTTGTTGTCTTGGCGTTGACCGCGAGCCTCGACCGAAATGGTGTAGTTCGACAGAGCGCTCGGTCCCATCCAGGCTCGGCTGCGGGCACCTTTGGGAATCGTGGTGACCTTGACCAGGGCCGGCGAGCCATCGACGGTCCGAATCACGTGGCGATAGCGGGCTCCCACCCAGGTTTCCGGAGCATCATCCGCTTCGTCGAAATCGAACTTCCAAGGCAATGGTGGAATCACACGCAACCGGGTGCTTCCGCGGAGGTCGCCGACGGTCGCTGTCACCTTCACCGCTCGATGTTGGCCATCGTCGCTGGCAGTAAAGACATTGCCGTTGAAGGAACCGCCACCGGCTGCGGTAAAGGCCACCGGTGCGTCGTTGGTGACAGGTTGGCCCAGTGCGTTAAACAGTCGCGTTTCAAACTCCACTTGTTCACCGGGGCTTAAAGTCGCTTCGGCTGGAATCACTTGAACCCAGGTCGCCACCGGGTTCTGTGCGACGGGCGTTTCTTGATCGGCGATCTCCACTGCCGGAGCGCTCTCGGCGTCAGGGGGTCCGACACAGTACATTGCCGATTGACCGGGGAAGTACAACCGACCATTGGCTGCGATCGGCGAGCCATTGAATCCCTCGTTACGAATCCGACCTTTGTTGATCACCTCGGCACCATCGGCGGTTGGTTCCACGATCGCCCAGCGACCATTTTCGGTCAGGATGTAGAGTTTGCCATCGGCCGCTAGCAGGCTGGACCATTGCCGACTGTCGCCAAGGGTGATGCGTTCCTCGATAAACTCGCCGGTGTTCGCATCGATCACATACAGTTTGCAACGGTCGTCGACCACGTACAGACGTTCGCCAATCACAACCGGAGTACTGCGGCCGACGACCAAGCCTTCGATCTTCCAAAGTTCTTTAACTTGAGTTTGTTCTCCGCTGCCGGACACTTCCAAGGCGACGACCGCACCCATCGATGTCCCCGAAATGTTTTCTTCGCTGTGGCCGGCGTAGACACGATTGCCAACGACTAAAGGTGTGGCGAACAGTCCGCGTCGCGAGAGTGCGTAGTCCCACAGCGGCTTGCCGGTGCGCGGCTGGAAGCCCCACACGTGTCCATCGCCGGCACCCACGATCAACTGCTGTTGGCCTTCGATTGTCACCACCGAAGGGGCCGAGTAGGTCGTGTCCTCGGGGAGGTCCTGGGTGCCGTTGAACCAAACCACTTTTCCGGTCCGTTTGTCAAATGCAATAAACCGATGGTTTGGTTTGGCTCGTTCCCCATAGTTAATGATGATCCCACTGATGATCACCAAGTCATCGGCAATGATCGGAAAATTGGTCCGTCCGCCGTAGGTGCTCAGCATGCCGAACTGTTCATGGAGCGGAAGGCTCCAGACGGTTTCTCCCGTTTCGCCATCGATGCAGAGAAAGTAATCGCAGACACCGAGCGCGTAGACGTAACCGGTTTCCGGATCACAGACGACGCTCGACCAGCCGACGCGGGTGTCGGGAACATCGGACAGCCACACGTTGAAGCGATTCTCCCACAGGATTTCGCCCGTGGCGGCGTCGGCACAGACGACTCGTTCGCCTTCGCGTGGGGTGCCCGGTTCGGCACGCTGCAGCATGTACATCCGTCCGTTCATGATCGTCGGCGTGCAGCGTCCGCCGAGTTCTTCGCTTTTCCAAAGCAGGTTGCTGTCCGGACCCCCATCGGGATCCCAGTCGGTCGGGAGGCTCGCTTCGGGGCTGATGCCGTCGTACGACGGGCCTCGCCAGTAAGTCCAATCGGCCGCGGAACAGGTTCCTGCGGTGGTTAGCAAAGCTGCAGTAGCGAGCAAGCACGATTTCGCAGCATTCATTAGTTGGCTGGGATTTATTCGTTTGAACATCGATTTTCGAAATGTGGAGAGACGGTTAGGAGTCAACGAACTCGTCGGCGGGATCAAACTTGGGTGTGCAAAACAGGATGACATCCATTTCTCCAATCGCCCGGTGTCGGACTCCGGGGGGAATGAGAATGGCCATGCCTGGCTTCAACGGATGGCGTTCTCCATCCAATTCGATCGCTGCGTCCGGCTCGCAGCGAGTGATCACGTAGACCTCTGTCTGGTTACGGTGGTAATGCGTCTGAGCGTCTTTAGCGATAGCGGTGAGATGAACGGTTGCGGGGAAATCGGCTCGGTCAGTGAACGCTCGACGAGCTTCCCCGCAGGGGCATTGAGTGGCGGGTAGGGCGGCAAGATCGACCAGCTCGTAGCGTGGTGGCTGGGTCATTGGGGGGGGTGGGTTTTTGGCAAAGCGTAAGGTTTAAGCAAGACGAAAGCCCCATTTTATACCGATTGCTTCGTTCCTGCCACGGACAGCTTTCGCAATCTCACTGTAACACGTACAGGGTGCGTTTTCCAACTAAGCGTTAAAGCTTAGCAAGCAGGTCAAAATGCGATGGAAAACTCACCGAACCCGATCGGCGGTCCGATACCCTAATTTGTCAACCTGCTCGATCGGACGATTCACCCCGCGTGGCTCGTCCCCAAACAAATCAAGCGGCTGGCATGATCCAGGGACTTCGCCATGGGATGGCGTTGTACCAACCAGTGATCCTGAGCAACCACATGGGGAACCGTCGACGGATCGATCCGGCGACCTCCAGTTTACACTAGCAGAGCGAAGTCAGCGGGCCGGGTGTCCGCATCCGGCTGGTGGGTGTTAGTCGAAGCGAGGGTTTGATCGATGGCAACTTCGTCCATCGACCGCATCCTTTAATCAACTGGACGAACAATGGTTGTAAAGACACTGCATTGAACTGAAACACGCTTTAGCGTTGAGGAGAAAATCTCCATGAAGCGGACACTTCTTGTTGCAACCCTTGTACTCGGTAGCTCGATCTGCTCACAAAGTTTTGGGTTTGATCTGTTGGACCGAATGTTGGGACTAAAAGGATGTGGTAGCAGCAGCTCCTGTTGCGAAACTCCTGCTTGTGATACCGCCTGCGAACCCGCATGCGGATGTGAAACGGCTTGCGGACCGGCTTGCGAGCCAGCCTGCGGTTGTGAAACGGCTTGCGAAATCGCTTGCGAACCCGCTTGCGGTTGCGAAACCGCTTGCGGACCGGCTTGCGGATCGGCTTGCGAGCCAGCTTGCGGTTGCGAAATCGCTTGCGAAGTCGCCTCGTGCGACAGCGGCTGCTCGTCGAAGAAGAGCACTTGCTTGCTGGACAAATTGTTCGGCGGCATGAAAAAGAAGAGCAGCTGCTGCGAAGCGCCTTGCAGCACCTGTGAACCAGCTTGCGGTTGCGAAACCGCTTGCAGCACCTGCGAAACCGCTTGCAGCACCTGCGAGCCAGCTTGTGGTTGCGAAGTAGCTAGCTGCGACAGCGGTTGCGGTTGCGGAAGCAGCAGCACGAGCTGTGGCCTGCTGGACAAATTGTTCGGCAAAAAGAAGAGCAGCTGCGACAGCGGTTGTGATTCCGGCTGTGGCTGTGGTGTAACGTACGCCGCTCCAATGGCTCCCGCACCAGCTCCTGTTTCGGCTCCTGCTGTTATGGAAGAAGCCGCTCCAGTTGCTCCAGCTCCAATCGTTGACCCAAGTGCAAACCTGCACAGCAAGCGTCGCGTCATTCAGGCCAGTGCCCTGTACGTTCGCTGAATAAGCGAATAAGGGTTCTGATCACCTTCAGACGTGACCCAAAAAGCGGCCCGACCGGTGAAAACTGGACGGGCCGCTTTTATTTTTGCGCTTCGCTCGAGCGAGCTCTCTGCCTGCCGCTTCGACCGCAAGCAAACGGCGCTTGGCAAACGTCCAACCGCTAATCGACTTGCCTAATCGGTCTGCGTCACATCGCAGCAACTTTTCGTAATCGAAGTCATTCGATTAAAACCGGCTGGCTCTGTGAGCGCCGATTGTCCGTTCACCATCATCGCCATTCTGCTTCTGCACACGATTTTGGTGTGTGGAAAACAGCCGTCGCAACGGACACAGTATCGGCGGTGGTGCGACGGACTGGTTTGGCGGAATCCTTTGGCCAGCCCCCTGTGGTGACGGGCCTCGAACACCTTGCTCGCCTGTCGGCTAGGGCTGCTATTTGCTGTTGGCCCATCCTGACGGCGGGAGGCAGTGTTTCGCCGACAGTTGCGAACCGAATCGTCGTGGCGCATCGACTGGCCGAATGGGGTTGCGGCAAATCTTCAGAATTGCGAGAAGCCGTATTTGTTGTTCTTAGCCACTCCGCCGATCGTCAATCAGGAAAGCAACCGGTATGTGTGGAATTGTTGGATACGTTGGTGCAGGCAGCGCTTCACCATTTTTGATCGATGGCCTGCGGCGTTTGGAATACCGGGGTTATGACAGTGCCGGGGTTGCCATCCTGGGACCAGACGGTTTGACCGTGCGCAGAGCTGTCGGTCGAATTGAACAATTGGTGATGCGTATCGGCGCAACCGCTCCGGTCGGCTCCATGGGGATTGGGCACACGCGTTGGGCCACCCATGGGCCACCTACTGAGGAGAACGCACATCCGCACGCCGGCGGCAATGGCGAAGTGATCCTGGTCCACAATGGAGTCATCGAAAACTTCCAACCGCTGCGCGAGGAGTTGCTCGCCAAGGGGTATGTCTTCAAGTCGGCCACCGATAGCGAAGTCATTGCTCATCTCGTGGCAGACGCTTTGTCACAGATACCGGTCGAAGGAGAAGATCCTGAAACACGGTATGTCACGGCAATCCGCGCGGCGATCGATCAGCTCCGCGGCACCTATGGTTTAGCGGTCATGTTCACCGCCTGTCCCGACCTGCTGATCGCGGCTCGCTTTGGCAGTCCCCTCGTCGTGGGCGTCGGCCGCGGCGAACACTTCATTGCCTCCGATGCTTCGCCGCTCGCAGGTCACACCGAACGTATCGTCTACCTTGCCGACCATCAGTTGGCGATCTTGCGACCCGGTAGCTTGAAGGTTGTCCATCGCGATCAAGGGCAGATTCGTCCAGACATTCATCGCCTGGAAATGAATCCCGAAGAGGTCAGCTTGGAGGGTTATGATCACTTCATGCTGAAGGAGATCTACGAGCAACCCGATGCGATTCGCAACGCGATGCGAGGTCGTTTGGATGATCAAAATGCGACCGCCATGTTCGGTGGCCTCAACCTCACGCCACAGCAATTGCGGAGTATTGAACGGATTATTCTGACCGGTTGCGGCACGAGCTGGCATTCGGCACTGGTGGGTGAATACCTCTTGGAAGAATTCGCGAGGATTCCGGTCGAAGTGGAATACGCCAGTGAACTGCGTTATCGCAATCCTCCCATTGAACCCGGCACGCTGGTATTCGGCATCACGCAGAGTGGCGAAACGGCCGACACGTTGGCGGCGCTGGTCGAAACCAAACGCAAAGGCCACCGCACGTTAGCGATTAACAATGTTGTCGGCAGTTCGATCGCCCAGGCGGCCGACGGAGGCGTCTATCTGCACGCGGGGCCCGAGATCGGCGTGGCAAGTACCAAGGCTTACACTTCGCAGTGCTGTGTCCTGGCAATGCTGGCCCTGTACTTCGGACGGTTGAGGCATCTCAGCTATGAAGCGGGACAGCAGTACATCGAGCATCTGCGTCGCTTGCCCGCCGCAGTGCAGCAAGCGCTGACCTGTGATCCACAAATCCGCCAGATCGCCCAAAAATACCAAGCGGCGACGACCTTCCTCTATCTGGGGCGGCAATACAACTTTCCGACCGCTTTGGAGGGTGCATTGAAGCTGAAGGAAATCAGCTATATCCACGCCGAAGGTTATCCGGCAGCGGAGATGAAGCATGGCCCGATAGCGCTGGTCGATGAACAAACGCCCAGTGTGTTTATTGTGCCGCGGGGGACCACGTACGAGAAAGTGATCGCCAACATGGAAGAGGTCAAAGCTCGAGGTGGACCGATTATAGCGGTTACTTGTCAAGCGAATCCGGCCATTGATGATCTTGCCGATGATGTGGTCCGAGTCCCGGCGACGCCCGAGTTTTTGCAACCTATTGTGAGTGTAGTGCCTTTGCAGTTGTTGTCTTATCACGTGGCTTTGCTGCGCGGCTGTGATGTCGATAAGCCTCGTAATTTGGCCAAAAGCGTCACGGTTGAGTAATGTTCCGACGGTCTGGAATCGCGGGGGACTGCGATTACCATGCGTCTCAATTCCACCCCCTTTTTCGAAGCAGGTCCGCAAATGAAAATGACCGGTTTGAGTTACAATTCCCGTAAGGCGTTGACCGTTCACATCGGCGAGCAGGCCGGTAACGAGATCGCAAATTTAATCCAGCGAATGGCGACGGAAATCGAAGAATTGCGACGCACCAAAGTCAGCGTCACCCGCATCGTCCCCCATCAAGATCCAGCCTACGCAGAAGAGCCCGCTTAAAAAAAGGGTCAGGAGCCTTTTTCGCTCGTAACCCTTTTTCGTTAGCATCCGAAGGGCCGATTTTTGAAAAAAGGCTCCTGACCCCTTTTTGATCCTTTTTGTGATTTCTATGAAGACCTACTTAGTGACCGGTGTGGCCGGGTTTATCGGCTTCCATCTTTCCCGGTTGCTGCTGGATAAGGGCATTCGCGTTGTCGGCCTTGATAATGTGAATGACTACTACAGCGTGACGCTCAAACAAGATCGTTTGGCGTTGCTCGAAGGGCACGAGTCGTTTTCGTTTGTCAAAGCCGATTTGGCCGATCAAGCGGCGATCGAAGGACTGTTTCAGGAGCACCGCTTTGACCGTGTCGTCCACTTGGCGGCCCAAGCCGGGGTGCGTTATTCGCTGACGCATCCACACGCTTATACCGAAGCGAACATCACGGGATTCCTGAATATCCTTGAAGGGTGTCGGCATGCCGAAGTGCCACACCTGACCTATGCCAGCAGCAGCAGTGTGTACGGTGCCAACACCGAGATGCCGTTTTCGGTTCATCACAATGTCGACCATCCCGTCAGCTTGTACGCGGCGACCAAAAAAGCGAATGAGCTGATGGCGCACACCTACAGTCATCTGTACGGTTTGCCGACGACGGGACTGCGGTTTTTTACGGTGTATGGTCCTTGGGGCCGGCCCGACATGGCTCTGTTCCTCTTCACCAAAGCGATCCTCGAGGGCCGTCCGATCGACGTCTTCAATCGTGGCGAAATGCAGCGGGACTTTACTTATATCGATGACATCGTCGAGGGAGTCTACCGCACCGCGGAGCAGATCGCGGTCGCGAATCCGGACTGGATCGGCAGCGCCCCCGATCCCGGCAGCAGTGCCGCTCCTTACCGGATCTACAACATCGGGAACAACCAACCCGTTCGGCTGAATCGCTTCATCGAAGTGATTGAACAGGCCGTCGGGCGTGAGGCGCAGAAGAATCTGCTGCCGATGCAGCCTGGCGATGTGCCGGCCACCTATGCCGACATCGAAGCGCTCGAGGTGGCGGTCGGGTTTCGACCGGCGACTCCGATCGAAACGGGCGTGCAGCAGTTCGTCGACTGGTACCGCGAATATTACGCGGTCTAAGTCGATCGAGGGCGGTTTCGGGTTGGCAAAATGCCGATTCTCGCCGCACCTTTGGAAGTTGGGGCCGGCCAGTTAGACTGTGGTCGGTGAACCTGAGGCGGGCGGCAGCGATCTAGCTGGATAATCCCGCGATTCCATCCCTATTTCTCAATTCAGCGTCCCTGAACGCCTATCCGTAATGAGCGACTCCACGGCCCCGGTGGGCTCCCCGCAATCCCCTGCCCCGCGAACTGCGTCCCCGCGGACAATGTTTGAAAAAATCTGGGACAGCCACGTTGTCCACGCTGAACCTGGCAAGCAGGCGATTTTGTACATCGACCTGCATTTGGTGCATGAAGTCACCAGTCCCCAAGCCTTCGAAGGCCTGCGGCTGAATCAGCGCCCCGTCCGTCGTCCCGAGCGGACGATTGCCACGCCCGATCACAATGTGCCGACCTCCGATCGCAGTTTGCCGATCGCCGATCCCATCGCCAAAAAGCAGATTGAAACGCTGCGTGACAACTGCCGCGAATTCGGTGTCGAATTGTTCGACATCGATGACGTTCGCCAAGGCATCGTCCACGTCATCGGTCCCGAAAACGGTTACACTCAGCCCGGCATGACGATTGTTTGCGGCGATAGTCATACCGCCACGCATGGAGCCTTTGGTGCATTGGCATTTGGCATCGGGACCAGCGAAGTCGAACATGTGTTGGCGACCCAGACGCTGCTGCAGTTTAAACCCAAGACTTATGAATTGCGTGTTGATGGCAAGTTGCCACAGGGTGTGACGGCCAAGGATATGATCCTGTACCTGATCGGCCAGATCGGGACCGCCGGCGGCACCGGGTATGTGCTCGAGTACACCGGCGATTGCATCACCGCACTGTCGATGGAAGAGCGGATGACGGTCTGCAACATGTCGATCGAGGCAGGCGCGCGGGCAGGCATGATCGCTCCCGATCAAACCACCTTCGACTACCTCCGGGGCCGGCCTCAGGTACCGACCGATTTCGACGCCGCCGTCCGGCAATGGCAGTCGCTTCCCTCGGATCCCGGCGCGCAGTACGACCTGTCGAGAGTTTTCAGCGGTCAAGACATCCAGCCGCAGGTGACCTGGGGCACCAATCCCGGCCAAGTCCGCAGCGTCACCGATACCATCCCCAACCCCGGCGATTTTACCGATCCCACGGATCAGAAGACGACCGCCGATGCGCTCCAGTACATGGATCTCAAAGCGGGCACGCGGCTGACCGATGTGTCGCTGAACCGCGTCTTCATCGGTTCTTGCACCAACGCGCGAATTGAAGACTTGCGTGCTGCCGCCGCCGTGGTGAAAGGCCACCGTGTCAGCGATGCCGTCAACGCGATGGTCGTCCCCGGGAGTGGGCAGGTCAAACGCCAAGCGGAACAGGAAGGTTTGGATCGGATCTTCAAAGAGGCCGGTTTCGACTGGCGCGAAGCCGGCTGCAGCATGTGTCTGGCGATGAATCCCGACAAGCTGGAACCGGGCGAACGTTGTGCCAGCACCAGCAATCGCAACTTCGAGGGACGCCAAGGTAAAGGCGGACGCACGCACCTGGTCAGTCCCGCCATGGCTGCCGCCGCGGCGGTGGCTGGACACTTCGTCGACATCCGTGAATGGAAGTATCAATAATCATGCAGAATTTCACCATCCACACCGGCGTCGTGGCCACCATGGACCGCGCCAACGTCGATACCGACCAGATCATTCCCAAGCAGTTCCTCAAACGGATTGAACGGACCGGCTTTGGCCAATTTCTGTTCTACGATTGGCGATTCGAAGCCGATGGCACCACCCCGAATCCCGCTTTCGAGCTGAACCGGGTGAACGTCAAAGGAGCTTCGATTTTGGTCACCCGGCGGAATTTCGGCAGCGGTAGCAGTCGCGAGCACGCCGTTTGGGCGCTGGACGATTTCGGTATTCGCTGTGTCATCGCGCCATCCTTCGCCGACATCTTTTTTAACAACTCGTTTAAGAATGGGATGTTGCCGATCACGTTGCCCGAAAGCGACATCGACGAACTGTTCGCACGTGCCGAACAGCATTCGCCGTATCAATTGACCGTCAACCTAGAAGACCAAACGATCAGCGATGGCAAAGGCTTTGAACGTCGGTTCGATGTCGAGCCGCATCGTCGCCATTGCTTGCTGCACGGTTTAGACGACATCGCTCAGACGCTCGAACACGAAGCTAAAATTACCGCTTTCGAACAAGCACGCGGTTAATCACTTCGTCGCTCGTAAGCGTCAGCGTTGCAGGTACCCCATCAGGTCGCGAATCTCGCGATCGCTGAGGGGATCAAGCAACCCGGTGGGCATCATCGACACCGGCGTTTGCTGCCGCGATTCCACTTCGTCGGCAGGCAAGACAATCCGTTCGGTTGCCGTTAGCAGCGTCAGCGTTGTGGCGTTGTCCGATTCGACCATGCCGGTGATCACTCGGCCGTCGACGGTCACGATCGTTTGCATCTGGTAGTCTTTGGAAACCGATGCGCTGGGAGCCACAATGTTCTCGAGCAGGTAATCGAGGTTCGTTCGCTGTGCGCCGCTTAAGTCAGGTCCGATCTGTCCGCCCTCGCCAAACATCCGGTGACAATTGCCGCAGTGCTGCTTGAACAGGGCTTGGCCGCGTTGCACGTCGGCTTGTCGCAATGTCGCGCTGGTCAGCCAACTCTTGTAACGTGAAATCTGTTTGGTCAGTTGGCCCGAGGTGGGTTGGATGTTGCCCCACAAACGGTCGACGCGCTGAGCCAGCCCGGCATCCGGCAACGCATGTAATTGGCGGGCGGTGAAGGCATCCAACGACGAGGCGTCAATCTGGCCCGCTTCGAGTGCCGCAACCAACGGCTTGGCCCACTCGACTCGCGAAGCCAACGTTTGCATCGCGAGCGACTGCTCGGCGCGGCTCCAGCTCGCAAACCGTTTCAATATTTGATCCGCCGTCTCCGCATGGGCATACGCGGGGAGATGCTCGATCGCTTGGCTACGCACGTCGGGATCATCCAGCAACTGCAGCAATTGGCTGTCGAATTGAGGGTCGCGCAGGTCGACCAATGACTGCAAGGCTTGACGTCGAACCGGCGGGGCTGCCGTGGGATCGGCCACCAGAGTTCGGAGCTGAGCGAGTGCCGTGGCATCTCCAAAGCGTAGGGCGAGCCGCATCTGCAGGGAGGCGACGTCGGCGTGTCCTGTGTCTTGCAGTTGCCGAGAGAGCGTCGGCCAATCGGCGGGCATGGGAAATTGTCGGCGACCTTCGAGTCCTTTCAGCAGCCCTTGCAGAACGTCGGCGACATGCGACGCGGAAAGGTTCTGCTTGCCGAGTTTCTCCGTCAGTCGTTGGGCAACGATGGTGACACCTTGAGGTGCCATGGTTGACGAAGCCAAGCGTCGCGCGGCGAGTCGACGGACCGTCGGAATGGCGGCATTAACCGTCAAAGCCGCAAAGCGTGTTAAGTCATCTTCGATCAGCGGTTCGACACCGTACCAAACCATCCGCGGCAAATTCGCATCCTCGGCATCTTCGCCATGGGTCGCCAACGCTTCGACCACCGGCCAGCGTTCGGCAGGAGGCATGCGTTGCGACGCGCTGGCGAGTGCCAGTCGCACCAAGGGCGACCGATCGTGCATCGCTAGATCGACCAATCGTCGAGAGACGTCGGGGGCACGCCGGGGCGGTTCGCACAGCAGCTTGACCGCCCATTCGCGCAGGTGTTCGTCGGGATCATCCAGTAACGTCGCCAAGGGATCGTTGTCGAGACCGCCGGCGGCATGCAGCGTCCACAGGGCGCGCAGTCTCCGCGTCACGTCGGCATCGTTGGCCAGCATTTCACGCAACCGTTGCAATTCCGCGTGCAAGTCATCGCCCGCCGCGGCGCGTTCTTGGAGGACTCGCCGCGCATGCCGGACGAACCAATCGTTGCGATGTTGGTGCAGGTCAACCAAGGCGTCCGAGGGTAAGCTCGCAATGTCGACCGCCGGTCGCTGGACGTGGCCGTAGGTGACACGAAACAGGCGTCCCGTTTCGCGCTGGGTGTTACGCGTGTGATGGCATTCACCGGTGTCCGACCAGTCGCTGAAATAGATCTCGCCCGCCGGGCCTTGAGCGAGGGTCACGCCGACGAACCAGGGGTCGGCGGAAACGGCAAAATCGGGTCCATGCGAAGCTACATATCCAGAACCTTCGCGGTGCAACAGGTCGTTGTTGATCCGTTTGCCATGAATGTTGTTGGTCAGCAATTGATTGCGGTACCGCGCCGGAAAATCGTCCGCCAGATAAATCAGGGTGCCGCAGTGAGCATGCCCACCCCCGGCGGTGTCTTCGGCGTCCGAGCCCAACCCACTGCGGGGATCGGCCAGCCCAACAAAGTGCAGGTGATCGGCGATCGTATCGATACGCTCGTAAGCGAATTGGCTGCTCTGACGGCCGCGCCAGGGTTCGTAATGCGCCCCCTGAATGATTTGGAACAGATGCGGATTGACGCAATTGCAAGCGAACGCGTGTCCGTAATCGTTCCAGTCCAGGCCCCACGGGTTGGTCATGCCATCGGCGTAAGGTTCCCACACGTCGCGGACGGGATGGTAGCGATAGACGCCGCCATCAAACCGCGTCCGGTCTTGCTCGGGCGTTCCCGGTTTGCCGATCATCGACCAGTTCGTCCGTCCGTGCGTGCCATACAGCCAGCCATCGGGGCCCCAAGCAAAGCCATTGGCCAAATTGTGAGCATTGGCGTGCGTTCCAAACCCGTCCAGCACGACGACCGGTTCTCCGTCGGGAACATCGTCGTGGTCGCGATCGGGAATGAACAGCAGGTTCGGAGGCGACATCACCCACGCGCCCCCAAAGCCGACTTCGATACCGGTGACGTAATTCAGTTGATCGTAAAAGACCGTTCGTCGGTCATGCTGTCCATCCCCATCGGAATCTTCGAGAATGACGATGCGATCACCCGCGGCGTTGCCTTTGACCGGATAGTTGTAGGCTTCGGCGACCCACAGTCGAGCTCGATCATCGATGCAGAAGCCGATCGGTTGTCGCACGTCGGGCTCGGCGGCAAACAGCGTCACCTCAAAGCCGTCGGGAACCCGCATTGTCGAGGCGGCATCGGCTGGCGGCAGCGGGGAGTCTCCGTCGGCTAGCTTCACCAGCGGTTCGGCGGCCGTCCCGATGCGAACCAGCAGTAACAAGGCGGCTAGGAAAGCAGAGGGAGCGTAGCGCATGGTGAGCAGGCTTAGGGTTTTGGTTGACTGGCGTCTTCCATGCTGCGGATGTAGGCACGCAGACGTTCCAGTTCGTCGGACGTGCCTTTTAACTTTAGCATGTTGTCGACGCGTTTGAGCAGTTCGACCTTGTTAATCGGCTTGCTGAGAAAGTCATCCGTGCCGGCGTTGACGGCTCGTTCGATGTCGCCCAATTCGTTCAGGGCCGTGACCATCAGGATCATCGTATTGCGAGTTTTCGGATTCTCGCGAATCTGTTTGCAGACTTCGAAGCCACTCAGTTTGGGCATCATCACGTCGAGCAAAATCAGATCGGGATGAAAGCTGGCCGTTTTGTCCAGCGTGTCCTGGCCATCGACGGCCGTTTCGATCACGCAATCGACCGTTGCTAGATAAGCCTCTAGCAACTCACGGTTGGCCGCGTTGTCATCGGCGATCAGGATGCGGTGTTCGTTGGACATGGGGTCACGGTCTGGAGAGAAAAGAAACGAAAATGGAGCAACCATCGCCAGCGTGGGGAAGCCGCAGCGTCGATACCGACGCCGCGTTGGTCCAGGCCAGCTTCACCGAGCCTTAAACCGCAGCGTATTCAGCGGCATCCGCGGCGGGGACCGGAAAGGCTTCGCACATATCGGCGATTTCGCGGCGGATCGATTCCAGTTGCGCGTGGTCGTCGGCATGCTTGAGTGCCTTCGCCATCCAGCCACCGACGCGGACCATTTCCGCGGTGCCCATGCCTCGCGTGGTCAGCGCCGGGGTGCCGATGCGGATTCCCGAGGGGTCCATCGGTTTGCGGGTATCGAATGGAATCATGTTCATGTTGACCGTGATGCCGCAGCGATCGAGGGTCGCTTCGGCTTTCTTGCCACCCAAACCGACGGTCGTGACATCGACCAGCATCAGGTGATTGTCGGTGCCACCGCTGACCAGTTGCAAGCCTTCGGCGAGCAGCACATCGGCCAGTGCCCGGGCGTTGTCGATGACCGCTTGGCCGTAAGCTTTGAAAGCATCCGAAGCCGCTTCGGCAAAGCAGACCGCCTTGCCGGCGATGACATGCATCAACGGACCGCCTTGCGTGCCGGGGAAGACATTCCGGTTGACACCCTTGGCCAGCGGTTCGCGGCAGAGGATTAACCCGCCACGTGGTCCGCGAAGGGTTTTGTGCGTCGTCGTGGTCACGAAGTCGGCGACCGGCACGGGGCTGTTGTGGATCCCCGCGGCGACCAAGCCGGCGTAATGCGCCATATCGACCATCAACATTGCGCCGCAATCGTTTGCGATTTCCGCGAAGCGATCGTGAGGGATCTCGCGAGGGTAGGCGCTTGCACCGGCGACGATCATCTTCGGCTTGTGCTCTTTGGCCAAGCTCGCAATCTGGTCAAAATCGAGCCGATGCGTTTGCGGGTCAACGCCATAGCTGATGAAGTTATACAGCCGGCCGCTGATGTTCAGCTTCATCCCGTGCGTCAGGTGGCCTCCTTGGGCGAGGTCCAGCCCCAAGACGGTGTCGCCGACTTCCAGGGCTGTCAAGTAAACCGCCGTGTTGGCTTGCGAGCCCGAGTGGGGTTGGACGTTGGCGTGCTCGGCCCCGAACAGCGATTTGGCTCGTTCGATCGCCAACGTTTCCACCACGTCGACATGTTCGCAGCCACCGTAGTACCGACGCCCCGGATAGCCTTCGGCGTATTTATTGGTCAGCACGCTGCCAGCGGCTTCCATCACGGCGGGGCTGGTGTAGTTTTCGCTGGCGATCATCTCCAAGCCATCTTGCTGACGGCGCGCTTCGGCGCGGATGGCTTGCCAGATTTCGGGGTCTTGCGATTGAAGCTGGTTCATAGGTCTCGCGGAGTATTAACGGAACGGTTCGGCTTTATGGGCTCGACTCGGAGGCCTTGAGTCGCCTCCGGGATCTGCTGTGAGGGTGTCCCAACGAGCATTTCGAGCGTTGAAACGAAGTCACATTGTCTGTGGCGGGCTGGAAAACGTCAATGCGCACTCGCTTTTCAACCGCTCTGGAGTGACTTTTTCGGAGCCGTTGTTATAATAGGAACCGGTCGATAGCAGGCGTTATTCGGCCCATTTCATTTGCTTTCTCTTGTGCTCGCGGTGATCGTGCCGCGATGGGATGAGCCACTCAAAACTGCGACGGAAAATCGCTTGGGAAGCAGCCCGCTTGCTGTATGCCCGCGAAGAATCGGAATATTACCAAGCCAAACGCAAAGCGGCTCGCCGCATCGTTTCCGGCTGGGTCCGCCCCGCCGATCTGCCCAGCAACGCCGAGATCCGCGACGAAGTCCGGCTGATGGCGCGAATGATCGAGGGGGTCGTGCCCCATGGCAATCGCTTGCACGAAATGCGACTGCGAGCCCTGTGGTGGATGGAGCAACTCGAGATGTTCCACCCACGATTGATCGGCAGCGTGCTGACAGGGCATGTTCGCGAAGGTTCGGATATCGATATCCATGTCTTTACCGGCAATGGTTCGGCCGTCGCGGCAAAAGTCGAAGATCTGGGGATGCGATGCGAATTGGAGCGAAAGCGTCTGGTCAAAAATGGCGAATGCCGTGTCTTCACCCATGTCCACATCGGCGATGTCTTTCCGATAGAACTGACCGTCTACCACCCGTCGCTGTTAGGGCATCGGTTTCGAAGCTCGATCGATGGCAAGCCGATCCCGCGAACGACCGCGGCGGAGCTGAAGCGAATGCTGGCGTTGGAAGCGGGGGGCGACGAAACCGGGGTCGAGCAGCAGCTCGAAGCGATGGACAGCCCGGTTGACCGCTGGCAGGTGTACGAAGCCCTCCTGCTGCCGCTCGAGCGGGTTCAGCAGAGTCCGCGATACCATCCCGAAGGCGATGCTTTGTATCACAGTCTGCAAGTCTTTCAGCTCGCCTGTGACGTGATGCCTTACGATGAAGAGTTCCTGCTCGCGGCGTTGCTGCACGACGTGGGCAAGGCGATCGATCCGCAAGACCATGTCAACGCGGGACTGGAGGCGCTCGAGGGCTTTATCACGACACGCACACAGTGGTTGATCGAGCACCATATGCTGGGCCACGGGCTCCGCGATGGGACGCTGGGGGCACGGGCCCGGCGGCGCTTACGGCAGCACCCGTGGTACGAAGATTTGGTCGAGCTGTCGGCGTGTGATGCCGATGGACGACAACGCGGCGTCACGGTGGACGACACCGATGTGGCGCTCGATTACATCCGCTCTTTAGAAACCATGTTCGACTGACGAAACGGCCGATTGGGATAGTAATTGACGTACGATCGGTTACGATTCCACCTGACGCTGAACGTCTCCCACACCGTTGCTTCCGGCACGCTGAGAAAGATGCATACGACGTATGAGTGAGCTTTACCACGAGTGCGGCGTGGCCGCGATCTACCATCTGAGCAACACGCCGGCCAGCCCGATGTGTACCAAACAGGGGCCCAGCGAGGTATCGCGACTAATGCCCCGCCTGCTGCTGGATATTCAAAACCGCGGCCAATTGGCTGCCGGGATGACCAGCTACGATCCGCAGCGTCGGCAGATTCTACGCACCCGCAAGGATGTCGGCAGCGTCACCGAAGTCTTCCGGCTGAATCATCGCGCCAAGTGCGAGTCGCTGATGAAGCACTTGGTTGGCTGTGCCGCGATCGGCCACGTGCGCTACGCCACTTGCGGTCAGGATGATCGCAGCTATGCCCAGCCCTTCGAACGCCAACATATCCACCGCCGGAAATGGTTCAGCTTTTGCTTCAACGGCCAGCTCGCCAACTACGGGTTGCTGCGAAAACGGTTGACCGAAAATGGCGAACATCACCTGCAGTTGGACACCGATACCGAAATTATCTTGCACGAAATCGGGCGGTTGCTGAGTGAGTCGAGCGGCGAGCCCGATTGGGTCGAGCTGATCGGCGAAGCAACTAAAGATTTTGACGGTGCCTACAGCTTGGCGTTGCTGACCGCCAAGGGGGAATTGCTGGTCGCCCGCGATCCTTTGGGGGTCAAGCCGATGTGTTATGCCAACGATGGCCGGCTGTTTGCTGCAGCCAGCGAAAGTGTGGCGCTGTTGAATCTAGGGTTCGAGCCCGAGCAGATTCACTCGCTCGCACCGGGGCATGCGATCTTGGTCGACGGTAATGGGATGCGCATCCAATCCTTCACCAAAAGCACCGGCACGGCACACTGCTTTTTCGAATGGATCTACTTTGCCAACGTCGCCAGCACGCTGGACGATCGCAGTGTCTACCTCAGTCGCACGCGTTTGGGGGAAGAACTCGCGGCGCTGGAGAAGGCCGACGAACGCTTTGACTGGGATCCAGCCGACACGATCGTGGTGCCAGTCCCCGATACCAGCAAAGCCGCAGCCGATGCGATGGCTTACAGCCTCGGGCTTCCCAGTCGCGAAGGCTTGATGCGCAATCGCTACGCCGGCCGTACCTTCATTGAAAATGGCGTGGCCCGAAAAGCCAAAGCGGCGCGGAAGTACACGCCGCTCCGCGAGGTCCTGGAAGGCAAACGTGTCTTGCTGGTCGAGGATTCGATCGTCCGAAGCACCACCATGAATGCTTTGCTGGACCGGATTCGCGAAGTCGGCGGGGCCAAAGAAATCCACGTCCGAGTCGCCTGCCCGCCGATCATCGCTCCGTGCTTCTACGGGATCGATATGAGCACCGTCGATCAGTTGATTGCGCCAAAATATTTTGAAAATGGCAAGTTAACGCTGGCCGATCAACAGCGAATGGCAGATGATTTGGGAGCCGAGTCGCTACGCTACTTGCCGGTCGAGGCGATCTCTCGAGCGATTGATCTGCCGAGCAATCAACTGTGCCAAGCCTGCGTGACGGGGGACTATCCGACACCTTGCGGTCAGCACTTGTATCGGATCGCGCTGAGCAACCGAAATGGCGAAGTCGATGCTTCCCGTACCTACGAACAACTGGCCGCCGCGCTCGCTTCTGGGTAGGCACACGCATGGGTTTTTCGTCTCCCAACGTGTTTGACCGTTCGCCGCAGGCGTTCGCACTCATCAGGGCTAGCAGTCCGTGGTGTGGCAGGCGGTTGTCAGAGTGAGTGACGGCGACGGTTGCGGCAAGTTTGACGCTTTCACCGCTGCGGCTCGTAAAATCGCTGTAAATTTACCCTTCTCATGCCGATAACCGTTGTTACACGGAACTTCATGACTCACTCCCGGAATGATGCTGAGCATATGGCGGCGGCCCTAAAACTTTACACGCGCAACAGCGGACCGGCTTCCCAAAAGTCGCTTCGCATTGGAACGCGTCTGGACAAATACCGGTTACTGAAGCGGCTCGGCAGTGGTGGCTTCGCAACCGTCTATGCCGCCATGGATGAACTAGAGAATCGCCGCGTCGCGATCAAGATTCCCAGCGAATCGTTCACCAGCAATTACCAGAGCCAAGATGATATCACGCGTGAAATCCGGATCATGGCGCGGCTCGATCATCCCAACATTCTGCGGTTGAAGGATGCTCGCGTGATCGATGGGAAACTGGTGATGGTCTTCCCGATGGGCGACCAAACCTTGGCCGACCGGATTACCAAACGGATCGCGCGGGCGACTGCGATCGACTACGCTGCACAGATGATCGAAGCGGTCGCGTATGCTCATGAAAACCACGTGCTGCATCGCGACATCAAGCCGGACAACTTTATTATTTTTCCGCATAACAAGATCTGTCTCACCGATTTTGGGCTGGCGCGTTTCGGCAAAACGCTCGCTTCTCAGTCGGGTTCGGGGACGCTCGGCTACGTCGCCCCCGAGCAGGCGATGGGCAAGGCGACCTACCGCAGCGATGTTTTTTCGCTGGGGTTGGTGATGTACCGGATGTTCGCAGGCGTGTTGCCCGAGTATCCCTTCACACCGCCGCTGCCTGAATACACCAAGCTGCGACGCGGCTTGTCAGCCACCTTTGTGTCGCTGATCCGCAAGTGTATCGATCCGTTACCCAACCGGCGCTTCCGTGATGGTGTGGCGCTCTACAACGCCTATCAACAAATTCGCGCTCCCGCCTCGCTGAAAGTCAACTAGACCAGTCGTGGCGACGCCCTGCCGACAGTCTCCTCACGCGCTGCCGTCGGCGGGAAACAACGTCGATTCGATCATCTTCAAGACGTTGGGTTGCATGACGACCGACAGGTGAGTCGCCGCCACCGGCAGGACCTGCAGGCCTTCAATCGAGTCCAGCGGTACCGGGCGAACCAGACCGTCGAACTTGGCCCAGATCACCAGTCGCTTCACCCGCGCGTCGCAGTCGAGCCGCGCCATGGCCAAGTCCGGGTTGGTAATCACGGTGATCTCGGGAATCGATTTGCCCGACACGGCTCGCAGTGCCCGCAAGATCGTGCCGGCGCGCATCGCAGGGGCGACCGAGACCATGGTCCGCACGCGATGCTCGGGCGACCGTGCGATCGCTTGACGTGCCACCCAATCGCCAAAGCTGTGTGTGACGACTCCAATCGAGCTCGCCTGCTCATCGCAGAGCAATTCCGAGAGACGCGCGATGCTCTGTTCGAGCGAACGAAAGATGATGCGATCTGGAAATAAGTCGACGTGGTCGCAGCGGGTTTGCAGCCGACGCTTCAGAAACCACAGCATGGCGTGTGGCTCCAGCAGCCCAGGGACCAAGATGACCCGGTCGATCGGTCGTTCCCGCACAAAGGCCTCGCTTGTCTAGAGTGACAACAGGTTCGGAGCAGGCCTGCAACGTTGCTCGTTGCAGGCTACGAATCTTGCTGAGGCTACCAGGAATCGACGACCATGCAAGCAGCAAGGAGAGTCACGACTGGCAGGATGCGACGTGCTTATTCCAGCATCTCGGTCTCTTCGCCGTCGATGCTGCCCAGGGCACCCCACAATCCGTATGGGCTTTCCAGACCCGCTGCCTGCAAGGAGCCCCGCTTTGGGAAACGCTGTGGGCTTTGAAGACACCTCGCTTGGAGCCGTGATTGATGTTCCAGTTGGCGCCGACCTGCTTGATGCCGTCCCCATAACAGAGTGCCTAATTGGTTTGGGCAACGCCACCATGAAAGATCGGATCGCTCGGGCAGCGGTAGGTGTTGACCTGCGTTCGCCAAGGTTCATAGATCGGGTTGGAGTTGTTGCCAGGACGAGCGTTATTGCGCGTCACCTGCACGCCCATCGCTGGATAGGTTCGCCCGCCGGCTTGGAACGGATTGCTGATCCGTTCCCACAGCGGCTGTTGCTCGATGAATGGCAAAATGTCAATCAGCACCGAGTTCGCTCGCTTGCCATTGCCTCGCACACCGCCGGGGTTGGTGCCGCCACGCCCGGTGGGGAAATTCCCCTATCCCGGATTATTCACGTGAATGACTAGGGACGCCGCAACTGTCTTCCCGGATTGGACTTGCTTCAATGCCTTGTTTAGCAGGCTGCTTCTGGTAACCCGATGCGTGAGTTTTGAAGTTGCGCTTTTTCGGAGACGGTGTCTGGATTGGTATTGCAATGAAAGGCGGGGCCAACCCATGACGAGTTCATTGAATTCTCACCCTTCATGAGGA
>Ga0102938_10000031_pt1 | contig 67874 bp, 72 predicted proteins | sample SalPonR2_B_D2_MG_FD_84516 | JGI IMG/M metagenome (GOLD analysis project Ga0102938, IMG submission 84516) | Salt pond soil microbial communities from South San Francisco under conditions of wetland restoration - Salt Pond MetaG R2_B_D2_MG | ecosystem: Environmental > Aquatic > Marine >...
CTTTCGACAACTTGGTACATGGTACAGAAATTGCGTGTGGGTATGAAACGGTTGTTGGAAACCCGGATCAACTTTTGGGATCTGCTCGGCGGGCGGATGTCGTTCGACATTGCCATTTATAGCCGCGTGCTGTGTCACAAGCGCACCGTTCTTTTTCTGATGCTGTGCCTCGTGACGATTTTCGCCGCCGATCCGTCCGGCGTACGCGATTACGTCCCGCTCTGGTTCAGCGTGTTCGTCTGGCCAGTGGCGTTCGCGCTTTACCTGGGGCTGTATTATGTCGGGTTCCTGTTGGCGGCTGCGGTGAGTCGGGTTTTCGCCGGGTTTCGGGTGCCGACACCGCTGATCGGGCTGGTTGCCCTGTTCCCGGTTGCGTCGCTCTGCGAATGCGTGGCCGGCGTCTTGAGCAGCGGAACCTATCCACAGGGGACGCTCTCGCTCATGTTCTATTTCCTGTCGGTTCAGGGGATGGAGACCGTCTTTTACAGATTCATCATGCCCGGTGTCCGGCATGAGATCGAGCAAGCCAAGGCCGAGCGCCATCTGGTCGTCGGGGGTGAAAAGATCAATCTGCGTGACCTGCACCACATCAAGGCCCACGAACATCATGTGCATCTGACGCTGTCCGATACACGCAAGCTCATCCGTGCCCGGTTGGGCGACTTGGTCGCGCAAACGAAACCCGAGGACGGGCTTCAGCCTCACCGCTCGTGGTGGGTGGCCCGGCACCAGGTAAAGACGCACGAACACAGCAACGGACGAATGACCCTGCGCCTGCATGATGACACCATCGTGCCCGTCGCCAGAACGCGTGTCGATGCTGTTCAGGACTGGTTGTCCAGCCATATCGACGGGCCGATATAGCCACCGAGTTCCGGTTTCGAATCAAGGGAATGGTGGGTGATGAGAGACTCGAACTCCCGACATCTTCGGTGTAAACGAAGCGCTCTACCAACTGAGCTAATCACCCGCTGGCGTGCCGTTTAGCCAAGCCGCTCAAGACGCGCAAGTGCTTTTTGTGCCGCGCGTTCCACCGACAGGTCGAAAGCAAAACACGCAGCCCTGTCGGGACTGCGTGCCTGAACACATGGTGGGTGATAAGAGATTCGAACTCCTGACATCTTCGATGTGAACGAAGCGCTCTACCACTGAGCTAATCACCCGTTGGCACGCCTCTTAGCGCTACTCGGCGGCCTGTGCAAGAGGGTCTGCGGCGTCCGCCTGATGGTTCTCATTGCGCCGCAGGCGGGTGGTGATGACATGGGCCTTGGTTGTCTTTTTCATCCGCGTGATCTTGAGCTTGCCCATCGGCGCGAGGTTCAATTCGCGGCCTTCGGCGATGGTCTCGCCCAGCACGGCAAGCATCGCTTCGACCACAGGCTTCGCGTCGCGTTTCTTGATCCCGCTTCGCGCGACCACGGTGTCGATCAGCTCTTTCTTCTTCAACTCGGGCGCGGTGATCGTCGGTGTTTCGTTTACCACCACTTCGGGCTCCGGCGCCTGCGCCGCAGCCTCTTTGGCCGTTTTTGACGCGGCGCTGGTGCGCGTCGATGCTGTCGTGGTGGTTTTGCTGCTCGTCGCCATGGTGGTCATCCTCTGTCTGTTTTGTCGTTTATTGGCGAAATCGCCTCGACAGTAACAGGGATTGTTCCATGATCCAGTATTTCGGATGCCTTGGCATACAAAATACGGGAGCTGTTTGAAAAATACGCCACCGGATCGAAAAACGCCGCCCCGGTCGGGGCGGCGTGTATCGTTGTTTCAAAGCGCGTGGGTCAGTGCGCGATGGCAGAGGTCCCGCCCTGATCCTTGGACAGCGCCTGCGCTGCCGCCTCTTCGGCCTCCTCGTCCCACTCGATGGGTTCAAGGTCTCCGACCAGCGCCAGCTCGAGTACCTCCGACACGTGTTCCACGGGGATGATCTCAAGCCCGTCCTTCACGTTGTCCGGCAATTCCACCAGGTCTTTCTCGTTTTCCTTGGGGATCAGCACCGTCTTGATACCGCCTCGCAAGGCCGCGAGAAGCTTTTCCTTGAGGCCGCCGATGGGCATCGAATTTCCGCGCAAGGAAACCTCGCCCGTCATGGCGATATCGCGCCGCACGGGGAGACCCGACAGCACCGATACGATGGAGGTCACCATCGCAAGGCCGGCCGAGGGGCCATCCTTTGGCGTTGCGCCATCGGGCACGTGGACGTGAATATCCATCTTGTCGAACTTCGTCGGCTTCACACCGATGGTCGGGCTGATCGACCGCACATAGCTGGAGGCCGCGTCGATCGATTCCTTCATCACGTCGCCCAGCGTCCCGGTGGTTTTCATCCGGCCCTTGCCCGGCAGCTGGAGCGCCTCGATGTGAAGCAGATCCCCCCCCACCGAGGTATAGGCCAGCCCGGTCACGACACCGACCTGGTTCTCCTCTTCGGCCAGCCCGTAGCGGTGCTTCCGAACCCCGAGGTAATCGGACAGGTTGTCAGGTGTGACACTCACCGTGTCCTCCTGCTTCTTGATGATCTGCGTCACCGCCTTGCGCGAGACCTTGGAGATTTCACGCTCCAGGTTCCGCACCCCGGCTTCGCGGGTGTAATAGCGGATCATGTCCGTCAGCGCCTCGTCCGTCAGTTCGAACTCGCCCTTCTTGAGGCCGTGATTCTTGACCTGCTTGGAAATCAGGTGCCGTTTGGCGATCTCGGCCTTTTCGTCCTCGGTATAGCCGGCCAGCGGGATGACCTCCATCCGGTCCAGAAGCGGCCCCGGCATGTTGTAGGAGTTCGCAGTGGTCAGGAACATCACGTTCGACAGGTCGTATTCCACTTCGAGATAGTGATCCACGAATGTCCCGTTCTGTTCGGGGTCCAGCACCTCGAGCATCGCCGACGCCGGGTCGCCCCGGAAATCCTGGCCCATCTTGTCGATTTCGTCGAGCAGGATAAGCGGATTCGTCGTTTTCGCCTTTTTCAGCGCCTGGATGATCTTGCCCGGCATGGAGCCGATATAGGTCCGGCGGTGGCCGCGAATCTCGGATTCGTCGCGCACGCCGCCCAGGGAAATGCGGATGAATTCGCGTCCCGTGGCCTTGGCGACCGATTTGCCCAGGCTGGTCTTGCCCACGCCCGGAGGGCCGACAAGGCACATGATCGGGCCTTTCAGCTTTTTGCTGCGCTGCTGCACCGCGAGGTATTCGACGATCCGTTCCTTGACCTTTTCAAGGCTGTAGTGATCCTCGTCGAGGATACGCTCGGCGCGGCTCAGATCCTTCTTCACGCGGGACTTGGTGCCCCACGGGATCGACAGCATCCAGTCGAGATAGTTTCGCACCACGGTCGCCTCGGCGCTCATCGGGCTCATGTTCTTGAGCTTCTTGAGCTCTGCCTCGGCTTTCTCGCGGGCTTCCTTGCTCAGCTTGGTCTCGTTGATCCGCGCTTCCAGCTCGGCCACTTCGTTCTGGCCGTCCTCGCCGTCGCCCAATTCCTTCTGAATGGCCTTCATCTGCTCATTCAGGTAATATTCGCGCTGCGTGCGCTCCATTTGCGATTTGACGCGGGTCTTGATCTTCTTCTCGACCTGCAGAACGCTCATTTCGCCCTGCATCAGGCCATAGACCTTCTCGAGCCGTTCGCTTACCGACAGCGTCTCCAGAAGCTCTTGCTTCTGTTCCACCTCGATGCCCAGATGCCCGGCCACCAGATCGGCCAGCTTGGCCGGCGCGTCGGCATCCGACACTGCGCCCAAGGCCTCGTCGGGGACGTTCTTTTTCACCTTGGCATAGCGTTCGAATTCCTCGCCCACGGTGCGCACAAGCGCCGCGGTGGCCGCTTCATCGCCCGGCGTCTCGGTCAGGTATTCTGCCGCCGCTTCGAAAAAGTTCTCGTTTTCGAGGTATTCGACAATGCGCACGCGACTCTGGCCCTCGACCAGCACCTTGACGGTGCCGTCCGGCAACTTGAGAAGCTGCAACACGTTCGCCAGAACCCCGGCCCGGTAAATTCCGTCGGTCTGCGGATCGTCCTCGGCCGGATCCATCTGGCTGGCAAGCAGGATCTGCTTGTCGTCCGCCATCACTTCTTCCAGCGCGCGCACAGATTTGTCGCGGCCGACAAACAGCGGCACGATCATATGCGGGAAAACAACGATATCGCGCAGTGGAAGCACTGGGTATGATGCGTTCAGGGGGTCTGTCATGCTCGTATCCTTATCATTGGCAAGATGGCACCGGCCCCGCTTGGCGGCAGCTCCGGCCATCTCCGGTCTCGGCTATAAAGGTGGGGCGGGACCCTGAATGTTTCAACCTTGCGCCGTTTGGTGGCACCATATCGGGCTGGTCGGGGCCTGCAAGGTGGCAATTTGCACTATGGTGAACCGCTGGGCACCGGGGTGACGCAGGTACGCACCTGCATCACCCCGGTCAAACCGGCGCAATATCGCCCTCGGCCCGCTGCGCGTGAAACTGCGCTTCGAAGGCTGCGAACCGCCCGGCGGAAATCGCATCGCGCATCCCCTGCATCAGCTCTTGGTAATAATGCAGGTTGTGCCAGGTCAGCAGCATCCCCGATATCATCTCCTGCGCCCGGAACACGTGATGCAGATAGGCACGGGAATAATTCCGGCAGGCCGGGCATGTGCAGTCTTCGTCCAGCGGCCTCGGGTCGTCCTGGTGGCGGGCGTTCTTGATGTTCACCTGCCCGCGCCGCGTCCAGGCCTGCCCGGTGCGTCCCGACCGTGAAGGCAGCACGCAATCCATCATGTCGATGCCGCGCTTGACCGCGCCGACGATATCGTCGGGCTTGCCCACCCCCATCAGGTAACGCGGCTTGTCCAGCGGCAACTGGCCCGGCGCGTAGTCAAGACAGCCGAACATCGCCTCTTGTCCTTCGCCCACGGCCAGGCCGCCCACCGCGTAGCCGTCGAATCCGACATCGCGCAACGCCGCCGCTGATTCCGCCCGCAGGTCCTGTTCCAAACCACCTTGCTGGATGCCGAAAAGCATATGCCCCGGCCGGTCGCCGAACGCCTCTTTCGACCGGGCTGCCCATCGCATCGACAGGCGCATCGACTCCGCGATCCGGGTCCGGTCGGCGGGCAGCGCCGGGCATTCGTCGAAACACATCACGATGTCCGATCCGAGCAACTTCTGGATTTCCATCGACCGCTCAGGTGTCAGCTCGTGGCGTGATCCGTCTATGTGCGATTTGAATGTCACGCCGGTTTCCGTCAGCTTGCGCAGGTCCGAAAGGCTCATCACCTGGAAGCCGCCGGAATCCGTCAGGATCGGCTTGTCCCAATTCATGAAGCGGTGCAGCCCGCCAAGACGGTTGATCCGCTTCGCAGTCGGACGCAACATGAGATGATAGGTATTGCCCAGCAGAATGTCGGCGCCTGTGGCTGCCACGCTTTCGGGCATCATCGCCTTGACCGTCGCAGCGGTCCCAACGGGCATGAATGCCGGCGTGCGGATCGCGCCGCGCGGTGTTTCAATGGTTCCGGCGCGTGCCAAGCCGTCGGTGGCGTGCAGCGTGAAAGAGGAAGAGGAAACAGTCATGATCTCGCCTTGCTTGCAGAGCGCGCCCTTGTGCGCCAAATCAGCAGAATTGCCAAGGAGGCCGCGCCCATGACCGACGACACCCCGCCACAGTCCCTGAAATTCGGCTGGGAGGAATGGGTCAGCCTGCCCGACCTGGGCCTGCCGGCGATCCGCGCCAAGGTCGACACCGGCGCGCGCACCTCGGCCTTGCATGCCGCCGATATCGAAGTCTTTGGGTCGGCCAACAAACCGCGCGTGCGGTTCGCCGTCCATCCGATCCCGGGGCGCGACGACCTGATCATCCCCTGCTCCGCCCCGATCATCGACCGCCGCGAGGTCACATCGTCCAACGGCGAGACCGAAAGCCGCTATGTCATCGCCTCGCGCCTGTCCGTTGCCGGCCAGGACTGGGATATCGAGATCACGCTGACCGACCGTGGCACCATGACCAACCGGATGTTGCTGGGGCGTCAGGCGCTCAGGGACCATTTGAACATCCTGCCCAGCGAACGCTTCCAGCAGCCGGAGCTGGACTACGACGTCTACCACACGTCCCGGATGCGCAAGATTGCGCCCAACCGCGCCCTGCGCATCGCCGTTCTCAGCCGGGAAAACAATTACTCCACCCGCCGCCTTGTCGAAGAGGGCGAGGCGCGTGGTCACGCGGTCGAAGTGATCGACACGACCCGCTGTTACATGGCGATCAACGCGATGGCGCCGGAAGTCTATTACGACGGCAAACGGCTGCCGCGCTACGACGCCGTCATTCCCAGGATCGGCGCCTCGATCACGCCCTACGGCACCGCCATCGTGCGCCAGTTCGAATCCATTGGCACCTATGTCGTCAATGGCAGCAGCGGCATCACCTCCAGCCGCGACAAGCTCCATGCACATCAAATCCTGGCGCGGCACGGCATCGGCATGCCGCCCACGGCCTTTGCCAACTCGCCGAAAGACACCTCCAATCTGATCGGTCTTGTCGGCACCGCGCCATTGATCGTCAAACTTCTGGAATCCACGCAAGGAAAGGGCGTCGTGATGGCCGAAACCAAGAAAGCCGCCGAATCGGTGATCGACGCGTTTCGCGGGCTCAAGGCCAACTTTCTCGTGCAGGATTTCGTCAAGGAAGCGGCCGGCGAAGACATCCGCTGTCTCGTCGTCAGCGGCAAGGTGGTGGCCGCGATGAAGCGCACCGGGTCCGATGGCGATTTCCGCTCCAACCTGCATCGCGGCGGCAGCGCCACGAAGGTCCGCATCAGCAAGCAAGAGCGCGACGCCGCTGTCCGCTCCGCGCGCGTATTCGGTCTTGGGCTGGCCGGTGTCGATCTGCTGCGCTCCAATTCCGGACCCAAGGTGCTCGAAGTCAACTCTTCACCCGGCCTTGAGGGGATCGAAACCGCCAGCGGCAAGAACATCGCCGGGCTGCTCTATGACGGGATCGAGGAAAAGGTCCGCCCGGCCCCCGTGCCGCGCCGCAAATCGGCCCGCAAATCTTCCTGAAACAGACCCGCGCGACATCGCCCCCCTTTACCGCTGGGGCGGCATTCCCTATATCTTTCATCAGGAACGGACGGGAAGGACCGACATGAACGATGCCAGCCCAAAAATCGAAGGCGCGCCGCTGATTGCCCCCTCAAGCACCGATCATCCGCTGTATGATCAGGTGGTGGATGCGTGCCGCGCCGTCTACGATCCGGAGATCCCCGTCAACATCTACGACCTCGGCCTCATCTACACGATCGAGATCAGCCCCGAGAACGAGGTCAGCGTGATCATGACCCTCACCGCCCCCGGATGCCCCGTGGCGGGCGAAATGCCCGGTTGGGTGGCCGAGGCGATCGAACCGCTGCCCGGCGTCAAGCAGGTCGATGTTGATCTCACCTGGGAGCCGCCCTGGGGCATGGACATGATGTCCGACGAGGCCCGGCTCGAACTGGGCTTCATGTAAGCCATGACGGGCGGGGACAGGCATATCGCGCTTGTCCCGGCGCATCCGGGCAATTCCCGGATGCACCACCCGCATGATGCCATGCTCAGCATCCACGCCGAAGACCTCGGCGCGTGGACGTGCTGCGCCTTGGCAAAGCCCGACCGAAACCCAACGCTCCGCGTGCAAGACCCAAAGGACAGACCCCATGTTCGGCATCCCCGGCAAGCAAGCAGTCACCCTGACCCCCAAAGCGGTTGCGCAGGTGCGCAAACTGATGGCGTCGAAAGGTCATGCAGGCCTGCGCATAGGCGTCAAGAAAGGCGGCTGTGCGGGAATGGAATATACCATGGATTACGTCGACACGGCCGACCCGAATGACGAGGTGGTGGATCAGGATGGCGCCACGGTGATGATCGCGCCGATGGCGCAGATGTTCCTGTTCGGCACCGAAATCGACTATCAGACCTCGCTGCTGGAATCCGGTTTCCAGTTCAACAACCCCAATGTTACCGATGCGTGCGGCTGCGGTGAATCCATCAAGTTCAAGGATGTCGAAGAGCTTGAGACCGAACACGCCAACGGCGCACCGAACCTCAAGGCATAGGGTCGGTCAAGATGTCGGGCGGCGGCGACGCGTCACCTTGTGCCTTGCAGATGCACATAGGTTTCGGAAAACCGGCGCGCCAAGTGATCGCCCGCCCGTATCACCTCTTCGGACCCCAAGGGCGCGACATTCGTTTCGACGTTGGGGTTGAAGAACAAAGGTACCGAGATCCGCTCGTCCGGCCCGCCCCTGACACGATGTGGTGTCGCCACCACGCGGCCCTCGGTCCACATCTCGAGCATTTCACCGAAATTGATGATGAACTCCCCCGGCGGAGCCTCTAGCGCAAGCCAGACCTCATGCCCGCGCGGCTGCACCTCCAGCCCCGGTTGGCCGTCCGTGGCCAGAAGCGTCAAACAGCCGTAATCGGTATGCGCGGCAATACCGTAATCCTTCTCTCCGGCCCAATCCGGACGCGGCGGGTAATAATTGCCGCGCAACAAGGCCATCGGGCAATCGAACTTGTCGTCGAAGAAATCCGCATCCGCCCCGATCGACAAGGCGATGCCGCGCAGGATGCCACGCGCCGCCTCCAGCGCATCCGTATAATAGGCGCGGATCACGGCGTCGAACCCGGCGGGCCGGTCCGGCCAATGGTTCGGCGCATACACCGGCAGCGCCGCGCGGAAATCACCGTCGGGCACGGGATAGCCGCAATCGAAGACTTCCTTGTAGTCCGGGTTCGACCCGGGATCGACCTGCTCGGATTTCGGCGCGCCCCAGCCCCGGTTCGCCCCGGTGCGCGCCATGTTCACCTGATCCTTGATCTCGACCGGCAAGGCAAAGAACGCGCGATAGGCCGCCAGAACAAAGCGCATGCGGGTTGGCGAAAAAACGGTATTGTGAACCGTGGCAAAGCCCACATCCTCTGCGGCCCGTCGCATCTGCGCCAAGCTTTCGGCATCGCCTGCCGCAAGCGCCGCCGCATCCAGTCTTGGGATCATTCCGTATCCTTCCCGCCTGATGCCCGTCTTCTTGTCATTCCCCGCGCCGCCGTGCAACGGCCCTTGACCTCGGCCCATGGCCCGCGATGATGCGCGCAACTCGACCAACAGACACAGGATGATCGCCATGCGCCGCAAACTCGCCGCCGGAAACTGGAAGATGAACGGAAGCCCCGCCGCGCTGACCGACCTTGACGCGCTTGCAGATGCCGCAACCGGTGATACCGAAGTTCTGGTCTGCCCGCCCGCGACGCTGATCGCGCAGGCCAGGGCGCGATGCGGCGCCATTGCCATCGGCGGGCAGGATTGCCACAGCGCCACATCCGGCGCGCATACCGGCGATCTCTCTGCCGCCATGCTGCGCGACGCGGGGGCGACCCATGTCATCCTCGGCCATTCCGAACGTCGCGCCGACCACGGCGAAACCGATGCGCTGGTCGCCGCCAAGACGGTCGCGGCCTGGGACGCCGGGCTGACAGCCATCGTCTGTGTCGGCGAAACGCTGGACGATCGCGACGCGGGCAAAACGCTCGACGTGATCGGCGCCCAACTGGCCCACTCGCTGCCCGACGGGGCAACAGGCGCCAACACGGTGATTGCCTATGAGCCGGTCTGGGCCATCGGCACCGGCAAGGTTCCGACCTCTGCGCAGATCGCCGAGGTCCACAGCTTCCTGCGCGCCGCCCTTGTTCAGCGTCTCGGCAATGAAACGGCCAGCGCGATCCGCCTGCTCTATGGCGGCAGTGTCAAGCCCACCAATGCCGCCGAGATCTTCGGCGTCACCGATGTCGACGGGGCCCTGGTGGGTGGCGCAAGTCTCACGGCGGATGATTTCACCCCGATTATCACCGCGCTCAACATGGCGTGACAAACCCACCGGGACGCGACGCAAAGCCGGGTCAAAGACCGGGCCCGCGTCCCGGCTTCTTCTCTTTGGCAAATATGCACGCGAAACATCGCCACGCGCGCATCACGGATCGGGCAGTATCACGTCAACGCTGCCCGAAAACGAGCGCGCGGAAGCGCACATCGTGATTGCGCCTACAAGGGCAGCGCCGTGGTCGATTTGATTTCTTCCATCGACAGCAGCGCCGTCACGTTGTGGACCCGCACCTCGGCGATCAGCGCCTGGTAGAACGCGTCATAGGCGCGGGCGTTCTTCACACGGACCTTCAGGATATAGTCGATATCCCCCGCCAACCGGTGTGCTTCCTGCACTTCGGGGCGGTCCTGCAAGGCCTTCAGAAAGGTTCGTTGCCAGTCTGCCTCATGTTCGCTGGTGCGGATCAGGACGAAGAAACAAGCCTCGAACCCCAGCGCATCGGCATCGAGCCGCACGGTCTGCGGCCCCACGATGCCGGCCTCGCGCATCTTGCGAATCCGATTCCAGACAGGGGTCTTCGAGGACCCCACCTTGCGCGCGATATCGTCCAGCGATTGCGCCGCGTCGGTTTGCAGTTCAATCAGGATTTTCCAATCCGTGTCGTCCAGTTTCATCGCTGTTCCAAATCTTGTCCAATCCACGGATCACCTGTCCGCGCACCCGCAGTATGTAGAACATCTGTCCTTAATTTTGCAAGGCACTGGCCCCTTTAAAGAACGTCGTTCTATATTCGTGACAAGAAACGCGCTCAGAAGGGGGTTCCCATGTCACATATTTCACGCCAGAGCCAGGCTCGTCCGGTGCTGTTCGTCGGGGCCGGCCCGGGCGATCCGGACCTGCTGACACTGAAGGCCTTGAAGGCGTTGCAAGCGGCCGATGTGGTGATCCACGACCGCCTTGTCAGCGCCGGCGTGCTTGCACGGATCGGCACCGGGACACGCCTGCGCAACGCTGGCAAGGAGGGGTTCGGCCCGTCCCTGGACCAGGAAACCATCAACAGGCTTATCGTCCAGGAGGCGCAAAGCGGCGCGCGGGTGGTCCGGCTCAAATCCGGCGATTCCACTGTCTTCGGACGGCTCGACGAGGAGCTGGATGCTGTCGCGGCGGCGGGTCTGGAGTTCGATATCCTGCCCGGGCTTACCTCCGCGTCGGCGGCGGTTGCGGCGCTCGGGCAATCTCTCACCAAACGCGGGCGCAACGCGGCTGTGCGCCTTGTCACCGGGCACGACATGAAAGGCTATGCCGATCAGGATTGGCATACGCTGGCCAGTGCCGGAGAAGTTGCGGCGATTTACATGGGCAAGAAGGCTGCGCGCTTCATCCAGGGCCGTTTGCTGATGCATGGAGCCGCCCCCGGCACGCCCGTCACGATCGTCGAGAACGCGTCGCGCAGCGATCAAAGGATCGTCCCCGCAACCCTGTCAAACCTGCCAAACGCGCTGGCGGAGGCTGATATCACGGGCCCTGCCCTGCTCATGCTGGGTCTTGCCCCGCGCGACACCGCCGTCATGGACTTGCCGCACGCTCGGGAGATGATCTGATGGCCGCGATCTTCACGCCAAAAGTGGTCACCGCCAATGCGCTTCTGGAAGGCGATGTGGTCTACCTGACCGACGCCGACACGTGGTCGCGCGACCTCGAACAGGCCGAGGTGCTGACCGATGAAGCCGATGCGCAAATCCGCCTGATCGAGGCCAGCGCCCGCGTCGACGAGGTGGTGGGCGTCTACCTGGCCGAGGTGACCCCGGGCTCGACCGGCCCGGAGCCTGCGCATTTCCGCGAGGCCTTCCGCGCGACAGGCCCCTCTAACTATTCCCACGGCAAACAGTCCGAGGCTCTTTGATGTACCGCTATACCGATTTCGACGCCGCTTTCGTGGCCACACGCAATGCCCAGTTCCGCGCACAGGTGGAACGCCGCATCGACGGCAGCCTGACGGAGGACGAATTCAAACCGCTGCGCCTGATGAACGGGCTCTACCTGCAACTGCATGCCTACATGCTGCGCGTGGCGATCCCCTATGGCACGCTCAACAGCGCCCAGTTGCGGCAGCTGGCCTATATTGCCGAGCGTTGGGACAAGGGCTATGGCCACTTTACCACCCGCCAGAACATCCAGTTCAACTGGCCCAAGCTGCGCGATGTGCCCGACATGCTCGACGCGCTGGCCGAGGTGCAGATGCACGCCATCCAGACCTCCGGCAACACCATCCGGAACGTGACCGCCGACCATTTCGCCGGTGCCGCCGCAGACGAGATCGCCGATCCGCGCCCGGTGGCCGAGCTGATCCGCCAATGGTCGACAGATCACCCGGAGTTCCAGTTCCTGCCGCGCAAGTTCAAGATCGCCGTCACCGGAAGCCCCAATGACCGCGCCGTGACAAAGGCGCATGACATCGGTCTGCGCATGATCCGCAACGATGCAGGCAAGCCTGGATTCGAGGTCATCGTCGGCGGGGGCCTTGGACGCACCCCGGTGATCGGCAAAATCGTGCGCGACTTCCTGCCCGAGGCCGATCTGCTGCCCTATCTCGAAGCGGTGGTCAGCGTCTGGAACCTGCTGGGGCGTCGCGACAACAAGTACAAGAGCCGGATCAAGATCACCGTGCACGAGCACGGCATCGACGACATCCGCGCGCGGGTCGAAGACCGGTTCGCGCTTTTGCGCCCGGCTTTCAGCGGCGTTGACCAGCAGCTTTTCGCGCAGATCAAATCCGATTTCGCGCCGCCCGCGTTCGAGGACCGCGACACCGCGCCCTTCGATCAGGCTTATGAACAGGATTCGGTCTTCCGCTCCTGGGCCGACACGAACCTTAGCGACCACCGCGCGCCGGGCCACGCCATCGCACAGATCAGCCTCAAGGCGCATGGCGCGACACCGGGCGATGCCAGTGCCGACCAGATGCGCGTGATGGCCGATCTGGCGGCGCGGTATGGCCATGACGAATTGCGCATCAGCCACGAACAGAACATCGTGCTTCCGCATGTGCACAAGGCCGACCTGCCCGCGATCCACGCAGCGCTGAAGGAGGCCGGGCTGGCCACCGCCAATATCGGCAGGATCAGCGACATCATCGCCTGCCCCGGCATGGATTACTGCGCATTGGCCACCGCCCGGTCGATCCCGATCGCGCAGGAGATCGCCACGCGGTTCGATCAACTCAAGCTGGAGCACGAGGTGGGCGACCTCAAGATCAAGATCTCGGGCTGCATCAACGCCTGCGGCCATCACCATGTCGGCCACATCGGCGTCCTCGGATTGGACCGCGCCGGGGTGGAGAGCTACCAGATCACGCTGGGCGGGGATCACACCGAGAATGCCGCCATCGGTCAGCGCACCGGGCCGGGATTTGCGGCAGACGAGATTGTGCCCGCCATCGAACGGATCGTGGACACCTACCTGTCGGAACGCCTGAGCGCCGATGAGGCGTTCATCGACACCTTCGCCCGCGTCGGCATGACCCCGTTCAAGACCGCGCTTTACGGCGAGAACGACAAACGCGCAAAGGCTGCCTGATGCTGCACCCGTCACATATCAGCGAAGACCGCGCGCCCGCGATTGACGCGCACTTGGCCGCGAAGGACCGCGTTGCAGCGCTGAACGCGCGCTACCGCCATTTCGGAACGTCCTCCCTGCTGGAGGCCGTCCTGTCGCGCGGTCTCTTTGACCGGATCGCCATGGTGTCCAGTTTCGGCGCGGAATCCGCCGTGCTCTTGCACCTGATCACCCAGATCGACCGCGACCTGCCCGTGCTCTTCATCGACACGGCGCTCTTGTTCGAGGAAACGCTGACCTACCAGCAAGACCTCGCAGAGCATCTTGGCCTGACCAATGTACAGGTGATCCGCGCCACGGACCGCACGGTTGAGGCGGTCGATCCGTACGGTGCCCTGCGCTTCAGCAATCCAGATGCCTGCTGCGACTTGCGCAAGGCGCAGCCGCTGGAAAGCGCGCTCAATGGCTATGACGCCTGGATCACCGGGCGCAAACGCCATCAGGCGCGGACGCGGCTGGACCTGGGTTATTTCGACCTCGACGAGGGCAGCGCCCGGATCAAGATCAACCCGCTGATCGATTGGACGGCAGCGCGCCTCGAGGCACATCTCGCCACGCATGCTCTGCCCCGGCACCCGCTGGTAGCCAAGGGCTACCCGTCCATCGGCTGCGCCCCCTGCACCACCCGCGTGGCCAAAGGCGAAGACCCCCGCGCCGGACGCTGGCGCGGCTTGGGCAAGACCGAATGCGGCCTGCACATACCCAGAGGAGACGCGACATGACCGTTCTCATCAATGACACCGGCTTCCTGACCACCGATCCGACCCGCTGGATCGACCCCGAAGCGCGCATCGACCTGCCACCGGATACCGATCCGGCGCGGCTCAGATGCCTGCTCATCGGCAAGGAACTGGTGCGCATCGCCTTTCCCGGCTTTGCCGACGGGCGCGGCTTTACCCTGGCCCGGATGATCCGGCAGCAGGGTTACAAGGGCTGGCTGCGCGCGCATGGCCACGTGATCGCGGATCAATACGCGATGATCCGGCGGTCGGGCTTTGACGATGTGGAAATCGACGACGACCTTGCCGCCCGCCAGCCCGAGGAGCAATGGCTGTCCCGTGCCGACTGGCAGGCGCATGATTATCAATCGCGCCTGCGCGGCCGCGCTGCGTGACGCGTCACTCGCAACAATGAAGACCCCACCCTGTCGCTGCGGCCACGGGCGGGTTTCATCTGATGTAAATCAAAGATAGATATGAAAAACCGGTTAAGAAAACCGGGATGGACACCATGACAGAGTTGACACCCGTGACAGACGCCACCGCCGCCAAAGCGCCCGCCGCCAAGACCCTCGCCGTTCCAGACGCCCAGACCGTCACATCGGTCACCCACTGGACCGACAAGCTGTTTTCCTTCCGGGTGACACGACCAGCATCCTTGCGGTTCCGGTCTGGCGAATTCGTGATGATCGGGCTGATGCAGACCGACCCCAAGACCGGCAAGGAAAAGCCGCTCCTGCGCGCCTATTCCATCGCATCGCCATCCTGGGACGAGGAACTGGAATTCTACTCGATCAAGGTGCAGGATGGCCCATTGACCAGCCGCTTGCAGCATATCGAACCCGGCGATCAGATCATCCTGCGGCCCAAACCCGTGGGCACGCTGGTGCATGACGCGCTGCTGCCGGGCAAACGGCTCTGGCTCTTAGCGACCGGAACGGGCATCGCGCCCTTTGCCTCGCTCCTGCGCGACCCGCAGACCTTTGAGGATTACGAGGAGGTCATTCTCACCCATACCTGCCGCGAAGTCGGAGAGCTTCAATACGGCAAGGAATTGATCGCCGATATCCGAAGCGACGAAATGCTGGCCGAACTGATGGGAGACGGCTTTCACAAAAAGCTGCGCTATTACCCGACGACCACGCGCGAAGACAGCGCCAAGATGGGCCGAATCACTGATCTGATGCGGTCGGGTGACGTGTTCGCCGATCTGGATGTGCCAGAACCCAACCCGGACAATGACCGCGCGATGGTCTGTGGCAACCTTGCCTTCAACCTTGAAATCAAGGACATGCTGGAAGCATACGGGTTGGAAGAAGGCGCGAATTCGGACCCCAAGCAATACGTGGTCGAAAAGGCGTTCCTGGATTAGACCCGACCGCCGAAGAGACGCGTCATGCGGTGCCGAAACCGCCTGAAACACCTGCCTGTCAACGCCCGGGGCCTAAAAAAACCGCGCGAGAAACACTCCACGCGCGGTCCATCGTACTGATATCGTGTCAGACCTTGGGGCATGTCGCACAAAAGCGGCACCCGCTTTTGTGCGTCCCGGACGTGGCTGATCAAAAAGTCAGACTGCGTCGCCTGGCAAAGTGACCGCGATACGCCCTAGAATCCCAGTTGGCCGCGCAGTGTCTTCAACAGCCCTTCAAGCTGTTGCGGGCTGTCGCGCATCTGTTCAAGAGCGGTCTTGGTGGTGGACTTGATGACCGGCGACAAGTCGGAATTTTCGACGTATTCGACAACGCGGTCATAGTCGAAGCCATCGACACTGAGCGCCTGCTCCATGTTGCCCGCCGCGTCACCCGCCGTGTCGGCTGTCGCCTCCGCAGCCTCTTCGGTGGCGTCAGCTGCGGTATCGGCGGCGGTATCCGCGTCGCTGGCCACGTCTTCTGCCGCCTCTGTCGCCGTGTCGGCGGCGCCTTCGGCAGCATCCGCAGCTTCATCCGCCGTTTCGGCCGTTGCGTCACCGGCTTCGCCTGCGGCGTCAGCGGCGGCATCGGCTGTTTCTTCGGTTGCCTCGACACCATCGGCCGCAGCGTCACCGGCCGCGTCGACAGCGCCCTCTGCCGCCTCTTCGGTTGCGGTTGCGGCGTCGGACACGGCCTCGCCCGCAGCGTCGGCCGCGTCATTTGCGGTCTCGGCAGTGGTGTCCGCCGCGTCAGTCGCCATGTCGGACGCGGCCTCTGTCGCCTCGTCTACCGCATTTGTCACCGACTCGACCGCGTCATTCACGGCATTGCCGGCGTCCTCCAGAACATCTCCCGCGGCGTCTGTTGCGGCATTCGCGGCCTCGGACACATCTTCGCCCACGCCTTCTGCTGCGCCGGTCGCCTCGTCGATGGCGCCTTCAACGGCCTCTGTCACCTCGTCGACAGCACCGGACACCGTGTTCTGGGCGGAGTCCGCAGCCTCCGACACGGTATCAGCGGCGGCATCGGTCGTCGTCTTTCCCGTCTCTGCCGCGACAGACTCGGTCTCTTCGACCGCGTCAGAGCCGGATTGCACGATCTCGGGTGTGTCCCCGGACTGGGTAAACAGCCAGATGCCTATCCCGACGGCCGCGACCACGGCCAGAATGATTACGTTTTTCATTGTTTGCGGACCTTTTACGTTACGAATTATGCGCCCCACATCAGATCGATGCGGCAGCTTTGCCTGCATGTGCGCGCGACCGATTGCGACATCAAGGGGAAAGACAGCCCTATCCGCCCATTCTCGCCGAAAAGCGGCTTGAAAGGTCTTGGGCAGCCGTTTACTTTACATGCTTGATTTGCAGTGCATCAAAGGAGCAATACCATAGCCCGAAGACCTCATAACGCGCCCCCTACGCGCGACACCGGCCCCCGCGTGAACGACCGCATCAGGTCCGCTGAAATTCGCCTGATCGGGGCCGATGGTGAAAATGTCGGTGTCGTCACTCCCGAACGCGGGATGCAACTGGCCGAACAAGCCGGGCTTGATCTGGTCGAGATTTCGCCGAACGCCAATCCGCCGGTCGTCAAGATCATGGATTTCGGCAAGTACAAGTACGAACAGCAAAAACGCGAATCAGAAGCGCGCAGGAAGCAGAAAGTCATCGAGGTGAAGGAGGTCAAATTTCGACCCAACACCGACACGCATGACTATGAAGTGAAAATGCGCAACGTCTACAAGTTTCTGGAAAACGGTGACAAGGTGAAGGTCACCCTGCGATTCCGTGGGCGCGAAATGGCGCACCAGAACCTAGGCCGAGAGCTGCTTGAACGTGTCGCGGCCGACACCAAGGAGTATGGCAAGGTCGAAAACATGCCCAAGATGGAAGGTCGCCAGATGATCATGATCATCGGGCCATTGCAGCGCTGACGCTGTCCGGGACGGTATGACACGACGCGAAAGCGGCCCTCGGGTCGCTTTCTTTTTTTCGGGGCGTCCGGTCGGTTCCGGCCCCTGTCAGCTCTCGCGCGGCTTCGGGCGGCTTGGTGGCTCCTTGAGCAACCCGCCCACGCCCATGCCCATGATATCCGCCGGGACCACCGGTACATCGCACAGCATGCGTTCAAGCACCCAATCCGCGCCATTCAGCGCCGGAGACCGCGCGCACCCGGGCAGCCCGATCACCGGCACGGATCCGAGATGCCCCCAAAACAGAAGGTTGCCGGGGTCCACGGGCATTCCGTAGTGCACCACCGTGCCGCCTGCGGCGCGCAGCGCCTCGGGTGCTACATCATGAAGATCAGAGGTCGCCGATCCGGTCAGCACACAGATCAGGTCTGTTTGCGCGCAGGCATCGCGCAGCGCATCACACAGGGCCTGCACGCTGTGCGGCACCACCGCGCCCTCTCCCATGGTCACCCCCATCCGGTCGAAACGCGCGGCCATCGCGCGCTGGCCCTTGGGACCAACCGGCTGCTGGTTCACGCTGGTCTGGATCAAGGTCGCCCGGCGGCGCGAAACCGGGCGCAGCCCAAGCGCGGTCTGCCCGGCGGCGCAGGCCGCCTCCAGCGCGTCGCCCGGCGCGGCATAAGAGATGATCTTGACCGTCGCCACCATGCCGCGCGCCGCCACGCGCTGCCATTCCGGCACGGTGGCGACCGTGATCATCGGATGCACCGCATTCACCGCGTTGATCCTGTCGGCGTCGATCGCAACCACGCCGTTCGCCTTTGCGTGGATGTTGACGCGCCCGGTGCTGGCGCGCGCCACACGCAGATGCACCGCCTCCGGATCCGGCACCAGCGCCTGCGCCAGGCGCTCGGCGGCGCGGTCCTCGTGCACATCCCCCGCGGCGAGCTGCGCGACCGTCACCTCGGTGATGCCTGCGGATGACAACCTCTTGAGGGCGCCGGCGTCCAGGGTGACACCTTTGCGCAACCGGCCGTCGGCCAGTTGAACCGAATGCGCAAGGATGCCGCCTTCGGCCTGCGCCAGGGGGACCGTGCCGAACTTCATGCGCCGCGCCGCAGCACGCGGGTCATCTCGGCCAGGATCGACACGGCGATCTCGGCCGGACCCGCGGCACCGATATCAAGGCCCACCGGCCCATGGATGCGTGCAATCTGCGCATCGGTGAACCCCGCCTGCGTCAGCCGGTCCACCCGTTTCGCGTGCGTTCGGGTCGATCCCAGCGCGCCGATGTAAAAGCAATCCGCGCGCAAAGCCTGCTCGAGCGCCGGATCGTCAAGCTTGGGATCATGGGTCAACAGGACCAGCGCGGTGCGCCTGTCGAGCCCGAGCTGCGCCACGGCCTCGTCCGGCCAGTCATTCAGGATGGTCTCGCCGGGAAAGCGGCCCTCCGAGCCGAACGCGTCTCGCGGGTCGATCAGCGTCGGATCATATCCCGCGATACGCGCCATCGGCACCAAGGCCTGGGCGATATGCACGGCCCCCACCACGATCAGGCGCAGGGGCGGGTTGTGTATGGCCACGAAAGTCCGGCTGTCCGCGACAAAGCCGGACCGATCCATGCGGAACGCCTGGTCGTGACCGTCGCGCTCCACCCGACGCCTGCCACTGTCCAGATCAACGACATAGGCAGCGGGAACGCGGTTGGCGCGCAGGTTCACCAGTTGTTCGAGACACTCCTCCGGCATTACCCGGCCCACCGGTTCGACCAGCACACGAATGGTCCCGCCACAGGCCAGGCCAACGGCAAAGGCGTCCTGATCGCTGACCCCGAATTCCAGCTCGCGCGCGGTACCGTCCTCCAGCGCCTCCAGCGCCTCGACAACCACCGCGCCTTCGACGCAGCCGCCCGAGACCGAGCCTTCGATCTCGCCCGCGCCGGAAATCGCAAGCTGCGACCCGATGCGGCGCGGTGCGCTGCCCCATGTCTGGATCACGGTGGCCAGAACCGCGCCCTTGCCGGCGCGGTGCCAGTCAAGCGCCGTCTCGGGGCATATGTCGAAGCGATCCATGGCGACTCTCCTCCTGGTGCGGGCTTCGCGTCATGTCTATCATGCCATGCTGTCCTGTCGCCCCCTGCATTGGTGGCAGGGTCAGCCAGCGGGTTGGGTCACGTCGTGGCCATAAAGCCAGTCGAAGCGGCGCAGCATCTGGCCGGGAGCCACCCGGCTGACAAGGCCAAGCGCAGTATGCGCGGCAAATCGGAACGGCCCCGGTGACAGGTGGTAATTCCGCGCATTGCGGCTGGCCGCATCGATCACCCGCACGACACGGTCGCGGCGGCGGGACTGGTAGCTGGCAAGCCCTGTGGACAGATCCGCAGATCCGGACAGGGCGTCCGCCAGAGCCCACGCGTCCTCCAGCGCCATGTTGGCACCCTGCGCCAGGAACGGCAACGTCGGATGTGCCGCATCCCCCAAGAGCGCGGCGCCGTCCCGGTGCCAGGTCCGGGCGACGGGATGCCGGAACAGCCCCCAGAGCCCTGCGGTCTCGACACCAGACAGCATCTGCTGCACCTCTGGACCGAAACCGGAAAAGGCCTGTCGCAGGTTTTCGGGGTCATCCCTTTGCGACCAGCCCTCGGCCGTCCAGGTGTCGCGCTCTTCAACGGCGACAAGATTGAGGAAATCGCCGCCTCGGAGCGGATAGGTCACCATGTGCCGGCCCGGCCCCATGTGAACCCGCGCCTGGGCCGGGTGATCCATCGTGTTGGGCACGATCGCCCGCCACGCGACCTGCCTGGTAAAGAACGGTTTTTCGGTCTTGCTCAGGACCGGGCGCAGCACCGAATGCAGCCCGTCCGCCCCGATCACGAGATCGGCGATCCGGCGATCACCGGTGGCAAGCGTGATCTGCGGCCGCGGGGCGGTCGACACCGACTGAACCTTTTGCAGCAGACGGATCTGCACCCCTTGGTCGCGCGCGGCCGTGGACAGAAGCCCGATCAGATCGGCGCGATGCACAAACAGGTAGCGTTGATCGGCGGCCAGCCTGGACAGGTCCAGCCGCGCCACCTCCTGTCCCGTGGCACCGTTGCGCAGCGACACCGCGCGCCCGGCGACCGAACAGTCGGCCAGCTTTTGGCCCAGGCCAAGCGCCTCGATCACACGCAGCCCGTTGGGGGACACCTGAAGGCCCGCACCGACTTCGGTGATGGCTTCGGCCTGTTCGAGAACGGTCACGGCCGCGCCGCGCTGGCGCAATGCAAGCGCCGCGGCCAGCCCGCCAATACCGCCGCCGACCACGGCGATATCAAAACTGCTCAGATCCAAGGGGGCCTCCCAAAAGAAAACGCGCCAAAGCACAGGCCCCGGCGCGCGCATCCATTCCCCTGCCGCGCGTATCAGTCGTCGCGATGCACTTTCTCGCGCCGCTCGTGCCGCTCCTGCGCCTCAAGGCTGAGCGTCGTGGTTGGACGCGCCACCAGCCGCTTGAGTGAAATCGGTTCCCCAGTGGCCTGGCAATATCCGAACTCTCCCTCGTCGATTCGGCGCAGTGCAGCGTCGATCTTGGCCACCAGCTTGCGCTGGCGATCGCGAATCCGCAACTCCAGCGCGCGATCCGTTTCCTCGGAGGCCCGGTCGGCCACGTCCGGGATGTTGCGGGTCCCGTCCTGCAGCCCCGCGATGGTGGATTTGCTGTCACTGAGAAGCTCATCGCGCTGTTCGAGCAGTTCGCGGCGAAACCATTCGACTTGCCGCGCGTTCATGAAGGGCTCGTCCTCGGCAGGTCGATAATCATCGGGCAGGAAGGTTTCTGCTTTCATCTCGGTTCCCTTGTCTAGGCCAACATCGGACATGGAAATTCTTTCAGACATCTGGCACCTCTGTGCGCAGGGCTTAACGGAAGGCCCAAGGCTTGTCACTACCGAATAGCGGCACGAACCGGCGACGGTCCAGGCCCGGGACACAGAGGCAAAAAGGCACGATGGCTATGAAATTCGAAGGCACCGAAAGCTATGTCGCGACGGATGATCTGACCATCGCGGTCAACGCTGCCGTTACGCTGGAACGACCGCTTCTGGTCAAGGGGGAACCGGGCACGGGCAAGACCGAGCTGGCACGCCAGGTGGCCCGGGGGCTGGGTCTGCGGATGATCGAGTGGAACATCAAATCGACCACCAAGGCGCAGCAGGGACTCTATGAATACGACGCGGTCAGCCGATTGCGCGACAGCCAACTGGGCGATGCGCGCGTGAACGACGTGCGCAACTACATCCGCAAGGGCAAGCTGTGGCAGGCCTTCGAGACGGATGAGAAAGTTGTTCTGCTGATCGACGAGGTCGACAAGGCGGATATCGAGTTTCCGAACGACCTGCTGCAAGAGCTCGACAGGATGGAGTTCCATGTCTACGAGACCGGCGAGACCGTGACGGCCCGGCATCGCCCCATTGTCATCATCACGTCGAACAACGAAAAGGAGCTGCCAGACGCGTTCCTGCGGCGCTGCTTTTTCCATTACATTCGCTTTCCCGACCCCGAGACGCTGCGCCGGATCGTCGACGTGCACCATCCCGGGCTGAAAGAGGCGCTGCTGACCACGGCGTTGACGCGATTCTACGAAGTCCGCGAACAGCCGGGTCTGAAGAAAAAACCGTCCACATCAGAAGTGCTCGATTGGCTCAAGCTCCTGCTGGCAGAGGACATGACGGCAGAAGACCTCAAGCGTGACGGGGCCGCTGCCCTGCCGAAACTGCACGGGGCGCTTTTGAAGAACGAACAGGATGTGCATCTTTTCGAACGGCTGGCCTTCATGGCCCGGCGCGACGGGCGATAAGGGCGGAGGGCAGATGCGCCACCGCATCTGCACGTTTCCAGTGACCGAAACGATTGGGGGGCCAGCCCCCCCAACCCCCCCCGGGATATTTGCAAACCAGAGAAGCCCGGGACGCGCCTACTTCAGGGGGCCGGTCTGGAACAGCTGGATTTTCAGGCCGCCATGCGGGATCGGCGCGCTGACATTGCGGAAGTGCAGCCCGGTGGCGCGGGCCAGCCCCTTGTCGGAGGTGACGATGCCGACGCGCCAGCCCTTGAACCGCGCCGTCATCACCGCGCCAAAGCTGCCGTAAAGCGCAAAGAGCAACTTGCGATTGCCGATCCGCGCGCCGTAGGGCGGGTTCACGATGACAAGCCCCGGCGGACCATCGGGCGGCGCAAGATCGGCGATGGCCTGATGCGTGAAGCGCGTGCTCTCCGCAACGCCGGCACGCTCCGCGTTTTGCACCGCGTTCGAGATCGCACCGGCGTCGCGATCGAAGCCGTGGAAGGTCAAAGCGGTCCGGTTCGGGGCCAGGGTGTCGCTGCGAAGCTGCCCCCACGCACCCGCATCGAAACACGCAAGATTTTCGAACGCGAAAGACCGGTCCCGGCCCGGTGCGAGGCCCCTCGCGATTTCGGCGGCCTCGATCACGAAACTGCCCGAACCGCACATCGGGTCGACCACCGGTTCAGTGCCGTCATAGCGGCAGGCGCGCAGGAACAGCGCGGCCAGCGTCTCTCGCATCGGGGCTTTTCCGATGGATTGTTTGTGGCCGCGCTTGTGCAAAGCATCGCCGGACGTATCGAGGCTGATATCGCAGAGATCGTCTTCGATCCTGACGCGGACCACCAGCGCGGCCTTGTCCACGGGCGGCTGCCCCAGCGCATCTGCAATGGCATTGCACACGCGTTCGGTGGCGGCGCCCGCGTGGTAGATGCGCGATTTGCGGCAGGTCGCCTCGACCCGGTAGGGAATGTCGGCCCGCAGCAGGCTGGCCCAGTCGACCTTGCGGGCCCGCTTGTCGAGCTGCGCCAGGTGCATCGCACGGAACCGCGCGACCCGGGCCAAAACCCGACCGGCCCCGCGCAGCACAAGATTGGCGCGCCAGACCTCGGGCCAGCCGCCATCGCAGATCACCCCACCCGGCACGACGCGCGGGTTGGCAAAGCCCCGCGCCGCAACCTCGTCGCGCAGCAGCGGTTCCAGACCCGGAGGACCGGAGAGGAAAATCTCGATCGGGGCGTTCGGAGGCGGTGCAGTCATTCCAGCGCTTTATCCGGATTTCCCCCGGTCGGGTAGCCCATGACGATCACAGCTGATCATTTGCGCCAGGGGGGCTACGGGGTCTTCGAAGACAGGCCCGACCCTGGGTCTGTTGCGTCTTTGCACATCCCAAGCGCCTGTTTTCACCGCGTTTCATCGCCGATCGGAGCCAGCCGCGGACATTCTGCCCAGGAGTGATTCGCGGCCTCTGGCCAAAAAACACCGTTTCGCCCTAAGCTGTTCCCAAACGGGACAAAAAAACCGCGAATCATGACGTATTCGCAATGAGCAGGCAGGCTTCAGACATGTCCGACACATCCTTTGACGCGCGCGCCCCGCGTGCGGATGGCCATCATGCGTGGTCCCCGCTTTGGCGCGACGACCGGGCGTTGCATGAAACCCCGGTTGCAGATGCGGTTGATCACCGCCCCTTCGCGCGGCAGCCGGGCCCCGATCCGCGAGCGTTCAATCATGCTGCGCGGCGGGTATCCGGTCGGATCACCACCCTGCCCCCGCACCAAAGGGGCTGACCGATGCGCCGATTGCTCGTGCCGCTATTCCTGCTCTTGGGGGCCTGCCTGCCGGTCACCCAGTCCGAAACCGCGAGCCGCGCCGCCTTCGAGGACAGCAGCCTGCCGCCGATGAAGGTGTTTTCCGTGCCGCGCCCGCAGCCTGTGCAAGCGTCCAACGCGGATCTGGTGCGCGATTTCATGGAACTGTCCATGGCGCTGGAATCAGGGCGCGCGCTAGACAGCTTCACCCGGTTCGAAGGTCCGATCACCGTGCGCCTGCTCGGCGACGTGCCCGCCTCCGTGCCCAGCGATCTGGACCGGCTGCTGCACCGTTTGCGCCGCGAGGCCGGGATCGACATCGGCATCACCACCTCGGCCACGGCAAGCATCACCATCAACGCGGTGACACGCGCGCAAATCCGGCGGTTTCTGCCCCAGGCCGCCTGTTTCGTGGTGCCGAATGTCTCGACCCTGTCGGATTACCGACGGGCGCGCCGGTCGAATCGTGTCAATTGGAGCAAGATCGACAGCCGCACGCGGCTCGCGATTTTCCTGCCCAACGACGCCAGCCCGCAAGAGGCGCGCGACTGCCTGCACGAGGAGCTGGCACAGGCCTTGGGGCCGCTCAACGATCTCTACCGCCTGCCGAATTCGGTGTTCAATGACGACAATGTCCACGCGATCCTCACCGGGCATGACATGCTGATCCTGCGCGCCTATTACGACCCGTCCTTGCGCAACGGAATGTCGCGCTCCGAGGTCATGGACCGCATCCCTGCGATCTTCGCGCGTCTGAATCCGCAAGGCGAGTCCCTGCCCCCGCGCCGCCCGGCGCGGACGCCGCGCCCCTGGATCGAGGCGATCCAGACCGCGTTCGGCCCGGGCGCCTCGCCCGGCGCGCGGCGGGCGGCGGTCACCGACGCGCTCAGCATCGCATCCGCCATGGGGTGGCAGGATCACCGCCGCGGTTTCACGCATTACGCGATGGGCCGGATCTATCAGGGCAGTGATCCCGCGAAGGCGCGCAGCCAATTCCTGCTGGCAGACAAGTATTTTTCCCGCACACCCCAGGCCGAGCTGCATCGCGCCTTTGTCGCGTCGCAGCTGGCCGCCTTTGCCCTGACCGAAAACCGCCCGGACGAGGCGATCGCCCTGACCGGGATGTCCATCGATCTCGCGGCACGGCATGAAAACGCGGCCCTTCTTGCAACGCTGCTGATGCTGCGGGCCGAAGCCCTTGATCTGGGCGGTCGTGCCTCGGCCGGCACGGATGTGCGTCTGGACAGTCTGGGATGGGCACGATACGGCTTCGGCTCGGACTGGTCGGTGCGCGCCAAGCTGCGCGAGATCGGTGCACTTAACCCGTTGAACAGGGCCAGGGGCAACTTATGATCGTTATCACCTTCATCATCATAGGCGCCCTTGTGGGCACCCTGACCGCGCGCAAACGCAAGGGCAGCAAGGCGGACATGCTGCAATACGGGACGGTCTACGCCATTGCCTTCGGGCTGGGCGGGCTGATCCTGACAATCCTTATCGAAAAACTGGTATTCTGATCGCGCCGGCACGGCGGCAAGCCCCGGAAGAAAGTGACAGGGCCGCGCCGGTCCATGGCTGGTCAGACCGCTGTGCAATTGCTAGGTCCGGGGCATGTTTGGTCCCTTCTTCGAGACGTTGCGCACCACCGGCGTGCCGGTGTCCTTGCGCGAATACCTGAGCTTTCTGGACGCGATGCGCGCCGGCTTGGCCACCTATGACCCCGAAGCCTTCTATTACCTCGCGCGGGCGGCGATGGTGAAGGACGAACGCCATATCGACCGCTTCGACCGCGCCTTCGCGGCCAGCTTCAAGGGGCTGGAGCATCTCGACGCCGAGGGTGTGCTCGACGCGCTCGACCTGCCGGAAGACTGGTTGCGCAAGATGGCTGAAAAGCACCTGAACGAGGCAGAAAAGGCCGAAATCGAGGCGCTTGGCGGGTTTGACAAGCTGATGGAGACGCTCAAGGACCGCCTAAAGGAACAGAAAGATCGCCACCAGGGCGGCAACAAATGGATCGGCACCGCCGGCACATCGCCGTTCGGCGCCCATGGCTACAACCCCGAAGGCGTGCGCATCGGGCAGGACAAGAGCCGCCACCAACGCGCGGTCAAGGTCTGGGACAAGCGCGAGTTCCGCAACCTCGACGACAGTGTCGAACTGGGCACCCGCAACATCAAGGTCGCTCTCAAACGCCTGCGCCGCTGGGCACGGGACGGGGCCGAGGACGAGCTTGATCTCGATGGCACGATCCGCGCCACGGCGGAACATGGGTATCTTGATGTTCGGACGCGCCCCCAGCGGCGCAACGCCGTCAAGGTCATTCTGTTCCTGGACGTCGGCGGATCGATGGACCCGCATGTCAAGGTGGTCGAAGAGCTGTTTTCCGCCGCGCGGGCCGAATTCAAGCATCTGGACCATTTCTACTTTCACAACTGTCTGTACGAAGGCGTCTGGCGCGACAATCGCCGCCGACGGGATGATGTGACACCGACCATGGAGGTGCTCAACACCTTCGGTCCGGACTACAAATGCATCTTCGTCGGCGATGCCAGCATGTCGCCCTACGAGGTTGCCTTTGCCGGTGGCGCCAATGAGCATTGGAACGCCGAGGCGGGACAGGTCTGGTTAGAGCGGGCGCGCGCGCAATGGCCCAGCCATCTGTGGATCAACCCGACACCCGAACGGCACTGGCCCTACACGCAATCCATCCAGATGATCCGCCAGATCTTCGCGGAGGCAATGGTGCCCATGACGCTTGACGGCATTTCAAGCGGAATCCGGATCCTGGCCCGGTGACGGCCCGGAACCTTCGATCCCTGCCACGAGTTGGCAGCCAAATGCACGCAACAGGAGATTTGACCATGATCAAGAAAACCGCAAGCGCCCATTGGAGTGGCGGCCTCAAGGACGGCGGCGGCAAGCTTTCGACCGAAAGCGGAGCACTGCACGATCATCGCTACGGCTTCAACACCCGCTTCGAGGGAGAGGCCGGCACCAACCCCGAAGAACTGATCGGCGCCGCGCATGCCGGGTGCTTTTCCATGGCCTTGTCGATGGTTCTGGGCGATTACGATGCAAAGGCCGAGGACATCGACACGCAGGCGACCGTTCACCTTGGCGAACAGGCCAGCGGCTTCGAGATCACCCGGATCGATCTGGACCTGACCGCGAAAATTCCCGGCATCAGCGAAAGCGATTTCCAGCAGGCCGCGAAAACGGCAAAGGAAAACTGCCCGGTTTCCAAGGTATTGGCCGGGGCAGAGATCACGCTGACCGCGAAACTGGACAGCTAGGCTGCGTCGCGCGAAACCGGCGGCGGTTTTTTGCGCTCTCCGGACAAGCGGTCTCGACCGGTCGCAGCGGGTCGCGTGAATGGCGGAGCCAGACCCCAGGTTTGGCCCGCCGAGGCGAAATCGGGGGCACTTGACGCGCATGTGTCTTGCCCCCGGCCCCGCCCCGCCCCATATCTGATGGTATGTTGAAGCTCACCCCGATCATTCTTGCCGTTCTCTATGCGCTGGCAATGTACCATTTCTCGGTCTGGCGGACGAAACGCGAACTCGACGGCAAATCCACGGAATTGGCCGATCCCCGCCTCAAGGCCTTGACCGACCGTCTGGCCAAGGCGCTCGACCTGGAGCGTATCCGGGTGCACATATACGAAATCGACCCGGTGAACGGGCTTGCCGCCCCCGATGGCCGCATTTTCATCACCCGCGGGTTTTACCGCAAATACCAGAACGGCGACGTCACGGGCGAAGAACTGGCCAGCGTGATCGCGCATGAATTGGGGCATGTCGCCCTTGGCCATACCCGCCGCCGGATGATCGATTTTTCCGGCCAGAACGCCCTGCGCACCGCCTTGGCGATGATCTTGTCGCGGTTTCTGCCCGGTATCGGCGTCTGGATCGCCAATGGCCTTGCCACCTTGCTGGCCGCGGGCCTGTCTCGGGGCGATGAATACGAGGCGGACGCCTATGCGGCGGCGCTGCTGCACAAGGCGGGGATCGGCATCGACGCGCAGAAGTCACTCTTTACCAAGCTGGATGCGCTCACCCAATCGCGGGCCGGCGTGATGCCGGCCTGGCTCATGTCGCATCCCAAGACGACTGAGCGGATCGCGGCGCTGGACAAGCTCGAATCGCGCTGGTCCAACGCAACCTCCTGATCTTCTTCTCTTTCCAAATATGCAAATTCAACAGGGACCGCGGGCGCGGCGTCTGAAGTATCGCCGCGTCGGATGTCACCCCGATGGGTCCCGCCCCAACGGGGCCGCCAGCAGCTCGAACACGTCCTCGGCCCGGTCCTGTCCGTTCACCTGAACGACCACCCGATGCGGTCCCGGATGCAATGTGAAGGTCGAGGCGCGCCCCTTCAGCTTGTGCCGCTTGCTCAGCGTCACCGGAACGCCGGCGCGCAGCCGGGCCGTTTTCAGCTTGAACACCTTTTCGCCGCCGCGCCCGTTCGGGCGGTGGAACCGGAGTCGGTAATCGACCAGCACCGGAAGATCGTCCGCCGCCTCCAGCGTCACCGACACCTGCACAGCCTCTCCGACCGCAACCGGATCGGGGGACAGCGACAGACGCACCGAGATCTCGCGATCCTGCGCATAGCCCAGCAGGGTCAGCGCGCCGGGCTCACCGCGCTTGACCGCCGTGCGCAATGCGTGGCGCGTGATCCAGTCAAGCTCGCGCGGGGCCTGTCGCCCTTCGGCGGACCAGCCACGCAAACGCGCCACGACCATGTCTGGCGCGGCGCGGGTCAGGTCGTTCAGGTGGTTCGCCACCGAGCGCGTCACGAACCGGGTCGGATCGGCATGCAGCGCATCGAGAAACCGCAGGGGCACACAGGGGTCCAGCGAGATGTTCTTTGCCCATGGCAGCCGCGGCCGCGTGCCCTCGCTCACCAATCTGCGGACATGGTAATTGTCATGCTCCACCCAGTGCTCCAGCCGCGCAAGCGTGGCTTCGGGCCACCGGTTGAGGAACGGCCGGATGTAGAACTCCATCGAGAACCGCTGCGTCGCTGCCTCCAGCAGATCAAGCGCCCGGTCGCGGTGATCTTCCAGCCCGTGTCGAACCGCCAGTATTCCGGGCACCGCATGGATGAAGCGCCCGAAATCATCATCAGTCAGGGTCGGATCGAGGATCGGCGGCATTGCCGCCTCAAGCGCCTCTGCCATGGCCGGAAAGCGCTGCGGCAACTGCGCCTCCAGGCAGGTCGCCAGCCACTCCATCCGCTGCATCAGCCCCCGCGATCGCAACCCCGCGAGGGCCTCTGCCTTGAACCTCTGCGCGTCGAACCCCGGCAGAACCGAAAACTCGGCGGCCAGGTCCGCAATGCTGCCGGCATTGAACAGCTCGTCCTTCAGCAAGACCCCCTGCGCCTGCCCCTTGCCGTCCGGTCCGCGCGCCACGGGTCAGATCGTGGCGTTTGTGGCGCCGCCATCCACGAGAATGTTCTGCCCCACGATGAAGCCGGCTTTTTCGGAACACAGGAACGCGCACATTGCGCCGAATTCCGACCGAGTGCCATACCGGCGTGTCGGGATTGTCGCCTGCCGGTTCTTGCGTGCATCCTCGACCGAGATGCCCTGCGCCTTGGCGACGCCGCCATCAAGCTGGTCGGCCCGGTCGGTCGCGTGGATGCCGGGCAGCATGTTGTTCACCACCACGCCGCTCGGCGCCACCTGACGCGCCGTGCCCGCGACATAGCCCGTCAGACCGGTGCGCGCCGCGTTCGACAGGCCAAGCGCCGGGATCGGAGCCTTGACCGACTGAGAGGTGATGTTGACCACCCGGCCCCAGCCGCGATCCATCATCCCCGGCATCAGCGCGGTCATTAGCGCGATCGGGGTCAACATGTTGGAATCAAGCGCGTTGATGAAATCCGTCCGGTCCCAATCCGACCACATTCCAGGAGGCGGGCCACCGGCGTTTGTCACAAGAATGTCTACATCTCCGGCCGCCTCGAGCACCCTGGCGCGGCCCTCTTCACTCACGATATCGGCGGCAACCGTGGTCACCTCGACCCCGTATTGTGTCCGGATTTCCTCGGCCGCGGCCTCCAGCGCCTCTGAACCGCGCGCATTCATGACGAGATTCACCCCGGCTTCGGCCAATGCCTCCGCGCAACCCCGTCCCAATCCCTTGCTCGACGCGCAGACAAGCGCCCGTTTTCCGCTGATCCCCAGATCCATTCGATCTCTCCACTGTGGTTATGATTGTCCGTTTAATACCACGGCACGCCCACAGCAGTGCCACAATTCCACGCGACCTTAAAGGCACTCGGGCTGGGAGCGTCCGAGATAGCCACTAGAATGAGTGTTTGGAAATGATGGTTGTACCGAGTACCCGCGAAACACAGTACCACGTCTGCTCAGCCGACGGGATTCGCGCCGAATTCGGCGTGTGCCGCGGCGAACCGATCCGCCAGTTTCAGGACCTTGTCCTGGGCGACATCTACCTTGCGAAACCCGACGCCACATGGACCGAAGCCGGCGCGCAGGACGATAACCTGAGTGGCTTTACCATCGACCTGGCAGCCAACCTTCCGCTGCGCGGATTGACCAATCTCGCGCATCTGGTGTTCATGACGACAACCGGTCGCCGCGCGGATGCCTATGCCGCAGTCTGCGACGGGCATCTGTATTTCGTCTGCGAACATCCCTTCCAGCACGCCACCGAATATGTCCTGATCGACATCAACGCCCGCAGCGATGGCTTCGTGCCCGCGGTCGTGCCCACCCCAGCGAGGCAGGCCGACGCGCCCGCCCCAAGACCGCAGGTGGTGGAAACCCTGCGCAAGATCGGCTGATCCGGGGCCGCGACAGCGGCACCGCTTATGGACAATGCGGCACCCGCCGCCTATACGCGCGCCATGCTGGACACCGTTTCAAATCGCCCCGACCTGCCCGCCGAAATCGCCCGGCGGCGCACCTTTGCCATCATCTCGCACCCCGATGCCGGCAAGACGACACTGACCGAGAAATTCCTACTCTACGGTGGCGCGATCCAGATGGCGGGACAGGTGCGCGCCAAGGGCGAAGCGCGGCGCACGCGCTCGGATTACATGAAGATGGAACAGGACCGGGGCATTTCGGTCTCGGCCTCGGCCATGTCCTTCGATTTTCGCGACTTCCGGTTCAACCTGGTGGACACCCCCGGTCACTCCGACTTCTCGGAGGACACGTACCGCACGCTCACCGCGGTGGATGCCGCCGTGATGGTGATCGACGGGGCGAAAGGGGTGGAAAGCCAGACGCAAAAGCTGTTCGAGGTCTGCCGCCTGCGCGACCTGCCGATCCTGACCTTCTGCAACAAGATGGACCGGGAAAGCCGCGATACATTCGATATCATCGACGAGATCCAGGAAAACCTCGCCATCGACGTGACCCCTGCAAGCTGGCCCATCGGCGTGGGGCGTGATTTTCTTGGCTGCTATGATCTGTTGCGCGACCGGCTGGAACTGATGGACCGCGCCGACCGCAACAAGGTCGCGGAAAGTATTGAAATCAACGGGCTGGACGATCCGAAACTGGCCGAACACGTGCCTGCGCAATTGCTCGACCAATTGCGCGAAGAGGTCGAAATGGCGCGCGAACTGTTGCCGGCCCTGAACCCGCAAGCGGTGCTCGAAGGCCATATGACCCCGATCTGGTTCGGATCGGCGATCAACTCTTTCGGGGTCAAGGAATTGATGGACGGGATCGGCACATACGGGCCCGAACCACAACCGCAAAAGGCAACACCAAGGCAAATTCTTCCCGAAGAAACAAAGGTTTCCGGCTTTGTCTTCAAGGTTCAGGCCAACATGGATCCCAAGCACCGGGACCGCGTTGCGTTCCTGCGCATGGCGTCGGGGCACTTCAAGCGCGGCATGAAACTGACCCATGTGCGCAGCAAGAAACCGATGACCGTATCAAACCCGGTTCTGTTCCTCGCCGCCGACCGCGAACTCGCCGAAGAGGCCTGGGCCGGCGACATCATCGGCATTCCGAACCACGGCCAGCTGCGCATTGGCGACACGCTCACCGAGGGCGAAGCGTTGAAGGTGACAGGGATTCCGTCCTTTGCGCCGGAATTGCTGCAATCGGTCCGCGCCGGCGATCCGATGAAAGCAAAACACCTGGAAAAAGCGCTCAACCAATTCGCCGAGGAAGGCGCCGCCAAGGTGTTCAAGCCGATGATCGGGTCCGGCTTCATCGTCGGTGTCGTCGGCGCCCTGCAATTCGAAGTGCTGGGCAGCCGGATCGAGCTGGAATACGGCCTGCCCGTCCGGTTCGAAGCGTCGCAATTCACCTCCGCCCGCTGGGTGCATGGTGACAAGGCCGCGGTGGACAAGCTGGTCAACGCCAACAAGCAGCACATGGCCGAGGACAACGACGGCGACATGGTCTACCTGACCCGCCTGCAATGGGACATTGACCGCATCGGGCGGGATTACCCGGATGTGACCCTGTCGGCGACCAAGGAAATGATGGTGTGACGCAAGACCGCCGCGCCGCACGCCAGTCCGACAACGCGTGCCGCGCGGCGGGCAAACCGCTTCAAAAAGGCGGATCGACACGTCTTTTCCGTTGATCCAACCGACCCGCTTCGGCACTCTGCCGCCATGAGCAGACGCGACACGCCGAACCCCGCCTATCCCGATGGGCTGCCCGGCATTCTGGAGCATATGAACACCCGCCGCGCGCCGCTTGGATTTGCCGAGGGCGAAGCGCTTCCTCCGCTCGATTGTGATCTGGATGCGCTGGCCCGGACCACCGTGACCCTGCCCGGCGACAGCCCCCGCACGCGGTCGGACAATTCGCGGAAAACCTGGGACCTCGCGCGCGAACTGGAAGGCCAGAGCGCACTTTTGCACCTCAATGCCCTGCTCATCGCGCATCTGCGCAAACGCAGCCAGCCAGCCCACACCGCCGACCTGTTCGTGCGGCTGTGGACCGAACACGCCCGGACCCTGATCGACACGATGGACCTGCGCTGGAAAGTCTCCAGCCTCACCACCTTCGGCGATCACGGCAAGACACCGGCACAGCGCAGCGCGGGCCTGGGTCTGTCGACCCTGTTCAACATGATGAAGCTCTACGAAAGCGAACGCTTGTATTCCGGACGCGCGGCAGAGCGGCCCTTCACCCTCGATGGCCGGTCCAACAGCCCCCTGCCGCTCGAGATGGACGCGTTTTCGCTCATCGATGGCGGGCTGGACATGAACCTGATCGGACGGCTGTGGCAAGAGGCGGACCGCGATCCGGTGATCCGCCCATTGGCGCATGACATGCTGGAGCGGCTGATCGACGATCCCCGCACCGTGTTCCGCCGGCTGCGCCGTCTGCGCAGCCGCAAGCTGCGCCGCATGGAGCAGGCAAAGGACAGCGCGCCCCCGGCGCGCGGCGTGACCGTGACGATTCCGAAACCGCGCGGCGGCACACCGCGCTGGGGGGTGGTCTGCACCACCAACGCCCCCGTGCACGAGGTGGTCCGCTTCGTCGCACATCACCTCGATATCGGCGCGACGCGCATCTATCTCTATCTCGATGCCCCGGACCCCGAGACGACACGGCGGCTCAAGCCGCATCCGCAAGTGGACCTGACGCTTTGCGACGCCGCCTATTGGCAAGAGACGGGCAAGAGCCGACCCGACGCGCACCAGGTGCGCCAGATCTTCAACGCCACGCGCGCCTTGAAACGCGCCGCCGCCGATCTGGATTGGCTCGGCCATATCGATACCGATGAATTCGTGCTGAGCGCGCACGCCCTCTCGGATTTGCTGAAAGCCGTGCCAGCCGACATCGCCGGTGCGCGTCTCCACCCGGCCGAGGCGCTGGCGTCTGCCAAACCGGGGGTCAGCCCGACGCATTTCAAGCTGCGCACCATTTCCGACGGCGTGCCGCCCACCGCCATTCACGATGTCTATCCCACGTTCGGCAGCTACCTGCGCGGCGGCTTTCTCAGCCATCTCGCCGGCAAGGTCTTCGTCCGAACCGGGCTCGGCGATATCCGGCTCGCCATTCACCGCCTGCGTTTCAATGGCGAGGACGTGAGCAACATGGCTGTGCTGGACGGCGCCCATATCGGCCACCTGCACGCGCCGGATTGGGACAATTTCCAATCCAAGCTCGATTTTCGCCACTCGAAAGGCTCTTATCGACCCAAGAACAACGACCCGGAAAAGAGCATCGGGCATCTGCTGCAATACCTGCGCGACGAAGAGGGCGAACCCGGTTTACGCCAGTTCTTCGAGGAAATGTGCCTCGACACGCCTGCCCTGCGCAACCGGCTGAAACGGCACAACCTGTTGCTCGACCCCGGTTTCGATCCCGACAGCGCCGTCAAACGCGTGTTCGGCGACCCGGGCTCACCTTGACAGCCCGGGAACGATCCATCTCCCCAACCCGTTATTGTTGCGAGAACGCTACCCCAAGCCGCGTTTTGCGCGCTCATCACTGCGGGCACATGCAGGTGCATTGACCCGCCTTGAAAGCCAGAGTAAACACGCCCGTGATCGAAACCGTGGACAGACACGGGGCCGGACGGGCCGGATCACAACAGACGCACGGGCACAGTCGGTCCGTGAACAACGGATACACATGACAAAATTCTCTGAGCTGAACCTCAACCCGAAAGTTCTCAAAGCTGTCGAAGAGGCCGGCTACGACACGCCGACCCCCATTCAGGCAGGCGCCATTCCACCCGCTCTCGAAGGGCGCGACGTTCTGGGTATCGCCCAGACCGGCACTGGCAAGACCGCCAGCTTCACATTGCCGATGATCACCCTTCTGGCCCGTGGCCGGGCACGCGCGCGGATGCCCCGCAGCCTCGTGCTCTGCCCGACACGCGAACTCGCAGCCCAGGTGGCGGAAAACTTCGACACATATGCAAAACACGTGAAGCTCACGAAAGCGCTGCTTATTGGCGGCGTCAGCTTCAAGGAACAGGACGCGTTGATCGACAAGGGCGTGGATGTGCTGATCGCCACGCCGGGCCGCCTGCTCGACCATTTCGAACGCGGCAAGCTGTTGCTGACCGGCGTGCAGGTCATGGTCGTCGACGAGGCTGACCGCATGCTCGACATGGGGTTCATTCCCGACATCGAACGCATCTTCTCGCTCACCCCGTTCACCCGCCAGACGCTGTTCTTTTCCGCCACCATGGCCTCCGAGATCGAGCGCATCACCAACACGTTCCTGTCGGGCCCGGCCCGGATAGAAGTGGCCCGGCAAGCCAGCGCCTCAGAAACCATCGAACAAGGCGTTGTCAAGTTCAAGGCATCCCGCCGCGACCGCGAGGGCACCGAGAAACGCAACCTGCTGCGCGCATTGATCGACGGCGAAGGCGAACGGTGCACCAATGCCATCGTCTTCTGCAATCGCAAGTCGGACGTGGATATCGTCGCCAAATCGCTGAAGAAACATGGCTACGACGCGGCTCCGATCCATGGCGATCTTGACCAGTCACAGCGCACCAGGACCCTTGACGGGTTCCGCGACGGCAGCCTCAAGTTCCTGATCGCGTCGGACGTGGCCGCGCGCGGGCTCGACGTTCCAGCCGTGAGCCACGTGTTCAACTTCGATGTGCCGAGCCATGCCGAAGACTACGTCCACCGGATTGGCCGCACCGGCCGTGCCGGGCGCGATGGCAAGGCGTTGATGATTTGCGCGCCGAAGGATGAAAAGAATTTGGACGCCATCGAACGTCTGCTGGAAAAGGCCATCCCGCGTGTCGACAACCCGCTGGGCGAACCATCCGCCGAGGCCGCCGAAGACGACAACACCAAAGCGGCCAGCGCCAAGGACGACAGCTCCGGCAAAGCGCGCCGATCACGCGGGGGGCGTGGCCGCTCCAAAGCCTCGGACAAGACCACGGCAGAACCGCAGACCCAAAGTGCGAAGCCAGATGCCCCCGAAGCCCAGGCTGACGCGCAGACAACCGGCAGCCAGGAGGAAAAATCCCCCGACAAGCCGGTGGAAAAGCCGGCGGACAAGTCGACCAGCCCCAAAACGCGCAATCGCCGCAATGATCGCGGCGGGCGGGACAACAATGTCGTCGGTATGGGCGACCACCTGCCCTCGTTCATCGCCATGAGCTTTGACCAGCGCCGCGCGGGGTAATCCGCCCGGCGAAACGGCAACAGCCTACCGGATCAGACACCGGTCTCAGAACCGGCGGATATGCCGCGTGCAAAGCTCCGGCAGGTGGCTGAAATCGCCGAACAGGGCGTCATGCGGGATATCCGATACCGGCATTGTCCGAATCCCCCCGGTGAAAAGCAGGAACGGAATCGCCGCTCTTTGCGCTGTTTCGGCATCCACGTCACTGTCCCCGACATAGACGCCCTCGGTCGCGCCCATCCGCTCGAACCCCAAATGCAAAGGCGCCGGATCGGGTTTGCGCATCGGCAAGGTATCGCCCGCGATAATCGTATCGAACCAGCGGCCCAGATCAAGCGCGTCCAGCACGGCCTGCAACGGGCCACTCGGCTTGTTGGTGCACAGGCCCAGGGCAAGTCCGCATTCCCGCAGGGTCGACATCATGTCCAGCACACCGGGAAAGACCCGCGTGCGCCCGGTATTGGCCTTGTATAGCACCATGAACCGCGCCATCAGGGCATCATAGCGTGCCCTTTCAAGACCTGTCGCCGTGATCAAACGGTCAAGAAAGACCTTTTCGCCCATGCCGACAAAACTGCCGATCCGCGATTGAGGAAGGGGGGCGACCCCTTCCTCCTCCAGAAGCGCATTGGCGGCGGCCGCAATGTCCGGCAGGCTGTCGATCAGCGTGCCGTCCAGATCAAAGACAACCGCGCGTGTCACGCCACACGGCTGACGACCACGGTCACCTCGGGCTTCTTGCCGATCTCGGCCTGCGCGGTCTGGCGCGCAATCCGGCGCAACCCTTCCTCGAGCTTGCCGTCATCCGCGAGCGTCTTGTCCCCGGCGCGCCCGATGAATTGCGACAGGTCCTCTTCCAGCGCATCCACCAGCGGCGCAGTGTTGCGGCCCGTCTCCGGCAGGCCCATCACCTCGCACCAGGGCTCACCCAGCATCTCGTCATCTTCGTCAAGGATCACGGTGATGATCACATGCCCGTTCAGCGCCATGCGAATCCGGTCCCGCACGATCCCGTCCAACGCACCGATCTTCACCGATCCATCCAGGTAGGTCCGGCCCGTATCGACATATTCAGCCACCACCGGCTCTTTGCCCGACAGGTCCATCATCATGCCATTGACCGCGAGCACACCCTTGCGGCCCGCCGCCCCGGCCAGCTTGACATGCGCGCGCAAATGCCGGTGCTCGCCATGCATCGGCACCACAAGCTGCGGGTTGACCAACGTATGCATCGTCTCCAGGTCGGGCCGGTTCGCATGCCCCGACACGTGATACTTCCCCGAACTGTCATCCACCACGTCCACCCCCTGCTCGGAAAAGGCATTCATGATCTGGATCACACCGCGCTCGTTGCCCGGAATGGTCTTGGACGAGAACAGGAAAAGATCGCCTTCGGCCATGGTCAGCCCCTGGAACTTGCCACGCGCCAGTTGCGCAGACGCCGCGCGCCGTTCCCCTTGGCTGCCCGTGACGATCAGCATCAGGTTCTCGCGCGGGATCTGCGTGGCCTCCTCGGGGCTGACAACGCTGGGAAACCCATCCAGCACCCCGGTCTTGATCGATGCCTCGATCATGCGCCGCATCGCGCGCCCCATAAGACAGACCGACCGCCCGGCGCGCACCGCCGCCTCGGCCAGTGTCTTTACCCGCGCCACGTTGGACGCAAAGGTCGTTGCGACAACCATGCCGGTCGCATCCCTGACCAGCGCTTCGATCTCCGGACCCACGCTGGATTCGGACCGCCCTTCGTGCTCCGAGAACATGTTGGTGGAATCGCAGACCAGCGCCTTGACGCCCGATTTGCCGATCTCTTCCCACATGCCGCGATCGAACGCTTCGCCCACCACCGGTGTCTCGTCGATCTTGAAATCCCCGGAATGCACCAAACGCCCCTGCGGCGTGTCGATCACAAGGCCCGAGCTTTCGGGGATCGAATGCGAAATCGGCACGAACCCGACCGTGAACGGTCCCGCCGCGACAGTCTCTGGCCAGGGCGACACGGTCCGCACCGTCTCCGGGGAATGGCCATGCTCATCCATCTTGAGCCGCGCGATATGCGCCGTGAACGGCCGCGCGTAGATCGGCGCGCCCAGCTCCTCCCAGAAATGGCCCACCGCACCGACATGGTCCTCATGCGCATGCGTGATGAAGATCGCGTCAAGCCGGTCCCGCCGCTCCTTGAGCCAGGCTATATCCGGCAGGATCAGGTCCACACCCGGCGTGCTGTCCATGTCCGGGAAGGTCACACCCAGGTCGACGAGGATCAATCGCTCCTTCCCGGGTTTGCCATAGCCATAGACATAGGCATTCATACCGATTTCCCCCGCCCCGCCCAGGGGCAGATAGATGATCCGTTCACCGCTCATGATTTATCCGTTCGCTTTGTTATAGGCATGTATGACCGTCAATCCATGCATTGTCAGATCATCTTCCACCGTGTCAAATAGCAGCTCACCCTGCGCGAACAAGGGGGCAAGCCCGCCAGTCCCGATCACCTGCATGGGGCGTCCGTATTCCGCCTTGATCCGCGCCGTGATCCCTTGGATCAGCCCGACATAGCCCCAGAACACACCCGACTGGATACAGGCCACCGTGTTGGTGCCGATCACGCGCTCGGGCTGCGAAATATCCACATGCGGCAAAGCCGCTGCGCCCTGGTGCAACGCCTCCAGGCTCAGGTTCACGCCCGGCGCGATCACGCCGCCGACATAGGCGCCATCCTCTGCCACCACGTCGAAATTGGTGGCTGTGCCGAAATCCACCACCACGGTGTCACCGCCATGCCGGTCGAACGCCCCGGCCGCATTGGCCAGACGGTCCGGCCCCACGCCGGTGCCCGGATCCACTCGCGGCGCATGTGGCAACAGGCATTCCGGCTTGCCCACCACGACAGGCCGCACGCCGAAGAACCGATCGGAAAACACGCGCAGGTTCCAGACCACGCGCGGCACGGTGGACGAGATGATCACGTCCGAGATATCGGGCTTGATCCCGTAATGGCCGATCAAGGTCGAAAACCATGTGAAATAGGCATCGGCCGTGCGTCCATGATGGGTCGAGGTGCGCAGGGTGCACAGGAACCGCTCCCCGTCCCAGATCGAAAACACGGTGTTGGTGTTGCCGCAGTCGATACACAAAAGCATGGCCCAGCCCTTCAGAAGAAGATGTCCGCCGCCGCGATGGATTGGCGGGATGACGCCGTGTTTAAGACGATCCGCCCCTCTGCGTCCACTGTCTCGAACGTGCCGGTGATCTCCGTCGTGCCGAACCGCGCGGTCACCACCTCGCCCAATCGCGCTGCGCGGTCCAGCCAGGCGGCGCGAATCGGCGAAAACCCGTAGGTCACGAACTGCGCCTCATGCCGGGCATAGGCCGCCGCAAGCCGGTCCAGGAAGACCTCCGGCGCCACCTCGACACCAAGCACCGATTGCACCGATACCGGCGCAACCGCACCCGGCTCCACCTCCGCACTGCCCGGCGCGGCCGCAAGGTTCACGCCCAATCCGATCGCCAGGTGCCCGCCACGGCTCTCCAGCAGGATGCCCGCCACCTTGCCACCGGTTAAAAGCACGTCATTCGGCCATTTCAAAGCCAGTCCCGCGACGCGACCCGACACCGAGACAAGCGCATCGTAAAGCCCCAGCGCCGCCACGAAACTGCGCAGCGCCCGCCGGTCCGGCGCATCCGGCGTCGGCAACACAAGCGTAGCCGCGAAATTTCCCGCCAAACTGACCCAGGGCCGCCCGCGACGTCCGCGCGCCGCCGTCTGCCGTCGCGCGCAAATCCAAGTCGGCCCGGCCAGCGTTGGCGCCTGCCGCGCCGCCTCCGCCATGGTGCTCTCCACCGCGTCCAGCATCTGCCGGTCGTATCCCGCCGGCCAGTCAGCCACCCGCCGCTGCGCCTTCATCTTGCCGGGTAAACTCCCGCCGGAGGTACCGCGCGCCGCGCAGCGGTGCGCAATAATCGACGAGACGCGCCAAGGGCGCGTCACATCTTGTGGGGCCGGACACCGGGTCAGTCGACAAGAGTCGCCGCAGCCGCAGCCGCAGCCCCTTCGATCCCGAAAAGATTGACGACCCCCACCACCATGATCGCGGCGCTGGCCATCAACATGCCCCAGAGTACCGGCGATTTGGCCTTGTCCAGCACGTCGTCGCGCTCTTCGCCGAAATACATGTAAAAGACGATCCGCAGGTAATAAAACGCCCCGATCACCGAGGCGACGACCCCGGCAATCGCCAGCCAGGCCAGTCCGGCGTCATAGGCCGCGCGCAGCACGTAGAATTTGCCGAAAAATCCCACCAGGGGCGGCACCCCGGCCAGGCTGAACAACAGGATCAGCATCGCCAGTGCCTTGCCCGGCTCACGCTTGGAATACATGTTCAGCGACGCGATGTTCGACACCGGCTGGCCGTCCCGTTGCATCGACAGGATAAAGGCAAAGGTGCCGACGTTCATGGTCACATAGATCGCCATGTAGATCAGCATCGCCTGCACACCGAACGCCGTACCGGCCGCAAGCCCCATCAGCGCATAGCCCATATGGGCAATCGACGAAAACGCCATCAGACGCTTGATGTCAGTCTGGCCGATGGCGGCAATACCGCCAAGGAACATGGACAGCACCGACAAAAGCGCGATCACCTGGCTCCAGTCGCCGACCGCTTGCCCGAACGCATCATGCATGACCCGTGCGAACAGCGCCATCGCCGCGACCTTGGGCGCGGTGGCAAAGAACGCCGTGACGGGTGTGGGCGAGCCTTCGTAGACATCGGGCGTCCACATGTGGAACGGCACCGCCGAGACCTTGAACGCAAGGCCCGAGATCAGGAACACGAGGCCAAACAGCAACCCGAGCGATACCTCGCCCCCGGCCGCGGTCTGGATGATCCCCGAGAACAGGGTTGTACCCGCATAGCCGTAGACCAGCGACGCCCCGTAAAGCAAAAGCCCCGAGGACAGCGCCCCCAGCACGAAATACTTGAGCCCCGCCTCGGTCGATTTCAGGCTGTCCCGCCGCAGCGACGCCACGACATAGAGCGCCAGGGATTGCAGTTCGAGCCCCATGTAAAGCGACATCAGATCGCCGGCGCTGACCATCATCATCATGCCGACAACGGCGAGCGCGATCAAAAGCGGGTATTCGAACCGCAACAAGCCGCGCCGCGTCATGTAGGTTTCCGACATCAGCAAGACCGCCGCTGCAGACGCCAGGATCGCCACCTTGGCAAAGCGCGCGAACGCGTCATCGACAAACATGCCGTTGAACGCCACGTTGGTCCCCGCGCCGGTCAGCCCGATCCACAGCGCAAGGGCCAGGAACAGACCGCTTGTCAACCAGACCAGCAATGATGCGGCCCCGTCCTTGACGGTATAGACCGCGCCCATCAGGGCCGCCATGGCATAGAGCGCCAGAACGATCTCCGGCAGGATGATACCCAGATCAGCCGAGAGCATAGCCTCGCCCCCTTATTCGTTATGCGCGACCTGCGTGGCGAGATCCGCCTCCGCAAGCGCGACTTGATAATTGGACACAAGAGCCTCGACCGACGGTCCGATCGTGTCGAGGATCGGGGCCGGATACACGCCGAACAGGATCGTGGCCACCACCAGCGGTGCAAAGATCGCCCGCTCGCGGCCCGTCATGTCGGTGATGGTCTTCAGGCTTTCCTTGATCAGGTCGCCCAGCACCACCCGGCGATACAGCCAGAGCGCATAGGCCGCAGACAGGATCACACCCGTCGTGGCGACCATGGCGACCCATGTGTTGACCTGGAAAACCCCAACCAGCGTCAGGAATTCCCCGATAAAGCCCGAGGTGCCGGGCAAGCCGACATTCGCCATGGTGAACAGCATGAAGATCAGCGCATAGGCCGGCATCCGGTTCACGAGGCCGCCATAGGCGTCGATCTCGCGCGTGTGCATCCGGTCGTAGATGACACCGACGCACAGGAACAGCGCCCCCGAGATGAAGCCATGACTGATCATCTGGAAGATCGCGCCGTCGATGCCCTGCTGGTTGGCGGCGAAAATCCCCATTGTCACGTAGCCCATATGCGCCACCGACGAATAGGCGATCAGCTTTTTCATGTCCTCCTGCACCAACGCAACAAGCGAGGTATAGACGATGGCGATGACGCTCATCCACAGGATCAGCGGTGTCATCACATCCGCCCCCACCGGGAACATCGGCAGGCTGAACCGAAGGAACCCGTAGCCCCCCATCTTCAACAGGATGGCGGCCAGAACCACCGATCCGGCGGTGGGCGCCTGGACGTGCGCGTCGGGCAGCCATGTATGCACCGGCCACATCGGCATTTTCACCGCGAAAGAGGCGAAAAAGGCGATGAACATCAAGGTCTGCAAGCCGCCGACGATCTGCACCCCAAGTATGCTGAAGGTCTCGGATCCGAACTGGTGCAGCATCAACTGTTCGATATCCGTGGTGCCCGCCTCCGAGAACATGCCAACCATCGCGACCAGCATCAGCACCGATCCAAGAAAGGTATAGAGGAAGAACTTGAACGAGGCGTAAATGCGGTTCTTGCCGCCCCAGATGCCGATGATCAGGAACATCGGGATCAGCCCGGCTTCGAAGAACAGGTAGAACAGCACCAGGTCCAGCGCCATGAACACACCCAACATGAGTGTTTCCAGCAGCAGGAAGGCGATCATGTATTCCTTGACCCGCGTGTTCACGTCCCAGCTTGCCGCGATCACCAGCGGCATCATGAAGGTCGTGAGCATGACGAACAGCACCGATATGCCATCAACACCCATCTTGTATTGCAGACCCAGCAACCAGTCCGCCTGCTCGACCATCTGGAAGCCGGTGTTTTGTGGATCGAACTGGAACAGGACGAACAGCGAAATCAGGAAAGTTGCGCTGGTCGCGATCAGCGACAGCCACTTCGCGTTGCGGTTTGCCGCGGCATCGTCACCGCGCAGAAAAGCCATCAGGATCAGCGCCGCAAGCGCCGGCAGGAACGTCACAATGGAAAGAAGGTTGTCCATCAGTTTGCCCCTCCGCTGAGCGTCATCCAGGTGATGAGGGCCGCAATGCCCACGACCATGAAAAAGGCATATGTGAAGATATACCCGGATTGCGCCCGCCCGGCGAGGCGCGTCAGCATCGGGATAAAGCCCATCGCGACCCCGTTGATCGATCCATCGATCACGTTGCCATCACCGCGCTTCCACAAGAGACGCCCGAGGCCGCGCGCCGGTTGCACGAAGATGAAGTTGTAGATCTCGTCGAAATACCACTTGTTCAGCAGGAATTCGTAAAGCGGACGCTGGCTTTCGGACAGCCGCTTGGGAAGGGATGGATCGCGGATATAGAACACCCACGCCGTGCCAAGGCCGATCAGCATTGCGATGAACGGGCTCAGCTTGACCCATGTCGGCACGTAATGCGCTTCGTGCAGGACCGTATTTTCCGGCGCGATATAGATCGCCGCCTCGCCCGGTGCGCTTTCCATGACGTAGTGGAGTTCCGACGCTTTCGGGCTGCGCTCGGCGACCTGTTCGACCAGCTCTGCCGTGGGCGCGCCATAGGCGCCGCCGAAGAAGCTCACGACCTCGTTCACTTTGCCGAAGAAACTCGAATACCAGATCGCACCGGCCAGGATCGACCCGACCGCCAGAACGCCCAGCGGGACCAGCATGATCGTCGGGGATTCATGGGCATGCTCATGGGTGTGCTTGTTGCCCCGCGGCTTGCCATAGAAGGTCAGGAACATCAGGCGCCAGGAATAGAAGCTGGTGAACAGCGCCGCGATGACCAGCATCCAGAAGGCATAGCCGCCGGCCGATCCGACATAGGCTGATTCGATCACCGCATCTTTCGATGCGAACCCGGCAAAGCCGATCCATCCGGTCAGCGGGATACCGACCCCGGTGATGGCCAGCGTGCCGATCATCATCGCCCAGAAGGTATAGGGCACCTTCTTGCGCAAACCGCCATAGTTCCGCATGTCCTGCTCGTGATGCATCGCGTGGATCACCGATCCCGCGCCAAGAAACAGCATCGCCTTGAAAAAGGCGTGCGTGAACAGGTGGAACATCGCAACCGAATAGACACCAACCCCGGCAGCCACGAACATGTATCCAAGCTGCGACATGGTTGAATAGGCGATCACGCGCTTGATATCGTTTTGCACCAGCCCGATGGTCGCCGCGACAAAGGCCGTGCTCGCCCCGAGAAAGGTGACAAACGCCATCGCCTCTGGGGCGAATTCCATGATCGGCGACATCCGACAGATAAGGAACACACCCGCCGTCACCATCGTCGCCGCGTGGATCAGCGCCGACACGGGCGTCGGGCCTTCCATCGCGTCGGGCAGCCATGTGTGCAGGAAAAGCTGTGCCGATTTGCCCATCGCGCCGATAAACAGAAGGAAGGCGATCAGGTTGGCCGCGTTCCATTCGGTCCAGAGAAATGTCAGCTGGGTTTCCGCCAGCGTCGGCGCCGCATTGAAAATATCTTCAAACCGGACGCTGTCCACCAGGAAGAACAGCGCGAATATCCCCAGCGCAAAGCCGAAATCGCCAACCCGGTTGACCACGAACGCCTTGATCGCGGCCGCATTGGCGCTCGGCTTGCGATAGTAGAACCCGATCAACAGGTAGGATGCCACCCCCACGCCCTCCCAGCCGAAGAACATCTGAACAAGGTTGTCCGATGTCACGAGCATCAGCATGGCGAAGGTGAAGAACGACAGATAGGCGAAGAACCGTGGGCGATAGACCTCGCCTTCGCGGAAATTCTCGTCATGCGCCATGTAGCCAAAGGAATAGAGGTGCACCAGCGCGGAGACGGTCGTCACAACGATCAGCATGATCGCGGTCAGCCGGTCCAGCCGGATCGCCCATTCGGTGCTCAGCGTGCCGGACTCGATCCAGCGCAGGATGTTGATGGTCTCGGTGACGCCGTCATGCGCCAGGAACACGATCCACGAAAGCAGGCAGGCCAAGAACAACAGGCCGGTCGAGACCCATTGCGCCGCAGTCTCGCCGATGAACTTCCAACCGAAGCCGCAAATGAGCGATCCGACCAACGGAGAAAACAGGATAAGCGTTTCCATGATCGTCAGCCCTTCATCACGTTGACGTCTTCAACCGCGATGGAGCCACGGTTGCGGAAGAAACAGACGAGGATTGCCAGCCCGATGGCCGCTTCGGCCGCAGCGACCGTCAGCACGAACAGGGTGAACACCTGCCCCACAAGGTCGTTCAGGAAGCTCGAAAACGCGACGAGGTTGATGTTCACCGCCAGAAGCATCAACTCGACGCTCATCAGCAGGATGATCACGTTCTTTCGGTTCAGAAACAGCCCGAAAATGCCCGTAACGAACAGCACCGCTGCCACTGTCAGGTAATGCTCAAGTCCTATCATCACGTCCCCCGGGGCCTTTTGCCCTCTGGTTCTTTACTTTGGTTAAGAAACGGTGAATCCGTCCTCGTAACCCTTTGAAGTCTCACGTCTCGCACGGTGTCCCATGCATGGGACACCTGTCTGGCACGGTCACAGCCCCTGCCCCGGCTTCACGTCTTTCAGTTCCATCGCCTTGGCCGGATCGCGATACATCTGCGCCAGCACGTTCTGCCGCTTCACGTCCGACCGGTGCCGCAATGTGAGCACGATCGCCCCGATCATCGCCACCAGCAGGATCAGGCCCGCAAGCTGGAACAGCAGGAAGTATTGATCATAAAGGATCAGCCCCAAGGCTTCGGTATTGTGCCGGTCCACCGGCGCCACCTGCGCCCGCAGCCCTTCCGCGGCCGCGTTGGATTCCCACGCTCCAAAGGCAATCGCGAACTGCATCAGGATGATCACCCCGAACAACAGCGCCAGCGGCATGTAGCGCGCCATCTCCGCCTTGAGCTGCGAAAAGTCCACGTCGAGCATCATCACGACAAACAGGAACAGCACCGCCACCGCGCCGACATAGACGATCACCAGAAGCATCGCGACGAATTCGGCCCCCAGAAGCACGAACAACCCTGCGGAAGACAGGAAAGCCAGGATGAGCCACAACACAGAATGCACCGGGTTTCGGCTGATCACGGTGAACAACCCGCCCGCAATCGTGCTGATCGCAAAGAGATAGAAAGCAAAGACGCTCATGTCTCGTCATCCTTTTTGTCATCTTCCATCACCTCGCGCGCGAGCTCCATGGCGCGGGTCATGGCCGGAATACCCGCGAACATCGACATCTGGGCGATGGTCTCGGCAACCTCGTCCGACGTGGCCCCCGCCTCGATCGCGTGGCGCACCGTCAGGCGAAACTGCGTATCGGCCTGCGCACCCTGCATCGTCAGTCCTGCAATCGTCAGCAAAAGCCGCGTCTTGGCGTCCAGACCCTGCTTGCTCAGACCCTTGCCGAACCACATCTCCATGGTGTCTTTCGGCATGGTTGGCCACATCTTTTCGTATCCCTTGGGATCAAAAGACGACAGCGCCGGGTTGAAAGCCTTGGCCATCTCCTGCGCCTGCTCCATCATCAGCTCGAACGGCGACTTCGATGCGCTCATGACGCACCTCGCAGATCCGGGACCGTGGGATATTCCGGGTGTGCAGACATCATCGGTACGGCGCATCCAGTTCGAGGTTCTGGGCAATCTCGGCTTCCCAGCGGTCGCCATTGTCCAGCAGCTTCGCCTTGTCGTAGTACAGCTCTTCCCGCGTTTCCGTCGAAAATTCGAAGTTCGGCCCCTCTACGATCGCGTCCACCGGGCAGGCCTCCTCGCAGAAGCCACAATAGATGCATTTCGTCATGTCGATGTCATAGCGCGTCGTGCGGCGCGACCCGTCATCGCGGGGTTCAGCGTCGATGGTGATCGCCTGTGCCGGGCAGATCGCTTCACACAGCTTGCAGGCGATGCAACGTTCCTCGCCGTTGGGATAACGGCGCAGCGCGTGCTCACCCCGAAACCGGGGCGACAGGTAACCCTTTTCATGCGGATAGTTCAGCGTCGCCTTCGGACCGAAGAAATACCGCAGGCCGAGCTTCATGCCCTGAAAGAAGTCTTGCAGCAGGAAATACTTCGCGGCGCGTCCGTAATCGATCTGCGTCATGTCAGCTCTCCTTATACCCAGCGCGCGAATGCGCCCCAGAACCAGTCGAATTTCGCCGCGAAGGCCACGAAGACCACCCAGACCAGGCTGAACGGCAGGAACACTTTCCATCCCAGCCGCATCAGTTGGTCATAGCGGTAGCGCGGGGTGATCGCCTTGACCATCGCGAAGAGGAAAAAGAAGAACGCCATCTTGCCGACCATCCACAGCGCGCCATCCGGCAGGCCGGGGATCGGCGACAGCCAGCCGCCGAAGAACAGCAAAGACATCAGCGCGCACATCAGGAAGATCGCGATGTATTCGCCGGCCATGAACAGCAGGAACGGCGTCGAGGAGTATTCCACCTGGTAGCCCGCCACCAATTCGGACTCCGCTTCGGGAAGATCAAAGGGCGGACGGTTGGTTTCGGCCAATGCCGAGATGAAGAACAGGAAGACCATCGGGAAATGCGGCAGCCAGTACCAGTTGAAAAAGCCGAAAGCGCCATCCTGCGCGCGCACGATCTCGCCGAAATTCAACGATCCGGTGGAAATGATGATGCCGATGATGATCAGGCCCAGCGATACCTCGTAGGAAATCATCTGCGCCGCCGACCGCAAAGACCCGAGGAACGGGTATTTGGAGTTGGACGCCCATCCGCCCATGATCACACCGTACACCTCGAGCGAGGAAATCGCGAAGACGTAGAGGATGGCCACGTTGATGTCGGCCAGCACCCACGTGTCGTTGAACGGAATCACCGCCCAGAGCATCACCGCCAGCACGAAGGACGACAGCGGCGCCAGCATGAAGACCGGCTTGTCGGCCCCGGCGGGCACGACGACCTCTTTCACGACGTATTTCAATGCATCCGCCACCGTTTGCAGCAGCCCGTAGGCGCCCACGACATTGGGTCCGCGCCGCATCTGGACGGCCGCCCAGATTTTCCGGTCGCCATAGACGAGGAACAAAAGGCTGACCATCACGAACCCCAGTACCGCAAGGCACTGTGCCACGATGATCACGCCGATCCCGGCAGTTGTCGTAAAGAAATCAGCCATCACGTCCTCAAACCATCGGTATTCCGTTTTCAGCGCAAGAGGCGGACACGACTTCGGCGTCGATGGTCCGCACCCCGCGTGGCAGCGCCGGCGAGATGGTGTAAACCGCATCTCCTCGCCAGAGGCCAGCCTCTTCGTCAACTTTTGTGCGCAAATGACGCGCAAAACCATACCCGCGGATCAGCGCATATTGCGCTGCGGCACATTCGGCATAATCCTCGACGTCGGAGGCATCCCGCGCGCCGTACATGGCGACCTTGAACCGCACCAGACCGTCCTCCAGAAGCGCCGTGTCCACCCCTTCGTAGACCGGCTTGACCCGTCCCGCCTCGGGGTCCGCAGCGTCACATCCCGACAGACCGCCGACCATCGCCAAGGCGACCGGAGTTATGCCCGCGATGTGGCGCATCCGGCTCACTCCGCGGCGATCTTCGTGTCCTTGCGGGATTTCACACCCGCCGACAGTTCGGCCATCAGCGTGCTCGCCCGCGCGATCGGGTTTGTCAGGTAGAAATCCTGCACCGCGTTGCGAAAATCCGCTTGCCCCAGCTTGCCCGCCGACTCGGCCTGCCATGCGTTCTCGGGCACCGTGTCGATCTTGGCCAGATGCGGCACATCTGCCACCAGTGCGCGACGCAGCTGCGCCAGGCTGTCAAAGGGCAGCGTTGCGCCCAGCTCGGCGGACAGAGCCCGCAGGATCGCCCAGTTTTCCTTGGCCTCGCCCGGGGCAAAGCCGGCACGCAACGCCAGTTGCGGGCGTCCTTCGGTGTTCACGAACAGGCCTTGTTCCTCAGTATAGGCGGCACCCGGCAGGATGATGTCGGCGCGATGCGCACCTCTGTCACCGTGACTGCCCTGGTAGATGACGAACGGGCCATCCGCGATGTCCACTTCATCCGCCCCAAGGTTGTAGATCACCTCGGCACCCTCGATGGCAGCGTCAAGCCCGCCTTCCGTGGTGCACCCGGCATCCATCGCGCCGACGCGGCCCGCAGCCGTGTGCAGGACCAAAAGCTTGCCGCCGGATTTTTCGCAAATTGCCTGCACCTGCGCCAAGACGGCTGCGCCATCGGCTTCGCGCAGGGCGCCCTGACCCACGATCACGATGCTGGCCTTGTCTTGCAGATCGGACATATCCAGATCCGCCATATGCTCAAGCGCCGCGCGCCCGGTGCCCATATGCTCATAGTTGTAGGTCAGGTCTGCAGCCTCTCCGACGACCGTGACATCCGCGCCCGCGGCCCAGGCCTTGCGAATACGCGCGTTCAAAACCGGCGCTTCATCGCGCGGGTTGGTGCCGATCAGCAGAATCTTGTCCGCCGTGTCGATCTCTTCAATCGTCGCCGTGCCGACATAGCCGGACCGGTTGCCTGCGGGCAGTTTGGCCCCGTCTGTGCGGCATTCGACATGACCGCCCTGGGCTTCGATCAGGTGCTTGAGGGCGTAACCCGCTTCGGTCGGCACGAGATCCCCGACCAGCCCGGCCAGTTTCCTGCCCTTCATCGCCTCGGCCGCCTTGGTCAGCGCCTCGGGCCATGTCGAGGGACGCAGCTTGCCGTTTTCACGCACGAAGGGTTTGTCGAGACGCTGACGGCGCAGACCGTCCCAGACGAAGCGCGTCTTGTCGGAAATCCACTCCTCGTTCACGCCGTCATGGTTCCGCGGCAGGAACCGCATGACCTCGCGACCCTTGGTGTCGACCCGGATGTTGGAACAAAGCGCATCCATTACGTCGATGGATTCGGTCTTGGTCAGCTCCCACGGGCGGGCTGTGAACGCATAGGGCTTCGACACCAGCGCGCCTACCGGGCAAAGATCGATGATGTTGCCCTGCAAGTTCGATTCGAGCGTTTCGCCAAGGTAGGACGTGATCTCTGCATCTTCTCCCCGGCCGGTCTGGCCCATCTGGCTGATGCCCGCGACCTCGGTGGTGAAGCGCACGCAGCGGGTGCAGGAAATGCAGCGCGTCATGTGGGTTTCAACCAATGGACCAAGGTCCAGATCCTCGACCGCGCGCTTTGGCTCGCGGAAGCGGCTGAAATCGACACCATAGGCCATCGCCTGGTCCTGAAGGTCGCATTCGCCGCCCTGATCGCAGATCGGGCAATCCAGCGGGTGGTTGATGAGCAGAAACTCCATCACCCCTTCACGCGCCTTCTTTACCATCGGGCTGTTGGTCTTGACGACAGGCGGCTCCCCGTCCTTGCCGGGACGCAAATCCTTGACCTGCATCGCGCAGCTTGCCGCGGGCTTGGGCGGGCCGCCCACAACCTCGACAAGACACATCCGGCAATTGCCCGCGATGGACAGGCGTTCGTGATAGCAGAATCGCGGGATTTCGATTCCGGCCTGTTCACAGGCCTGGATCAGCGTCATCCCGCCTTCGACTTCAATCTCGTTCCCATCGATGATGATCTTGCGAAAGTCAGACATGCCCAAGCTCTTTGTTCCCGTTTGGCTGGCGCAGTCGATGCCGTGGCAGAAAGGCTATCGGCTGACGTCGCTGGTGTTCTAACGTGACTTGAAAAGATAGGCCATAGTTTGCGCAAAAAAGAAGGCGGGAAATATCGACGCGGACCCGGCAATCGACCCGGCACCAATGCGCCTTTTATCTCAACAAACGCCCGATTGCGGTCTCGGCCGCGATCTGTTCCCTGCCGAAGCGGCACAACCCGGGACGGTCATCAAGCGTAACGCCCTGACTGGCCAGGTAGCGTTCCGCCTTGGCTTTCATACGTGCCTTTTCGTCTTTCGAGGTCACGTAGGTTTCCACTTCCTCGTCCGAATAGCCCCTTTCGCGCGCCATCGACTTGAGCGCGTTCAGCGCTGAATAGGCCCGGATCAGGCGCGGATTGATATCTTCGCATGATTTGCGGATTGCATCGGCAATCGCCACCGTCATCACGCCATTGTCGATCTGTGCCACATCGCGCAATGGCGGCTTGGCCAAAGCCGCAGTGCCGGCCAGGACAGCCAGGCTCAGGAGGGGAACGAGGATACGCATCCGATAATCCAGAAATCTCTCATCACAGTGTGGGGGCCGCACGCGAGACCCTTCAAGGCGACAGCATGATTTGCCGCAGATTACGGCTCAACGCAGCGCCCCGTCAGAACGACGGCATTGTCGCGTATCGTCAGTTCGCTGTCGTCGACATAAGGGCCGTTTGCCCAATCGACATCAGACGTGCCCAGATAGCCGATGCAATGTTGCACCGCCTGGAATTGCGCCGCCTGCCTTGAGCCTTCAAGGCTGACCGAGGCCGGACCTCCGGTCGCGACAAACGCGGCGCGATTTCCCCGTTCAGACTGCAAATCGCCGGTGAAGCGCGCGCCTTCAAAGGTGATCGTGTCGCGATCCGACGCTCCGCATCCCGCAAGAATCATCGATCCAAAGAGTGCTGCCCATGCTGCTTTCATGGTGGTAACCTTTTCCAATCGTGTCGGCACCTTGCGCGCAGAGCGACCGGGCTTGCAAGCCCTTGGGGCCAGCATCGCGATCAAACCCGGCGCATCGCCTGTCGAAGACCCTTGACCATCAATGTCCGAACTGCTGCGCCAACGGGCGTCGACGCGCCCTACTCCGCCGCCACGGCGCTTAGGCGACCCGCCCTCTGCATCTTGATCCGCTCCTCGATCTCGTCGCGGAAATTCTTGATCAGCCCCTGAATCGGCCAGGCCGCCGCATCGCCAAGCGCACAGATCGTGTGGCCCTCGACCTGCTTGGTCACGTCGAACAGCATGTCGATCTCCTCGACCTCGGCCTCGCCGCGCACCAAACGGTCCATGACCCGCATCATCCAGCCGGTCCCTTCCCGGCAAGGGGTGCACTGGCCACAGCTTTCGTGCTTGTAGAACTTCGACAGCCGCCAGATCGCCTTGATGATGTCGGTATCCTTGTCCATCACGATCACCGCCGCCGTGCCAAGGCCCGATCCAAGCTCGCCACGCAGGTAATCGAAATCCATGATGGCGTCTTTCATGTTTTCGCCGCGCACACAGGGAACCGACGAGCCGCCCGGGATCACCGCCTTGAGATTATCCCAACCGCCGCGAATGCCGCCGCAATGCGTCTCGATCAACTCTTCGAAACTGATCGACATGGCCTCTTCGACAACACAGGGATTGTTCACATGGCCGGACACGGCAAAGAGCTTTGTCCCCGCGTTGTTCTGGCGACCGAACCCCGAGAACCATTCCGCCCCGCGGCGCAGGATCGTTGGCACCACGGCAATGGATTCTACGTTGTTGACCGTGGTCGGGCAGCCATAAAGCCCCGCGCCCGCAGGGAATGGCGGCTTCATGCGCGGCATGCCCTTTTTGCCCTCAAGCGATTCCAGAAGCGCGGTTTCCTCGCCGCAGATATAGGCGCCCGCGCCGTGGGTCAGGTAAAGATCGAAATCCCAGCCCGATCCGCTCGCGTTCTTGCCGATCAACCCGGCGTCATACGCCTCGTCGATGGCGGCTTGAAGCGCCTCTTTTTCACGGATGTATTCGCCCCGGATATAGATGTAGCAGGCGTGCGCCTGCATCGCGAAAGACGCGATCAGGCAGCCCTCGATCAGCGTATGCGGATCATGCCGCATGATTTCCCGGTCCTTGCAGGTGCCCGGCTCGGATTCGTCGGCGTTCACCACAAGATAGGCCGGACGCCCATCGCTTTCCTTGGGCATGAACGACCATTTCAACCCCGTGGGAAACCCTGCACCGCCGCGCCCGCGCAGACCGGATTGTTTCATCTCGTCGACAATCCAGTCGCGGCCCTTTTCAATGAGCTTGGCCGTGCCATCCCAATGGCCGCGCGCCTGTGCCCCTTTGAGGGTCCGGTCGTGCATCCCGTAAATATTGGTAAAGATCCGGTCCTGATCGCTCAGCATTGCTCAATCCTTGTCATTCTGGCGGGCACGCCAGAGTTTGTATGTCATCCAAAGCCCTGCCCCGAACCCAACCAGTGCAACCAGGTCAAATAGGGCGCGGGTGCGCTGGCTCCAGCCATATTGCGCCCCCAGGGCTGTCACCAGTATCCAGAAAAGCCCGATCCCGGCAATGAACAGCGCAACACGCTGGCCGGTCCGCGACTCCTCTGAACGCTGGCGTTTCATTCGATCCGGGCCCCGCGTCAGTACACGTCACCCTTGTCAACGCGCTTGGAAAACTCGGTATCCTCACCAGAGGCAAGGATCTTTGCTTGTTCCACCCAACCGTCGCGACTCACGCGGCCCTTGAACCCTTCGAGATTGGCATTCACCCATGCCACCTCGGCTTCGGTCCAATTGGCAATCTGGTCGAAGTGGAAAAAGCCCATTGAGTTCAAAAGCTTCTCAAGTTTCGGTCCGACACCTTTTATTTCCTTCAGGTTGTCCGGGCCACCTTCACGCGCCTCGGTCAAGGTCTCGGGTTTCGTCCCCTCGTTTTCCTCTTCGACCGTCCCGTCGCCATCGTAATCCTTGGCCGCGGGCTCCTTGGCTACGGGGGCTGATTTGTCCTCGGCGGCAGATGTCTCCGTCGAGCCAGCATCGCCTTCGTATTTCCATTCGCCCTTCCGGGCTGCGAGTTCATCCTGACCTTCAAGCTTGGTCGTCGGCTTGACCTGCGATCCCGCTTCGGCATCCGTGGTGGCGTCGGCCGTGCGCACATCGGGCTGCGCATCCGCAGCAGCCGGCGCGCTCGTGGCCGGGCTTTCAGGTGCGACCGCCGTGGACACAGGCGCAGCACTGGCAGCACTTTCAGCCGCCGGCGCGCTGCCCGTTGGCGCCGATGCAGATGTCTCCCGTGCACCGCTGCTATCGATGTTACCCGGCCCGCGCGGCGCAGGCAGATCGCGGCAGAACAGATACCCGAACAGCAGACCCAGTACCGCGAGGGTCACGACCCCCATGAAAATGGCTCCGATCCAACCCCAGTCGCCGATGATCAGCAAAAGGACCGTGGCAAGCAACCCGATCCCTGCGGCCAAAGCCCATGACCCCAGCTGGCAACTCATGCCGGAATTCTGTTGTTGCATTTGTACTCTCCCTGTCCGTGTTCAGATATTACTCGTCGTAAACATCGCCCTTTTTGACACGTGCAGAAAACTCCGTCTCGCCGCCCGAGGCAAGGGTCTTGGCTTGTTGAACCCAATTATCCCGCGAAACGCGGCCTTTGAACCCCTCGAGGTTCTGGTCGACCCAGGCGACTTCCTCGTCTGTCCAGCTTGCAATCTGGTCGAAATGATAAAAACCTAAGCGATTGCACATTTTTTCCAACTTCGGGCCAATCCCGCGGATCCGCTTCAGGTCATCGGCTTGTCCGTCGCGCGGCGCATCCAGTGTCGCAGGCCTGAGGCCGGGCGAGGCATGCGGGCCGGACCCGCCAGCCTTGGCAGGGTGCGCCTCGGCGCTGGCATCCGTGGGAGGTTTCGCCTTGGCCGCAACCTCCGGCGCTTCTCCGGGGGCTTCGGATGTCTTGTCGGACGCCTCCCCGACGTCGCGCGGCGCGGCGTCCTCCCCCTTGTCACGCCCACCTTGCGGACCGTCCGGCCCGGAAGGTGGCATCATCGCGTCGGGTCCCGGCTTGGGCGGCGTGGCCGCATTCGCAGCTTTGCCCTGCCAGGGGGCGGTCAACGGAACTTCGGTCCCGTCGATCCGCTTGACCGTGTCCCCCAGCTCTTGCGCCAAATGCACCGACGCGTTGTGCGTGTACGTGCCGGTTTGATACGCCGTCAGACTGGTCAGGCCGGACTTCGGCTCGGACGCGAAGCGCCCCGTCTGCGGGCCGGGAACCGGCACATCGCCTGCCACGAGCGCATCGAGAATTTCCGACAGCCGCTCTGCGGTCAGATCCTCGTAATAATCCTTGCCGATCTGTGCCATCGGCGCATTGGCACACGCGCCCAAGCACTCGACCTCTTCCCAGCTCAGCTTGCCATCTTCGGACAGCGTATGCGGCTTGGGCGCGATCTTTTCGCGGCAGACCGATATAAGGTCCTCGGCGCCGCAGATCATGCAGGACGTCGTGCCACACACCTGGATATTGGCAACGCTACCAACGGGTTGCAGTTGAAACATGAAGTAGAAAGAGGCGACTTCCAAGGCCCGCATATAGGCCATGTCCAGCATGTCCGCGACCGTCTCGATTGCCGGACGGCTCAGCCAGCCTTCCTGTTCCTGTGCGCGCCACAAAATCGGAATGATCGCGCTGGCCTGACGGCCTTCGGGATACTTGGTGATCTGCGCTTCGGCCCAGGCCTGGTTGGCATCGGTAAAGGCGAAAGCCTCGGGCTGTTCGGAATGTAGGCGTCTTTGCATATCAAGTCCTATTGCGTCATCACACAGACAACGGGTATATCGGAATGGCACCATCCGGACGCCCGCCCGCAGGCGCGTCCGGATGCACCGACGGCCACAGGCGTTGATCCCGCAGCCTATCCATCGAAAACAGTCGTGCAGCAATGGCCGGCGCGGCGGATATCACGTCACCCCGGATCATGCCGCAGCACAGGCTCCTGTCGTCAAGCGGATCCCGCCATTCGACAAACGCACAGCCTCTTCGGCGTTCAGCTTGTATCGCGCGGTTTCAAGCACCTGCTGGCGCGTCAACCCGGTCTGAAGTTCAACGGGCAGGTAATCGCTCTCGCCCACCAAGTCACAGCCGATCGACGCCACAGCCTCGTCGAAAATGACCAGGCCTTCGGGCGTCACGCCCTCTGGCGGCAGTGCACAGGCGGCCAAAAGACCCGTGGCACCAAAGACCGAAAGTCCCCGGATCGTCATCGGTCAATTTCTCCGAACACGACATCCATCGTCCCGATGATCGCTGCCACATCGGCCAGCTGATGCCCGCTGGCCACGTGATCCATCGCCTGAAGGTGCAAGTATCCCGGCGCGCGCAGCTTGGCGCGGTAGGGTTTGTTGGTACCATCAGCCACGAGGTACACACCGAACTCGCCCTTCGGGGCCTCGACAGCGGCATAGACCTCGCCCTCGGGGACGTGGAACCCTTCGGTATAAAGTTTGAAATGATGGATCAATGCTTCCATCGACGTCTTCATCTCGGACCGCTTCGGCGGCGTGACCTTGCCCCGGGACAAAACGTCCCCCTGCCCGTCCGGAGCGCGCAGCTTGTCGATCGCCTGCTGCATGATCTTCACGCTTTCGCGCATCTCGGCCATCCGCACGAGATACCGGTCAAAGCAGTCGCCGTTCTTGCCGACCGGAATCCTGAAATCGAACTCATCATAGCATTCGTAGGGCTGTGAGCGGCGCAAATCCCAAGCCAGGCCCGACCCGCGCACCATCACGCCGGAAAAGCCCCAGTCCTTGATTTCCTCTTCGCTCACGACGCCGATATCGGCGTTCCGTTGCTTGAAAATCCGGTTCTCCGTCAGCAACCCGTCGATATCGTCGAGCACCTTTGGGAAGGTCCCGCACCATTCCTCAATGTCGTTGATCAGGTCCGCCGACAGGTCCTGGTGCACACCTCCGGGCCGGAAATATGCCGCGTGCAACCGCGCGCCACAGGCCCGTTCGTAGAAAACCATCAGCTTTTCACGCTCTTCGAAACCCCAAAGCGGCGGGGTGAGCGCGCCCACATCCATTGCCTGGGTCGTCACGTTTAGCAGGTGCGACAGGATACGTCCGATCTCGGAGTAGAGCACCCGGATCAGCGAAGCCCGACGCGGCACCTCGACGCCGGTCAGCCGTTCAATGGCCAGACACCAGGCATGTTCCTGGTTCATCGGTGCAACGTAATCCAGCCGGTCGAAATACGGCAGGTTCTGCAGGTAGGTCCGGCTTTCCATCAGCTTTTCGGTGCCACGATGCAGCAAGCCGATATGCGGATCGCAGCGCTCCACGATCTCGCCATCCAGCTCGAGAACCAGGCGCAAAACGCCGTGCGCTGCCGGGTGTTGCGGACCGAAGTTGATATTGAAGTTGCGGATGCTCTGTTCGCCAGAGACCGCGTCGATGCTGCCATCGTCGAATTTGGACCCGTCCATCATCAGCGTTTCTCCAATTCTTGCAGCTTCATCGCCATCACCCAGAGCAGAACCAGCGTCCCGACCGGGATCACCACGCCGAACGCCCAGTTCTTGTTAACCCCGAAATGGGGCAGGAGTTTCAACATCGGGACAAGCGTGGCGGCCGTGACGACCAGCCAGATGAAAACCCCCATCAGCCTGCCTTCTCGTCCTGCTTCTCGTCGCCCGGCAAAACGTACTCCGCGCCCTCCCAGGGCGACATGAAATCGAATTGCCGATATTCCTGCACAAGGCTCACCGGCTCATAGACCACGCGCTTTTTCTCTTCGTCATACCGCACCTCGGTATAACCCGTGGTCGGGAAATCCTTGCGCAACGGAAATCCGCGAAAGCCGTAATCGGTCAGAATGCGGCGCAGATCGGGGTGGCCGGTGAACAGGATGCCGAACATGTCGAACACCTCCCGCTCGAACCAATTGGCGCAGGGGTGTACCGCTGTCACCGACGGCACCATCTCGTCTTCTCGGACGCTGGCCCGCACGCGCACGCGGTGGTTCTGGTACATCGACAGAAAGTGATACACGACGTCGAACCGCTTGGGCCGCGCCGGGTAGTCCACTGCCGTGATATCCACCAGCGTCGAAAACTTGCAGGTCTGGTCGGTTTTCAGAAACTCGACAAACCCCGCGATATTCGACGGCGTCACCTCAATGTTCAATTCACCATGGGCAGCGTTCCAGGACAGCACGCAGTCCGGGCGCTTCAGCTCGATATGCTGGGCCAGTTCTTTCAGCGCGTCACTCATCGTACAATCGTCCCCGTCCGGCGGATCTTGCGTTGCAGCGCCATGATCCCGTATAACAGCGCTTCGGCGGTCGGCGGGCACCCCGGCACGTAAACATCAACCGGCACGATCCGGTCACAGCCACGCACCACCGAATAGCTGTAGTGGTAGTACCCGCCCCCGTTGGCACAGGACCCCATCGAAATCACGTAGCGCGGCTCGGGCATCTGGTCGTACACCTTGCGCAGTGCCGGGGCCATCTTGTTGGTCAAGGTGCCGGCAACGATCATCAGGTCCGACTGGCGCGGCGATGCACGCGGCGCGGTGCCAAACCGTTCCATGTCGTAGCGCGGCATCGAGGTGTGCATCATCTCGACGGCGCAGCAGGCCAGACCAAAGGTCATCCAGTGCAAGCTGCCGGTGCGCGCCCAGTTGATGATATCCTCGGTCGACGTCAGCAAAAAGCCCTTGTCGGACAGTTCGCGATTGAGCGTCTGCGTCGCCGCATCCCCGGCCAAATCGGGCTCATATGCTTCTCCCGGAGCGCGGGCAGATGGGCCCGACTTCACGCGCGGGCTTTGATTGCCGCCCATGCCCTGTGTGTCGGTGACGCGCGCGGCGTCTGTATCGGAATCGGTCACTCCCATTCGAGCGCTCCCTTCTTCCATTCATAAGCAAAGCCGATGGTAAGAACCGCGAGGAACACCATCATCGACCAAAAGCCCGTCATGCTGATATCCGAGAACGCGACCGCCCACGGGAACAGGAACGCAATTTCCAGATCGAAGATGATGAACAGGATCGACACGAGGTAGAACCGCACGTCGAACTTCATCCGCGCATCATCGAAGGCGTTGAACCCGCATTCATACGCAGACACCTTTTCGGGGTCCGGATTGCGCACTGCAACGATCACGGCGGCAAGGATAAGAACAAGGCCAAGCCCGATCGCGATGCCCAAAAAAACGAGGATTGGCAGGTATTCCCGCAACATGTCTTCCAAGACGAAGGCTCCTTCTATGGTCACGCTGCATGGCGCGCCGTCAAGTGGCTAGGTTGACTTGAAAAGGGATGTACTCCCGACACCCGGCGGGGTCAACCGGGCTGCGCCTCTTGAAATCGCCGCAAAAAGCCATGCATTTCAGGCAAATGGCGTAAATTTTTCAGTAATTTCCGCCACATGCGGCAATCGGTCAGGCCTTTGGTGACGTGGCACGCCCGACATCACGAAATTCACGCAGCTGGCGGCTGCCCGACATGGGGCACCGAAGCCCCCATCTGCCACGGGGATCGCGAAACACCGCCAGCGTGCTGCGGTCTTCCTTTCTGGCCGACGCATCACGTCCGAATGGCGGCTTTGACAAAGCACGCACCCCTGCCGTCACGCGGTCATCACCACCAAGGCCATCGCTGTCATGACCAGGGTCACCGGTGCCCAAACCGCGCGTTCCGGCCTGGAGGGCGTGAGCAAGTTCAAGACTGCGGTCATCGCCTGAACCACGAAGGCCAGCCACCCTGTCCAGACCGGCCACCCCAAACCGGGGAACCCCGCGGCCGAAAGGATCGCGAGGGCGTTGAACAGCACAACAGGGACCGAGGTTGCCGCAACCAGTCGACCCGAGAGCGGCAAGGCACCCTCATGTTTGCCGCCCTGAGTATAGGCACCCAGCGGCGCGCCGGCGATCAAAGCAACCTCGAAGAAGACGATGGCCAGGCAGGTCGATGCGTAAAGATGTGCAATCTGGACGATCGCGGCCAGCTCGGGCTGCGCTTGTCGAAGAACGCCGCCACACCCTCGCGGGCCTCCTCCGATGTCCAGCGCTGTGTCCGCGCGTCAATCGCATGGTCCACGTGGGCCCGCGTCACCCGGCCGGTCTGCCCCCGCACCGGCAAATCCGCCGCTTGGGCGGCCTCGGACACGGGTGCGAACCGCTCCAGCCTCTCCGCGATCGACGCATTTATATCGACGCGCGAAAACCCGTCGGACGCCGACCCGAAAATTGCCACCCCGTCGGCCTTTGCAGCCATCGTCGCATCAAGCCCGCGCAGGTTCGGCGTCAAGGCGACACAGGACACGCCGGGCAGCCGTTTCGGCGAGACGAAACCCGCGCACTCGATTCGCCCAATGCCGGCTCCCGAGAGACAATCGACCAGGGCCACCTTCTCCGCCACCGGGATCAGCCGTGCCTCGGTCTGCAACCCGTCGCGCGGCCTTACCTCGAAACTCTCGACCCGATCCGGCACGCCGCGCTCTTGCGTCCCGGCTTTGAAAACATGCAAATCGCGTTCAGTCATCGGTCTCCCACGCGGGGTAAAACTCCTGCGCATACAACTGCGCGCCTGCCGCATCGGGCAGGGATTTTCGGAACGCGTCTCGATCCGTGATCCGGTCGTACCAGTCGGACACCGCGGGATGATCGTCCAACGTCCTGAAATGCCGCGCCATGTACACCGCCTGCCCGACAGACACATCGGCGGCCGAAAAGCCGCTGGTCAAAAGATAGTCGCGGTTTTCCACCGGTGTCGACAGCCGCGCCTCCAGGGCGTCGTAACATTTGCCAAGACGCGCCGCCTCCAGCTTCATCACCACGGGGGATCGCATCGAATCCTCGTACAGCATGACATGCTGTTGCGTCAGCGCAGCGACATGCTGGCTGATGGTCTCGGCAAAATGCACCCAGACCAGCCACGCCATGCGGTCGGGATCCGACGGGCCGCGCCCCATGTTGGCCCCGGGAAACCGCTCGCACAGGTATTCGGTGATTGCTCCTGTCTCGAACATCCGCTCGCCGTCGATCTCGAGCGCGGGAACGCGCCCCGCCGGTGACAATGTCAGGTATTCAGAGGCGCGCAGGCTGCGATCGAAGGCGTGCAGGACCACCTCGAAGGTAACCTCGAGCTCGTACAGCAACCACAGCGTCCGCATCGACCGGGTCTGCGGGCAATGATGCAAACGGATCATGTCGCGGTCTCCTCTTCCAACCGGATCAGAACGGCGCCGGCTTCGACCTGGGTGCCCGCCGCCGCCATGACCTTGGCAATCACCCCGTCACGCGCCGCAAGCGGGGAATGTTCCATCTTCATCGCGTCCAGCACCGCCAGCCTGTCCCCCTCGGACACCTTGTCTCCTGCAGCAACCTGCACCGACCGGGGCATGCCCGGCATCGGGGCCTCGTTCCGGTCGCTGGTCGCACGGGCAAACGCGCCGCGCTCCAATGGATCGACACGACACAACCAGCACAGCGCTGGAGCGAACAGGGTCAGCGAAACGCCGTCCGACTGACACGCCCGTGCCGCTTGCCCCTCATAGCGCCAGCCACGTGCCCCGTGCCGCGCCTGCACAATATCGTCGCCGACGCTCAGATCAACCTCCCCCGGCGCGGTCACGAAGAGGCGCACAACATGTTCGGACGCATCAGAGCGCAGGCAGACCTGCTGTCCAACAGGGTGCCACAAGGCAAACCCGTCCAGCGTTCCGGGCGCACGGTCAAGCCCGCTCAGCACCATCGCCGCCTGCACGAGATCCGCCGCCCGCGATCGCCAGGTCGGCGGCGTCCTCGACCACGCGGAGCGCGTCCAGATGCGCGGCTCGGTCGGTCTTGAACGGCTCGGACGCCGTGACGACCTGTGACTCGAGTTTCATCTCATTCTCCGCGCATGTCGCGCAGAGAAATGGCGCGTTGGGCCGTCATCGTCAGGTGGCAATTCGCGGCAACGATGGTGCGAATCGTACCGTTCTGCCACATCGCGTAGCGCGCCCCGCAATCGGCATCGCGAAAGGCAATCCAGGCCCGTTGTGCATCACGCAAGGCATCCGACCTGTCCATCACCTGCGACAGCCCGTCTGTGTCAGCGGACTCGTTGACCTTCTGGGTCGCCTGGTATTCCTCGTTCAGGATGGTGTCCCATTCGGCGGTTTCGGCCGCTATGCACTCCGCGATCCCGATGGTCGTCGACCCGCCGGGCAGGTCCTGACACTGGCCCGAGGCTTGCCCAAGACAGGCGGGGAAAAAAGCGCCGGTCTCGGTGGTCGCGAAACAGTCCCGCACGATCTGCGGATCAATCGTCAAACCCTGCGCCTCACTGACCTGGGGTGCGCAGAGCATGGCGGCAATCATCAAAACCCGTTTCACGCCTGTCCCTCCTGACACGCCCGACGCTTCAACTCCTTGCCGGCAACCATCATCGGCAGGGCTTCGAGAAACTTTATTTCACTTGTATAAGAATGACTTACAGGCCGATACTTCACCCATGCCTTAAGATTTATTACCGATGCGTCAACGCCCTGATCCAGCGCCACACAGGCCGGCACACTCTTGGTGCGCAGGGCATCGGGTTCGCCAACCACCCCGCAGGTCGCCACGCCGGGATGGGTCAGCAGGCACTCCTCGATCAAGGCAAGCCGACCCCGATCCATCGCTGCCCCACCATCACAGATCTGATGCGCCGCGTTGAGCATTGCAGGCAGATCCCAGTCGCCCGCCTTGCAAAGCCTATCGCAGGGCGCGGGTGTGTACATCGGGTGCTGGATCATATGGACGGCTTCTCTGGTGGTGTGCCGGTCGACATCAGGCGGCCAAGGCGGTTCACGTGATACTGGATGTTTCCGCAACGCACGGTGATCCAAGCCCCCTCGATCTGCCCGGCCAGCCCGACGCAATCGCCAAGGCTGGCCTCCGGGCCGCCATCCTGCTGCACGTATCGTTGGGAAAACGCAGTGATCACGTCCGTCTCCGATATCGTCGCCGCGATCCAGCCGGTCCGGAACGCCAGCAAGGCCCCGACAAGCGTGGCAATGCCCAAGGGTACAAACCAGCCCCAGCGCGGCATCAGGGGATCGTCTTTCCAAATGTCATCACGCCGATTTTCTTTGCATTTTTCACTCCGCGCAACACATCCCGGAAAAGGCAGGACACCGGCGCGCCCGACAGGAACCCGGCCCCATCGCCTGTTCGCTGGCATCAAGACAACAGGCCGCCCGATCTTGCCGTGTCACGTCTTCCCCAGGATCGAACTGCAGGGTCGCGTTGAACATTCGCTGCTCCCCAAAGCGGGATTATTGAACATACGTTCAATCCTGGAAGGTTTCCCCTCGACAGGTCAAGCGCAAGGAACGGACAGGCTCTGGCGGCGTTGAGGCCCGGAAAGCGAACAAAGTGGAAATGGAGACGACGATGACAACGCCAATGGTCGAGAAATTCTGGGACAACATGATCAATATTCACGTGGTTCTGCTTGGGACGGAGGGGAACAAACCCGTGCCGATGGCACCCTTGGCCCGCAAGGAAGATAGCGCGATCTGGTTCATCACCGCAGCCGAGCACGACACGTTCCAGGCCGCGAAAAAGGGCAGGCTTGGCACGATCTATCTATGCGACCCGGCTGGCAAGATGTACGGCACCGTTGATGGGGCGCTGTCCGCGTCCGGCGACAGCTCCAAACTGGATGAATTATGGACATCGACGGCGGCTGCATGGTTTGAACAGGGGCGCGAAGACCCTTCGGTGCGCCTGATGCGCTTCAAACCGACCGAGGCCGAGATCTGGACCACGGATGGCGCGGCCAAGTACCTGTTCGAAACGATCAAGGCAAATATGACGGAAGACACGCCCGACACAGGTGAGTACGGCATCATCCGCTTTTGACGCCATGCTAGACTGCGTTGAATGCGTAGGAGGCCCGGCGGGGTTATGGCGCCGGCCTTTACCGCCCGCCCATCGCGGAGCCGACAGGCCGTGTTCCTTCCCCCAACAACCGCGTGGCGACCGCTGGCAACTCGTTGTAATGATGGATGATCGCGTCGGGGTCGAGCGCGGCCATATCGTCACCCGAGGGTCCGAAACCGACCAGCACACAGGCCACACCAGCCGCGCGGGCGGTGTCGCGGTCGGTCTGGGTATCGCCGATCAAGCAGCTTTGTGGCACGAGGCCCCCGGCCCGTTCCACGGCCGCGATGTAGGGGGCGGCATCCGGCTTGCGGGTCGGCAGGGTGTCAGCCCCGATCAACGATCCGAACGCGTCTCGCACACCAAGCCGCGTCATCAAGGTTTCGGCAAGCCCTTGCGGTTTGTTGGTGCACAGGCCGACCACCATGCCGTTTGATTTCAAGACCTCGATCGCATCCATCACGCCGGGGTAAAGCACGGTATGCGTGTCCAGAGCCTCGCCATAGGCGCCCAGAAGCTCTGTATACCATTGGTCTACGATGTCAGCGGAATACCGTCCACACCGTTCCAGCCCCAGGGTGAGCATCGCCCGTCCGCCGCGCAACGCGGTGCCGGCATCGGTCGCTCTGTCGAGCCGTGCCTCCACACCCATACGTTCAAAGCAGTGATTGGCCGCCGCGATGAGATCGCCGCTGGTGTCGGCCAAGGTGCCGTCAAGGTCGAATATCACGGTCCGCATGGCGCGTCTCCTTGTCACAACTCGCAATCTAGTGTGAAATCTGGTGCCTTGCGGCACTGCGCCAGACGGATAAAAGGGTGAAAGGCAAAACACAAAGAGAAACTGTATGAGCATCGCCTTGGTGATCCTTGCGGCAGGCAAAGGCACCCGAATGGACTCGGACCTTCCAAAAGTCCTCCACAGCATCGGTGGCGCGCCGCTGCTGCACCACGCAATGCATTCGGCCGCGTCCCTGGAGCCGGACCGGACCGTCATTGTCACCGGCCACGAGGCAGCCCGGGTCGCGGCGGCTGCACAGGCGTTCGACGCGGACGCTGTGGCTGTCCGGCAAGACGAGCAGTTGGGCACCGGTCACGCCGTGGCGCAGGCACGCGATGCGTTGGAGGGGTTCGACGGGGACGTGGTTGTTCTTTACGGTGACACGCCCTTCATCACGCCCGAAACGCTCCGGGCCATGATCGCGGCGCGCGCCGCGCACGACGTTGTCGTTCTGGGGTTCGAGTCGGTTGACCCGGGTCGTTATGGCCGCCTGATCATGGAGGGCGCCGCGCTGTCCCGCATCGTCGAATTCAAGGATGCAACAGATGAAGATCGCGCGGCAACGCTTTGCAATTCAGGAGTGATCTGCGCCCGTGCAGACACGGTTTTCAGCCTTGTCGATGCGATCGGAAACGACAACGCGTCGGGCGAATATTACCTGACCGACATTGTCGGCATCGCCAATGCCCGCGGCCTGACCGCGAGCGTCGTCACCTGTGACGAGGCTGAAACGCTCGGCATCAATTCACGCGTCGAACTTGCCAGGGCCGAGGCCGCGTTCCAGACCCGAAAGCGATTGGAACTGATGACGGACGGCGTGCAGATGCAGGCCCCCGACACGGTGTTCCTGTCCTTTGACACCACCATCGGTCGTGACGCTCAAATCGAACCGAACGTGGTCTTCGCCCCCGGCGTCACGGTCGAATCCGGCGCGCGGATCCGGGCATTCAGCCATCTTGAAGGGGCCCACGTCAGCCGCGGCGCGACAGTCGGGCCGTTTGCCCGCCTGCGCCCCGGCGCAGAGCTGGCCGAGGAGGTGCATGTCGGCAACTTCGTCGAGATCAAGAACGCCACGATTGACGAGGGTGCCAAGGTCAACCACCTGACATATGTCGGCGATGCCCAGATCGGTGCCCGCAGCAATATCGGCGCGGGAACGATCACCTGCAATTATGACGGCATGATGAAGCACCGAACGACGATCGGGCCGGACAGCTTTGTCGGATCGAACACGATGCTTGTCGCCCCTGTCACGGTCGGCGCCGAAGCAATGACCGCCACTGGCACGGTTGTCACCAAGGATGTGCCGGATGGCGCCATGGCAATCGGACGGGCGAAGCAAACCAACAAGGACGGTTTTGCACGCAAGTTTTTTTCCATGCTGCGCGCCAGAAAAGATCAGAAATCAAAGGGATAAGGTCATGTGCGGAATTGTCGGTGTCCTGGGTCAGCACGAAGCCGCCCCTTTCCTTGTCGACGCGCTGCGGCGGCTGGAATATCGCGGCTATGACAGCGCCGGTATCGCGACCGTCAATGACGGCAAGCTGGAGCGCCGCCGCGCGGTCGGCAAGCTGGTCAACCTGTCCGACCTGCTGGTGCACGATCCCCTCGCCGGCAAATCCGGCATCGGTCACACCCGCTGGGCCACGCATGGCGCGCCCAACACAACCAACGCGCATCCGCATCGATCCGGCCCCGTCGCGGTCGTTCACAATGGAATAATCGAGAATTTCAAGGAATTGCGCGCGGAACTGGCCGAACACCAGATCGTGGCGCAGACCGACACGGACACCGAGACCATCGCGCTTCTGGCTCATCACTACTTGCAGCAGGACCTGTCGCATGTCGACGCCGCCCGCGCCTGTCTGGCACGGCTGGAAGGCGCTTTCGCGCTGGCGTTCCTATTCGAAGGCCAGGACGATCTGATCGTCGCCGCCCGCAAAGGCAGCCCGCTGGCCATCGGTCATGGCGACGGCGAGATGTTTGTCGGTTCGGATGCGATCGCGCTGGCGCCGCTGACCGACACGATCACCTATCTCGAGGAAGGCGACTGCGCGATCATCACGCGCCGGACGTTCGAGATCCTTGACGAGACCGGACAGCGCGTCGCGCGCCAGAGCCGCAAGATCAACACCGCCGCCACGCGGGTCGACAAGGCCGGACACAAGCATTTCATGGCCAAGGAAATCGCCGAGCAGCCGACGGTTCTGGCCGACGCCCTGCGCGCCTATCTCGATGGCAACGGGATCAATCTGCCCGACACGCTCCCCGATTTCACGCAGGTACAGCGCATGACCATGGTGGCCTGCGGCACAGCCTACTATGCCTGCCTGACCGCCAAATACTGGTTCGAACAGATTGCGCGATTGCCGGTGGAGGTCGATATCGCCTCGGAGTTCCGCTACCGGGAACCGCCCATTTCACCCGCGACCACCGCCCTGTTCGTCTCTCAATCGGGCGAAACGGCCGACACGCTCGCCGCGCTGCGCTATTGCAAAGGCAAGGCTGACAGCATCCTGTCCGTTATCAATGTCGGCGAAAGTTCGATTGCGCGGGAAAGCGATGTTGCGCTGCCGATCCATGCCGGGATCGAAATCGGCGTTGCCTCGACCAAGGCGTTCACGTGCCAGTTGAACACCTTGCTCCTGCTGGCCCTGCACGCGGCGTCGCAGCGTGGACTGCTGAGCGCTGACGTCCTCGCCGAGAAGCTGACGCAGCTGCGCGCGTTGCCCGGTCTCTTCAACATCACCCTGGATCGCGACCCGGCCATCGCAGACGCCGCCCGCCAGATCGCCGAGGCGCGAGACGTGCTCTTCCTGGGCCGAGGCATGATGTACCCCCTCGCGCTTGAAGGCGCACTGAAACTGAAAGAAATTAGCTATATACACGCCGAAGGTTACGCGTCGGGCGAACTCAAGCACGGCCCCATCGCCCTGATCGACAAAGCCGTGCCGGTCATCGTTTTGGCCCCGCGCGATGCGCTGTTCGAAAAGACGGTGTCGAACATGCAAGAGGTCATGGCGCGCGGCGGGAAGGTCTGCCTCGTGACCGATTCCGCCGGGGCCGAAGCCGCCGGATCGGATGTCTGGCGCACGATCGTTCTACCCCAGGTCCCTGCCACGCTGGCGCCCCTGCTCTACGCGCTGCCGGCACAGCTTTTGGCCTATCACGCGGCGGTGGCCAAGGGGACGGACGTCGACCAGCCCCGCAACCTCGCCAAATCCGTCACGGTGGAATGACAGCCCGGAGTCACCCTTCGACAAACCTTGCAGTTACCCATATGTCTCCGCTGGCGGTGTTTCTGCGATGCGCGCGCCTTCGACAAGGTCGGCGAGGCGAGAGAGGCC
>Ga0102938_10000032_pt1 | contig 66686 bp, 50 predicted proteins | sample SalPonR2_B_D2_MG_FD_84516 | JGI IMG/M metagenome (GOLD analysis project Ga0102938, IMG submission 84516) | Salt pond soil microbial communities from South San Francisco under conditions of wetland restoration - Salt Pond MetaG R2_B_D2_MG | ecosystem: Environmental > Aquatic > Marine >...
CCTTCGCCCGCAAGCAGCCTCCAACAGGCCTTCGGTCCAGCGCCGGCGCCCGGTTCGACTGTTGGAGGGAGCTTGCTCGCGAATCGGGCGGGCCGCCCTTCGCCCGCAAGCGGCCTCCAACAGGCAGCCTTCAGCGCTTCGCCCGATTCGACTGTTGGAGGGAGCTTGCTCGCGAACCGGTCGGGCCGCCCTTCGCCCGCAAGCGGCCTCCAACAGGCCTTCGATCGGCCGCCGTCGATGGATTCGACTGTGGGAGGGCGGATTCCGCGCGAACCGGAACGGCCACCCTTCGCCCGCAAGCGGTCTCCAACAGGCAGGGGCGAGGCGGATCAGCGGCGCTTCAGGACTGGGCTTCGGTCTGCGGGGCGCTGCTGGGGTCCGGACGGTGTTCGTCGGCCAGGGCGACGAGGTCGGCGATCATGTCGCTGGTGTAGCTGTAGGGATCGAAGGCCTCGAAGCCGTGCTGCTGGTGCAGCGCGTGAATCTGGTCGTGCGTGCCGACGTAGCGCAGCGCGCCCTGGGTGAACCGGCGTCGGTCGGCGGCGTCGGCGCAGATCAGGTGGAAACGGGTGTGGCGCGGATCGTGTTCGGTGCGCTTCAGGTACCAGTCGACGCTCTCGACCGGCCCTTCGACGACCTGCAGGTAGAAGCGGTCCCCGGAGTGGAAGATGCCGCCGATGACCTGGAAGTGAAGGCTCTGCGGCGCCGGGTACAGGATGCGGGAGACCTCGAGCTCCGGCCCGCGCGGGTCGGCCCAGTGCGAGAAGTTGGCCTCGGAGCAGAACGCGGCACGGACCAGTGCCCCGGCTTCGAAGCGGTCGATGAATTTCATTGCAGAATCTCCCGGGCCGATCGTGGGTGCATCTTGCGACGGACTCCGGCTGCGGGAATTGACCCAGCGCAACTGCGCACCGGCGTCATGCCTCCGGAGACGGTTCCGTGCGGTCGGCTTTTCGCCGGCGCTCGCCGGTGTATTCCGGCTCGTTCGGGCGATCGGCGCGACGGTTGCCGGCCACGGCCATTCGATCGCGCCCTTCACGCTTGGCAAGGTACAGCGCATTGTCGGCCGCGCGCGTGAGCTCCTTGACTTCGCGCTGGGCAAGGTCGGCGGCGAACCCGACGCCGAGGCTGGCGGTGACGCGAAGCATCGGATAGCCGTCGAAGCTCAGGTGGCCGATGGCCGACCGGGCGCTCTCGCACCATTGGACGACCGCATCGCGGTCGCGGCCATTGAACACGGCGATGAACTCCTCGCCACCGAAGCGGGCGACGAAGATGCGCGCGTCGCTGCGCTGCACCAGTTCGGCGGCCACGGCCTGCAGGACACGGTCCCCGACGTCATGACCGTAGCGATCGTTGACGGCCTTGAAATAATCGAGGTCGAGGATGGCCACGGCCAGTTCGTCGGGATCGGCCGGATGATCGATTTCAGCGTCGAGGCGCTGGACGGCGGATCGCCGGTTGGGCAGTTCGGTCAGCACGTCGGTTTCGGAGAGTCGCTGGTAGGCGGCGCTGCGGCCGCGCTGGAGCAGCGCGAAGCCGAGCAGGCCGGCCGCGATCAGCGTCACGACCAGAATCACCGCCAGCCGCTGGGTGCCCTGGGTCCGGGCCTCGGCCAGCTCCCGCTGGGCCGATTCGAAGCGGTAGCGGGCGTCGAGTACGTCCATGCGCCGAGCGTCCAGGCGGATAGCCAGCGCCGCATCGGCATCGATCGAGCGCTGAAGCTGCTCGAGGGCACCGGCCAGGTCGCCCCGTTCGCGCGCGATTTCGCTGGCCAGCCGGGCAACCCGGGCCTGGCGGCGCGGATCGTCCATCTGCTCGGCCGCCGCTGCGGCGGCCGCGGCCGACGCGGCCGCCCGGTCCAGGACGTCTCCACGCGAGTTCGCATCGGCGCGGCGCGCCATCGCCAGCTGCCCGCGAGCGGCCGTCTCGTCGAGCAACGCGGCCACGCGATTCTGCCCGGCCGGCAGCACTTCGCGGGCCTGGTCCAGTGCGTCCAGGGCCGAGGGGTCGATTCGCTCGGCAAGCAGGCGCGCACGGTAGATGAAGGTCATGGCCTGACCGCGCCGGTCCTCGTCTTCGCGGTAGCGCCGAAGTGCTTCGTCCAGGTTCAGCGCGGCGGTTTCGAGGTCGCCGTTCTCCAGCGCGATCAAGGCCCGGTTGTTGTACAGGGCGCCGAGACCGGCGGTGATGCCGTTGGCCGCCTTCAGGGCCAGCCCGGCGTCGAGATAGCCGGCGGCGGCTTCGAAGCGGCCGGCCTCGCCGAGCGTGCTGGCGATGTTGCTCAGCAGCGCCGAGGCGCGCTCGACGTCACCCCTCGACTCGTAGTACCGATGCGCGGCCTGCAGATAATCCAGCGCGTCGTCGGCGAATCCGGCCTGGGCGAAGGCGATGCCGAGATCGGTCGATGCCCGGGCAACCAGGTCGGGACTCCGGTTGCGCCGGGCCCGCTGTTCGGCGGAACGCAGTGATTCGATGGCCGCACCGAACCGGCCGGCACGGCGGTCCAGCGAGCCCAGGACGATTTCCGACCAGAAGGCCTCTTCGTGGGTATCGGCATCGGCAAGCCGCATGGTGATCAGCACCCGCGTTGCCTCGGGCGCTTCGACCGCCTCGGCCAGCGACTCACCCACCCACGGCGGCGGACGGGTCGCATGTGCATCGAAAAGCGCGAGCAGCAGTCCGGCAGCGAACATCCAATGTATGAACCGCACGGAACCCAGCGCACCGCGGGCGGTGTCGCGCCAGCAGCGTGCAAGCGGGGAGTTCGGTGAGCCGATCACCAGGGTCCGATTCATTTGACGGCGTGGTTCGTTGCCTTCGGGGCCGCCAATCATAGGCGATCCACCTCGAAAGTCCATCGACGGGCGGCGGACTGGCCCGGCGCGGTTGACGCCGGCTGCGCTACGCTTCGCGCTGACGCGCTGCCCGACGACCGACCTTCATGAACATGCCCGCTGAATTCCTGCCCGCCTGGCTGCAGTACGCGGCCCTGGCGCTGTTTCTCCCGCTGATTGCCTGGCAGGCCTGGGGCGCGGGCTGGCGGCTGCTGCACCGCAACGCGCTGGAACCCGTCTATATCGGCGCGGTGGCCCTGATGGCCGGGCTGTGGTGGCTGAAGGTCCAGTCGCTGGCCGGGCTGGAGCTGCACTTTCTCGGCATCAGCGCGATGGTGCTGGTGTTCGGCTGGCGCCTGGCCATGGTCGGCGGTGCCGCGGCGCTGGTCGGCCTGGCCGCGACCGGCAGTCACGACTGGGCGTCGCTCGGGGTCAACGGCCTGCTGACCGTGGTGCTGCCGGTGGTCCTGGCCAACCGGCTGCACGCGCTGGTCTACCACTGGTTTCCGAAGCACTTCTTCGTCTACGTGATCGTCGCCGCGCACTTCACCTCGATGTTGGTCATCGCTGTGACCATGCTCAGCGGCGGCGTACTGCTGTGGACGCTGGACATCTATCCCTGGAGCCGGATCGTCAACGACTACCTGATCTTCCTGCCCATAGCGATGCTGCCGGAAGGCTTCCTGAACGGCGCGATCATGTCGATGCTGGCGGCGTGGAAGCCGGAGTGGGTCCGGTCGTTCGACGACAAGGATTACATCGAGGGGAAGTAGAGAAGACGGGTCGCGGCGGCAGGAACGGACGGTCTGGTCCCGGGCCCGGGGGACGGTTCACGGCTCTCCCCTCGTCGCTCACGGCTCTTCTTCGCGCTCTTCGCTCCCTCGCGGCCTTGCCTGGATCCTCTAAAGATCGGAGCCCGGACCGTTCGGGGCTCCCCTGCGGCGGCGCGGACGGCCGGGTGGGTTGATCGATTTCTCGGCCGGCTTCCGTGATTCCTCCTCGAACCCGATGAATTGCCCGAGGAGGGGCAGGAACCATGTTCTACATTCGACTGATTCTCGCGGCGCTGGCCGCATCGCTGGCGGCCTCGGTCCAGGCCGGACCGCTGCATCGTTCGGACACCGGGCTGGGCAGCGCGGTGATCGTTCCGTACTGGACTGTCCACGCCGCGCAGGATTCGCTGCTGACGGTGCGCAACGACGCCGATGAAGCGAGCGCGGTGCGGCTGCGCGTGCTCGACGAGAACGGCGAGGTCCGGCTGGCGCTGGGGCTGTACCTGAACCCTCGCGATCACTGGATCGCGGCGTTCACCACGGTCGACGGCGCAACGGAACTCCGCTCCCCGGACAACTCCTGCGTCCTGTTCGAGAACGGCGACAGTGGATTCGGCGGCGCATCGGACCCGCTGCGGATCGACCTGGGCAACGCCTCGGTCGGCTCGATCGAGATCGTCGAGATGGCGCGGGGGCAGGTCGAGAGCCAGGCCACGCCCAACGGTCGCTGGCCGACCTGCCCGGCGCTGGCCCAGCGCTTCGTCGACGGGATGTGGAGCCAGAACGCCAACTTCGGGCTGGCCGCGCCCACCGACCGGATCGGCGCGACGATCTCGATCCTGCGCGTGGGCGGCGGCACCATGAGCACCATCGACGGCACCGCACTGGCCGGCTTCAGCGACCAGGCGCAGCACGCGCCGGCCAGCGCACTGGGGCCCGACCTGTCCAACGCCGTGGACACCGGGGCCGGCTTCGGCCTGGTCCGCAGCCGGGCGTGCTTCGACGAGGGCTGCCGCACCGACGCCTGGAGCGAACCGCTCGAGGCCGTGGCTGCCGCGCTGACCGTCGTCGCCGTGCACGCCGAGATCTCGGTGCCGCTGGACGCCAACGGCGTGGCCGATATCGTCATCCATCGTCCGCTGGAGCGCTACGAAACCGCGCCGGGCTACTTCACCGAGACCCGCGCCGGGCTGCGGGTCAGCGACCGGGACGGCATCGCGGTGCTCGGGAGCAACGGCCCGGTCCGCATCGACCACGGTCGGATCCTGCAGGTCCTGGGCTTCGATCTCGAAGCAGTGATCCTGGATCCGCCGGTCGAGGTGCCCTCACCCGTGTTCGGCCACCCGGCGCTGCCCGAGTTCTCGATGGCCAACGCGGTCCAGGCCGGCCTGAAGGGCGGCATCGCGGAAATCCGCTTCGAAAGCCCCGTGGTGCCGCCGGTGGAACTGACCGCCGCCGACGGCTATCGCTACGTCGGCGAAGCGGTGATCGCGTTCGGCGTCCAGCAGTTCACTAACGGCAGCATCGACGTCGGCGGCTCGCAACCGGTGCTGTCGAACTACCGCGGCACGATCACGCCGCGGCTCGAACGCCGACTCGGCCCGCCGTTGTTCTGATCCGCCCACCGTCCATCGGCGCTCCGGCCGCGATGCCCCCGGCGTCGCGGCCGATGTCCGTGGTCAACGGACATGACCCTTCGTCCTCGCGCGCCGGCGATCGCGGCGCCCGGGGGTAGGCTCGACTGTTGGAGGGAGCTTGCTCGCGAACCGGCCAGGCCGCCCTTCGCCCGGCGGAGCCGGCCTCCCACAGGCAGCCTTCGGTGCCGCGCAAGAACCGCCTGTTGGAGGGAGCTTGCTCGCGAACCGGCCGAGCCACCCTTCGGCCGAGCTCGGCGATGGTTCTGACTGTGGGAGGGCGGATTCCGCGCGAACGGCCGGGCCACCCTTCGCCCGCAAGCGGCCTCCAACAGGCAGCCTTCGGTGCCGCGCAAGAACCACCTGTTGGAGGGAGCTTGCTCGCGAACCGGCCGGGTCACCCTTCGCCCGCAAGCGGCCTCCAACAGGCCTCTGGTCCGGCGCCGGCGCAGGATTCGACTGTTGGAGGGCGCTTGCGCGCGAACCCGCCGGGCCGCGTTGCCACGGCCGCGGGCCGGGACCGGTATCATCTTTCCGTTCCCAATCTCAGGAGCTGCTGATGAATCGTCGTGAACTGGTCGAGGCGCTGTTCGAGGAATTCGACAAGAACAAGGACGGCGTGATTTCGCGCGGCGAGTTCGTGGAGCTGATCGACTGTCTGCTGGGCGAGCACGGGGTGAAGACCCGGCAGGAGATCTTCGACGAGTTCGACGCGAACCACGACAACGTCATTTCCCGCGACGAGCTGGTCGACCTGATCATCGAGTACGCGATCTGAAGTCGCTCGCGACCGGGCGTCCGTGTACGCCGGCGTCGCCGGCCGGTCAGTCCGCCGACACCGATTCAGCGCGATCCCGCCTGCGCTGCCGGATTCGCAGCACGAACAGCGGGATGGACACCGCGCAGGCGGCCCAGGCCGCGTAGCGAACCGGCCGGTGCAGCGGCGTGTCGGCGACCTGGAACTCGGGCGCGAACAGGCGCAGGCCGAACGCGGCTGTCAGCAGGCTGAACGTGATGACGGGCGCCAGGTAGTACCACTCGCGCCGCTTGAGGCCGATCACGATGAACGGCACGAGATGGGCCGCGAACAGCACGAACATCACCGGCACGTACCAGCCGCTCACGCGTCCTCCAGGTCCCGGTCGGAAATGATCACGCCGTTGGCGTCGGCGTAGGCGAAGTCGCCGGGCCGGATCTCGACGCCGGCAATGGCGACCGGGATGCCGACCTGCCCTTCGTCGCGTCGAACGCTCTTGATCGGCACGCAGCCGAGCGCGCAGACGCCGAAGTCGATGTCCGGCAGCACGTCGACGTCGCGGCAGGCGCCGTGGATGATGACCCCGACCCAGCCGTTCTCCGCTGCGCGCTCGGCGATCATGTCGCCGATCAGCGCGTGGCGAAGCGAGCCGCCGCCGTCGACCACCAGCACCTTTCCGTTGCCGGGCTCGGCCAACCGTTCCTTCACCCGTGAGTTGTCCTCGAAGCACTTGACCGTCTCGACCTGGCCGCCGAACGCGGCCCGACCGCCGAACATGCGCCAGTGCAGGCCGGTGATGACCCGGACATGGTCGGCGTGGGCGTCGCAGAGATCGGGCGTGGACGTGGGCATCGCGGGGTCTCCGGGCATGGTCGTCGACCGAGGATACCCGGCCCGGTCAACGATTTCGCCATCGATCACCGCTGTCGAGCAGATCGCGGGCCGCCGGTCCGTTGAGCCAGCGCCTGGCGTCGAGGTCGTTGCGCAAGGTCGCGTTCCAGTACGCAGTGCTCAGCTCGCGGACGATGTGATCGCGCTCGGCGGCATCCCGACCGGGATCGCGGCGCGGCTCCCGGTAATAGGCCGTCAGCGGCGCCAGCGCACCGCGGAACACCAGTTCGTAGGAGCCCGGCACGCGCAACCCGCGCCAGATCGCCTCCGGCGCCGGCACGCCCTCGCCGGGCCGGCCACGGGGTTCCGGCCCGACCGGCACCCGGACGCTGCCGCGCCAGCCCCAGATCAGCATCCACGGCGTCCGTACGGCGCTGTAGGCCGATGGCGGGGCGATCGCGCCGGGGCCGACCGGGTCCAGCATCAGGGCGGCGCGCAGCCGTCGATCGGCCAGCACCGGCGGGCCGTTGACGGGCCGGCGGCCGGTCGCGACCTCGGCGGTGTAGGCGCCCCAGAATGCGCCTGCGATCCCGGCCCGCTCGGCATCGACGGCGCCGGCCAGCGGGTGAGCGGCGTCCCGGTTCCATCGCTCGAGCGCGTCGAGTACACCCCGCACGTCGCCGGCGCGGTCGTCGATGCGCGCCTCGCGGGCCAGCGCCGGCCGATCGCGGCCGCGTGGCGGCCTCGGCCGCCCGGTCCAATCGACCGACGCGCCGCCGGGGTGGGCGATGAACACCGCCAGCAGCCGGTTGTGTGCCCAGTGCCGGCCCAGGTCGGCGTTGGCGTGGCAGCTTGCACCGAGGTCCTGGCTGAACAGCACCACCGGGAACGGGCCCGGACCGGACGGTCGGTAGACGCAGAGCTCGACGCTGCGCCCGGGCACGGCGGACGGCGCCGTCAATTCGACGACATCGGGCGCGGACGCGACCGGCTTCGGCGACAGCAGCAGCACGGAACAGACAACGAGCAGACGGATCATCGGCGGCCCTCCGACAGGACGCGAGGTGTGTTCTCCAGACGTGATCCGGCCGCGCAACGCGCCACGCTCGAACCAGCCCGAACGCACCGGGTCGGCCCCAGCATAGCCCGGCGGCCCGGTCGCGGGACCGCGCTACGGTACGGTCAACGCGATCAGCAGCGCGATGCCGCCCAGCAGGCCCAGGATAATGACCCAGGCCATCGGCCGGCCGAAGTTCAGGGTGTAGCCGACGCCGAAGCGTTTTTCCAGCCACAGCGCCGGATCGTCCGGATTGAAATAGATCATGCCGAGCTTCCAGGCGCGGTCGGGCGAGCGGTCGCCCTCGTCCGGCGACCCGGGTCGGTCGAAGCGACCGGTCCACCACATCACGAGCGGCACGACCAGAATGCCGACGACCACCAGCAGCTGGACCGTGGCGCCGAGCGGACCGGTGACCCACGCCTCGCCGTACAGCACCGCGAGGCTGACCCAAGCACCAAGCAGCCCGACCAGGCCCATCATCCAGAGCAGCATGCAATTGATCGCGCGCACCCGCGAGCGGTGACCCGGCAGCCGCCGGATCAACAGGGCCATCGGCATGACAAGGTGCATCAACGCCAGCGTAGCGAGCATGGACAGCGGCGGACCGAAGACCGAAGCGAAGCCCGACTGCGACCCATCGGGCGAAAAGATCGGTTCATGCGTCGCCAGCCACGCCATCGCACCGAGCACGGGCAGGTAGGGCAGCGCGTGCAGCCAGAGCGGTTTGGGTACGACATCGCGCAGGCGGTCCGGCGGCTGGATTTCGATCGTGCGCCGAAGCTCATCGGAGCGGCTGAACGCCATTGCGCGGCCTCGGCAGTGGATGAACACGACCAGCGCGCCGGAGGTGACGATCAACGTCGCCACCAGGTGTGCCACCACCATGGCCGGCTCCGGATCGAACCAGCCCCAGACCGGCGTGATGGCGGCCAGCGCAATCACCGTGGAAATGCCGACGCCGACGAAGTAACGATGCCGTATGGCTCGCCCGATCTCCGAGTCGGCGAATCCGGTGGGCACGGTGACGGCGAAGAAGGTGCTGCCTCGGGTGAGCTTCGGCATGGCCAGCATCAGCAACCCGATGCCCAGCGGCACCAGGTAGGCGAATCCGAACATCCAGACGGTCATGCGTCATCTCCTTGTTGGTCGAGGACCCGGCGGGTCCATTGGTCCAGTGTTTCGCGGTCCAGCCCCCGCGCTTCGAAATCGGCCTGGAGATCGCGCAGCTGGTGTTCGTAGTCGGCGGCCAGGCGCTCCTGCTCGGCCGGCGTCAACGCCGGGGCCCGGCGATCCAGGACCACGCTGCCGGCACGCCGTTTCAGCACCAGCCAGCCTTCGGCTTCGAGTTCCCGGTAGGCCTGCGCCACGGTATTGAAATGCACACCGAGGTCGCGCGCCAGCGCGCGCGACGACGGCAGCAGGTCACCGGGGACGAGTGCGCCTTCGAGCAGGCAACGCCGCAGTCCGCGCGTGATCTGGTGGACGACGGGCACACCGGAATCCAGGTCGATGTCGAGCCGGGGCAGCGGTTTTTGTACAGTATCCATGTACAAAGAATACCGTCTTTCGCCGCGCGCGTCAATGTATGGATCGAGTGTACAAACCGACACCGCGGTCTGCCTTCGTCATCGCATGCGGGGATGAAACATGGCATCCTCGGGGCGTCCGGGCTCCGGGTCCGCCGCAATCTCCGAGCACATGTCTCGACGTCCTTCGCGAAACCCGTCCGATCGTCCGTCGTATTCGTCGCCAGTGATCCTGGTGGTGATCGGGCTGATCGGGCTGGTCGTGACGGCCTGGGCCGTGGTGTGGGTGGTAGAAAGCGAGCACCAGCGCCAGGAGGGTCGACTGTCCGAACGGATCGAACAAGTCTCGGGCACGGTGCGCGGCCATTACGCCAAGTACGAGACGCTCCTGCACGCCGGCCGCGCGCTGTTCGCCGGCTCCGATTTCGTGACCGGGGAGGATTGGTCGCTGTTCACGGCCGAAGTGCTGGCCGGTCAGCAGATGCCCGGCCTGGTCGGTCTCAGCTGGGTGCCCTATGTCGGCGATCCGGCCGGGTTGGAGATGTTGTCGCGCCAGCGGGTCGAAGAAGGCGAGGCTCCGCTGGTCGTGCGGCCGGCCGGTGACCGACCTTACTACTGTCCGATCGTCTACAACGAACCGCAGGCGGTCAATGCGTCGTCGATCGGCCGTGACGTATGCACCGTCGAGGCGCTGCACGACGCGCTCCGGCTGACCCGGGAGCAGCCTTCGGTGTTCCTGTCCGAGCCGCTGCGGCTGGTCCAGCCCGACGACCGCTGGCAACCCGGCTTCGTAATGCTGATCTGGATCGAGGACTGGTCGGCCAACCACACCGGCTGGATCGGCGCATCGATCCGCTTCACCGAGCTGTTCGGCAGCCCCGACCCGACCCGTCGGGGCGGCGGCTTCGAGGTGCTCGACGTCACCGGCAAACGTCGGAATCCCGAGACCGTCTACGGCAGCCTGCCGGCCGAGGAACGCGGACTGTTCGGCCGTACGACGATCCGCGTCGAGCGGGAACTGGAGGCCGGCGGCCGCACCTTCCGACTGACCCTGGCCGAGCCCGAGAACCACAGCTGGGCCGCGGCGATCGTGCTGCTCGCCGGCCTGCTGTCGACCGGGCTGCTGGTCGCCTACCTGCTGACCCTGTTCCGGACCCGCGAACGGGCCCGTGCCTTCGCTGCGCAGACCAGCGGCAAGCTGGAGGAAAGCGAACGGTTGCTGGCCTCGATCACCGACAACATCTTCGAGGGCATCTATCGCGGCACCCCGAACGACGGCCTGGTCTATGCCAACGAGTCACTGGCCCGGATGTTCGGCTACGATCGGCCGGAAGCCATGCTCGACGCCGCAGGGCCGATCCTCTACGCCGAGCCGGAGCAGCGCGACGACCTGCTCGAACGCCTGCAGCGCGACGGGTTCTATCGCGACGTCGAGGTCGAATTCCTGCGCGCCGATGGCTCGCGCTTCATCGGCGTCAACAATGCCGTGGCGCACTTCGACAGCGACTGGAACGTCGAGTACTTCGACGGCGCGATCTACGACATCACCGAACGCAAGGAAGCCGAAGCCCAGGTCCATCGGCTGGCCCACTACGACGCGCTGACCGGCCTGCCCAACCGGGCCATGCTCGACCGGCGCCTGCAGCAGGCCATTCAGCACGCCCGCGCGGCCGGGCAATCGATGGCGCTGCTGTTCATGGATCTCGATCACTTCAAGACCATCAACGATTCGCTCGGCCACAGCCTCGGCGACACGCTGCTGATCCAGGTGGCCAAACGGCTGGGCAGCGGCTTGCGCAGCGATGATTCGGTCAGCCGGCTCGGCGGCGATGAGTTCCTCGTCGTGCTCGCCCACGTCGATGCCGAGGCTGCAGCAAGCGGCGCACAGCGGATTCTCGACCTGTTCATCGAACCATTCGACCTCGAGGGTCACGAGCTCCGGGTCAGTCCGAGCATCGGAATCTCGCTGTTCCCCGAAGATGCCAGCAGCGCCGAGGTGCTGATCCGGAACGCCGACGCGGCGATGTACGCCGCCAAGGAGCGCGGCCGGGCCAATTACCAGTTCTTCACCCCCGAAATGAACGTCCGGGCCCGCGAGCGGTTGACCCTGGAAAGCGACCTCCGCCAGGCCCTGCGAAGCGGCCAGCTCTCACTGCACTATCAGCCGGTGGTGCGCATCACCGACCGCGCAATCCTCGGTGCCGAGGCGCTTCTGCGCTGGACCCACCCCGAGCAGGGCGACATTCCGCCCGACCGGTTCATCCCGGTGGCCGAACAGAGCGGCCTGATCGTCGAGATCGGCGACTGGGCGATCAACGAGGCCTGCCGTCAACTCGCCCAATGGATGCGCGAGGGGCTCCCCGCGCTGCCGGTGGCAGTCAACGTCTCGGCGCTGCAATTCTGGCGCGGCAGCCTGGTCGACCAGGTGCGCAACGCGCTCGACGCCCATTCACTGGACGCCGAGCTGCTTGAACTGGAACTGACCGAGAGCGTGATCATGCGCGACGCCGAGATCGCCAGCCGGGTGATTTCGCAACTCAACGGACTCGGCGTGCGCCTGTCGATCGACGATTTCGGCACCGGCTACTCCAGCCTGTCGTACCTGAAGAAATTCTCGATCAGCAAGCTGAAGATCGACCAGTCCTTCGTGCAGGACCTCGGCCACGATCCGGACGATGCAGCGATCGTTTCGGCCATCATCAGCATGGCCGAAGATCTGGGACTGGAGGTGGTCGCCGAGGGCGTGGAAACCGACGACCAGCGACGGCTGCTGCAGGCGCGCGGCTGCCTGCTGGCCCAGGGCTTCCTGTTCGACCGACCGATGTCGGCCGACCACTTCCGCGAGCGTCTGCGCCCGGCCGAAGGCCAGCAGGATGTCGAGCCCGACCCGGCCACCTGAGTCGAGGACGAACGACGCCCGGGGGAACCTCTGCGCACCGATGTGCAGAGGGACGCCAGTGGGCCATGCGGTATGGCCCACTAGAGCTCCAGCTGGCCCTTCAGGAACGGCACGGCGTGGCCGCCGACGCGCAGGCTGATGCAGCGACCGTCGGTCACCGACAGACGTACGAAGATCCGGCTCGGCCGGCCCATCACGCGGCCCTGCTCCACCGTCCATTCGTGCTGCCCGTCGGGCAGCGCGCCGGCGGCCAGCCGGTGGGCCGGCAGCCCGGCGGCGGCCGATCCGGTGGCCGGATCCTCGGGCACGCCGATGTGCGGCCCGAACATCCGCGCATCGAAGGTCGACGGACCCGGCCGGTCCTCTGCATACAGGTACACCCCGCACGCGCCGTCCAGCGCCATCGCGTCCCAGGCGGCGAAATCCAGCCGGGCGGCGTCCAGCGCTTCGGCGTCGGTACGGGCGTAGATGAAATCGATGCCGGCGCCGGCCCGCACCGGCGCGAAGGCCTCTCGATCGATGCAGCCGTCCGGCAGCGACAGCGCGCGCTCGATCTGCCGGGCCTCTGGCGCGGTGCCGCTGCGACGCGGTGGATTCGGGTTCTCGAACTCGGCGTAGTACGCCTCGCCGGCGCTCAACCGGACCGGAAACCGGCCGGCGCCGAGTTCCAGCAACAGCGCGCCGCGGCGTTCCTCGGCCCGGGCCAGCGCGCAGGCCGCGCCGACCGTGGGGTGGCCGGCAAACGGCAGCTCGCCGGTCGGCGTGAAGATGCGCACGCGGGCGTCGGCATCGTCGACCTCGGGTCGACACAGGAACACGGTTTCGGAATAGTCGAATTCCGCCGCGATCGCCTGCATCGTCCCGGTCGCCAACGCGTCGGCATCGAACACCACGGCCAGCGGATTGCCGGCGAACCGGCGATCGGTGAACACATCCCAGGTCTCGAAGGTCAGGCGTCCGGTCATGCTCATGCCCTCCCGCATGTCCAGCGGGCTCGGTGCGATCGATCGGACCCCATGGTAGCGTGCCGCCAGCCTGGACGGCGGCCCGATTCCGTGATCGGACGTGCGTCAGCCGCCCGAGCGGTGGCCGGTGATCATCCCGAGGACGAAGTTCTCCCGGTGCAGCAGTGAGGATACGAGCACGCCGGCGATGTGCAGTGCCACGAGCAGCAGGAGCAGATCCGCCACGAGTTCGTGGATCTCCTCGACCGCCTCTTCGAAGTTGCTTTCGTCGTCCCGGTGCCCCTCGTCGTCGCGCTCGGCGCCGTCCCGCTCGTGTTCATCGTCGTGCTCGCCGATGGGTTCCGCGGACTCGCGCGTCGTCGCGACCGGCCCGGCCGGTGCTTCGGCGGCAACCAGCCATCCGGCCAGCGGGCCCTTGTCCTCTTCCAGGGCGTACAGCGTCATGCCACTGGCGACCTGGACGGTCAGGGCAGTCATCAGCAGGACCACCATCCAGCCACCGGCCGGGTTGTGGCCGCGATGGGCCTCGGGCTCGCCGCGCACCAGGCTCTTGAGGTAGCGGACGACCGCGCCGGGGCCGCGGACGAACCGGCTGAACCGGGCGTTCTGCGGGCCGAACAGCCCCCAGACGAAGCGCACGATCAGGATCACGGCGATGGTGTAGCCGGCCAGCACGTGGACCTGCTGGTACTCGTCGCCGGCGATCCAGGCCGTGACGAAAGCCGCGGCCAGCAGCCAGTGGCCGATCCGGACGAGCGGATCCCAGGTCTTCGGGCGGGCCATGGCAGAACGGGGGTCGGGCGTCGTGGTGGTCATGCGGCGGTTCCTTCGGATGAGTGACCCCAGACTGCGCGACCGGCGATATGCTTGGAATCCGGCACATGACGCAGCCCCGACTGCCGCCGCTCGATGAGCTCCGACCCGGCAAATGACGCACCGAACCCGACACCGCCGGCCGGCTTGCTGCTGGCCGCACTGGCGGCGATCGCGGTCCTGATCGGCTGGGATCTGAGCACCGACTACGGGGAGGGCGCCGGTGCACTGCACCTGGTGCTCGAGTCGAGCGTGCTGCTGCTGGCCTCTGCGCTGTTCACGCTGATTCTCGTCCAACGCCTGCGGGCGACTCAGCGGCTGCGACTGCTTGAACGCTCGCTGAGCGTCCGGACCGAGGAAGCCGAAGCCTGGCGAGCTCGCTATCAGCAGACGCTGGCTGGACTCGGCGAAGCCATCCGCGCGCAGTTCGAGACCTGGGAGCTCAGTGAAGCCGAAGCGCAGATCGGCCTGCTGTTGCTCAAGGGCCTGAGCCTGAAGGAGATCGCGAAAGTGCGCGGTACCGGCGAACGGACGGTTCGCGAGCAGGCCCGCGCGATCTATCGCAAAGCCGGACTGGCCGGCCGCTCGGAGCTCTCGGCGTTCTTTCTCGAAGACCTGCTGCTGCCGACGCCGACCGACGACGCCGAAACCAGCGATCGACACGCCGGATCGTAGGCGGGCGCAATGATCCCGATTCGACTCCCATTGCCGCTGCTGCTCCTGGTGTTCGCCCTGCTGCCGGCCGCCCCGGCCGGGGCAGCGGCGTCCGGCCCGGTCCAACGCGACCATGTGGTCGTCGAGCTGATCAGCGCGGTCGAGCACGTACAGCCAGGAACGCCGTTCCGGGTCGGCGTGGCCTTCGAGCACGAGCCCGACTGGCACACCTACTGGGAAAACCCGGGCGATTCCGGGTTGGAAACGAAATTCGCCTGGACGCTGCCCCAGGGGCTCACGGCCGGGCCGATCGAGTGGCCGTGGCCGGAGCGACACCGCATCGAGCACCTGGTCAACTACGGCTACTCGGGCCTGCACCTTCTGCCGGTCACGATCACGCCGGCTGCCGGGCTGACCGGCGACCGCGTCACGCTCGAGGTCGAGGCCGATTGGCTGATCTGCAGGATCGAGTGCATCCCCGGCTCCGCCGAGCTGACCCTGACCCTGCCGGTCCGCGACGCGGCACCGCCGCCGTCCCGGTTCGCTGCGCGCTTCGACGAAACGGCGGCGCGCACGCCCGAGCCGGTGGACTGGCCGGCGACGTTCAGCACCGATGGCGGCCAGTTCGGTCTGCAGGTCCAGGGCGTGACGGGGCTGGACGCCCACCGAATCCAGGTGTTCCCGGCTCACCCGACGCTGGTCGAACACGCCGCCGATCCGTTCATTGCACACGACGGCGGCACGCTCCAGGTGGTCCAGCCCCGGTCGCCGTTCTTCAGCCGCGCGCCCGAGACCCTGCGGGTGGTGCTGGTCGACCCGGGAGCCGGACGCGGGGTGGAGGTCATCGCTCGCAAGGGCACGCTGGAATCGATCGGTCCGGCGCTCCAGCCGGCCGGAAGCAACGACGAACCGCTGCCGCTGATCACCGTGCTGCTGCTGGCGCTGGTCGGCGGCATGCTGCTGAACCTGATGCCCTGCGTGTTCCCGGTCCTGTCGCTGAAGGCGATGAGCCTGGTCAACGGCGGAGAGCGGCATGCCGCACGCCACGGCTGGGCCTATACCGGCGGCGTGCTGGTCACGTTCGCGTTGCTGGCCGGCGCACTGCTGACGCTGCGCGCCGGCGGCGAGGCGATCGGCTGGGGGTTCCAGCTGCAGTCACCCGGCTTCGTCGCGCTACTGATCTATCTGTTCTTCGCCATGGCGCTTTCGCTGTCCGGCGTGTTCGAACTCGGCACGCGCTGGATGGGGCTGGGCCAGGACATGCCCGGTCACGACGGGCTGCGCGGCTCGTTCTTCACCGGCGCGCTGGCCACGCTGGTCGCCAGCCCGTGCACGGCGCCGGCCATGGGCACGGCACTCGGGGTGGCCGCGGTGTTACCGGCGGTCCAGGCCATGGGCGTTTTCCTGGCGCTGGGCTTCGGCCTGGCGCTGCCGATGCTGGTGCTCTCGCTGGTTCCGGCGCTGGCCCGCCGGCTGCCGAAGCCCGGCCCGTGGATGATCACCTTCCGCCAGGTGATGGCGTTCCCGCTGTACCTGACCGTCGTCTGGCTGCTGTGGGTGCTCGGCAACCAGGTCGGCAGCACCGGCATGAGCTGGCTGCTGGCCGGGCTGGTCGCACTGGCCTTCGCGCTGTGGCTGGGCGGACGCGCCGGTGGCCGGTCGACGGCCGGGACCGTTCAGGCCGTGGCCCACGTGCTGGTCGGCCTGGCGCTGCTCGGCGCGCTGGCCGCGTGGCTCAACGCGATCGACTTCGAGCCGCCGGGCCGGGCCGCGACCGCCGGCGCCGAGCCGTGGAGCATCGAGCGGCTGGCCGAACTCAACGCCGACCCGGGCCGCGGTGTGCTGGTCAACATGACCGCCGACTGGTGCGTGACCTGCAAGGTCAACGAGGCCGTGGCGCTGTCCACCGACACCGTGCGCGGCGCGATCGACGAATTCGGGTTCATCTACCTTGTCGGCGACTGGACCCGGCGCGACCCTGCGATCACGCGTTACCTGGAGGAGTTCGGCCGCAACGGCGTGCCGCTGTACGTGGTCTATCCGCCCGGCCCGGACCCGCAGCCCATCGTGCTGCCGCAGATCCTGACCCCGGGCTCGGTGGCCGCGGCGCTACGCGACGCTGCCGCACTCCACGTATCATCAGTGCCCGAATCGTTGACCCGACCCATTGACCCGACCCAGTGAACAAGGACCCGAACATGCTCGATCGAATTTCCACGACCCTGGCTACACTCCTGCTCGCACTGACCGCCAGCGGCCCGCTGGCCGCCGCGCCGACGATCGGCGAGCCGGCGCCCGAGTTCGAGCTGATCGACACCGCCGGCACCACGCACCGTCTTTCCGACTTCCGCGGCAGGACCGTGATCCTGGAGTGGACCAACCACGAGTGCCCGTTCGTCCAGAAGCACTACGACTCGGGCAACATGCAGGAGCAGCAGCGCATCGCGGCCGGCGAGTACGACGCGGTCTGGCTGACGATCATCTCGTCGAAGGCCGGCGCGCAGGGCCACGTCAGTCCGGAGCAGGCCGATGAACTGACTGCATCGCGCGACGCCGCGCCGACCGCGGTGCTGATCGACGAGCCGGGCGAGGTCGGCCGCGCCTATGTCGCGCAGGTCACCCCGCACATGTACATCATCGACCCGAACGGCATCCTGGTCTACATGGGCGGCATCGACTCCAACCCCAGTGCCGACCCGGCCGACATCCCGACCTCGACCCAGTACGTGCTGGCCGCGCTCGACGACATGGCCGCCGGCGGTGCTGTGGCCGAAGCCGTTACCCGCCCGTACGGCTGCACCATCAAGTACTGATCGGCCGGCCCGTTCGAGCGTCCATTCGATCGCGCATCCGACCCGCGTCCGGCCTCGGCGACCTTGCGCCGCCGGGGCCGGACCGTCATCATCCAGAAATGTCCGAGTCCGGCCCGCGACCGCCCGAACACGTGCACCTGCTGCGCGCGCTGGCCAGCCTGGCGCTGGACTATTTCCGCTGGACCCAGCTGGTCCCGATGCTGCTGGCCTGGACGATGCTGCTGCTGACCGTCGGCGCACTGCTGCTGACCAACTTCCAGGATGCGTCGTTCTCGGTGCTCGAGCGCGGATTGACGCTGTACGAGCGCATCGCCGGGCCGTTCGAGGACCAACCGGCACCGGGCGGACCGGCCCCGTCGCCCGAATCCGGGCCGGAGACAGCGACCGCTTCCGACGCGGACGGCGCGCTGCGCTTCAGCGGCGACGACATCATGCCGGTGGTTCTGCGCGCCTGGGGATTGATGGCCCTGGTCGGCTGGCTGTTCGGCATGCTGCGCACGCTGCTTTTCGGCCCGCGCGAACCCACCCCGCTGGCCCGCAAGTTGCGCATCGCCGCCTATTTCGCCGTCGGTTGCTCCGGCCTGATGTGGATCGCCTACGTTCTCGGCAGCGAGACCTTCCACGGCAACCCGGCGGGCTGGGCGCTGCTGTTCGTCGGTGGCCCGTTGCTGGTCTGGGCGATCAGCGCCTGGAGCCTGCTGATCGGCTTGTTGGTCCGACGCCTGCAGCGCCGTCTTCATGCCTGAAGCCGTGCCGCAGCGCCGGGACCTCCGACCCTGTCCGGGCTGACGCCCGATCCCTATAATCGATCTGCGCAGTGCTCATGAACTCCGACCGGGATGACCGCATGACCACCAAACGAAAGGGCTTGATCGCGAAACTGTTCGCACGGCGAGTGCCACAGATCATGGGTGTGTATATCGGCGCATGCTGGCTCGTCGTCGAGATGGGCGAATGGGCGGCCGAGCAGTTCGGGTTGGCGCCCGGACTGGTCGCCTACGTGTTCGTGCTGATGATCGCGCTGTTGCCCAGCGTCGGCGTTTTGGCCTGGAACCATGGCGCGCCGGGCAAGGACCGCTCGCCGAGGTTCGAGAAGGCCTTCGTGCCGGCCAACCTGGTCGCCGCGGTGATTGCGGTGGTCGCGTTCTTCGGCTATGCGCCGCCCGGCGCCCCGGGCTCGGCCATTCCGCCGGCCGAGAGCGCGGTGGTCGAGCGCATCGTCGTCGACGAAGCCGGTGAAGAACGGACCTTCACCGTTGCGCGCGAGGGCTATCATCGCTTCGTGCTGGCGTCCGTCTGGCAGCAGGCCGACGACACCCGGGCGCTGGATTGGCGACAGTACGCGGTGCCGTGGCTGGTGCACGTCGTGTTGAATCGCGATCCGCTGATCTCGACCACTACCGTTTACACCGCGAATATCGCCAACGACCTGCGCGACGCGGGCTTCCCCGACGCGACCGGCGAGCCGCGTGCACTGGCGCTCAAGCTGGCCGAACGAATCGGTGTGCAGTATCTGCTGCGCGGCGAGCTGGACGCCGGCGACGAGGGCCTGGTGCTGACGGCCCGGGTGATCGAGGTCGGAACCGGTGCGGTCACCGGCGAGGTCCGCGTCGAGGGCGCGGACCTGTTCGAGGCGACGGCGCGCCTGGCCGACGAAGTGCGTCCGCTGCTGACGCCGCCGAACGCGCCGGACGACCGCTTCACCAAGCTGCCAATGCAGGAGATCACGACCTCGTCGGCGGCCGCGCTCGAAGCGCTGATCGAAGGACTGAACCGGACTCAGCTGGATCGGGACCTCGACGACGCCGTCACCGCACTGGAGCGTGCACGCGAGATCGACCCGACCTTTGCCCTGGCCCACGTCTGGCTCCACCAGGTCCATCGGATGCGGGGCGACCTGGCCGCGGCAACCGAATCGGCGGAACGCGCGCTGGCGCTCGAATACAAGCTGGACTCCGAGCTCGTGTTCGGGATCAAGGCCAACCGCATCGCGATGTCGGGCGACTACGCCACGGCGATGCGCGTACTGCGGATGTGGACCGAGGTCCATCCGGAAAGCTTCTCGGCCTGGATCACGCTGGCGCAGAACATGCTGACCATGGGCAATGTCGACGAAGCACGCCGCGCGCTGGAAGCGGCCGAAAGGGTCGACCCCAGCGCGACGCGACTGCAGCGCATGTTCGCTTCTCTCGAAACCCTGAGCGGCGATTACGAGGAGGCGGCAAACCGCCTGCGTGTCTATATCCAGGAGGAACCGGGCGACGTCGCCGCGCGGCTGGAGCTGGGCGGCGTCCTGATCCATGCCGGTCAGAGTGAGGCGGCGATGGACGCGTTCCGCGAAGCGGAACTGCTGGCCGACGATCCGCGCCTGGCGCAATTGCGCCAGGCCTCGCTGCACACCCGGATGGGACGCTTCGAGGCCGCCGATCGCATCCTGAATCCGTTGCTGGCGGCCAGCGGGCCTCCGGATCGCCTCGCGCCGGTGCTGGCCGCCCGGATCGACCGGCTGAACGCCGCCGGCCGGGCCGCCGACGCGCTCGCGCTGGTCGAACGCGAAGAGGCTGCGTTGCTGTCCGGGCTGGGCCCGACGACGTTCTGGACCCGCTGGGCCGAATGGGCGCACGGCGCGCATCGGGCGCTCGGCGACCGCGAAGCGGCCTACGCGGCACTCGCCCGAGCCGAAGAGGCACTTGGCGATCCCATGGGCCGGTACCTCGCCATGCATCGGCTGGAGCTGCTGATCGAGGACGACGCGTCGGAGGACGCGCTGCAGGCCGAGATGGAGCGCCTCGCCTTCTTCGAAACGCAGTTCACGTTTCCAGGCGCGGTGGCGCTGGTCGAGGCTGCACGGGCCAAGCTGCAGGCCCACGACGGCGACACCGCCGGGGCCGTCGAGACGATGCGTGTCGCGCGCGAGCGTCATCGCGGCTCCGGGCTCTCGTTCGATCTGGACTCGATGGAATCCTACGACTTCGAGCTCGCCCGCTTTCTTTACCTCGACGGCCAGCAGGCCGAAGCACGCACACGGCTCGACGAACTGCTCTCGAAGCATCCGGCCCATGGGGAAGCGCGGCTGGAACGAGCCCGGTTGGCGGTCGACGCCGGCCGTCCCGACGATGCACTTGCCGATCTCGAGCATCTGATCGCGCAGTGGGAAGAAGCGAGCCCGGACTACCAGCCGCTGATCGAGGCCCGACGCTTGCAGCTTTCAGTCACGGGCGACTGAGCCGGATCGCTCTACGGCTGCAGGGTCAGGCGGAGTCGGCGCTGCGCCCCCGCCGGCGCTCCAGCCAGTCCCAGAACCAGCCCTGCAGGATTTCTTCACCGGTCAGCGCATAGGCCAGGGCCTGGTCGTTTTCCAGCAGCGAGGCGACGCGCAGCGCCGAGCCGGGCCGCCCGGCCAGCAGCAGCCGGTCGCCGGATTGCAGCGCGATCGATTCATCCGGCCAGATCAGCTGTTCATCGTCGCGGCAGATCATCAGCACCGACAGCGGTAGCCGCCGGTCGCGGTTGCCGGGATCCCGCAGCAACACGCCCACCGGCACTTCGCCGCCGGCGTCCAGCACACGGGCCACGGCGGGTGCACGACGGGCGCTGATCCGGCCCGAAGAGATTTCCGGCGGCGCATCGGCGCCGTGGGCGCGCAGCGTCTCGAGGACCTCGCCGGCGAACGCGTCGTCGGCCATCAGCACGTGCTCGAGGAAATCGCCCATCAGCGCCGAGCGGACACGACCGAGGATGGTGCCGGCCACGACCGTGCTGGGCTGGCCGAGAAAATCGGGGCCGGCGGCACGGAACAGCGCGTGCGTGGACATGCCGTTCTCGAGCGCGCCGAGAAACAGGTCTTCGTTCAGCGCGCGGGCCGTGATCAGGATCGACAGGTTGTCGGCGTCATCGCTGGTGGCCGCCAGCACGCCCACGGCGTTTTCGACCTCGGCGGCCTGCAGGTCCTCGGTATCGGTGCCGGTCGCGTCGATGAACCCCGGCGGAGGATCCTCGGCATCGGGCGCGATCACGGTGACCTCCATATCGAGATCCTTCAGCGCCTCGTACATGGCCACGCCCGCTCGACCATAGCCGCACAGGATCCAGCGCCCGCGCGGCGGATCGCGGGTCTCCGGAACCCCGGCCCACGGCCCGGAGGCCAGCCAGTGGTAGAGCCGGAAGACGTTCGGCCGCTCGATCGCCAGCTTCATCCGGCGCACGAATTCAGCGACCGGGTTGATCACGTGGTCGGTTTCGAACGAGCTCATGTTGTCGGCGACGGCACGCGAGTCGGCGCGGGCGTGAACGACCGCCTTGTGGTTGAGCAGTTTCGAGGTGATGGCGACCTTCAGGTTGGCGCGGTCGTCGCCGGTGACCGCGAGCACGCCCAGGCACCAGCGGCTGCGCAGTCCGGCTTCGACCAGGTCGTCGGGCTGACGAGCATCGGACTCGAAACTGATGACCTCGGCGCCGAACTCCTCCACAGCCAGGCTCTCGGTCTTCGCGCCGTTGTTCTCGATCACCACCACCGGATGACCCTGTTCGGTCAGCGCGCGAGTCAGCATGCGTCCGGTGTCGCCGTAGCCGCAGATCATGTAGAACGGCTCGTGGAGATTGCGCACCGCGCGCCGGCGACGGCTGTGCTTCAGCGCACGCGCGTAGGCCGGGTCCTGCAGCAGCGACACGATCGAGCCGATCGAGAACAACCAGGCGATCACGGTCACGTAGATGCTGACCATGGTCCACATGCGCTGCGCCGGAGTGAACGGATACGGCACTTCGCCGAAGCCGATCGTGCTGCCGGTGTAGCTGACCACGTAGAAGGCCTCGAATACGCTCATCTTCCACGGGTTGCCCTGGTCGTCGACGCCGGGGATCAGCGTGAAGCCGACCGTGGCAACGGAATACGCCGAGATCAGCACGATCAACGGCACCCGCATGCGCCTGAGGAACAGGAACAGGAACGAGTCGTTCATGCCGGAGCGGATGGAGGACACGTCAGCGATGGATCGAGTGGAGGATCGAGGCCCGACCGGCCGACTCAGCGGGCCAGCCCGGCCGTCTCCAGCGTCAGCAGCACGACCGAAAGTAGATTGGCCAGCAACGCGCCGCCGGACAGCGAGACGATCGAGGCCATCACCGCCGGCGTCAGGCCGGCATCGGTCATGTGCACGGCCACCGCCCAGACGATCGCCGCGACGATCAGCTGCAACGTGGCGACCAGGCTGGAAGCCAGCAGTACCGCGCCCATCTGCGAGCGCTCGCCGAACTTGAGCACCGTGGCGATCAGGCCGACGATCAGCGCGGCGAACAGCTCGTAGACGTTGTGGTGATCGGGGTTGTCGATGTCGCCGAGGAAGAAGCCGAAGTTCAGCGTCAGCGCGAGCAGAACGAAGAACCCGAAAACGACCTTGCTCATGTTCATGAGATGCGCTCCCGTTCGAGATTCATGGCGCCATTATGCACGCCGGCCGCACCTGCCCCTTTCAGTCGTCGGCAGGATCGAGCTGCTGCTCGCTCTCCGGCGCGCCGGCGTCGGTCGCGTCGGCGTGCTCGTTCAAGCTGTCCAGGACCCCGGCGATGATCAGGCCGCCGAGCACCACGGCCAGGACGAAACCGAAGGCGCGGAGCAGGTCGACCAGGGTGTCATTGCGCTCGGACATGGCAGAGGCTCGGGCAGCGGCAGGATCGAGGCCTGCAGCTTATCAAAGGCTGTGCCGCCGGCTCAGTTCGACCGGAACGGGATCACCTCCCGGTCTCCCGGCGCAACCACCACATCGCGCACCATCCGGTCTTCGGCGGCTCGGATCCGCACGCTGTAGCGCCCGGCCGGCACGTCCAGCGGATCGTCGCCGACGAATCCGCCGGCCACCACGTCGCCGGCCTCGTCGATGATCTCGAACGGAATCCTCAGCGACCGTTCGAGCGCGCCGCCCAGCGCCTCGGCCTCGCCGGCGTCGAGGTACTCACCGCCGCCGAGCTCGGCCCAGGCGCGGAACTCGTCCTTCAGCGCCTCGTCGTCGATCGCGAAGCCGACGATATTGATCCGCACGTCCACACCCTGCTCGGCCAGTGCCTCGATCGCCGCGGCCGGATCGCCGTCGCAGGTTTCCTCCCCGTCGGTCAGCAGGATGACCAGCCGGCGGCCCTGCGCGTCGGCGAGGTCGGAGGCCACCGCAGCCAGGGAATCGGCGATCGGCGTGCGCGCCAGGTTGATCGCCTGGATGCCGTCGACTTGCGGCAGGAACGCAGCCTTGTCCAGCGGCGCCAGCGGCACTTCGAGATCGGTGCGGCAGCTGCCGGCCTCCTTGTGGCCGTAGACGCGTAGCGCCAGCGGAATGCCGTCGGGCAAGGTGTTCTGCACCGCATCGCGAATGGCCGCCTTGGCGATTTCGATCCGCCGCTCCCCACCCATCCGCTTCAGCATGCTGCCGGAGGCGTCGAGGATGATCTGGACCGCACCGCGCGCCTCGGGCGAGACGCCGGCTTCACTGGCTTCCACGGCAATCGTGGCCGGGGACGGGTCGTCGACGGTCTCGAATTCGACCTCGATCTCGAAGTCCACCGGCCGCTTCAGCCAGGCCACCGCGCGGTCGAAGCCGCGGGCCAGGTCGTCGAGCCCGGTGACGTACTGGAAATGGCCGCCGCGCACGCGGGCCCAGTCCTGCATCAGGTCGAGCTCGAACACCGGGTTGCCGCCGAACGCGCCCTCGGAGCTGAGCTTCATGGCGAACACCTGCGGACGACCCTCGCGCAGCGCCGGCCACAGCCCGGCGTCCGACGACGTGGCCGCATCGGTCAGCAGCAGCACGGCCTTCTTGCCGGGCCGACCGATCATTTCACGCGCGGCGGCCGCCAGCGTGCCCTCGGCGTCGCTGGAGCTGGTTTCCTGCGGATACGCCGCCAGCATGCGCATCAACGGGTACGGCTGGCCCTGCCAGTTTTCCAGCAACGGCGCGCGCCGGCCGAACGGCAGCAGATTGACCTCGTCGCGGCCGGGCACGATCGTCTCGGCGTAGGTCATCAGCGCGTTGGAGATGGTCGGCAGCCACGCGGCCACGCTGCCGGAGGTATCCCAGCTGAAGATCACCGAGCGCGGCGGCTCGACCACCTCCAGCCAGTAGTCCGCACCCGGCTCGACCCAGGCTTCCCAGATCGCTTCGGTCCCAGTGTTCTCGAGCTCGACCAGGGCCACGGACTCGCCGGCGGCGTCGAACAGGCGCGGCGCGCCCTCGATCGTCGGCTGCCCGCGAAGCACCAGCTCCAACCGGTTGTCATCGCCGGTAGAGGACAGGCGATACCACGAAGAATAGGTGTCCAGCAGGGCCCGTCCCGGGGCGGACGTTCCCGGCGACAGCCGGGCGGCCGCAGCGCGGGAGTCGTTGCTCGGCGCGCCGTCCAGCGCCGGCGGCTCGGGCGTGAACTCGGCTTCGAACGGGCCGAGTCCGGACAGATGACCCCACTCGGCCAGCACGCTCGGCCCGTCGGCCTCGTGCACCGCGATGCGATCGGGATAGCGAACAGTCCGAGTGTCCGGCGGCATGCCGAACTCGAAGCGCAGGTAGCGCGCCCAGGCCGGGGCGTCGAAGGTCAGCGACACGTCGTCGGCATCCAGCACGCGCTCGCCGATCCAGCGCCAGGGCCCCACCGGCGAATCGGTCGCGGCCGCGATACGGACCGACTCGGGATTGGTCCCCCCCGACTGCTCGGCCGGGATCAGGCCGATCTCGACGCCGGCAACGCGGGCGGCGCGCGACTCGTGGAAACCGAGCACCAGCGTCGCCGTCTCGGCGCCGCGCAGCGGGGCGGCGGGCGCTTCGTCGTCGTCGACGAGCATCCGGCGATTGAACGCCGAGCCGCGGATCCACGGTTCGGCCCAGACCAGGTGGCCGCCACGGGCCGGGTCGGCCAGGTTCAGCGGAGACGGCCCCGGCCGCCAGCCGGTCTCGGCAATCACCTTGAACTCGCCGAGCTTGAGGTTCTGTGCATTGCCGGCGTCGGCCAGTGCCGCACCGATCGGGACCAGGCGCGCGAAGCGGGCCGGCACCACCTCGTCGAGTACGAAGGCCTGCTCGGCGTTCAGCGGGTCCAGCCGATCGCGCAGCACGGTCTCGAAGGTCTCACCGTCCAGCGACAGCGCGATCTCGAATTCGCCGAGGATGCGCTGCGGGTGGATGGTCGAGGTCGGGTCGAGAAAAAACCCGCGAACCGGCACCGGCGACTCGCCGGCCAGCTTCACGGTCGGTTGCTGGTGGGCCTGGACCCCGTCCCGGGACGTTCGCATCTCCGTTTCGGTCCAGCGGCCGTAGCGGGCCAGGCCGTCGAACATCGGCAGGAAGTCGTCCAGGTCGTCGTTGTCGATGTTCGGGCTGGCGACCAGCTCGGCGCCGAAGCGCGTGGCCGCCGCGTTGAATCCGCCGCGCAGCGGCTCGGGCACCGGCCAGGCGAAAGTCGGGGCGAGCGGCACCGCGTCGACGTCGGTCGCGATGGCCGCCGTGGCGCCGGTCGAACGGCCGCCGGCCGCCGCACGGACCGACAACTGCACGCCGGGCTCGGCGACCGCGTCCGGGGCCGCGCGGATCTGGAGCGGTAGGCGGCGGGTCTCGCCGGGCGCAAGACGGACCGATTCGGGCAGCCCCGAGATCGTCCAGCGCAGCTCGGTCAGCGCACCGGTCAGCGCGGCCTCCAGCGGCTCGGCGTGCGGATTGCTCACGACCATCGTGACCGGCACGGTCTGCGCCCACGGCGAAAAGGCCTGGACCGGTGCGTCGGGCGACTCGAGCGCAAGTTCGGGCAGCCGCGCACTCGCTTCGGCCCGCGGCGCCAGGCCGGACAGGTCGATGTCGTAGGCGGCGTTGCCGCTGAGCTCCAGGCGATACGTCCGGCCCGGCTGGAGTTCGGCACGGCGTACACCGGCCTCGCGATCGTGGCTCAGCGCCACCTCGTCGACCGTCTCCGCATCGATCAGTTCATAGCGCAGGCCTGCGGTGTCCGGCAGCGCCAGCGGCGTGGGCGCATCGATCGCCGGCAGCGCGTACCAGTCCGCAGAGGATCTCGTCCGACCGACCTGCCCGACCAGCCGACCGTCGGCTGGAAACGGCGCGGCCGCGGCCGGCCAGTCGTTGGGCTCGCGGTCGACCACCGGTTCGAGCACGTCCCCGCGCAGCAGCGTCAGCCGGTACTCGGCGTCCGACACCTCGAAGGCCGAAAGCTGCACACCGTATTCGCCCGGCGGCAGGAAGACCCGCCACTCCGCAACCGTTCCCGGCTCGCCGACCCGGCGCAGTTCGCTGATCGTCGTGGCGTCGTCGCCCGTCGTGATGCGCGTCCGGATCTCCCCGTCGGCCGGCGGTTCGATCCGCAGCCGGACCTGTTCGTGGCCCAGCAACGTGAACCTGTAACGGTCCTCGTCGCCGTCCTCGGCAAGCAGGCCGAAGTACTTCTGGTCGAAGCGCATGCGGCGCGCGTCGGCCAGCGAATCGTTGGGCTCGATCTCCATGCCCGGCGGCGGGGGGCCGAGCGGCTGGAGCCGGATCGTGTAGTCGCTGTCGGTCCCGGAGGCGGCGATCAGGTATTCCCCGGGCAGCAGGAACTGGTTCTCCAGCCGGATCCGCGGCTGCCCGCTGCCGCGCTCGCTGGAAATGGTTTCGCCGCCGGTCTTCTTCAGGTACAGCTCGAACAGGTCGTCGCCCTGGACCTGGACGCGCCACAGCTGCGGCTCGCCGGTCACGTCGAAGCGCCAGTGATCGGTTTCGCGGCCGCCTTCGAAGCGACCGCGGCCGAAGCCACGCTCGTGCAGCGGCGAGGCGTGCGCGAGATCGTCGTTCGGCTCGATCTCGCCGCCGGGACGTAGCGGTCCGGTCTCGGTCCAGGTCAGCTGCCATTCGGCGCCGTCGGGCCCGCGATCGCCCAGCCGGATCCGGTACTCACCCGGCGAGAAGCCCAGCGAGTACTTGCGGGTCGTGCCGCCCGGGCCGCGGTCGCAGTCCTGGAGCCGGTTCAGCGCGAGGCGCTGCAGGCAGACCTCGATGTTCGATTCGGGGCCGCCTTCGACGACCAGGTCCCAGAGGCTGGCCGCCGCGTCGTCATCGACCTCGAAGCGGAGCCAGTCGATATCACCCTCATCGAACCGGCCGCGGATCGTCTCGCCGAACGGCACCGTCATCGGCGTATTGTCGTTGGGCTCGCGCTCGACCCCGTCGGTGATGTCCGGCGCGCCGCGCGGCAGCGCCAGCCACTGCACGCCGGCCTGTTTCTGCTCGGTCCGGATCCGGTATTCCCCCTCCGCCAGGGTCAGACCGGGGCGCCGGATCGGCTCGCCGCCCTCGTGCTCCAACACCAGCAGCGACGTGCCGTCTGGGCCGAACAGTTCGGCGGTTGAAGAGATGCCGAGCGCGCTCTGGTATTCGAAGTCGTAGGGGATGGCGGCTTCGTCGGCGTCGAGGTCGAAGAAGAACCACGACTCGCCCTGGGTGTAGACGACCTGGCGGCCGTTCGGCGAAAGCCGCCGCGGATCCTCCTCGCTGTTGTCGTCGCCCAACACGCGCACGCCGGACGAATCCTCCTCGACCAGTTCGACCGTATAGGCACCGGAGCCGCCGGAATGCGACACGCCGAGCACGTAGACCCCGGCCGGCAGCAGCAGCGAATCGGCCTGGATGGTCCGCCCGCCGTCGGCGGCGGCCAGCGACAGCACCGTGACCGGCCGCTGGCTCAGCGTCTCCGGGATGCGCCCCCGGCCGTCGGCGATCGCCGTGAAGTCGAACACGTCGAGCTTGGTCAGCGCCCCGGCGCGCCCGGTCAGGCGCAGGTTGAACCGCCGACCGGCCTGGTCCTCGTCGACGATCAATCGGTAGGCGTCCTGGTCGTTTGCCTCCAGCTCGCCGAGGATGCGCACGACGTCGTTGTCGACGGGCACCGAGACGCTGACCGCATCGTGCGGCGCGTTGTTGGGTTCGGTGTCGTAGACCAGCGAGGTGACGGCCGCGGCCGGCATCGCGGCACCGAGCAGACAGAGGATCGCGGCTGCGACGATGGATCGACGAAGTTCGCTCATTCCTTCCTCCCGGCATCGTGCATTCGGTCGAGGCAACCGGGCGGCCACGGCGTGACAGTCACGATTATGGCGACCACCCGATGTCTGCGCGCAACGCGGTCACGGGACGCTATCCCCCGTCGAGGCCGCATGCCCGCTCTTTGATCCTGCTGAAGTCGAACACCTTGGTCGCCACCCCGGTATAGGCCAGGTTCAGCAATGCCGTTGTGGCGCGTATGGACTCCGTGGCCACCAGCCCGTTTGCATGGACCATGGAATAGTTGAGCGCGGCACTGCCCAGGACCGCGCCGATGATCTGGGCCATAGCGTACATCACCAGCGCCATCACTACCCCGAGGATCCAGCTGGCCATGAGGCAGCAGAACAGCTCAAGGCCCGAGTAACTCTGGAAGCACTTGTAGAAGTTGTAGTACATGAACATGGCCGAAATGACGATGCCCAGCACCTGAATGTATTCAGCAGCCGCCTGCCCACCGTATCCGCCCGGACCGATCCCCATCGCGGTGGCCGTGCCGGTGTCGGCGTCGAGCCGCCACCAGCCCGATGACGGATCGTCCTCCGGGATCAGGACCGCAAAACCGGCCTCCAGCTCGCGATCGACCAGGCGACGAATCTCCGCGTCCAGCCCGATGCCCGCGTCGGCGCCGCTCTCGAGCAGCGTGAAGTCCTCGACCCGCTCCAGCCGATCGAACGCGCTCGACACGGTACCGACCGCGTCGCGCTCCAGCAGCTGGTGCTCCTGCATGGATTCATAGATGCCGTGCGCCATCGAGACCTCGGGGCTGACAGTGATGCGTCCGTCCTGCCGGCTCAGCGACCGGCGGGCGTTGGCCACGATGTCGACCTGTTCGAACCCGGCAATGGCTTCGCCGGACCGGACCAGGCCGCGATCGAACGAGATCAACATCGGCTCGTGCAGGTACGACGTCCGCGATTCGGCGACCCCGGTGTCGGTCATCGCAGTCAGCATGTACTCCAGCCACTGGCTTTCGGGCAGGGGATCCACGCCATGGAAGAGATCGCGGGTTTCGACGGCGGGATCCTGAACGCGCTGCCGAACGATTTCGAGCGTATCGCGTCCGGCTTCGGCCGTTTCGGCGATCCGGTCGAGCAACCAGGTCGGATTCTGCTGGCCGGTGGCCAGGACCAGGTTGCGGGACTGGAGCAGGCTCAGCCGGAGGTCGGCCTCGCGCTCCGCCGCGCGGCCCTCTTCGGGACCGACGATCGATCGAAGGATGGTTCGTTCGTCGCCACCCGGCGCGATGACGGTGTACTGGACCCAGAGTTCATTCAGCGCAGTCACCGGATCCGAGGGCTCCTCCGGCGCCGATGCACCGAGTTCGCCGAGTGCCGACACCGCGCGGATGCCCTGGTCGGAGACACTCTTGACGAACTCGCCGGCCGACGACATCGCCTCGGGCGGCATGACCCGGCCGTCCAGCGTGAACGCCATGGCACCCGGCGCAGGACGGCCGTTGAAATACGGCATGAACAGCTCCGCCGACGTCAATCCGGCCTCGATCAGGTCGGCTGGTCGCTCGGAATCGGCGGCGTACGGAAGGAAGCCGATGCTCAATGGCGAGTAGGCAGCGTTCGCGGCAGGCCGCTCCCACGCGGCCATCAGGGCCTGCGTTGTCTCCCGACCGGCGATCTCGCTTCGAATCATCAGTTCGACGCGGATCCGGTGCTGCAGCTCGGCCGGCACGTTGTCGGCCAAGTATGCGGCCGACTCGACCGTTGGCGCGTCGGCACCGCCGAACGCCGGATGAAGCGAAGCCCATGAATCGCCCGGCCCGAGCCGGTAGTCGACCCAGAAGTAATCGAGCGCCTCGTCGATCAGGGCCTCGGTGCTCGGAACGCGACCGAAGAGATCGGCCGTCTCGCGCTGGAGTGAATCGGCGACGCTCTGGATGCGGCCGGCGATCCTATCGTTCTCCGCAGCGATCTGCGCCGACAGTTCGCGGACGGCCTCGTCACGCGGTCCGATCAGGAACGGGCCGGCGACTCGCTCGGCCAGCGTCCCGGTCCGTTCGCCGAAGGGCTCCGGCCAGTCCATCTGACCGAACATCCCCGACAGGAGGCGCGAGGCGTCCTCGGGACCCAGCCGCCCACGGCTGATGCGCGCTTCGTACCCGGCATCGTTCAGCAGCCTGGCGAGCAGGATCGATTGATCAAGCGCGTTCCCGGCACGACTGACCAGGGTGCCTTCGGCCGCCCGAAGCAGACCGGGATACTGCTGAAACCGGATTTCGCGGGCGACGAAGTCACCGATGGCGCCGGCATCGAAGTCCAGGCTGAAGACCAGCTCGGACAGGTCGAACTGGCTGCGATCCAGCGCATCGCGCACCACCGTGAACCGCTCGTAGATCGACTCGAGATCGCTCGGTGGCGATCCCCCGGGGGCTGCGGCCTGGCCCGCAGCGCCCACGGCCATCGTGGTCTCCGAGACCGCCCAGACGCAGCTGGAGAAGAGAAAGGACAGTGCGACCATCCAGCAGATCGCTGCGTTCATCCATCGGACCTCGCCCTGCATATCGTTCTCCCTGCATCCATCGACCGATCACCGGCACAACGGCGAGCCCGTCCGGGATCCGGGACATCGCTGTCCTGCATTAGTACGGATTTCCCCCCGGAATCCGCCATTCCGGGGTCGATGCCGTCGGGCACGGCACCGGAAGCCGCCGAACGCGGAACCGGCCGCAACGATCGCGGACGCCAACTCCCCGATGACTTCCCGATACACTCTACCCCGATGGCCAAGCGCACGGCGACCCCATGACCCTGCTTCTCTTCTACCTCTTCCTCGCCATCGGCGTGTCCTTCCTGTGCTCGATCCTGGAAGCCGTGCTGCTGTCGATCACGCCGTCGCACATCGCGGTGATGAACGAGCAGGGGCACGCCTCGGGCAAGCTGCTGCGCCGGCTCAAGCGCGAAATCGATCGGCCACTTTCGGCGATCCTGACGGTCAATACCTTCGCCCATACCTTCGGTGCGGCCGGGGTCGGGGCGCAGGCCCAGGTGGTGTTCGGCAGCGCGTGGCTGACGGTGATTTCGGCGGTCGTCACGCTGGCCATCCTGATCTTCTCCGAGATCATTCCCAAGACCCTGGGGGCGACGTACTGGAAGGCGCTGGCGCCGTTCACGGCCCACACCTGCCGCTGGCTGATCGTGCTGACCTGGCCGCTGGTCAAGCTGTCGCAATACATCACCCGCTGGCTGGGCAAAGGCAAGCACGGGCCGACCATTTCGCGCGAAGAACTCAGCACGCTGGCCCAGGTCGGCCGCGATGAAGGCGAACTGGACGCCGAGGAAGCCGGGATCTTCACCAATCTGATCCGCTTCGGCGCGATCCGGGTCGAGGACATCATGACCCCACGCGTGGTGGTCGAACGCTTCCAGCAGGACATCACGCTGGCCGACGCCAAGAACCGCGACAACGGGCTGGGTTTCTCACGCTATCCGGTGTTCGGCGAGGACGACGAGGACATCACCGGGTATGTCCTGAAGTCCGAGATCATGCTGGCGCTGGCCGAGGGCGAGGACCGACGGACGCTCAAGGAACTGAAGCGCGACGTCCTGTTCCTGCCCGAATTCCTGTCGCTGCGGACGGCCTTCAGCCAGCTGCTGACCGACCAGGAACACTTCGCGATCGTGGTTGACGAATACGGCGGATTCGTAGGTCTCGTCACGATGGAAGACGTGCTGGAGACGCTGCTGGGCATGGAGATCGTCGACGAGAGCGACACCACCGAGAATCTCCGGCGCCTGGCGCGCGAACGCTGGATGCAGCGCGCGAAGAAGATGGGCCTGGAGCTGCCGCACACCGTGGTGCCCGAGGGCGACGACGACCTCCGCACGACGCCGGAAAACTGATCAGGCGCCGGCGCGCTCCTTCGGCCGCATGATCAGCGCATACAGCGCCGGCACGAACAGCAGCGTGATCGCGGTGCCGACGATGACCCCGCCGATCAGCACGTAGGCCAGCGGCCCCCAGAAGCTGTCCAGCGTCAGCGGGACGAACGCGAGTGCGGCGGCCAGCGCGGTCAGCACCACCGGCCGGGCCCGCCGGACCGCGGCCTCGACGATCGCCTCGAACGGCGGCTGGCCGTCGGCGAGGTTGTCCGAGACCTGCTGGGTCAGGATCAGGGTATTGCGCATCAGGATGCCGGCCAGGCCGATCAGGCCGAGCAGCGCGACGAAGCCGAACGGCTGGCCGAAGATCAGCAGCGCCAGCACCGCGCCGATCAGTCCCAGCGGTGCCGTGGCCACGACCACGAACATGCCGGCGAACGAGCGCATCTGCAGCATGATGAAGATCAGCATCAGCGCGATCATCAACGGCATCAGCTTGTTGATCGACGCGTCGGCCTTGCCCGACTGCTCGACCGATCCGCCGATCTCGATCCGGTAGCCGCGCGGCAGGTCGGCGTTCAGCGCGTCCAGCTCGGCCCAGAGATCGGCAGTCACGTCGTTGGGCTGGGCGCCGTCGACATCGGCCTGCACCGCGACGAACGGCTGGCGGTTGTAGCGCTTGATCACCGGCGGCTCGAAGCGGACCTCGAGCTGGCCGAGCTGGGCCAGCGGCACCTTGCGGCCGTCTTCGGTCTTGAGTTCCAGGCCCATCGGATCGACCGGGCCTTCCTCGACCATGCCGCGTACGCGCAGCTGGACGGTGCGGATCCCTTCCCGGACGGCGCCGACGGCCAGGCCGTGGCTCTGGAACTCCAGCTGCTGAGCGACCTCGCGCGGGGTCAGGCCGATGCGGCGGAGGCGCTGCGGGTCCATCTCCAGGTAGGCCACCGGCGCGCGCTCGTTCCACTCCAGGTGCGGGTCGACGACGTTGGGGTGGTCCTGCATCACGCCGCGAACGCGCACGGCGATGTCTCTCAATCGATCCGGATCGTCGCCGATCACGCGGAACACCACCGGCCAGACCACCGGCGGCCCGAACAGCAGCTGCGAAACGCGCACGCGCGCCTCGGGGAACTCGCCGGCCTCGATGCGGGCGTTCAACGTTGCCATGACCCGGTCGCGCGTCTCCGCGTTGTCGGTGACCGCCACCACTTTGGCAAAGGCCGGATCGGGTTGCTCGGGATTGGCGGAGATGAAGAAGCGCGGCGCACCGGCGCCGACCCAGGCCGACAGCGAGCGGACCTCGTCCATGCCCTCGAGCAGCGACTCGACCTTGCGGGTGGTCGCGTCGGTGGTCCCGATCGAACTGCCCTGCGGCATGAACACGCTGACCAGGACCTCGGGCCGGTCGGAGCCGGGAAAGAACTGCTTGGCCACCGGCCCGGCCATGCCGAGCAGCGACAGCACCAGCAGACCGACGGTGGTCAGCGCGACCAGGCCGCGTCGGCGCACGCAGAACTCGATCAGGCGGCGAAGGCGAGCGTAGACCGGTGTGTCGTAGAGCCCCTCGCCGTGACCACCGGCCGCCTTGCGGGTCAGCAGCATCGCGCCGAGAAACGGGGTGAAGGTGACCGCGACCAGCCACGAGATCAGCAGCGCGAAGGCGAGCACCCAGAAGATGCCGCCGGCGTATTCGCCGACCCCGGACTGCGCGAAGCCGATCGGCACGAAGCCGGCGGCGGTGACCAGGGTGCCGAACAGCATCGGCGCGGCGGTCGCGCGCCAGGCGAAGGCCGCTGCATCGACCTTGTCCAGGCCCTCGTCGATCTTAACCAGCATCATCTCGATGGCGATGATCGCGTCGTCGACCAGCAGTCCGAGGCCGATGATCAACGCACCCAGCGTGATTCGGTCGAGGTTCATGCCGGTCGCCTGCATCAGCAGGAAGGTCAGGCCCAGCGTCACCGGCACGGCGACGCCGACGATCAGACCGGCGCGGAAGCCGATGGCCAGGAAGCTGACCCCCATGACGACCAGGACGGCAATCAGGAACTTCAGCTGGAACAGGTTGACCGCCTTGGCGATCGCTTCGGCCTGGTTGGTCAGCACGTCGAGTTCCATCCCCAGCGGCAGCCGGGCACGCTCGTCGTCGACGAACGTCGCCAACCGATCGCCGAGCTCCAGCCCGTTGACGCCCTGGCCCATGACCACGCCGAGAACCAGCGCATCGTCGCCGTCGGCGCGGACCATGAACGACGGCGGTTCCTCGTACCCATGGCGGACGCGCGCGATGTCGCCGAGCACGATCTGCCGATCGCCGGCAGCCAGCGGAATGGCACGAATGTCGTCGAGGTCGTCGAGGTCGTTGTCCAACCGCAGATAGATCCGCGGACCCGCGGTTTCGACCTGGCCGGCCGGCGCCATCCGGTTCCAGGCATCCAGCGCATCGAAGATCTGCTGCTTCGACAGGCCCAGGTTCACCAACCGAGCGTTGTCGAATTCCACGTAGACCCGCTGCGGACGCTCGCCGATCAGCAGGGCCTTGTTCACGCCCTCGACCTGGTCGAGCCGGTCGCGGATGTCCTCGGCGACCCGGGTCAGGTCGCGCATCGGCAGGCCCGGCGCGGTCAGCGCGAGCAGCTGGAAATAGACGTCGGAGAAGTCATCGTTGACGATCGGGCCGACGACGCCGGCCGGCAGACGATCCTGCTCGTCCCACATCCGCTTGCGGACTTCGTAGAACAGCTGCGGCAGCCGATCGCTGTGCGTGTAATCCTGGAATTCCACCAGCAGGTCGGCGCGGCCGGGGCGGATCGATGTCTCGATCCGGTAGAGGTTCTCGACCTCCTGGATCCGCTTCTCGAGCCGGTCGACGACCTGGTCTTCGAGTTCGTCGACCGTCGCGCCCGGCCACTCCGCCGAAACGACCATCACCCGGACCGTGAACGACGGATCCTCGGCCCGGCCGAGGGCCAGGAAGGCATAGGCGCCGCCGAGGATCGACAGGAGCAGGAAGAACAGCGTGACGGAACGCTGCTCGACGGCGATCCGCGACAGGTTGGGCAGGCGGTTCACGGCAGGTCGACGTCCAGCGGTCGGACCGGCATGCCGGATTCGAGCAGATGAGTGCCGATCGCGATGACCTCGGCATCCGGCGGCAGGTCGGCCAGGATGCGCGCCGACTCCGGGTCGACGTCGACCAGGGTGACCTGGAACGGTCGCGCCCGGCCGTCGACGATGCGCCAGACCTGCGGACCTTCACCGCGCTCGTTGATCGAACCGATCGGGACCTGGAGCAGCGGCGGACCGCCGGTGCCGAGGTCCAGCTCGACCCGGACCACCGTTCCGAGCCGCAGAGGCGGCGTATCGTCATCCTCGTCGAGCGGCTCGATCCGGTAGCGCGCCGGCCAGGTCCGCGTCACCGGATCGGCCGCGCCGGCGACCTCGCGGATGCGAACGGCGGTGCCGCGGCCGGGGCCGCCGACGATCCGGCCCGAGACCGGCTCGCCAACCGCCTCCGGCAGCTGGACGGCGATCTCGCGCGGACCGTCCAGCGCCAGCACTGCGACCGGCGCGCCGGCGGCGACCACCTGGCCGGGTTCGCCCCGGACCTCGATGACCGTTCCGGCGTCCGGGGCGGTCAGCGAGGCGTAGTCCAGCGCATTGGCGGCCTGCTCGAGCCGCGCGCGGGCCGCCTGGACCCGCTCGCGGGCGCTGGCCTCGGCCAGCTCGACGCGCTCGAAGACCTGCGGAGAAATGAATTCGCGCTCGAGCAGATCGCGATTGCGTCGGGTGTCGGCCGTGGCCGTGGCCAGCTCGGCCTCGGCGGCATCGACGTCGGCCCGCGCCACCCGGACGGCCTGCTCGAAATCGCGCGGGTCGAGCGAGAACAGGACCTCGCCGGCGGCGACCCGCTGACCGGCGTCGACCCGGCGCTGCTGGACCCGGCCCGTGACCTGGAAGGCCAGCGGCGTCTCGAAGCGCGCCTGGACCGTGCCCGACATCTGCGCGCCGCGGCGGATGACCGACTCGACCGGCGCGGTCAGCACCCAGCGCGCCGGCTCGGCGGAGGCGTCCTCGGACTCCGACGCGCCCCCGCAACCGGCCAGGAGGACCGGCGCCAGGACACCGGCCAGCAGCAGCATTGACAGACGCACGTGGACCACCCAGACTATTTGTGAACGCGACCGTATCGTAATTGATTATGAGTGAGCATGCGGCACGAAACGTCGGCCGACCCGCCGACCCGGCCAAGGACCGCGAGATTCTCGCCGCGGGACGGGCGCTGCTGTTCGGCCGCGGTCCGGAGGCCGTTACCATGGAAGCCGTGGCACGGCGTGCCGGCGTGGCGAAGCCGACCCTGTATCGACGCTACGGCAACCGCGACGAGCTGATCGCTGCCGTCGCCGAGGCCGAGGCCGAGCGCATGGCCGGGCGGTTCCGAATGGTGCCGGGCAGCGCCGACGACCTGAAGCAGGCCCTGGTGGACTTCGGCTGCGACCTGACCCGATTCCTGCTCAGCGCCGAGCACCTGAACTACGTGCACGCGCTCGGCGCCTCCCAGCAGGTGGCGCAATCGACCCGTGACTCGATCTACCGACACGGCCCGCGCGGCACCCAGGTCCGCCTGGCCGCGTGGCTGAGGCAGGCCGACGACAACGACCTGCTGAACTGCCCCGACCCCGACTACTGTGCCGAGCAGTTCCTCGGCATGCTGATGGGCCTGGACCTGGTCCGCACGCTATACCGGGTCCCGCTGCTGCGCGATGCCTGCGCGCTGGAGCGCCGCGTCCGGCGGATCGTCTCCGACTTCCTCACCCTCCACGCGACGCCCTGAACGATCGCGGCGGCGCCCGCAAGGACGCCGCCGCCATCGTCGGTTCGGTTCGCCCCGCGCTCAGGGCAGGACCGGCTGGGCCTCGAAGCCGTCGGCGAAGATCCCGATCCGCACTTCGATCTCGTCGAAGTCGTTGGCGCCGTTCAGATCGAGGTTGAAGCCCGACGGCACCAGCGCGCCGATGTACTGGAACACCGAGTCGACGCTGGTGTCGACCAGCTCAGAGTTGACCGAGATCAGCACCACATCGCCGGGCTGCATGTCGCTGATGTCGGTCGTCACGTCCCCGGTGCCCGAACTCGGGGTGCAGCTCACGCCAGGGCCCGGCGAGCAGGTCCAGGTCCGGTTGGTGACCGCGCCCGCGGTCACGTCGTCGAACACGTCGATCGGGCCGAACGCGGTCTCGGGGCCGTTGTTGGTCACGCGCAGCGTGTACCCGACGAAGTTCTGGCCGGCATCGATGAACAGGTCGGGATCGACGATCTCGATGCCGAGGTCGGCCGTGCGCGTGCTGAACTGGGCCTCGTAGGCCCCGAGATCGAAGGGACCGGCATTGACCGGATCGGGAACGGAATCCGGCCCGGTCCAGGCCTGGCCGCGCGTCGTGCCGTCGATGTCCGGAAACAGTGGCGGATGGACGTCGTCGCAGTAGTCGATGGCGGCCGAGCGATCGGTCAAACGGTAGTCCCGCGCCGCGCGGTCGCGGAACGGCACCATCCCTTCGAAGTAGGCGAACGAGGAATCGACGTTCAGGTCCGCCAGCGGCCGGCTGCCGATGACGCAGTCGACGCGGGCGACGTTGGCACCGTCCCCGGCCTTGGTGATCCAGAAGCTGGAATCGACCAGCGACGACCGGATGGCCAGGTCGGCGGTCTGCCCGGCGCCGGTCGCCAACCTGGCCAGCCCCACCGGATTGTCGGCGATGGTGCTGTAGAGAATCTCACCGCTGGCGTTCTCCGAGACCTCGAACAGGAACCCGCCGGAATTGTCGTGCACCACCGAACCTTCCATCCGGAACTCGGTCGCCTGGCCCGTGTAGATGCTGGTGTTGCTGATATTGGCCGCCGCGCCCAGTGCCCCGCCGGTGGTGTTGTTGCGAACCACGGTACGGCTGACCCACAGGCGGCTTTCGCCCCGGGCCGAGAAGGCACCGCCGCCCAGGGCGTCGTTGCCGTCGAACACCGAGCACGGGGGTCGACTGAGCACGCCGCCGCTGGACTCCGGGGGTGCGCAGGCGCCGCTGAATGCGGGTCGCTGGATATCGATGGCGCCGCCCAGGTTGGCCCGCACCCCGCCGCCGAAGGAATCGGCAATGTTGTTGATCGCGTAGGTGTCGACCAGCGTCAGCGTCGACCCCGAGCCCGTCACGTGTGCACCGCCTCCCGAGCTCCCGGCGGTATTGCCGGCCAGCAGCGCGGCCTCGTCGGCGTCACCGAATCCACTGAATGCCAGCGCAGACAACGTGGCCACCGCACCGTTTTCCAGGTGCAGGCCGCCGCCGTTGCCCGACGCGCTGTTGCTGATGATCCCGCCGGTGGGGAAGATCAGCACGATCGGCCCGCCGGAATACAGGAAGACGTTGCGGCAGGTGTCCAGCGCGATACCGCCCCCGTTTACCGCCTCGTTGCCGGACACCAGCGTCGTCCCCAGCCTCAGCAGCGTTGTATTCCCGACGTCGTGGGTGGTGCGGCAGTGGATGCCGCCGCCGTCGCCGGCCGCGGTGTTGTTGAACACCGCGCTGTCGTTGTCGAGCGTGACCAGGGCGCCGCTGCCGTCGCGATCGCCGGTCGTGAGAATGCGCAGCCCGCCGCCGTTTTCGCTCGCGCCGGTCCGGGCGTTATCGGAGATCTGTACGTTGCGGAAATTGACCAGCAAGCGACCGGGGCGCCCTTCCACGTTGACGCCGCCGGAGCCGAAACCGCTGCCGCCACCGCGGCGAATGATCCAGTTCTCGACGTTGACCGTGCGGATCGTGCCACCGACGCTGGCGGGGTAGAAGATGTCCATGCCGAGGCCCGCACCACCGCGGTCGATGGTCGAGCGCCCGGTCGGCTCGGCGCTGGAGCAGTCGGGAAAACCGCCGATCAGGTCGATGGTGCGCGACAGGATGCTGACCTGCGCGGTGTAGGTGCCGGTCATCACGCGGACCTCGCCGCCGTCGATCTGGCCGAAGATCCCGGCGCCGATCGTGGAGAAATCGCAGTCGGGATCCGGGCCGACGGTGACGGCCGCGATGCCGCGCGTCGACGTCGCCCTAGGATCGACCGGGTCCTCGACGTCGACGATCGAGGCAAGGATCGGCGGGGACAGCCCCACCATGCTGGCAGTGAGAAGGACTTGGAGGTAGCGCATTTCGATTCGCAACGGATTGGACTCGCGCCTTGATACGCAATCCACGGACCGAATCGGACATCGGCGTGCGTCTCTCCTGTTGCCGTCGCACCGGCGCCTTCGGCAACGACCTGACCCTCACCTTGCCAGCGCCCGGATCGGCGACGCTCTCGCCGATGGTGCGGATCGCCGCCGTAAGCGGCGGCCGCGTCGACGACCGCGAGGCTGCGGCCGAACAGATTCTGCGCGACGAAATCCCGGTCAGGAACCGGTTGCGCTGCGGGCCGATCAGCGCTCGCTGGCCGAGACCGTGATCGGACGTTCCAGCGCCGCCAGGAACTCCTCGGCCGGCATCGGGTGCCCGTAGCGATAGCCCTGGGCGAATTCGCAGCCTTCGCGGCGCAGCAGCGTGTCCTGCCCCTCGGTCTCGACGCCTTCGGCGACCACCGCCATGCCCAGCGCCTGGCCGAGCCGGATTGCCGAGACGACCAGCTGCAGGTCGGCCTTGTCGGTCTCCACGCCCTGGACGAAGCGGCGATCGATCTTCAGGACATCGAACGGGTAATCGCGCAGGTAGCTCAGCGAGGAGAAGCCGGTCCCGAAGTCGTCCATGACCACGCCCACGCCGTGCTCGCGCAGCGTACGCAGCGTGCGCATGACCGACTCCGCACCGCTCAGCAGCACGCCCTCGGTGATCTCGATGCTGACCGAGCGCGGCGACAGGCCGAAGGTATCCAGCGCGACCAGCAGGTTCTCGGCCAGCGATTCCTCGCGGAACTGGCGCGGCGAGACGTTGATCGACAGGCGCATCTCGTCATGGCCGGCGGCATGCCAGCGGGCCAGCTGACGCAGCCCGTTGCGGATCACGAAATCGCCGACCGCCTCGATCAGCCCGACGTGTTCGGCCAGCGGTATGAACTCGGCCGGTGCGATCGGCCCCAGCCGAGGATGCGTCCAGCGCAGCAGCGCCTCGGCCCCGACCGGGTGACCGTCCTTGACCCGCACGATCGGCTGGTAGGCCAGCGTGACCTCGCCACGGTCGAGTGCGACGCGCAGCGACTCTTCGATCTCGAGCTGCCTGGACACGTCCTCGTTCATCGCGGCGGTGAAGAACTGGAAACCGTTCCGGCCCTCGCCCTTGGCGTGGTACATCGCGGTATCGGCATTGCGCATCAGTTCATCGGCGGTGCCGCCGTCCTGCGGATACACCGCGATGCCGATCGAGATCGTCAGCATCATGTCGCGCCCGTCCAGGTCGAACGGTTCCCGGAACGCGTGGAGCAGCTTGTTGGCCACGGTGACGAGGCGACGCTCGTCGGCGGTTTCCTCCAGCAGGATCAGGAATTCGTCCCCGCCGATCCGGGCGACCGTATCGTCCTCGCGCAACTGGGCACACAGACGCTCTGCGGCCAGCTTCAGGACGCGGTCGCCGACGGCGTGCCCCAGGGTGTCGTTGATCTTCTTGAAGTGGTCGAGGTCGAGAAACAGCATCGAGGCCGACCGACCTTTGCGGTGGGCATGGTGCAGCGCGTGGTCGAGTCGATCGAGGGCCAGGACGCGGTTCGGCAGTCCGGTCAGGCTGTCGTAGTGGGCCAGGCGGAACAGCGCCTCGGCATCGCGTTTGCGGTCGGTGATGTCCTGGGCGAAGCCGCGCAGGCAGGGCATGCCGTCGTCGCGCTGGAACGGGTCGGCGTGGACCTTGATCCAGCGGACCTCGCCGTTGTCGGGCCGTACGATTCGATGCTCGACGTTGTAGGGCGCACCGCGCTCGACCGTATTCGTCAGGGCCGCCTCGACCAGGCCGCGTTCGGCATCGGGCGTCAGGGCCAGTACCTGGTCGCGGGTCAGCGGACCGTCGCCGACACCGGTCACCTTGCGCCATTCCTCCGAGGCTTCGAAGCTGTCGGAGCCGATATCCCACTGCCAGCTGCCCATGCCGGCCAGCGCCTCGGCGTGACGGCGCAACGACTCGCTGGAGCGCAGCCGCGTTTCGACTTCCGCGCGGTGGATAGCGGCGCCGATCAGGTCGCCGAGCACCTGCAGCAACGAGACTTCCCGGTCGGCCCAGGCCCGCTCCCGGCGCACCGAATCGAACCCGACCAGGCCGATCAGGCGTTCGCTGGCGACCACCGGCAGGCAGATCAGCGACTGGATGCGCTGGCCTTCGAACAGGGCCTTCTCGACGGCCCACTCCGGCCCCAGGTCCGCGACCCGCGAAATCAGCACCGCCTCGTGGCGCTCGAGCCGGGCCTGCAACTGCGGAATCTCGGTCGTCGACACCTGCTGCAGGTTGCCGATCTCGTCGGTGATGCCGTCGGCGACCCATTCGTGGGTGTTGGTGAAGGCCCTGCGGTCAGGAGAGAACCGGATCAGGTAGGCGCGATCCACGTCGCACCAGCGACCCACCCGCTCGAGAGTAGCGTTCAGCACGCGGTCCAGCACGTGTTCGTCGGTCTGCATGAATTCGCGCGAGGCCTCGACCATCAAGCGCTGCAGCCCGGCGCCGTATTCGATGCGCCGCTGGGCCAGGTGTTGCTCGGTCACGTCGAGCATGGCGCCGAACAACCGCGTTTGGCCATTCTCGTCCTGGACGACGTTGACCGAATCGCGCACCCAGACCACCGAGCCGTCCCGGGCCAGCATCCGGTATTCGACGGTGTGCGAGCGGCGCGCCCGCGCCTCGCGCCGGCAGTAGGACACCACCCAGTCGCGGTCTTCGGGGTGGATGTGGTCGGCCCAGAAGCGAGGCTCGGCCAACCAGGTTTCGGGCCGATAGCCCAGCACGCTCTCGACTTCCGGGCTGACGTAGGCGAAACCATCGTGGCCGGCACCGGCCTCCCAGAGCACCGCGGTGGTGGATTCGACCAGGGTCCGGTACATCGCCTGCTCGTGGATCTGCCGGGCCGCGTCCTCGCCCTGCCTCAAGCGTTCGCGGATCCGGAACAACGTCTCGCTGGACAGGCGGAAACTCATGGCCATCAAGGCCGCCAGGTAGAGGGTCAGCAAGGCGACCCAGGGCATCGCTTCGGGCTCGGCCAACAGCGCGAAGCGCACGATGAACGGGCCGAGGGTGGCGAACAGGTAGACCCAGGCGATCGGCCAGCTTCCCACCAGGTTGATGATGCCGCCGGCGGCGAGCCCGGCGATCGCGAACATCAGGTAGGACTGTTCCATGCCTGTGCCGGGCCGGTACAGGATCCACGCCGCCGAACCCCAGATCAGGCCGACCAGCACGACCAGTACGCCGAACACGGCGAGCCAGAGACCCGGTGCGTGGCGATGGGCACGCGAGCGTCGTACATGGAGCAGGGAGGCCAATCGGACCAGCGTCACCGCGGCGAACACGCTGGCCCAGAGCGTCAGCGGACCGTGCGGCCGGATCGGCAGGTGAACGTAGAGCAACAACCCCATGGCCAGGATGCTGAGTACGATCGAACTCGGCAGACTGGCATACAACGCCCTCACCCGTTCGACACGAGCGCGGTGCTCGAGCGAAGTCCGGGCGGGTTCCGAGGGCTGGGTCACGTGCGAGTCTCCGGGTCGTTGCTCGGCCCCCCCCCACCCGGTGCAGCGGTCGAGCCGGCGGGACCCCTTTCTGGAAGGCTAGGTCATGGACCTGCAAAAGGCAACTGCGGCCCGGAAGCGGGGACCGCAGCTTTCCCGTTCGCGCTACGGGCACCCGGAACCGACCTGCAGCATCCAATGCGGGCGATCGCACCGGCTGATCGACCACTCCGCGGCGTGCTGCCCTGCATGGATCAAGCAGCCCCCACGAAAAACGGGAACCGCGCCCCGTAGAATCGGGCCATGATGATCGATACGCCTACCCGCGACCGGTCCCGCCACCTCGGTGTCGCAATCCTCGGCGCCGGGTTCGGCGGCATCGCAATGGCCGTCGAGCTCCAGCGACGCGGCCGCACCGACCTGAAGGTCTTCGAACAGGCCGGCGGCATCGGCGGCACCTGGTGGATGAACCACTACCCGGGCTGCGCCTGCGATGTCCCGGCCCACCTCTACTCGTTCTCGTTCGCGCCGAACCCGGACTGGTCGCGCCGATTCGCGCCGCGCGCCGAGATCCAGGCGTATCTCGAGCGCGTCGTGCGCGACCGGAACCTCACCGACCGAATCGAGCTCGACTGTCGGATCGAGCGCGCCTACTGGGATGAATCGGCGCGCCGCTGGGTGCTCGAGGACGCGCACGGGCGCCACTGGACGGCCGATGTGCTGGTCTCGGCGATCGGCGGGCTATCGCGGCCCGCCTGGCCTGAACTGCCGGGGCTGGACCGCTTTGCAGGGAAGATCGTGCATTCGCAGCAGTGGCCGGACGACCTCGCGATCGATCATCGTCGGGTCGCCGTCGTGGGCACGGGGGCGACCGGCGCGCAGATCGTACCGGAGATCGCGCCGAAGGTCGTGCAGCTGGATGTCTATCAACGTTCGCCGAACTGGATCCTGCCGCGTCCCGACGGGCCGATCCGGCCGTGGCAACGCGCGCTGTATCGACGCCTGCCGTGGCTTCAGAAACTGGTCCGTCTGTCGATCTGGTTCGGTTCCGAGCTGCGCGTGCCCGGACTGGCCTGGAGCAATCGACTGGCCGCCGGTCACCGGGCGCTGGCGCTGTGGCACATGAAGCGCCAAGTGCCGGATCGCGAATTGCGCGCACAGCTCATTCCGGACTTCGCGATCGGTTGCCGACGAGTCCTGCGGTCCAGCGACTACTATCCGGCCCTGGTTCGCGAGAACGTCGACCTCGTGACCTCACCGATTCGAGCCGTCGAGCCCGACGCCATCGTCACCGCCGACGGCACCCGCCGCCCGACCGACATACTGGTGCTGGCCACCGGCTTCCGCGCTACCTCGCCGGTGCCGGAAGGCTTGCTGACGGGTCGCAACGGGTTCGATCTGGCCACGGCCTGGGCCGAGGCGGGGCCGGAAGCCTGGCGCGGCGTCGCGGTCCACGGGTTTCCGAACCTGTTCCTGCTGATGGGCCCGAATACCGCGCTGGGCCACAACTCGGTGGTCTACATGATCGAATCACAGGCGCGTTTCGTCGCCGACGCGATCGTCGAGCTGGCCGCTCGAGGTGCGACCGCCGAAGTCCGTGCCGACGTCCAGCGCGACGAAAACGACCGGCTGCAGCGCAAGCTCGCGCGAACGGTCTGGAACACCGGCGGCTGCAGCAGCTGGTATCTGCACCCGGCCTCGGGACGCAATGCGACGCTCTGGCCCGGATTCACGCTCGACTATCGGAGGACGCTTCGTCGCTTCCGGCCCGAGGCGTTCGAATTGACGGCAGCGCCGAAGACCGACGCCGCCGATTGACCCGCGGTCGAGACGGGATTCGCCCCGGTCGCCGAACGCGCACATCAGGGCGTGTCGAACACCCGATGCAGGATGGTCGAGTAGGTCGCCGGGCGGTTCGAATCGTCGTAGCGACCCAGGATGTGATACGTCTTGCCGGCCTCGGCGACGACCTCGATCTTGTTATAGCCATCGGTCATCCGGCGCTCCGGCCGTCGGAAGCTCAAACCCTGCGGATTGATCACCTTCATGCGAACGGTGATCTCGTAGCGGCCGGGCTCGATCCAGAGCCAGTCGCGGTCGCCGACGATGGTCTGGCCGTCGATGGCGACGAAGCTGACTTCGTAGAGATCACTGCCGGGGAAGCCGGGTGAGCCGACCAGTTGCGCGGCGTCGGGCCCGGGATCGGTCAGCGGAAGCGCGTGCGACGGCACGGTGGCCACGGTCAGCAGCAGCACCAGCAGGGCGGCAGTCGATGCCTTCAGGACAGGTGTCTTCATTCGGGTTCTCCTTTTAGGGGTGGCCTTCAGGATGCCCGGGCGAACACGGAAGATCGATGGGCGGGTCCGGAAATCGACCTGAAATCCACCTGAAACCGGGGCATCAGGGGTCGGCGGCACGCAATTCCGTCCAGTGCTCGGCGAGGTCGCTGGCCAGTGTCTCCGCGGCCTCAGCCGGCGAAATCGGCTGACCGGGCGGCGTCGACACCGTGGCGGCCCAGAGCACCTCGCCGCGCGGCAGACGTAGCAGGCGGGCCTCGATGCGCCAACCGCGACCCTGGCCGGACGAATCCGGTTCGGCGATCACGCTACCTTCCAGTACCAGCGATGCGTCCAGTTCGCGGGCCACGAAGGCGACGCGTTCGCGTCCTGTGAGCTGGCGACCGAGCGATGTCCGCCCGAGCAGCACCATCCCGTCGAGCTCGCGCTGCCACAATGCCGCGAGCAGCGTGTCGGCCAGCACCAGGTCCAGGTTGCCGGACCCGGCGTCGCCGAGCAGCTCGAACGGCACGACCGCGAGGCGCGGACTCGTCCGCGCGTTGTCGTCGGGCATCAACATCCACGCGGCGCCCGCCACGACGGCGCACAGCACGAGGAGTGCCCCGGCGAGCCGAACCCATCGGCGGTTTGCCGAAGGCACACCACCGTGGTCGGTTCCGAGCGCACCGTCGACGTCGACCGAACCGCGAAACCGGTAACCGCGGCGCGGAACCGTCTCGATCAGGTCGTCGGGCGCATCGAGCGACCGCAGCGCCTGGCGCAACTCCTTGATCAAGGCGGCCAGGCCCGCCTCGAAATCGACCACGCGGCCCTCGCCCCAGACCGCGCGGCACAGGGTTTCACGGTCGAGCACTTCGCCCGGGCGATCGAGGAAGGTGTCGAGCAGAGCCGCCACCTGCGGGCGCAAGGTCCGCGGCTCCCCGTCGCCGGCTCGCAGCGTGCCGTCGGACGGGTCGTAACGCAACCCTTCGAATTCGATCGTCGACATGAGGATTCCGCAGTCGGATACCTGACCATTGTCACCGGATTCGCGCACGGCGCCATGGAACGCGCCTGAATCTTCGCTGAAATCCCCGGGAGATGCCAACGAGCCGCCGCCGTGGAACGACCGAAGCTGCCGGGTACACTCTGCTCGAGTTTTCCTTCGAGGCCCGGCCATGTTCGCCCGAGTCGCACCGCCACTGTTCATCGCGCTTGCCGTCAGCTACTGGGTGACACTGTTCCTGCCGGCCTGGGCCGGCGAGCCGGTTCACAAGGCGCTGCCGATGCTGCTGGCGGCCTGGGCGCTGCTCGTCAGCCTGCCCGCGCGCGTCGGCGTGCCGATGGCGATCGGATTCGCGTTCTCGGCCGCCGGCGACGCCTTCCTGGCGGTCGATCGCCAGGCCTGGCTGCTGCACGCGCTGGCCAGCTTCCTGGTGACCCAGCTCGCCTACTCGGCCGCCTTCCTCCATCACGCGGTCCCGCTGCGCGAACGCCTGGCGCCGCGGCTGGCCGCGGTCGGATTCGGCGCGGCGATGCTGGCCTGGATGTGGGATGGACTCGGAGACTTCCGCGTGCCGGTCACCGTCTACGTGGCGGTCCTGGTGTCGATGACCGTACTGGCCGCTGGCGTCGGGGCGGGGATCGGCCGGGTGTTCGTCGGCGCGGCGCTGTTCATGCTGGCCGACTCGCTGATTGGCGTGAACCGCTTCGTCACCGAGTTCGAACACGCCGAACGCATCATCGTGGCGATCTACACCACCGGCCAGTACCTGATCTTCACCGGCGCGCTGGCCGTCTATGGTCGACCACCCGCCGGCGCCGCCCGCCAAGGAGAGCCCGAATGAACGCACCCGCCCTGTTCGCCGTCTGTCTCGGCGGCCGCGCGCCGCGCTGCAACATCGAACTGCACGACGTGGTGTTCGCCGCCGGCGAGTCCATCGAGGACATTCATCCGCAGCTGCTCGACCGCTGGTTCGGCGACCCGGAGCGCGTGCACGTCGATGCCTGGGCACGAGTCGAGACTGTACCGGGCTACCGCGTCCGGCTGGACCGTGTGGCGCCGACCGAAGGCCCCCGCCTCTACTTCGTCAACATCGGTGCCTACGCGCCCGGCGAATTGCTGGAACGGCACGCCTATGCGCTCTACGCCGGCGCGTCGGCCGGCGAGGTCAAGACCCGGGCCAAGGCCGAGCTGCTGCAGGGGCGCGACGAGGTCCACCGCGACGACCTGTACGACGTCGACGACCTGCTGGCCGTCGAGACGGTCGACGGCTGGCACGTGCACCTCGACCGCGACCCGGACACCGGCCCGCCGGAGGTCACCAACGGTTATTTCCCGATTCCGCGCAGGACCGTCGCGGCCTGGCGGGCGGCGCGCCCGTCCGGTTGACCGGCGACCCGGCGTTGACACGGCACGCGCAAGCTTGCGCGATGAAAAGTGCCCTGCCCTATCTGCTGCTGACTCTCATGACGTCCCTGCCCGACCCGTGCCCCGCCAACGACCGCCTGCTCGACGACTTCGCCGACACCGACGGCCGGTCGACGCTGGGCACCGAATGGCAGGGCTTCACCGACCGCGTGATGGGCGGGGTGTCGGACATGCAGGCCGGCTATGTCGACACCGCCGACGGCCCGGCGCTGCGGATGCGCGGCACCGTTCGGCTGGACAACAACGGCGGGTTCGTCCAGGTGCGGCTGCCGCTGGTGGTCGACGGCACCGCGCTGGATGCGTCCGGCGCGTCCGCGTTCGTGGTCGAGGCGCGCGGCGCGCCCGGGCCGTACTACCTCCACCTGCGCACGCCCGACACGCGCCGGCCATGGGCCTACTACCGCGCCCGGCTGGACGTCGGCGAAGACTGGCGGCGAATCGTGGTGCCGCTGGACGGTTTCGAGCCGGTCGCCACGCGCAAGCCGCTGGATCGAGCCCGGCTCGTTTCGCTGGGCGTGGTGGCCTACGGCGAGGAATTCGACGCCGATCTGACGGTGCGGCGGATCGAACTCAGGGCTCCGGCTGACAGCTCGGACAGCGATACAGCCGACGACCGCTGACCACGATCTTCTCGATCGCTCCGTCGCAGGCGAAGCAGGCCTGGTCGGCGCGCGAGAATACGTAGTGCCGGTACTCGCGCCGCGCCCAGCCGGCCCGCTTCAGCGCATCGGCCTGCGCAGGATCGTTGGTGATGCCGCCGGTCTTCACCGAGCGCCACATCATCGTGTGCACGGCCTCGGCCAGGACCTCTCGCTGCTCGTCGTCGAGGTCCATCGGCCGGTGCTTCGGCGACAGGCAGGCCTCGAACAGGATCTCGGAACGCAGGTAGTTCCCGACCCCGGCCAGGAACCCCTGGTCGAGCAGCAGGTGGCCGAGCCGGCGGCGGCGGAAGTCGTCGCGCCCCATCCACTCGGCGATCTCGTCGACCGAGGCCTTGCTGGACAGCACGTCGAGGCCGGCCCGCTCGAGAAACGGGTGGCTTTCGCCGGGCTCGATCCACTCGATTTCCGAGGCGCTGTAGAGCAGTGCGGACTTCGTCTCGGTCGAAAGCGCGAGCCGCAGCTGGCGCCCGGTGTCCGGTCGGCGGTCGGAGGCCGAGAACATCCACCGCCCGTACAGCTGGTTGTGCGTATAGACGCGCGCACCGTCGTCGAAGATCAGCATCAGCGCCTTGCCGAGCGTCGTGACCTTCGGCGGCGGACCGCCGACGCGCTCGGCCAGCGCGGCATCGACGTCATCGAACGCGCACCGGGCCTCGGTCAGCGGCTTGCGGCCCAGCGCACGCTGGATCCGGCGGGCGACGCGGAACATTTCGGGACCTTCGGGCATCGGTGTGAGCACGTGCGGTAAGGCGCGAATGCTAGCCTGACGGCATGCGATGGATCGTCAATCTTCGGGTTTCGGTGCTCGGCCTGGTGGGAGCCGCCGCGCTGCTTCCGGCGGCCGACCCGGTGGAGTTCACGCCCGACGATGTCGCCGGCTGGACGGAACGCGCGTTCGAGGGCGCGACCCGCTACACCGTGGTGCCGTCTTCCGCGACCGGCGCCGATCACGCGGCGCTGCATGCCGACTGCAGCGAGGCCACCGCGTCCGGCCGGCTGCTGGAACGCGAGATCGACCTCGAACGCACGCCGATCCTGGAATGGCGCTGGCGCGTGGACGGGATCTACGAAGGGCTGGACGAGGAACAGAAGAGCGGCGACGACTACCCCGCCCGCGTCTACGTCGTCGCGCGGCGCTGGCCGGCGTTCCGTTCGCGTGCGATCAACTACGTCTGGAGCAGCGCGCAGCCGGTCGGCACGACCTGGCCCAACGCGTTCTCGGACGCCTTCATGATGGTGGCCGTGCAGTCGGGTGACGACGAGCTCGGCGAGTGGATCACCGAGCGCCGCGATGTCCGGGCCGACTTCAAGCGCCTGCACGACCTCGATCTCGACACCGTCGACGCCTTGGCCGTCATGACCGACTGCGACAACGCCGGACAGACCGCGACCGCCTGGTACGGGCCGCTGCGGTGGCGTGCCGAGAGTCCCTCCGAGGAGTGATGCGCGCTCAGCCGGCGCGCCGGGCCAGCGCCGCCCAACCCACGGCCAACCACGCCAGCATCAGCGTGACGCCACCGAACGGCGTGATGTAGGTCAGCCCCTCGATGCCGGTCAGCGCGGTGGCGTAGATGCTGAAGCTGAACAGGACGGTTCCCGCGATGAACAGCCAGCCGGCGATCGCAAGCCGGCGCCGGGCGCCGGTCGGCAGATCGATCCAGACCCCCAGGCCCACCGCGAGCGCGGCCAGCGCGCCGACCTGGTGGTAGCGGATGGCGGTCATGACCCAGCGCCAGGTTTCGTCGTCGAGGCCCGGACGAAGCGCGTGTTCGGCGGCCGCGCCGATGGCGACGGACAGGAAGCCCAGCAGGGCGGCAACGAGAAGCAGTCGGTTCATGGTCGGGCTCGGCGGTGCGACGAAATCCGGATTATCCCGGCCGGCGGTCACCGCCGTGCCAACGCCGCCGGGCCGCCTGGACCGCCACGGTCACCAGCAGCAGCACGGACAGCAACGGAATCGCCTGCGTCACGGTCCACCAGGCGTCCGGTCCGTCGGTGAACGCCAGGCGGAGATTGCCGGCCAGCACGGCCGAGATCGGCAGCCAGGCCGCACCGGCGATCACCAGGGCCCAGGCCAGCCCCCGGGTCCAGCGGCCCCGGGCCCAGGGCAGGCCCAGGGCCGGCAGGACGGTCATCGAAACGGCGGTCGCCAGTGTGCCGAGCGGCAAGCCGGTCCCGAACGGATCGATCAGCAACCACTCCGTGCCCGTCGCCAGGCCGAAGACGGTGACCACCACGATCGTGAGCCCGACCAGCGATGCGGCAATGCCGGTCTTCATCGAAACCGGCTCCGGAAGATCACTTCGAAGCGATCCTCGAAATAGCCGTCGAACTGGTTGAGCACCAGGCCGTCGTATCCCTCGGCATTCAAGTGAAAGCAGTCGTCGCCGTCCAGCCGCAGCGCCTCGACCGGGCTGGGCAGCGCAAGGTCGCCCGGCGGGGTCAACTGGCCGGGCGGGATGCCGTCGGAGGGAAAACCGAACTGCGCCTGCATCAGGCCGAGATGGCTGACCTGGAAGACCCGCGGATGGGCCGCGGCCAGTCCGGCCATGGCCTGCTCGAACTCGGTCGACGCGGTATTGAGCTGGAGCGGATCGGGCTGGCCCAGGTCGCTCCACAGCGGCGCGCAGACGAACAACCCGATCACCCCGCCCAGCGTGTCGACGAAATTCGGATAGTCGTAGAAACTCAGCAGGATCTCGACATCCGGCCGCGCGTCGAGGATGAAACCGGTCAGCTGATCGAGGTCGGCGTAGACCCGGTCGGTCAGGACCTGCACCTGGCTCGGTGTCAGCGCGGTGCTCCATTCATTCAGGAAGTCGTTGCCGCCCAGCGTGATCTGCACGACGCCGATGTCGTCGCGCAGCGCGAGCTCATCGGCAAGCAGCTGCAGACGGCCCGGCTGGACCCAATCCGCTGCCGTCGTCCCCGACTCGGCCGTGGCCGCACCGTAGACAGCCACACCAGCCTGCCCGACCGCGTCGAAGACCAGTGCGTGCGCCTGGTCGTCCCACTGCTGTTCGGCCCAGCTGTCGCCGACCAGCAGCAGGCCGTCGACGGCGCGCGCGGCACCGGACGGCGCAGCGACGGCCATGACGAGGCCGAGGACGCACCACGACCGAACGGGTCGGCTCAGCTTCGTCATGCAGGTTCCATTTCACATGCGAGAATCCGATCGTACCCGACCGGCGAGGGTGCCGCGAGCGACAACGGTTCTCGGCTTCTGAGAACGGCCGACGTATCATCGAGGTCATGATCGCGCACCTTGACCCGTCGATGCTGACGCTGACGCCCACCGCTCGCCTCGCACGAGCCGAGCGGCAGCGGCTCGCCGCCGCGATCGCGGGCAGCGGCGAGACGGCCTGGCATACGCCGGAGGTCCTGAGCCTCGTCGCGTGGCTGAAAACGTTGCGCGATGAGGCGCTGATGTCGGGCGCCGTCGACAGCGTGATCATCGGCGACGACGCCGCGCGCGAACTGTGGCGCGAGGCGATCGACACCGAGGTCTTCGTCGGCGAGCCGCGCGTGGTCGAGCTGGCCCAGCGGGCCTGGCGGACCATCCACGAGCACCGGCTGGAATCTCCGGAGCGCTGGCCGGACCCGATGCTGTCGGAAGACAGCCGCGCGTTCCAGCGCTGGGTAGCCCGCTTCCGGACGGCCTGCCGCGAACGTGGCGTGGTCGACGAATGGTGCTTCGCCGCCACCCTGCCCGACCGGATTCGCGAACGCCGGCTGCCGCTGCCGGCGGCGATCCGGCGGGTCGGCTTCGAACTCGAGCCCGTGCCGCTGGTCCGGGCGCTGTTCGAGGCGCTGGCCGAGGTCGGCGTCCGGATCGAGGACGCGGAGGCGGAATCGGCCGCGTCCGTGTCGCCGAGCGTCCGCGCCTTCAGCGACGGCGACCGCGAGCTGCGCGCCGCGGCCGCCTGGGCGAGGGCGCAGCTGACCGAGCGGCCCGAGGGCCGGATCGGCGTCGTGGTGCCCGACCTGGCCGGCCGGCTCGGCCAGGTCGAGCGGATCTTCGCCGAAATCTTCGACCCGCCCGGCTACGCACTGGACGACCGCGGCGACGCGGCCTGGCACGTGTCGATGGGCCCGGAGCTGGCCGACTGGCCGCTGGTCGCCGACGCGCTGCTGCTGCTCGGGCTCCGGCCCGACCGGGTCGAGCAACCGGTGGCCGGTCGCATACTGCGCTCGCCGTGGCTGGCCGAGTCCGGCCGCGAGCAACGGGTGCGCGCCGGCGCGGAGGCCGACCTGATGCGCTGGGCGCCCTATGCGCTGACCGTGCACGAGCTGGTGTTCGCGCTGAAGACCGCCGGCGCGACCCACCTGGCCGAGGCGCTGGAGGCCTGGCGCGGGCTGCGCCTCCGACACGCCGATGCGGCCTGGCCGTCGACCTGGACCGAGCGCTTCCAGACCGAGCTCAGCGCACTGGGCTTCGGCCACGGGCGCGGCCTGAACAGCCGCGAATTCCAGGTGCTTCGGCGCTGGCACGAGCTGCTCGAAGCCTTCGCCGCGCTCGACGGCACGGTGTCCGGTCCGCTGCCGCGCGGCCAGGCCCTGGCCCGGCTGGCCGAGCGCGCCCGCGACGTCACCTTCCGCGAGGCCGATCCGGGCAGCGCGGTCGAAATCCTCGGCGTGCAGGAGGCGCTCGGCGCGCGCTTCGACGCCGCCTGGCTGACCACGCTGGACCGCGACACCTGGCCGGCGGCCGCGCGCCGCGACCCGCTGATCCCCGGCCCCGTCCAGCGCGGCGTGCCGGCCAGCACCGCCGACGGCTGCCGCGCCCGCGCGCTGGACGAGCTGGCCGGGCTGCAGCGGATCGCGCCCGAACTGTACGGCAGTTACTCGCTGGGCGAGGACGAGATTCCGCGCCGCTGCACGCCGCTGCTGGGCGTCGAGCCGAGCGAGATCGACGCGACGAACGAGACCGACCAGGTCGAACCCATCGTGCTCGAGACCGTCGACGAGGACCGCCATGCACCGGTGCTGCCAGGCGACGAGGTCGGCGGCGGCACCGCCGTGCTGCGCGACCAGTCGGCCTGCCCGTTCCGCGCGTTCGCCGTGCACCGACTGAAGGCGCGCGAGCTGTCGGCGCCCCGCCCCGGCCTGGGCGCACTGCAGCGCGGCCAACTGCTGCACTGGGCGCTGGAAGCCTTCTGGCGGCCGCTGCTGGATCGCGACGCGCTGGGCGCACTGAACGAACTGGATGCTGCCGAACGGGCGGCCCGGATCGAGGACGCCGCAGACGCGGCGCTGGACCGCTTGCTGGCCAAACACCGTCTGACACTGAGCCGGGCCGGCCGCGACCTCGAACGCCGCTGCACCGAGCGGCTGCTGGACCGCTGGCTGGACCTGGAGCGCGCCCGCCGGCCGTTCGAGGTGCGGGCCCTGGAGCGGAAGATCGCGATGCGCTTCGGCCCGCTGACGCTCTCGGGCACGATCGACCGCATCGACCGGACCCCGGCCGGCCCGGTCGTGATCGACTACAAGACCGGCGCCCGCGGCCGCAACGCCTGGCGACCGGATGCCCGCATCGACGACCCGCAGCTGCCGGCCTACGCGCTGTCGCTGGACGATGCGCCCGCCGCGCTGGCCTTCGCCCGGCTGCGACCCGACGACCTCGGCTTCGACGGGCTTGCCGGTGGGGAAGTCGGCATCGACGGAGTGCCAGCGCTGGACGGCCTCCGCGGCGCGTGGACGGGCGTCGATGATTTCGACGCGCTGCTGGCCGACTGGAAGGCCGCGCTGAATGCGCTGGCCTTCGACTTCGCCGAGGGCAGGGCCGAGGTCGACCCGCGCGAACCCCGGGTGTGCGGCCATTGCCACCTGCACGCGCTGTGCCGCATCCACGAGCGCGACCCGCTTGCAGAGACCAGCGCCGAGACCGCCGCCGACGCCGAGGGCAGAGAATGAGCGACGCCGCACAGCGCCGTCACGCAGTCCGCCCCGACCGCTCGGTGATCGTCCAGGCGCCGGCCGGCTCGGGCAAGACCACGCTGCTGGTCGAGCGCTTCCTGACCCTGCTCGAAACCGTCGAGGCGCCGGAAGAGATCCTGGCCATCACCTTCACCCGCAAGGCGGCGGCGGAGATGAAACAGCGCATCCTCCGCGTGCTGGAAGCCGATTTCTCCAGCAGCGCGCCGCACGAGCAGGACCTGTTGGCCTGCGCGCAGCGGCTGCGGGATCGAGTGGCGGACTGGGACCTGCTGGCCAATCCGCAGCGGTTGATGATCCGCACCATCGACTCGTTCAGCCACTACCTGGCGCGCAGCATGCCGGTGGCCAGCCGGCTCGGACCGGTGCCGGCCCCGGCCGAGGACACCCAACCGCTGTACCGCGAAGCCGCCCGCCGGGTGCTGGACCGGGCCGGTGAGACGGACGGGCCGCTGGGCGGCGCGCTGGACGCGCTGCTGCTGTGGCGCGACCACCGGACCCAGGATCTCGAGGACCTGCTGGTCGACCTGCTGAAGCGTCGCGAGCAGTGGTTGCGCGCGCTGACCGTGACCGCGCCGGAGCGCGGCGCGCTGGAAGGCGTGCTCGACGACCTGGTGCGCGAGCGGCTGTACGCGGCCCGCCAGGCGCTGGAGGATGCGCTGGCCGCGGCCGGAAGCTCGCCGGACGAACTGGCCGGGCTGCTCGATTTCGCGGCCGGCCAGCTGCGTGCGGCAGACAGGAAGTCGCCGCTTCGCGAATGGCCCGCGGGTGGACTGCCCGGGGCCGATCCCGACGCGATTCCGGCCTGGCGGGCGCTCGGCGAGGCGTTGCTGACCCGGGCCGGGACCTGGCGCAAGAGCGTCACGGTCGCGACCGGCTTTCCGCCGAAAACGCCGGAAAAGGACCGGATGACCGCGCTGCTCGAAGCGTGGGCCGACGACGAGCTGCTGGCCGGGCGGCTCGACGCGACGCGCGCCCTGCCCGCACCGCACTACGCCGACGACGAATGGGCCGTGCTCGATGCGCTGATCCAGGTGCTGCGCCAGGCCGCCGCCGAGCTGGCCGTGGTGTTCGCCGAACGGGCGCAGACCGATTTCACCGGGCTGTCGGGTGCGGCGCTGACCGCGCTCGGCGACGAGGACGCCGGCTATACCGACCTCGGCCTGTACCTCGACCGCCGCATCCGGCACATCCTGGTCGACGAGTACCAGGACACCAACTGGGCACAGTTCCACCTGCTCGAGAAGTTGACCCACGGCTGGGAGCCCGACGACGGCCGCACGCTGTTCGTGGTCGGCGACCCGATGCAGTCGATCTACCGGTTCCGCGAGGCCGAGGTCGGACTGTTCATCCGGACCCGCGACCGCGGCATCGGCGAGTTGCAGCTCGACGACGTCCGCCTGAGCCGCAATTTCCGCTCGCGGGCCGAGGTCGTCGACTGGGTCAATGAACGGCTCGGGCCGGTCTTTCCCGAACGCGAAGACATCGCCGCCGGCGCGGTCGCCTACGCACCGTCCGAGGCCGGCCGCGCCGCCGGCGGCAGCGTCGAACTGCACGCCCTGCCCGACGACGCGGCCGAAGCCGAGCGGGTCGCCCGGCTGCTGCTCGACGCGATCGAGGCGCATCGCGGCGAGAAGGACTGGAAAGCGGCGATCATCGTGCGCTCGCGCAACCACCTGCGGGCCATCCTGCCGGCACTGAAGCGTCACGCCCTCCCGTTCCGCGCGGTCAAGCTCGACCCGCTGGTCGCGCGTCCGGTGGTCCAGGACCTGCTCGCGCTGACCCGGGCGATCCGCCTGCCGGCCGACACCGCCGCGCTGCTGGCGGTGCTGCGCGCGCCGTGGTGCGGGCTGCAACTTGCCGACCTGCACCGGCTGGCCGGCGACGGCGGCGATCCCCACGACGCCGCGGCCCCGGCCCGACTCGACGGTGACGCGCGCGATCGGGCCGAGCGCGTCTACGACGCCCTGGCCCGGGCTCGCCAACGCATCGGACGGCGGCCGCTGCGGGCGCTGGTCGAGGGCGCCTGGCAGCGGCTCGGTGGCCCGGCCCTGCTGGAACGCCCCGACGGCGACCGCGCCGACGCCGCGCAGTACCTGGACCTGCTCGATGCCGCCGATGCCGACGGGCTGCTGGACGATCTCGCCGCCTTCGAGGAACGTCTTGCGGCCGCGTACACGGCCGGCGACCCGCCCTCGGACAAGGTGCGGCTGGAAATCCTGACCATGCACGGCGCCAAGGGCCTGGAGTGGGACCTGGTCGTCCTGCCGCAATTGAATCGCGGCACCGGCGGCGGCCAGCACGACCTGCTGTACTGGCTGCCGCTCACCCGGCCGGATGGCGACGAGGCCGTGCTGCTGGCGCCGTTGCGCGCGGCCGACCAGCCCGACAACACAGCGCTGATCGACCTGATCCGGAACGAACGAAAGCTGCGCGAGGACTACGAGAGCCAGCGACTGCTTTACGTGGCCGCGACCCGGGCGCGCGAACGGCTGGTCCTGACCACCGCGCTGGATCCCGAGCGAAGCGGCGGGCCGAAGCCCGGCCGAGGCACGCTGCTGGAGCGCCTGTGGCCCGGCTGCGGGTCGACGTTCCTCGAGGCGCTGGCTGCGGCATCCGACACCTCCGAGGCGACCGGCGACGCGTCCGAACCGGCGCGTGCGCCGGACCTGAAACGCGTACCCGCCGAATGGCGGCCGTCGCTCGGTGCGCGCATGGCCTGGTCGCCTCCCCTGCCGCCGCGCGAGCGCGAAGTCGAGATCGAGTTCAACTGGGCCGGCGCCGAGGCGCGCCGCACCGGCGACGTGCTGCACCGACTGCTCGAACAGGTCGGCCGGGTCGGCGTGGAGGATTTCGACGACGACGCCCGCGCCGCACTCGTCGATCGCATTCCCGCCCTGCTGCGTGCGCTGGGAACCGGTCCGGAGACCCTCCCGACCAGTCGGGCCATGGTTCGCGAGGCGTTCGAACAGACGCTGGCCAGCCGGACCGGCCGCTGGATCCTCAGCGGCCGGCACCGCGAACACGCCTGCGAACTGCCGCTGACCGGCGTCGTCGACGGCCGCCTGGTCAATGCCATCATCGACCGCACCTTCATCGATTCCGACGGCACGCGCTGGATCGTCGACTACAAGTCCGGCTACCACGCCGGCGGCGACCTGGAAGGCTTCCTCGGCGAAGAAGCAGAACGCTACGACGCCCAGCTCGGCCTGTACCGGCGGCTGTTCGAGCAGCTCGGCGAATCCGACATCCGGACCGCGCTGTATCTGCCGCGGCACGATCGGCTGGTCGAAACCGGCTGAGCGGGCCGGATTCTCAGGGCCTTGTAAAAAGCATCTCTCGCAGAGACGCAGAGGCGCAGAGAAACGCCTTCCTGGTGCGATGCCGATCCGGATCGGCGCCCTGGAGAACGCCTTTCGAGGATGGCCGCGATGGCGCAAAGGGGCGATGACCGCGAAGAAACCCGAAACGAAAGAAAGAACGCGCTGCTTTCCTTCCATCTCGAGCTCTTCTCTGCGCCTCTGCATCTCTGCGAGAACAGGCTTTTCTGCGGTTTCCCGCTTCTGCGTTTCTCCGCGTCGCTGCGCCTGCGTGAGGACCGCTTTCCGCCCACGGTTCAGGAGGGATTCAGGCGAGCGAAGGCAGGCTACGTCCAGACCCCTCGAACCGGAGACCCGTCATGGTCCGTCGACTGCTGATCATCGTTCCCGTGGCCGCCGCGCTGTTCCTGAGCGGCTGCGCCTCGACCCAGGGCCCGCGAGAGCAGTCCGGCATGGCCATCGGTGCGGCGATCGGCGGGCTGGTCGGGGCCGCGGCAAGTTATTCGCGGCACGACGACTACTATCACGGCGGCGACGGGTACAGCACCGCGGCGATCGTGCTCGGCGCGGTCGCGGGTGCAGCGATCGGCGGCGCCATCGGGCGCGAGATGGACGCCCGGGACTACGCCTACGCCAGTTACGCGATGGAGAATTCGCACACCGGCGAGCCGACGACCTGGCACAACCCCGACACCGGCTATGACTACCGGATGACCCCGACCGAGACCTATTACTCCAACGCCGGGCCGTGCCGCGAATACGTCATGGAAGCCGAGATCGGCGGCCGTCCCGAGACCGTCTACGGCACCGCCTGCCGCCAGGCCGACGGCAGCTGGAAGATCGAGGATCGTTGAGCCGGGCCTGACGGTTCAGGAACGCGTCGGAAAAGCGGTTCTCGCAGCGACGCAGAGGTGCAGAGAACGGCTTTTCCTGGTGCGATGCCGATCCGGATCGGTGCCTTGGGGAGCGCCGTTCGAGGTTGGACGCGAAGGCGCAAAGGGCGACGACCGCGAAGAAACGCGAAACGATCAAAAGAACGCTGTGCTTTCCTTCCATCTAGAGCGTTTCTCTGCGCCTCTGCGTCGCTGCGAGAACAGACTTTTCGCTATGGTCCCGTCGGCCTTGACGTCGGGTGAGCGATACCGCAGCCTCTGGGGCCAAGACCCTATCGAGACCGCCCATGTCCGCCGACCGCGACCCCTTTCTGACTGCCGCCATCGAAGAAGCCCGGGCCGGTCGGGCCGAGGGCGGCATTCCGATCGGCTCGGTGATCGTCCACGACGGCGCGATTCTCGGCCGAGGGCACAACCGGCGGGTCCAGCAGAACAGCACGGTGCTGCACGGCGAGATGGATGCGCTGGAAAACGCCGGCCGGCAGCCGGCTTCGGTGTACCGGCAGTCCACGCTCTACACCACGCTGTCGCCGTGTCCGATGTGTACCGGCGCGATCCTGCTCTACGGCATTCCGCGCGTGGTGATCGGCGAGAACCGCACGTTCATGGGCGAAGAGGAGTTGCTTCGTTCGCGCGGTGTGACCGTCGAAGTCGTAGACGACGCCGAGTGCGTGGCGATGATGGAAGCCTTCATCCGCGACTGCCCCGAGCTCTGGAACGAAGACATCGGGGTATAGGAACAGGGACGAGGGGAAAAGGGAGAGGGACGAGTGGATAGCGCTGGGATCGACCGCCGAGGCTCAGACATCCGGACCAGCCCCTCGTCCCTAGTCCCTGACCCCTGATCCCTGGCCCCTCGACGAGCTACCAGCCCCGCGTGCCCGGGCCGCCCTTGAACGGCCCCTTGACCCAGCTCAGGATCCAGCCGCCGTAGAAGTCGCCTTCCTGCGGCGTGACCTGCTCGCCGGCGACGAAACAGGCTTCGACCTTTCGCGCATAGAAGGACACGTGGTCGCGGATGCGCTCGTCGCTGGGATCGGGATAGGCCCAGCAGGCGTCCCTGACGAGACCGTCGGCGGTTTCCAGGTCCCAGTAGCGCGCCTGGCCCTTCCACTCACAAAAGGTCCGGGTGCGGCTGGGGACCAGCTTCGAGAAGTCGACGTCGTCGGGCGGGATGTAGAAGCACGGCGGGTGCGAGGTTTCCAGCACGCGCAGCGCGGCGGTGGTCTCGGCGAGAATCCGGCCGTCCTGCTCGACCCGAATCGGCCAGTCGATGACCTCGATGCGCGGCGGACGCGGATAGTCCCAGACCGATTCGGACTCGGGAAGCGAGCAATGCGAACTCATCTGCGTAGCGTAGATTCAGCCCGTCAAATGGTTGTCATCGATCGTCCGGGGCGTCCCGGGCGTTCGGGACGTCCGGCACATGGCCGCGATGCTGCCCTCGTGCATACTTCGGGATCGGAATTCGTCCATGACCCCGTTGAAAGGAACCCGCGATGCGCCTGATCCCGCTGCTGTCCACTACCCTCCTGACCGCCTTCGCGACGATGGCCTTCGCCCAGGACGCGCCCTCCGACATCGACCGGCCGGTGCTGCAGACCGTGGACGGCGCGTTGCCGGCGCCGGCGGAGGGGGCGTCCGGGGAGTTCGAGTGGCTGCGCCGGCCGGACTTCGAGTCCGTGATCTGTCCGTTCCGCGACGCGATCGACTACGACCCCGGCGATCTCGAGTGCGGCCTGATCCGGGTGCCGGAGAATCGCGAAGTCGACGGCAGCCGGACCATCGAACTGCTGTTCGTGAAGGTCAACGCCACCGGCGAGGACAGCGACGGCGAACCCGTCGAGGTGCGCGACGATCCCGTGCTCTACCTGACCGGCGGTCCTGGCGTGACCGTGCAGGGGTATGCCGAACGGCTGAAGGACCATTCGATTACGCACAAGCGGGACCTCTACATCCTCGAGCAACGCGGCATCGGCAACTCCGGCGATTTCTGTCCGTTCTGGGGCGGCCGCGACCGCGCCTCGCGGATTCACCCGGACTACGACGAACGCCAACGCGCAGCGCTGGAGGACGGCCGCGCGTGCATCGAGCGGGCCCGCGCCGCGGGCGTCGATCCGACCGGGTATCACACCTTCGAGAACGCCCGCGACGTCAAGGCCCTGCGGATGGCGTTGGGCCTGGACACGTGGAACGTCTGGGGCATTTCCTACGGCTCGGTGCTTGGCCAGGCCGTGCTCGAAGTCGATCCGGACGGCACCGAGGCGATGATCATCGACGCCATGGTGCCGCTGGACCTGAATGCGCTGATGCGCCTGCCGCACTGGTACGCGCGGCTGCTGGACCGATTCTTCAGCGCTTGCGCCGAGCAGGACGACTGCGCCGACGCCTACCCCGAACTCGAAGCGCGTTACCGCGACGCGATCCAGGCCATGCTCGACGAACCGGTCGAGGTCGAAGTGCCGGCCGGCGAGGTCTATCCCGATGGACAGGCCTTCATCTTCGCCGACGTGATCGCCGGAATTCCGTTCGGGCTGTCCTACGAACAGAGCACGCACGCGGCGGTTCCCGCCATCATCGACGGCCTGGCCCGCCAAGTCGAACGGAACAACACCGAGTTCTTCCGGGCGATCGCGCTGGCCGACGGCGGCATGGGCGTCTCGGTCAGCATGGGCATGGCCGCCAGCGTGCGCTGCCTCGACGGCTACTTCGAAATGAACGCCATGGAGGCCCCGCGCGATCTCGAGGAGCATCCGCTCTACGCCCGCGCCTTCGGCACGGGACCGGTCACCGACGAGTCCGCCGCGCTGTGCCGCGAGCTGGGCCTGGACCCGCGCGATCCGGCGCAGTACGAGATTCGCGATACCGAGGTCCCGCTGGTCATCGCCAACGGCGCCTGGGACCCGATCACCCCGCCGCCGCTGGCCCGTTACGTGGCCGAAAAGATCCCGTCGGCGCGTTACGTCGAATTCCCGCACGCCGGCCACGGACCGACCCGGTCGATCGACTGCGCCGGCGACTTCATGAACGACTTCTTCGACGACCCCGGCGCCGAGCTGGACATGGACTGCGTCGACAACGGCGAAGAGGCTGCCGACTACATCACCTCTGTGCTCGAGACCGACGCGCTGCAGCGCGCGCTGATCCTGGCCGAAACCGGTGAGGAAAAGACCCTGGGCGTCCACCTGGCCTGGGTGGGCGCGTCGCTGGCCATCACGCTGGGCGGCCTGGTGCTGATCCCGGGGGCGGCGGTCACGCGCCGCTTGAACGGCGAGCCGACCCGGCGCTCCGGCAAGGCACGACTGATCGCCGGCCTGGCCGCGCTGGCCGCGGTGCTCTACGCCGCCGGCCTGGGGATCGGCGGGGCAATGGCCGCCAACGTCACACCGGCGCTGCTGCTGTTCGGGCTGGTCGGCCCGGCGCCGTGGATGGCATGGTTCGGTCCGCTGGCGGCCCTGCTCGGCCTGTGGGCCCTGGTCCGGACCCTCGGCCAGCGCAGCCGCATCGGCAAGGCCACGGTGACCGGCCTGATGCTGGTCGCCCTGGCAGCGATCAGCGTGGCCGTGTTCGGTCTGGTCTGGGATCTCTGGCCGTTGATCTGAACGGCTGCAGCGGCGAGGCTCAGCCCGCCGCTGCGTTCAGTCGTTCGACGACCTGCCCATGGCCGCGCTGCGCGGCCCAATCGACCGGCCGCTGACCTTCGGCGTCGGCCCGACCGGGATCGGCACCATGGTCGAGCAACGCGTCGACCGTGTCCAAGTGGCCGCCGGCCGCGGCGTGGAGCAACGGCGTCCGGCCACGCCGGTCGGCCGGATCGACGCCCGCCCCGGCGTCCAGCAGGCGCCGCACCGCGTCGGCATGCCCGTTGCCGGCCGCCCAGTGCAGGGCCGTTCGTCCTGCCCGATCCACCGCATCGGGCGCGGCACCGGCGGCCAGCAGCTGATCAACGGCCGCCCGATGATCGCTCCAGGCCGCCCCCATCAGGGCGGTGAAACCACGATGGTCCGCCGTGTCCAGCGAGGCGCCCGCCGCGATCAGCGCATCCAGCGCCGCGGTTCGACCGTTGCCGGCGGCCATCATCAATGCCGTCAGTCCCCGACGATCGGATGCATCGGGATCGGCTCCCCGGACCAGCAGATCTTCGATCAACAGCGGCTCGTTGCGGACGGCCGCATACATCAGCACCGACCAACCCGCCTTGTTGCGCAAGCCCGGATCGGCGCCTTCCTCCATCAAGCGACGCGCGATCCCGAGCTGATGCTTATCGATCGCGGTCATCAACGGCGTGACACCGGCCGCATTACGAAGATCGACCTTCCCACCGGCGGCCAGCAGCAACTCGACCGCAGCCCGACTGCCCTTGTGAATCCACAACTGCAGCGCGCCCATACCGCTGTTGTCGAGCCGCGCGTCGGGATCGGCGCCCGCGGCCAGCAGCCGCTCGAACGCGCCGAATTGCGCGCTGCCCGCCGCCAGCAACAGCGCCGTTGCGCCGTCCGGGCCGGGCTGATCGATCGGCGCGCCAGCCGCCAGCAGGATATCGATGACCGCGGTCTGTCCGAGCATGGCAGCCCGGCCCAGCGCATGATTGCCTCGCCCATCCCGTGCGTCCGGCGACGCACCAGCGGTCAGCAGACGCTCGACGGCGGCCGCCCGACCACCGGCCGCAGCCAGCATCAGTGCGGTGCGACCTTCCGCATCGGGTGCATCGACGGCTGCCGGCTGGTCCAGCCGGGCTTCGATCGCGGCCAGATCACCGGTCTGCGCGGCTTGATGAAGGGTCGGCGGCGCCTCCGCAAGCCGCGCGCGATCGTTCGGCGGCGTGACGGCGCAGCCGCCCAGCATCGAGACGAAAAGAACGACAGGAAGGAAAGCAGCGGACTTCGGCATGCAGGCGACCTCCGGGCGGCGCACTCTTGGGCGATGATTCAATAAGGTGCGGCCCCGGGAGGGCCCGGGGCCGCAAGACAAGGGCCGGCATAGTGCCGACCCCCGAGGGCTCGGTTCAGGGCGACTCGAAGCTGTCGGCGAAGATCACATCGGCGAGCTCGCTGGTCACGAGGTAATCCTCCACCTCGCCGTCGTTGGCCGGCCCGGTCACCCCCAGACCGCCGGTGCTGCTGATGCGGAACCGCGCGTAGGTCTCGACGAAGCCCGCATCGACGGGCACCGCGAAGCTCAGGGCGTTGATGCCCGTGACCACCGGCTGGCTTGCAAAGATCTGTTCGCCCGGATCGTCCCAGTCGCCGTCGGCGTTGAAGTCGATCCAGGCGTCGACGAACCCGGGGCCGCTGGACGCAATCGAGACCGGCGCACTGGTTCCGGCCGCGATACCGCCGGTGAACGTCACGCCGTCTTCGTCGTCCAGCAGCCCACCGGCGTCATCGCCCAGCGCATCGGCGCTGGGCTGACCGTCCAGCTCCGGGTCGGCATCCATGCCCAGCGACAGATCGTTGAACCCGTCGACATCGAGATCGACGAGCAGATGACGGGCGCCATCGTCGGCGAGCAGGGTCGGATACGGCATCGGCGCGTCGCCGAAGTCGGTCGGATTGTCGACCCGGTAGGCCACCCGGATGAAGGTGGTCCGCAGCACTTCGGCCTTGCGCTCGCCCTTGAGATAGAACGCGATATCGAAGTCCTCGGTCAGCGGTAGCCCGTTGACCGAGATGCCGCTGCCCGGCGCGGTCTGGTTGGCGTTGCGCTCCGGATCGACCCAGTTCAGCGTGTTGGCCAGCGGCGAGACCGCGAGCAGGTTGCCGTACGGGTCGAAGACCGGATCACCGTTCTCGTCACGGGCCGGGTTGATCGGCACGCCCTGTCCGTCGATCAGGAGGTTGTCGCTTTCCCAGTCGAGCAGGTCGATGGTGGTCACGGTCGGCTCGCCGACGTCGTACTTGATGTTGTTGGACTGGAACGGCGTCGGACTGCACTCGATCAGCGGAATCTCCAGGCCCGGGATGTCCTGGCCGAACTTGTTCGATTTCAGCCGCCAGCGCGGGCCCGACATGACCGAGCGCAGCACACCGCCCTCATCGTCGACGATGTCGCGCTCGTAATCTTCGAACGGATCGCGGTTGATCGTCGTGTACCAGGCGTTGGTAAAGCCTTCGACCAGGTCGGCCGAGTACTGGGTCGGGTCTCGTTCGATCGGCTTGCCGCCGATGCCGCTGTCGTTGCTGTCGAGCGCGGTCGGGTCGGCCCACGGTGCGCCGGTGAACTCGTCGAGGTAGTTCTTGAAGTAGGTGCCGATCGGCAACGGATCCGGAATGATGTCCGTATCGCCGACGATCGAGTCGCCGTCACCCTCGAAACAATCCCGCGCCGCGACCCATTCCTCCTCGTTGATCTCGGTCAGCGGATCGTCGGGGCCGACCACGATGTATTCCGGCAGACGCCCGGTGGCGCCCTCGTTCTCGTAGTCTTCCGGCCGGATCTGGTCGTTCGGGTTGTTGCTGATGTTGTGGTCGGTGACCAATTCAGCCGACACCACCTCGTAGCCGACGCCCTGTTTCCAGTCCTGCGGCAGCGGGATGCGGGCGTAGAGCCGAACATCGGTCGGGCGCTTGACGATGCTTCCCCAGCGATACAGCGGCTTGCCGTCGTCCTTCTTGGTGATCGAATAATCGCTCGACAGCGCGATGTCGTCGAGCACCGAAGACTCGTTCGGGGTCATGCCCGGCGAACCGTCGGGCGCCGGCTGCAGCGGGACGCAGCCGACCGTGGGGTCAAGGCCCGCACAATCGTTCTGCACCACGCCGTCGACCACTTCGAAAAGCTCGTTGTCCAGGGGCGCACAGGGCGGCACCACGGTATCGGTGTCCGGGGTTCCCGGATCGAAGTCGTCGTCGACCGGAACGTCGAGCACAACCGGCACGGTTTCACCGGTTTCCGGATCGAAGTACCGGTACGGAGTGGTTTCATAGCAGCTCAGCACGTGCTCCATGACCACGTAATGCTCGGTGGAACACTTGACGTCGTTGGCGCCCACGCCGCGGCACCAGGTGCCCATGCCCGAGCGCGTCTTGAACCGCTTGGTCTGCGCGTTCGACACCGCCAGGCCGACCACGGAGCCGGCATCGGTGACGTTGGCGACGAAGCCTTCGGAGAACTCCGGATCGACGACGTCGTCGAGATCGGCGGCGCCGACGAAGTCGGAGACCTTGAAGCCGAATTCGCTGTTGACCGGATAGAGCGTGAGCCCGGTCCGCTGATCGACGACCGGTTGCGGTCCCTCGGGCGGGCACGGAACGCCGTCCGGCAGACCGCAGACGAAGCTGGGATCGTCGGCGTAGGTCACTGCGTCGAAGCCGCGAATCACGTCGTCGATCGAGAAAACGTGGACCGGCGATTCATACCAGACGAGGTCGATGGCCTGCGCGGCGGGCGCGGCCAGCACGGCGCCGATGGCGGCGGCCAGGGCGGTCGCGCGGAAGCCCGGCGAGCGATCGGTTTGCTGCTGCTTGATGATATCGAACGATTTCATGGCGTCACCCCGCTGTCATCCCATTCCACGTCCAGCGTGGCCGAATAGACCACGGTCGGCTTTCGATCGCCCTTGATGTAGACGGCCAGGTCGAACTGGTCGGTCAGCGGCAGTCCGTTGATCGAGGTGCCGTTCGGCTCGATGACCGTGCCGCCTGCACCGACGTTGACGAAGTTCTGGCTGGCGTCGACCCAGCCCGCCGAGCTCAGCAACGGCGAATCGTCGGCAATGCCGTTGCCGTTGGCGTCTTCGAAATCGAGCAGATTGATGACCGTGGTCGCGAAGGCCCCGGTCTCGTACTTGATGTTGTTGCTGGAAAACGGGAGTTCGCTGCATTCGATCAGCGGAATCTCCAGGCCCGGGATGTCCTGGCCGAACTTGTTCGCCCGCAGGCGCCAGCGCGGCCCGGACACGAACTCGCCCAGCGCGGCGTTGGGCGTCAACGAGCCGACGTAGTCCTGGATCGCCGGATCGGGATCCGCGTCGTACGACCACTCGAACGGGTCGCGGTCGATCGACGTGGCCCAGGCGTTGGTCAGGCCCTCGGCCAGGTCCTC
>Ga0102938_10000034_pt1 | contig 66245 bp, 54 predicted proteins | sample SalPonR2_B_D2_MG_FD_84516 | JGI IMG/M metagenome (GOLD analysis project Ga0102938, IMG submission 84516) | Salt pond soil microbial communities from South San Francisco under conditions of wetland restoration - Salt Pond MetaG R2_B_D2_MG | ecosystem: Environmental > Aquatic > Marine >...
ATTCCGCTCTCGGGATCAAAAATATCCTGCGAAACGCCATTGAATATGCCGCTACCCGCAGCAATGGCTACATATGGCGATGCCCAGTGACCCTGCATGTCGATAAACCCGTTTGGATTTGCTGTTTCATTCTCCTTTTTCATGGCGTAGGTCAGCATCTTGACAAACTCGCCCCGCGTGACCGGTGCGTCCGGCCTAAACGTCCCGTCTGGATATCCCGAAAGGACTCCGTCCTCAACCAGTCTCGATATGGATTCATACCCCTGGGTTTCCACGGATATGTCAGTTAAAGAATTCTTTGCCTTAAAGCCGTCGAAAACGCTCAGGCGCCTTTCAATCTCAGCCTCTGCCCATGTGCCGTGCCAAGTCGCCATGTAGTTGCCGGAGCTCATAGTCCTGAGATGACGATACTTGCCGCTATCAAGCCGGTAGCCTTTAAGCCTTTGCCCAAGTTCGTACGGAATCGACTGTCCTGTCTGCTTTCTTGCAATTATTTCCCATGCAAGGCCCTCTGCCGTTTCCCTGTCCGAATTGTTGGAAGCGATGAAATCAAAAGCCCTTTCGATTGCTGCATCGCCGCCTTCAATGTCCATCAAATCGAGCGCCGCAACAGCCATTGCCGTCAAGTCGCCGTCGGAAGATTTCATGCCTGCAAAAACAGGAAATCCGCCATCATCGTTCTGATGATTCAGAAGCCATTCCTGCGCCTTTTGTTTTTCGTACGAGTCATGTCCAGCACTCTCGAGCGCAATTATTCCCCAAACATGCGAGTTTATGAGCTCTTGGCCTGTTCCGTCCGCATAGTCCGCAAACTTGCCGCTTTCCGTCTGGCTTTCGGCTATCAGAGAAAGCTCTTCCGAAACATCGAGTCCCAGCGCCAATGCTCCAATGACGTATGCTTCATGGTCTGTTGTGATATTTGAGCCCGATACAGAATCAAGCTCAAGTCCTTCCATATCCTTCCCGGATGCATGAAGCGCAAGCATTCCCCACTCGTCAAGCTCATAATCCATGAGCGGACTGCATGAGGTTCCCTGCGCCCATGCTAAACCCGACAACAAAAAACATGCCGCCAATACAATGATTGCTACTTTCATTCTTTTTCTCATTACGCCACATCCTTTTATGAAGATTCGTCAATTCTGTCGTATGTAAGCTTTTCCTTGTATCTTCCGAGAATATTTACCAGGTCCTTGCCGAAAAGAAATGCGAACACACCGTTTCCCGCCGCATGCAGCATGTCGAAATAGAAAGATGCCGCATAAACCGCAACAAAACTCCTGAAATTGAGAGGAAATATAAAAAAAAGCCAATGCCAAAGATTCATCATCCAGTCAAACAGGAAGCCCCACATGAAAGCGTAAGCCGTGAATGCAATTCTCCCCTTGTGTATTCCGCTCTCCCTGAGCAAACCGGATATGAATCCCGCCAATCCCCATGCAAGCATCTGCCAGGGAGTCCAAGGACCGTGTCCAAGGAAATTGTTTGAGAGAAAAGCCGCTAATGCCCCCGTCATAAACCCGAAACTGGGGCCGAAGACAAAACCCGACGCCATAACTATGAAAGTGGTCGGCTGTATGTTTGGAATCGCGGCAAAAAATATCCTTGAAACTGCGGCAAGAGCCGCCAAAGTTGAAACCAAAGCGATTTCCCTCACATTTGTTTTTCTTTTTTCGTACAGCCAGAGTATCAGTGCCATCATTCCAAGAAGCATAGCCGCCAAAACTATTCCCCAGTTCATGACCCTTCACTCCCCTTTTCGAAGCAAATGCACGCCGCCTCGTCAATCTTAAGTGGACTTGCCATCCCATGGAACATGCGGTTTATATCAGTCGTGAAATGGAGCCCTCCCGACAAGATTTCCCTTGTCGGGCCGTCCTGGGCTATTTGGCCTTCAAACATGATTGCCACCCTGTCGCAGACCTCAGCCACAAATTCCATGTCATGCGTGACAATAACGATGGTTTTCCCCTTGTCCTTCAGTTTTCTCAAATATGCCGCCAAGCGCATTTTGTATCCTTTGTTGAGGCCCCTGGTAGGTTCGTCCAATAGAAGTATTTCCGGCTTCATGGCCAAAACGGAAGCAAGAGCAACTCTTTGCCTTTCTCCGCCCGACAAATCCCTCGGATTAACGTTCCTTTTCGATTCTATGTCCAAATCGCCTAAAATTTCATCAATGAAACCTATATCGACCTTTTGAAAGTTTTTTTGCGTGAAAAGCAGCTCTTCATATACGGTGTCGTTGAACAAATAGTCGTTGGGCTCCTGAGAAAGATATCCCACAGCGCCTTCCACATACATATTTCCTTTGCGCGGATTGAGCAAACCTGCAATTATTCTCAAGGCTGTTGATTTTCCGGCTCCATTGGCTCCGATTATTCCCAGAGTCTCCCCCTTTCCTACATCAAGTGTCACCGAATCAAGCGCTTTAGTTCCGTTTTCGAATGAATAATCCACTTTATTCAGCGCTATAGCCTTGTGCTCAGATGAAGCTGCCGATGTTTCCAAAATCTCTGCAAGCACTGTGTAATTTCTTCCAATAAGCTCTCTGCCTTGTTTGACTGTGAGCGGAAACATATCGGATTTCAATCTCCAAAACAGCTCAGTCACAGGAGGCAGAAAATTGCAGTCATGCTTGCCAACCCACTTTACATATTCAGCCGGCTTTCCGTCAAAGGATATCTCGCCTTCGTCGAGAAAAATTACCCGGTCCGCATAGCTAAGGCATTTTTCAGTCCTTTGTTCCACAAGCACTATGGTAAAGCCCAAGTCATCGTTTAGTTTTTTTAGCAGGTGCATTATTTCGTCAGCAGCCATAGGGTCGAGCTGTGAAACCGGCTCGTCAAGAACGAGAAATCTGTTGCGGACGGCAAGAGCGGCTGCAATTGCAACTTTCTGTTTTTCTCCGCCCGAAAGTTCATATGTCTTCTTGTCCTTGAGGTGCCAGATACCCAAGAGACTTAAAACCTCAAGGACCTGCTTCCTCATAAAGTTTCTTTCGACTCCCCTGTTTTCAAGCGGAAAGGCTACTTCCCTCTCTACCGTCTCCATTACAAGCTGCTTTTCGGGGTCCTGGAAGACCATACCAATATTTCTTGTGCCTTTGACTTCCCCTTCGATCTTCCCTCCGTAAAACTCTGGTGCCAAACGCGAAATTATCCTGGCAAGGGTTGATTTGCCCGAACCCGAGGCTCCTGCAACAAGAAGAAATTCGCCGTCGTTTATTTTGAGGTCCAATTGCGAGAGTGCCGGCTTATCTTTTTGGGGATAGCAATATGTCAAATTTTCCATGCTGAAAACTTCCAAGCCGAGCACCTCCTTGTCATTTCAATCAATGTACCCAAACTTGCTGCATGAAGTGCGAAATACGCGGCGCTGAAATCGCCTTTGGGTGAAATTGAAGGGAAATAGCCAAATCCAAGCCAACCTCTCGCAATCCCCAAAGCAAGCACAAATATGTAAACGCACAATACAAACATATGAATTCGGTCTCTACCTGTCATTTCTATTTCCCTGTAAAAGCTTCTCTTTCCTTTTCCGTACCCTCTCGAATAAAGCGCCTCCGCCCTATTTACCGAGCCTTCAAGCGAACTTATGAGGACAACTTTTATCATGGGATAATAAGCTTTTATTCTTCTGACAAGACCTCCCGATTTCAAATCAAGGCCCCTCATTGCCATCACTTCGCTTACTCTATGTATCTCCACCCTAAGCCTGTGGATCACGTTTACGGTCATGCTCATCGTAAGCACCAGCTTGTTCATATATCGCGACAAGTAGCCGAAGAAATCGTCCCTGTCAATCGAAAGCCCGAAAAGCTTTATTACAAGAACCATGGAAAAAAGCCTCAGGACCATAAGTCCCGCAAAAGCCAGAGATTCGACTGTCACTCTTATCCTCCCAACAATGGGGAGCACGGTGCGGAACAATACATTATCGCCCTGTGTGGAAACTAAAGGATTTATAATGAGGATCATAACTCCGGTCACTATCCAAAATCTAAGCAAGCCCTTAAGCTCCCCCGCGCCTCCAAAGGCGGCGACAGAAAACGAGAGAACCAATACAAGAAGCGCGGCATAAAGCGGATGGCTAACCAAAAGCGAAGCCGCAATCAAAACCACAAGCAAAACAATTGCATTTGCAGGATAGAGTTTATGGCACATAGCAAACACCTTCCTCCGTCGCCGCAATGCCGAAGGCGCCCTTCATAGACCCCTTGTCCAAAAATACATCTACAAGCTTTTCTATCATTGCATCATCGTTTCCCACTATCAAAAATAGCGAAGCCTCGGACCCGTAAGCCTTTTGCATCGATGCTGCAAATGCGCCCTTTTCGCTTGTTTCCCCGGCGTCGCCATTGTCATCGAAAAGCAGAAGTCCTTCGTCGTTAAAGACAGCGTACAGCCCTGCCCTGGCCCGATTTTCAAAAGCTTCCCTTATGAATTCGTTTTCATTTGCATCTTCCCATGTACCTACAAACAAAGCGTCTTTTTCAAAGTCTTCCATATCAAGAGATTCCACATTCGACTCAACTGTCTTTCCTCCTGCCTTTTGAGCGGCACCACTAATTCTGCCCGCAACTTTTTCAAAGCCCGGTCCGTATGCAAATTCGACAGTCCTCTCTCCCATGCTGTCCGGCCAATCGCTTATTCTGGTCTTTACATACATGTCCCCTCCCCAGTGGTGGTAATCCCAGGAGACGGTATTTGCGTCTTCGCACATGTACTGGTCCGCACCCATTTCAGCCATCACTCCGTTCACATAATAGAACCAGTCGTTTTTTGTTCCTTTATTCTGGCTGCTTCCGTTTCCTGTGTATCCCGACTTTAAACCGTCGATGACATTGACGAACCCTCCTCCATATGCAGTCTCAACATTGAAGTTGTCCTGCATAATATCCATAACCGTATCACCGCCAAATATTGCAACAGTCTTTTCAGCGAGAATTTCACGTCCGTAGTTCCTTGTCACAAGGATCTTGAGTTGGGGGTTTTCTGGCTGCACTGTTTCATTGTCAACACAGCCCGACATAAGTAGCATTATGGACAAAGAAGCAGCAATCATTTTTTTTCTCATTTTATTTCCTCCAAAAAAACAATAAACTCCCTCCGCTACGGAGAGAGATTCATACAGTTCTTGCCCTGTTGTGATAAAAAATAACCTTTTGACCAAGATCCGTATTTTTTCAATCCCTCAGAGCCGGAGCAGATTTGAAAAACACTCAGTCAGGTCTTCTGGCTTACGGATCATCTGTTTTACCGAACCTTCCCATACTTTCAAGTACAGTGGCAATTTTCGGTTTACATTCCCGGTTACAGCTGCGACTACAGCAAGGGCTTTTCACCCTTTTCCCTTAAACAAAGCGTTTTTTTGATTTCCATGCACAGTATATCATGCCGCCCCTCACTTTTCAATCTACAAGGATTTTATATACCTGTCTACAATCAAAATATCAAATCCTTTCTAAAACAAAGAATCGTCCGAACTAGGCAAGTCGGACGATTCTTATGATAAATACAAATGGTGGTTTTATACGCGTTGCTATTTAATTGTTTCCGTTTTGCGAAGCGCTTCAATCGCTTCCTGCTCCATTTCAAGAAGTTCCCTCAACATCTCTTCTGTATGCTCTCCAAGAAGCGGCGCCGGGCTGCGCACCTCTCCCGGAGTCTCTGTCATATGGAAAGGCGTCCCAATTATTTTCATTGGTCCAACTTTTGGCTGGTCAATTTCTACAATCATTTTCCTGTAGCATATCTGTTCATCGTTTACAACCTGCTCTACATTGTTGATTCTAGAATACGGCAATTTGTATTCATCGAAAATTGCCGACCAATCATCAGTAGTCCTTTCTTCCAAAACCATTGAAACAATTTTCTCGAGTTCATCCTTGTTCAAAGTTCTCATCGGATTTGTCACAAATCGAACGTCCTCGGCAAGTTCATCAATCTTGAGGGCTTTGCAGAAATTTTTCCAAAGTGAATCGTTTCCTATCGGGGTGATTATCCATGAATCCTTTGTCTTGAAAGCCTGGAAAGGCGTTATTGTTGGATGCGCCGAACCCAAAGGCTGCGGAACCTCCCCGTTTATGGTATAGCGGGCGATGGCGTTTTCCATTATGTATACCAGACCATCCACCATTGATATGTCCACATATTGACCTTTGCCGGTGCGGTCTCTGTATCTTAGGGCTCCAAGTATTCCAATTGCCGCCTGATGTCCTGCAACTATGTCTCCAACCGATGTGCCCACCCTGCACGGAGAAAAACCTTCGTGACCGGTTATGCTCATCAAGCCGCTGTACGCTTGCGCCACCATGTCGTATGCCGGCTTTTCCGCATTTTCAGGCAATGCGTCATGACCGAATCCGCATATGGAGCAGTATACTATTGCCGGATTGATTTCCTTCATTTCTTCATATGAAAAACCCAACTTTTTCATCGTTGTCGGTCTGAAGTTTTCAACCACAACATCGCATTTTTTGATTAAGTCCCGGAGCAAAGCTTTCCCTTCAGGCTTCTTCAAATTAACGCACATGCTTTTTTTGTTTCTGTTGATGCTTATGAAATAACCGCTCTGTTTTCCTGTCCCATCCTCTTCCCCTATAAATGGTCCAAACTGCCTGGAATCATCCCCTATGGGCGACTCCAATTTGATTACTTCGGCTCCCAAATCAGCCAAAATCATAGTGCAAAACGGGGCTGCCAAAACGTGCCCCAAATCAAGTATTTTTATTCCTTCCAATGCGCTTGGCATATTGCCACCTGCCTTTTCTATCAAAGTTCAATAATCTGCCCAGTCTCAAATGGACAGCTTCCAAAAGCGTTCGCAAATTGCACCAATGCGGGAAATCTCGTGCAATGGCTTGTGCTGATAAACTTAATATCCTGCTTCTTCAAGTATTCTATGGTCAATTCGGTCAATTCATCTCCACCCTTCAAATGAAATCCTCCGAGGACAGCATAGACATTGTCCTCTCCGGTGATCTCTTTGGCGTGTTCGATTGTATTGCAGATGCCTGCGTGGGCGCATCCCGAAATTACCACTAGCCCTTTTTCCGTTTTTATTGCAATGCCGGAATCGTCCTCAACAAGGTCGAGTTCCCCATCCTCAAGAACCTGGTCAGTCCCTTTCGACTCAAACTCTGTGTCTCTCGGAATAGTCCCCATGAAAAAAATATTTTTCGAAAACTCATAGGCTTCACTGTGCATATCCAGTTCAAATCTTTCACTGGCTTCTTCATATGTGTAAGGCAAACCCAAATAAGTGTCTCCTCGAAATCTCTTTATGAATGATCCCGGATGGCAAATAAGCTTGCATTTCGGCAAATGCACCAATCCGTTTCCGTGATCCCAGTGTCCGTGGCTTAAAACAAAATAATCAGCATTAAAAATTTCAAGTCCCAATTTTTTTGAGTTCTTTATATACAAATCCGTATTTCCGTAATCCATCAGAATCTTTTTGTCTCCGACCTCAATAAAGAATGACAGTCCCCACTCCGCATCAAAATTTCTGAGCGCGTGGTTGTCTGTAAGAACATAAATCTTCATAGCAACCCTCCTGTCCTGACCTGTCAATGGAATAAACTGCCGGAAGCCCGAAACTACAGGCTCCGGCAGTTGTAACATCTATCCAAGAATCATTTTGGTCAAAAGGAACATAACCGACGGACACAGAAGAACTCCAAGACCAGAAAAGAATGTCGCAGTCATTGCGCCGTAAGGCACCAATTTGACATCGGTAGCAGCCAGACCGGCAACTGTTCCGCTTGTAGTTCCAAGTATTCCGCCAAACACCATTGCTGTTTGTGGATTGTCAAGTCCTATTCTTTTTGCGATATAAGGTGTTACGATCATGACTATAACAGCCTTGAGCACGCCCGAAGCCACACCAATTGTAACTGCTGCGGAAGACCCTCCAAGCGCTTCTCCGACTACCGGACCAATCAAGAATCCTGTTGTGCCTGAAGCAATTGTGCAAACCTCTACAGGATCATGATAACCAAGTGCATATGCTACAATGGCGCCAACCGTATAAGCCGCAAAGACTCCTACAAATAGCGACAACACGCCTGCGAAACCGACTTTCCTGATTTCTTTAAAGCGAACACCCATGGCTGTAGCTACGATACCGTAATTCAAAAGCATCTTGCCACCCATTACCCCGATTCCAGAAAAGAATGCAATGTCGGCCAGACCGTGCGATCCACCGGCATATGTGCCGCCGAAGTATGCAAGAACCAGACCAATCGTGATAGCTATTGCAGATCCCGCGATCCTCTTGTTGGTCATTTCTGAAAGCTTGATTGAAACAGCCATTATGGCCCCAACCGTAATAAATGACATAACTAGTCCGTATTTAACAAATATGCCAACAACAATATCAAATATATTCATTACATCGCCTCCTCTTTATCAACAGATTCCATTTTGCTTTTCGGTATAAGCTTAGTTACCAAAGGTACAAGCAAGAAGAGGACTATAACAACCAAAATTCCGGATATTATTGCCACGGGTCCGCCTTTCAGGGCGGCAACAACATTTTGCCTGCATGCCATTGCAACAACAAGTGGTATGTACATATAACGCCAATAATATATTCCATCCTGTGCTTTTTGTGAAATCTTTTCATTTTTAAGCAAATATTCCACCACAACAACCAAAAGCAACATCGCAAATCCGATACCACCGACATTACCCTTGACGCCAATAGCTTTTCCAAGCAAATCACCTACAAATAAACCCAAGAACATGCAAATCGACAATATCATTCCACCAAAAATTACCATTAAAGCACCTCCCGTAAATTATGTTTTAATAAAGAAATAAATTCCTGTCGCCACTTGGCCAGGGTTGCGACGATAATAATAATACTTGCCTGACACAAAAATAACACGCTGCCTTACCGTATCATTGACAATTGCTTCAACATAAAAAAAAATGGACCCAAGAGTCCATTTTCATTCCCCAAGCTGCAGGGCTAGCTATTCTATTCCGGTTAAAATTTTAAAATTCTGAATGTAATGCCGGCTCACGGGAATTTTTTCCCCTCCGTAGTTTTTCATTGCCAGCATATATGTGCTGTTGAACCAAGGAAGTATTTCCTGTATTTCCTCCAGATTCACCACATAGCTCTTGTGGACCCTGAGAAACGATTTCGATTTGAAGCAATTCTCAAGATTTCCCAGATTCGCCTTATAGATAAACTCTCCATGCCTCGTTACAAGCGTCACCTTGCCCTTGCTGTGGGAGGTGACATAAAGTATGTCACTCAAATCTATTACCACCAGGCGATCCTTCGACCAGACAGGGAGCTTGCCTTTCTTAATATACCAATTGTCCATATCTCCCCGCGAGCAAGCACCTGCTCCCAATTCCGCTATGCGTTCGAATGTTTGTTTTAAACGTTCCCTTGAATAAGGTTTCATTATATAGTCAACGGCTTTTTTCTCAAAAGCCTTTAAGGCATACTCCCCGTATCCAGTCGTAAATACTATAAGAGGAGGATTTTTGATTCTGTTTATATCATCCGCAGCAGCCAAGCCATCTTTAACACTCATATGGATATCGAGCATAACCAGATCGACATCGTGATTTTTCACAAAATCAACCGCTTCCTGTCCATCTTCACACTCGTATATTTTATCAACCTCTGCTATATCACCTATAAACATTTTTAAGATTTCTCTTGCCGGAAATTCATCGTCGACTATTAATATTCTCACACCTGAACAGCTCCTTCTTCAATAGGTATTGATATTGTAACTTTCGTGCCCTTGCCAAGTTCGCTTTCTATAATCATCACATTTTTGTTATAAATGTTTTTCAGTCTGCTAAAAACGTTGTAGAGACCTATGCTTTTTCGATGCGGGTCGTATTTTAGTATTTCCCTTATTCTTTCCATGTCCGTTCCAACTCCGTCATCCTCAACAACCAGTATAAGCCGTCCATCTTCAATACGGCTCGATATGGCTATTGTTCCGCCCTCTTTTTTAGGCAAAACACCGTGCTTGATGGCATTCTCAACAAGAGGCTGAAGAATCAAAGGCGGTATGAGGTACTTCTTGCCTTCTTTTATATCATAATTAACCTTTAGCCGCTCTCTGAAACGCGCCATCTCAATTCTAACATATGCGTTTACATGGCGGATTTCTGTTTCAAGATCCACCCTATGTTTGAAATCTGTCAAATTGCTTCTATAGAAGTCACCAAGAAAAATCATCAAATCCTTAGCTTTCTCTGCATCAGTCATGCAGTAATACACTATTGTATTTATTGCATTGAAAAGAAAGTGCGGATTTATCTGCGCCTGAAGCGCCTTTACTTCCGCCTGCGCAACAAGCTTATCATTGTAGTGCCTTTTGCTTATTTCCAATTGCGTTGATATCAGCCGCGCAAGCCCCCTTGCAAGCTCCAATTCAAATACTGTAACCCCTCCGAATCCGGGCTTGTACATTATAAGCGCCCCGACTACGGTCGTCTCCTCTTTCAATGGAACTATAACTTTGGTGTAATCCGTAATTTTCCTCGTACTTGAGGCTTCATAACTCCTCGGAACAATCCCGGCATCGCCCGTTTCTATAACCTGCAGAACACTGTCTGAAGTAAGCTCTTCACCCTTTTCCGGAAATATGCCCTTGTCGGAAGCCAATATTGAAGCAAGAATTTTTTTTCGTGAAACAACGCATATCGCCTCAAACCCCTCTACCCTGTCAAATATTATTCTTACCAATTCTTCCGCCGTACTGTAATTTAAACCTTTCCTCAGAACCGGCAATGTCAAATTGGCAATTTTAAGTGCTTTCTCTGCCGCATTTGCTTGAATACGTTCCTGCTCATTATAAACATTTTCAAGAATGGCAATAAACGCCATTACGCCGAATGCATTGACAACAATCATGGGCGGCCCTATAACCTGTACAAGTTCCAATGCCGGTTCTAAAGGCCGTGTTATTGCTATAACAATAAGCATGTGCAAAATTTCCAGTGTGCCGCCTACCATGAATCCCGCAAGCCAGTAATGGCTGCGCTTGCTTATCCACTTGCTCAGATATCCGGAAAGCATTCCCTGCCCGGCTGCAGATATCAATGCAGCCACTATTGTAAGCCCTCCCAAAAAATATCTGTGTACGCCCGCAATGACACCTACAGCCGTGCCTACTATCGGACCAGCTACAAGCCCTGCTACTATGATTCCGACGGCTCTTGTATTGGCTATTGCATTCTTTACCGGAAAACCGGTATACGTACCCAAAATGGATATTGCGCTAAAAAACACAATAAGAAAAATACGTTCAGAGATACGCGGCTTTTCATTTGTCATTATCTTTCTGAAAACCTTGTACCTGCTGAAAAGATATATGAAAATAAAAAAGACAGCCAGTTGTCTGAGTAGATGAACAGCTATTGTTTGCAAATACATGGCCGCATCCTCCATTAATCAATCTCATATTTTCACAAGCAGTGAATATTGCCTCATAATAACATTATTAATTTCTGTAAACAAATAAACCCCCCGGTTAAATGGGGATTTATCCGTATAGATCAAATTGCCTCTGCGCCCCTTGAAAGCGCGATTCGGTTCATTTCAAGCAGCTCGGGCTTGTTGGCCAGTTTTTCATCAAGCACCGCTTCAAGCGCGCGTCCGCTTAAAAGCCCCGCCTTCTCCATGTATGCTCCCAGCATCACTATGTTTGCCACTTTCTTAGAACCTATCCCGTATGCTATGTCGTCCGCGGGAATATAAAAAGCCTTTGCCCCCTGCCTTGTCTTCCTTGAAGTAATGCTGCTGTTTACAAAAATCAAACCGTCTTCCTTTACCATTCCCTCGAACCTGACAAGGGAAGGCTCGTTCATTGCTATAAGAATGTCTATTTTGGGTTCTATGGGCGAGCCTATTCGTTTGTCCGAAAGAACTACCCGGCAATTTGCGGTTCCTCCGCGCTGTTCCGGGCCATATGAAGGAAGGAATGTCACTTCAAGCCTTTCTTCGCAAGCCGTATAACCCAGGAGCTTGCCCATGAGCATTATGCCCTGGCCGCCGAAACCACCTATTATAATACTGCTTTTCATGTCACTCCACCTCCTTGTAAACGCCTAGAGGAAAGACCTTGAGTGTATTTTCGCGCATCCATTCCAGGCTTTCAATAGGAGTCAGGCCCCAGTTTGTCGGGCAATTGGACATGAGCTCTACGAAAGAGAACCCTTTTTTCTCTATCTGAAGCTCGAAGGCCTTTTTGATTCCCGCCTTCGCCTTTATTATGTTCTTTGGAGAATCCATGGAGAATCTTGCAACATACCTTGGCGCTTCAAGTCCGGATATGATTTCGCACATCTTCATGGGATAACCTTCTGTAATGGGATTTCTTCCCTTCTGGCTTGTTGTGGAATACTGGTCCTCAAGCGTAGTCGGAGCCATCTGTCCCCCAGTCATTCCGTAAATGCTGTTGTTTACAAAAATAATCGATATGTTTTCTCCGCGGTTGGCTGCATGCATTATTTCCGAAAGCCCTATAGCGGCAAGGTCACCGTCGCCCTGGTAGCAGAATACGAATTTGTCGGGCACGCATCTCTTTATGCCCGTCGCTACGGCAGGAGCCCTTCCGTGGGCTGAGCTTATCATGTCTACATTCCAATAAAAGAGTCCAAGCGTACCGCAACCCACAGGCAAAACGCATATCGTTTTTTCTCTGAGTTCCAGTTCATCCAAAACCTCTGCCACAATCTTGTTTGCCACTCCATGCAGGCAACCCGGACAGTATGTGCTGACACGATTCCTTATCGACTCCGGCCTTCCATAAATCTTATTCATTGAAAGCCCCCCCCTTCGGCAATTTTCCGAACTTCCAGGACGATTTCTTCAACTCCTATTATGACTCCCCCGGACCTCCCAAAAGTCGAGACTTGGGCTCGCCCAAGAACCCCGAGCCTTACATCGTCAACCATCTGTGCGGGAATAGACATCTCCACATCAAGAACATGCCTTACCCTTTTATAGTCAAGGTTTTCAAAAGCGTTTAACGGGAAAGGATACAAGGTAATAGGCCTCACCAGCCCCGCCTTTATGCCTTCCTCCCTGAGCATGTCTATAGCGGTCTTGGCTATTCTCGCGCTTGTGCCGTAAGCAGCCAAAACGATTTCCGCATCATCCATTTCATAAAATTCAACTTCCGTGTCCTTTTCAGCCCACGACTCATAAAGTTTTGCCATTTCTATGTTGAATTGCTCCTGAGGCTCTCCTGTAAGGGATACGGACAACACTGTCCGCGGCTCCCTGCCAAGACAGCCGTCAAGAACCCAGTCCTCTTTCTTGTTGCAATTGTCATGATATTCGGGCAAAATTACAGGTTCCATCATAGCGCCCAAACATCCGTCTACCAATATCATTACGGGGTTTCTGTCCCTGTCGGCATAGTCAAACGCCTTTTGGGTATAGTCTACGGCTTCCTGTATTGTGGACGGTGCAAACACAATCATTCTGAATCCGCCGTGACCCGAGGCCTTTGTGGCTTGAAGATAGTCCTGCTGCGCGGGCATAATTGAGCCCAGGCCGGGTCCGCCCCGCATGACGCTTACAATTACAGCCGGAAGCTTCGATCCGGCTATGTATGAAATCCCCTCGGATTTCAAGCTTATTCCCGGTCCGGATGATGATGTCATTGCCCTAGCGCCGGCAGCCGCTGCGCCGAAAACCATATTGACCGAAGCCACTTCGCTTTCACCTTGAACAAAAACACCTCCGTACTCAGGCATCTTTTTTGACATATACTCTGGAATCTCGTTTTGAGGCGTTATGGGGTAGCCAGCAAAAAAAGTGCATCCCGCTCTTAGAGCCGCTTCCGCAATAGCCTCGCAGCCTTTCATAAAATGTTTTTTCACCTGCATACCTCCTATTTGAATATTTCTATGGCCGAATCGGGACACATAAGTGCACATAGTTTGCACGCTATGCATTCTTCAGGCCTGGCGGCAACCGCATAGCGGTAGCCCATCTTGTTGGCCGCCTCCCCTATTTCCAGAACCTTTTTGGGACAAACCACCACACAGTATCCACAGCCCTTGCAATTTTCAGAAATAATTTTTACACGATCCATATAATCCCTCCTTGGTTTCAAAGATGCATTATTTAGAATTATATCATTTTTTCAGTGTTTTCAAAATTTTTTGACATGTTTTGAAAAAAAAACGCAGAAACCATTTGTGAATTGACAATGGGTTCTGCGCTGTTGAAGAATATATAATTGTTTTAAAAAATCTACATGGCCTTTTCTTCTTCCTCAAAGTCTGCCATAGTTCTTCCATTCATGTTGTCATTTCTGCCTATTCCAAGGAATATGCTTCCAATCATTACTACAAGCATAGCTCCCGCATAGAATACAAATGGCGTAACCTGAGCAGCAGTCAAAGGATAAGCGCTGTCCCTGGTGAAGCTTATCGTGTATATGATGGCAGGAGTCCATGGCAATGAATAAACCAACGTACAGGAAATCGCATCAAGCAAGTTTGCCGTTCTGTAAGGGCTGATCCCGTGCTTTCTGGAAAGAGGCTTTGCAAATGAAGATCCAATTGCCAATATTGCAGGTGCATTGAGGCCCATCAGCGCTGAAAGAGTCATTGTCATGCCAGCGATGGAAAACTCGGCTCCTTTTGCAGTCTTTGCAACCTTGCCAAGAGATTTCAAAAGCTTGACATCTCCACGTCCGGCCCTCATTATTGCAATTGAACCAAAAAGAAGAATCGCCAAAAGCACAACTTGGATCATGCTGTTTATACCCGTATAAATTACACCGTCGACAGTTCTGTCAAGTCCTTCTCCTACCACTCTGAACAAAGCTTTCTTAGTGACTTCCGAACCTGGATCTATCTGTATGAAATCCATTATGCCTGTTACAACAGCTGTAAGCCCAGCCAAGACACTTCCTACAGTAGTCGCAACAATAATGTCGCCAGACTTGACCGCAACATAAATAGTTATTGCCACAGGCACCAACATCCAAAGAGCCACCGCTTCATATTCTATGACTCCTACGGGATTGCCTGAACCGCTGGAAGTCATTCCAAATATAATTATTCCAACGATAGTTATCGCCGCTGCGGTCAATGCATATTTGAGTCTTGATTTTACAACCCCCGGCACGTCAACTCCCTGCGATGTTGCCGAGCAAATCGTCGTATCCGAAACAGGCGCCAGATTGTCCCCAAAAGCTCCGCCGGATATGATTGAACCTGCCAAAAGCGCCGGATGCGCCCCAAGAGCCACTCCAGCCGGATAAAGAACACCCATACCCGCTGCAATGGTTCCGAACCCGGTTCCGGATGCAGTCGCAAACACAGCCGACGCTACAAATGAAACTATAACAAACAGCGTTCCACTTATTCCGAGGTTGGCAGCCATTCCTGCAATTCCACCCGCAAGACCGGACTCCCTAAGTATCCTGGAGAATACTCCTGCGAAAATCCAGCAGACGACAGGGATTATAGCCTCTCTGCTTGCCATTCCGCTTATTATCGTTTCACTGAAAACTTTTTTATTCTTTGCAAAGAAAAAAGCAACAATCATGGCCATAAAAGCCGGAATCCAAAGAGCTCCGTTGGAAATAGAGCCTGCAACGAATGTAGTCATTACGATGAGTACAAGGAAAACAATAAATGGTATAAAGGACATCCATTCGCCGCCGTAAAACTCGAGTTTCTTTTCGTTCATGATATATACCCTCCTAAATTTTTTAAGTGCGCATATAGTTGACGCAATTGTCGTGCCAAGACACCCATGTTTTAAAAGCTGCTCTGGAGCCAATCTTTCGATGTTTTATTTCTTATTGCGAATAAAATTGCCATGAAATAAATTTCCTGGCGGAAAAATATTTCATGGCTCGGATTTATTTTTTCATTATTTTCTCTATGTCCATTCTGTCTATTCGCACTTCATCTTCGAGATATTTTAAATCACATTCAGCCAATTCTTCATACTTTAAACCATTCGTGACATTTGTGATGTACCTTTCCTTCATTTTTTCCAAATCAAGTTCTACTGCTTTTATCTGCCCAAATTTATTAGGAAGAACTATCGTCTTGCCTGGAATATTTTCACGTATTTCACCTCTGTATATCTTTATTCCGTTTTCTCTTGCAAAAGTGAGTTGGGGCATCGGGTGCTTGCCTGCTCCCGTATATTCGGTTTCCTGGACAACAATTATTTCTCCCTCGTCAACTTCCATGGCCAGAGATATTGCCGCTGCCAAAGAAACATTCCCTGCCGGTCCCCTTTCTATTCCCTCAATTTGTGCAAGCATCTCAGTAACATAAAAAACCTCGCCCTGTGTCACGGTAAGATATCTGTCCATATATCTTAGAACCCTTGCGGCATTCCTGGGCACGTCGGCTCTGTCCGGTTGAGTCGCGAAAGGAATTCCGAAACCGGTATGTCCCGTTGTGAATGATTTTTTGTTGAAATCTTTGTCCGATGCCATGTGGAGGCCTTTAAGATCAACCGACGCGCCATACACTTTGCATTCTTTCGCTCCCGCCTTTTTAAGCCCTCTTGCTGTTCCTGTAAGATTCCCTCCTCCGGCGTGCGTTGCAACTACATAGTCGGGATGGCGACCTTCCATTGAATTCATCTGCTCCGCAATTTCATAACCCAAAGTTTCAACTCCCGCAATTCCAAATGGAGTATAGAGAGACGCATTGAAAAATCCAGTCTCTTCAAGGAGCTTAAGGAATGTGTAAAACAACTCGGGTCCGACAGTCAACTGAATAACCTCGGCTCCGAATGCTTCGCACTTTCTGGCCTTTTCTACTATTTCAGGCTGCCCCTTCTTTTGCGAGTCAAAAACCTCTTGTACTATTATGCACTTAAGTCCTCTCTGCGCGGCCTGTGACGCTACAGCCGCGCCATAGTTCCCGCTTGTTGCTGCAATTACTCCCTTATATCCCATTTTTTTAGCATGATACACCGATATGGCCGCTCTCCTTGCTTTGAACGAACCAGATGCATTAGCCGCTTCATCCTTTATGAAAATGCGCCCGCCTTTTCCTTGAGCCGAATTGGCTTTAACCAAACGATTTATGTTGTGCAATTCGAAAAGCGGAGTGTTTCCGACCTTTGTCTGTTTTTGAATCTTAATCATTTCTTCCATTTCATAGGCAACATTGCTCATCATTTTTTCATAATCGAAAGCGATTTTTCCGAATTCGAACTCGCTGTAATCGATTCCTACCGCTTTTTTCATTATTTCATTCTTTCGACCCATAACCTCTTCATATGTCAGATCTCTCATAGGATGCCTCCCATCTCTTTTTTTAATGATATTCCCGTCTCAACAAGCACATCGACAGGCTTGCCGAAATCATGTTCGAAACGCGGATTTATCGCAGTCATCCTGCCCTTTGCCAATCTTCCCGACAATGTTTCAACCTCAACCTGTTTGCCTATTTCTGCTTCTTCGTCAATCAGAAGACCCTTAGTCCACATGACCAAAGGCGTATTTTTTGTGTCTTCAGGCACCTGTGGAGCACGTTGTCCCACCTCGAGAACAACATTTTCAATCTCAACCCAAGTTCCTTTTGTCGCTTTATTCATTTTCTCAGCCTCCTTGTTTTAATATCACCCTGTATTAAAGCAAAAACAATGCCAACTTGCAGCCGGCATTGTTTTTTGTCATTATTTTAATTTATATTCCGTAATCTTGTTGAACAATTGACGTCTGCTTATTCCCATCGACTGTGCCGCCTTGGTTATATTATTGTCGTTTGTCGACAGAACCTGCGATATATATTTTTTTTCAAACCGTCGTTTTGCCTCCTTGTAGGAAAGAATTTCGCCTGCCCCTGCTTTCTTTTCCCTTGCATCTTCTTCGTTTCTTTCTTCCACCTGTTCCATTCTCAAATATCCGTCCTTCGAAAGAACTATCAGCCTTTCTATTATGTTCTTCAGTTCCCTTATGTTTCCCGGATAATCATATTCAAGCAGATAACGCAAAGTCTCTTTCGTAGGTCCCTTGCTTTCTTTCTTTATCTCTTCGCTTAAATGGCTCACAAAGAACCTGATCATTCCCTCCAAATCCTCACGACGCTCCCTGAGAGGAGGAATTTCAATCGTCATTGTATTTATCCTATAGTAAAGATCCTCGCGAAACCTGCCGCTGGATATCTCATGTTGCAGATTCTTGTTTGTTGCGCTTATCAACCTGAAGTTTACAGGTATTCTCTTGTTGGAACCAATTCTCTCAATATATCTGCTGTCCAACACCCTCAAAAGCTTCACCTGTGTGCTTTGCGAAATTTCCCCTATTTCGTCAAGAAACATCGTTCCTCCGTTGGCTTCTTCAAATCGCCCTATGCGTTTTGCGGCCGCTCCCGTAAAAGCCCCTTTTTCATGTCCGAAAAGTTCGGCCTCAAGCAAGTTCTCTGAAAAAGCCTGGCAATTTGTAGGCATAAAAATGCCGTCCGCGGCTTCGCTGCTGTAATGTATGTGTTTTGCGAAAATTTCTTTTCCAACTCCGGATTCCCCTGTAATAAGAACATTGCATGAGGAATCTGAAAGTGTTTGAATATCCTCTAGTATCTTGCGTATTCTTGGATTTTCAGACTGATGCAGAAATAGACCTGAACCACTGCTCCGCTCTTCGAGTTCCTTTTTCTTTTCAAATTGAACCAATCTTCTTGCTTTATCTATTTCTCTGAAAAGATCATCGGGGTTCCCGCTTTTTATGAAGTATCCCAAAGCTCCGACTCTGATTGCTTTGACTGCATTTTCGATGCTTCCATATCCCGTTACAATTATTACCTCAACACTTCCACCGTATCTGCTTTTTATTCGTTCAAGCAGATAGAGTCCATCTTTACCCGGCATTATCACGTCTGAAATCACTATCGGGTAATACTCATTTGACATGACGTCCAAAGCCTCATCGACGCTCCCCGCCTCGCCGACAGTAAAACCACGGTTTTCCAACAGCATGCGATATGTTTCCCTATATTCTATTTCATCGTCCACTATAAGCAATTTAACGGAATCATTCATCGTTCTTTACACCTCCATCCTTTGGCAACATTATTTCAAATGCGGTTCCTTCTTCATAAGTGCTTTCAACATAAACAGCTCCCCCGAGTTTTTTTATCTCGTTGTATACGATGTACAGACCAAGGCCGGTTCCCTTGTCCGGGCACTTGGTCGTATAGAACGGGTTGAAAATATTTTCTATTTCATCTTCGGATATACCATCCCCTGAATCCTCCACTCTTATTTTCACATTGTTTTCTTCTTCCTGAGCCAACACTCTTATTGATCCGTTTTCTCCTATGGCATCCACAGCATTTGATATGAGGTTTATAAAAATATGTTTTAGCGACTCTCTATTTGAACTTATGTTCAAACAATCTTCACAAGAAACCTCGTAGCCAATATTTTTCTTCATCAGTGTCTTGCTCTCCAAATCGAATATTCCCGAAATAAGATTCTTCAATCCGATCTTTTGCTTCGAATCATCGGTCAGTCTTGAAAACTCAAGCAAATTCCCGATTATTCTGTTCGCTCTTTCAACAGCGGAATCGATATAGTCGAGTGAAATTTCCGTTTTTTCATCTGGATTCATCGACCTTAATATAAAACTGTGATTCCTTATTATTCCAAGAGGATTTCTTATCTCGTGTCCCATGCCCGCAACCAACTGACCTATTGCAGCCATTTTGCCGGCTTGAAGCAATTGTCTTTCATTGGTTTTTTCCTTTGTGACATTCGAAAGGACAACAAGAATATTTTTCAGTTTGCCTTCCGTATTCTTTAGAGGATAAATTTGAAGCATGTAATACTCCTTGCCTACCGAAATTTCATTTTCCAATCCGCTTTCTGATTCAACACATTCCCTAATCATGGATGTAATGTCAATAGGTTTAAAACCCTTGAAGATTTCGCTGCAAACCTTCCCCCGCGCCTCAGAACGTGTCAAGCCCAGATAATCCAAAAATGGTCCGTTTATATTGGCCGTCTCCAGCCGCATATTGAAAAGAGCAATGAACTGCTTCATTCCGTCGAGTGTCAGCTTTAAGTTTTCTTTGCTGCTAATAACTTCCTTTGTACGTCTTTCCACTTCACTTTGCAATGAATAATTCCAGTATGCCATTCCCGCCATCAAGACAATCAGCATTCCAACCCCTGCCAATATATTCCTTATTTTTCTGTTCATGTCAGGTTCTTGTACTATTGGCGTAGATATTCCAAACCACTTCTGCTGTATTCGCTCGAGCTGGTCTGTTTCCGCTAAAGCCTCAATCCCTTTGTTTAAAATTGGCAAAAGCTCAGGTTTTGATTTTGGAATCGAGAAAACAACTTCATTCTCATAAAGAGGTCTTTCCATTATCTGCAACTTGTCTTCAGCATCCTTTTTTTTCATTTGATAAAGTACAACCGGCTCATCGCCGGCAACTGCTTCGACTTCTCCATCTAAAAGAAGATCTATTGCCTCGCCTACATTGTTCGTGTATACGATTTCAATATCAGGATAATTTTCCAAAAGCCACTCATTCAAGTAGTCCCCCTTCTGTGTTGCAAATGTCATCTCGTCGATAGGTCCCGGACCGCCCCTTGTTACAAGAACAGCTCTAAGATTGTATATGGGGTCGCTGAAAAGAAAAACCTCCGATCGCTCAGGGCTTTTGAACATGTCGCACATATCTGTTTCTCCTTCAGACAGACTCTTTAGAGCCTCCTGCCAAAGCATCGGACGCACTTCAATATTCACTCCCAGCTCGAGGGACAAAAGACTCACATAATCCACCACAACACCTTTATACTGCTTGTCGCTTTCGTCCACAAAACGCAGCGGAGGAGCATTGTCGTCAGCCGAATATGTCAAAGATCCTTGTTCATAAAGCCATGCCTTTTCCTCCATTGTCAATCTTTCCCTTGCTGACATAGTCTTTCTTGGCATACTTGTTTCAAACATGAGCCCGGATATGAGAAGCATGAGAATCCCCACAAATATGAATCCAATATTCCTTTTATTTTTCATGTATTCCCTTTCCGCATTATTATTCATTATTCGATAATTGTATTAAATATTGATTTGCCCGTCAAGAAAGTCTAAAAGTTAACTTCAGTTACAAAACATAATAAATTGGGTATACTGAACTTATAACCCCTTACAGAATTAAAATTGAATTCAAAACGGCGAAATCGGCAAACAAAAAAAACTTGCTTTTCGCCATATTTTTTTGTATGCTGTTTAATTAATGAAAGAAAATTGATATTAAAACTAAATTTTAACCTTACAATAATGTGTAAAACGCGAAACCAAAGTAAAGGGAGAATACAATGTCTAAAAACAATTCAATGTCAATATCTTCACAGAGAAAAATTTATGTCCTCATAGGTTTCTTGATAATGATATGCCTCGGAACTGTTTATTCATGGAGCGTTTTCAGGCTGCACATTCAAGAAATCTACAAAATCGGATCTACCGAAAGCGGTCTGCCATACATGACTTCATTGGCATTCTACGCTTTGTTCATGTTTCTCACTGGAAAAGTACTTGACAGATACAGTCCAAGACTCGTAATCTCTGTCGGCGGATTCCTTATAGCACTTGGGTGGATATCAGCGGCTTTCGCTCCAAATATCTTTGTCTTCACTTTTTTCTACGGAGTTGTCAGCGGAACAGGGGTGGGAATTGCATACGGGGTACCTCTTGCAATAATCGCGAAATGGTTCCCCGAAAACAAGGGGCTTGCAGTCGGGCTTGTGCTTGTAGGCTTCGGGCTTTCACCTCTTGTTACAGCGCCCATAGCAAGACAGCTGATTGCTGCAATGGGAGCCATGAACACATTTATGGTTTTGGGCGTCTCTTTCGGTATTTTTCTTCCTCTTTTGTCATTGCCTCTCAGCTATCCAAAGAAGGAGAAATCTGCCGGAGACGGGCAGCAAGACCATTTTGAAGAATATGTTGCAGGCATTGGCACTGACGAGATGATTCGTTGCAAGGCATTCAAAACCCTATACATCAATTTTTTTATAGGAGCCACGATCGGGCTCATGATGATCGGCATGACTAGCAGCGTTGGAATAGGATTTTCCAAGCTTCCACCTAAAACCGTATACTCAATGCTGCCTCTATTTGCAATTTTCAACGGAGTCGGACGCCCTCTCTTCGGATGGCTCACAGACCGCACATCCATTTCAAAGGCCATGATTTTCTCATACATCCTCATTATGCTGGCGTCACTTTTTATGCTGTTTTCAAGCAGGGGAAGCGCCCTAGCCTTCGCGGTTTCATTTTCAATATTCTGGCTCAATCTTGGCGGTTGGCTGGCAATAGCTCCGGGCGCGACAATTTCTCTTTTCGGTCAAAGGCACTACAGCCAGAATTACGGAGTCGTTTTCACTGCCTACGGCATAGGTGCAATAACCGGCGTGCTCGCATCCGGCGCACTTGTCGACATTTTGAACGACTACAGGATGATTTTCGGTCTCATCATAGCGCTTTGCATATCCGGAATTCTTTTCTCGAGGAGAATGGATGCTTGACTGTTGGCCTTCATAAGGAAAATGGATAACACAATCTGCACTCCAGTTGCTATTTTAAAATAAACCCCCCGGCTTCCGCAAAACTTTCCGGTAAGCCAGGGGGGTTTATTTTTATATTATTAATTTTACAAAGGGGGGGCTTTTTTACGCGTTGAAATACATCTCGAATTCTATGGGATGCGGCATCCTGTTGACTTTGTAATAATCGCTTCTCATCTTGTATACATGGTTGTTGATTATATTGTCTGTGAACACACCGCTCCTTTTCAGGAACTCGTTGTCTTTTTCAAGAGCTTCAGCCGCATCAAGCGCGCATGTTGGAAGCGACTTGATCCTTTTTTGCTCCTCTTCAGGCAACTTATAAAGATTGATGTCGTAAGGCCCGAAAGACGAGCTGTCGATCTCGTTTACTATCCCGTCGAAGGCGGCCATCATTATTGCCGAATAGGCAAGATAGGTGTTGCTCGTGGCATCAGGCGACCTGAGCTCGAAACGCTTCTCGTCCGGGCTTATGGCATAACCCGGAATTCTTATGGACGCGCTCCTGTTTGATGTACCGAAGCAAACGCTTATGGGAGCCTCGTAACCCGGAACAAGACGCTTGTACGAATTGGTTGACGGATTGGCTATGGCCGTAATCGCGTCTATATGCGTCAGTATGCCCGCAATTGCATGGTGCGCCAGCTTCGACAAGCCTGAGTATCCCTCCTTGTCGTACATGAGGTTTTTGCCGTCCTTGTTCAGCATTATGTGGACATGCATAGAGCTTCCGCATTCGTCAACAAAAGGCTTGGGCATGAATGTGACCGTCTTTCCAAATTCCATACCACAGTTGTTGAGCAAATTCTTCAGCTTGAGGGAGCTGTCCCCGACTTCCCTTATGCCTGCGAAGTTGACTTCAATTTCAACCTGTCCCGGTCCCCCGTTCTCCGAGTGGTGGTACTTTATTGGAATCCCTATTTCCTCGGCTTGAAGGCATGCTTCGTTTCTGAATTCATAGCTGCTGTCGTATGGTGAATCCAAATGGTAGCCTCCGTGGGCGGGAACCGAAACCGCCAAATTTTTTCCTTGGCAATTTCCCATGTTCCACTCGGCCTGGACAGAGTCGAGCCTAACCTCCATGTGAGCATTGGTTGTCTTAAAGGACGCATGGTCGAGCACGAAAAACTCAAATTCAGGACCCAAAAGGCAAGTGTCCGCTATCCCGTTTTCAACCATGAATTTTTCGGTCTTTTCCGCCACATATCTGGGATCGTCCTCGAATCTTAAGATTTTGCCGCCTTTTATTTCATAAATGTTGGCAAGCACCACCATCGTCTTGTTCCTTCTGTATTTGTCGATGTAGGCGCTCGACACATCCGGCATCATTACCATGTCCGACTTTTCCACGGTAAGAAAGCCGTAGCTTGACCCGTCAAATCCTATGCCCTTTTCCATTATGTCCGGACTCAGCTTTGTGGATGTTATGGACAGCCTGTGCCATCTTCCAGAAAGGTCAACCACCTTGAAATCAATTGTCTTTACCTCTTCCCTCTTGCAGTAATCAATCATTTGCTCAATACTTTCAAACATGACAACTCTCCTCTTTGCGGGCTTAATGCCCGCTTTATATTATTTTTCTTCCACCCTTTTGCATTCTATGAATTGTTTCTCTTTCCATCCTGACCAGGCAGTCTTTCAGCTCCTGCCCGGGACATGCAAAATTCGCTCTCGAAAACTTTCTAATCAAGACCCAAAAATATGGCCCTCTAACAACAAGATTCTCATGCCCGCATTTGCCTTCATCAAATCATTCTCCCATTTTACATAATCTGTATTTATCTATCTGTTGTTTGATCAGAACTTTATTTCAAATGACAGCTAAATCATTTTTGGGTTATCCCCGAAAATGAAGGGAATGGGTCAAGACCCATTCCCCGGTTTTTATCTTTCGGAAACATGAAATAACCGAGGATGGAAACCTGACTCTGATTAACAATGTTTTGTCTAATCTGTCGAATTGATTATTAGCCCAAAAGCGACTTGAATACCGATATTACGCTGCTTGTTCCAATTACAATGGTTATTATGCTTATGCCTATTCCAACCAGGTTTATCCACGTGCTGTTTGCGTATTCACCAAGAACTTTCTTAGAGTAAGTTATATAAACCAAGAACACTACAATTACAGGAAGGAATATTCCGTTTAGGGCCTGAGCCAAGATGATTATTGTAAGAGGATTGAATCCTGTTGCAGAACCGAAGATTCCGAGAAGAAGGATTCCAATGTTGGTATATAAGAATCTCTTGTCGCTCTTATCCAATTTCCATCCCAAAAGTCCGCCCAGTACATATGAAACTCCTAGCGGTGTGATTGTGGCCGAAGAGAAACCGGCCGCAAAGAGTCCAACACTCATGAATATGTTTGCGTAGGCTCCCAGTGTAGGCTCAAGCTGCACAGCCATATCCGCCGCCGAGTTTACCGTCATTCCCCTCATTACCGTTGCCGCTGTAATCATTACCGCCGCAGTTATTATTCCGCCAACTATTATGGAAAAATATGTGTCCCATCTTGAAAGGACCAGGTCCTCGGGCTTTTTCCAGTGATTTTTTGCGTTTGTGCAGTGTATGAAAAGATTATAGGGAACGATTGTAGTCCCAATAAGGGCAACAACATTCATAAGAGAACCTTCCGGCACTGAAGGAACGAATCCTGTAAACAATTCCCCCATGTCAGGCTTGACAACTACCATTGTTATTACGAAAACCGTTACCATTGTGGCAACCAGCACGCCTAATATTTTTTCGAGCCACTTGATTGTACCGACATTGATAAGTATCAAGATTATGACACCGATTGCAGGCGCGATATAGTTTGTGGGAATTCCTGTGAGGTTTGATATTCCCAAGGATGTTCCAAGAAGGTCTCCTGACATATAGGCTATGCCGCCCAGAGTTATGGCGCCGCCAACGAACAGTATTGCGATTCTCTTCATGATCGGATTCTCTTCAAATATGTCAGTGATGTGTTCTGCCAAGCTCTTTTGAGTTATGATTCCCAGCCTTGCACTCATTTCCTGGAGTGCTATTGTTGCAATTACCGAAAATATTACCGTCCATACGAGCGCATATCCAAAGCTAGCTCCTGTTCTGGTGGCCGTGGTGACTGTGCCAGGTCCCAGGAAGGAACCTACAATAATGATTCCAGGCCCCATTGCCTTCATCTTGTCTTTGAAGGTATACGTTTTTTGCAGGTTTTTCTCCATTTTAGTACTCCTTTTCCCCTGTATAGGGCATCCAATTAAGAAATGATCCAGTCAAATATACTATGATTGCTGGTTACTGCATCCATTTCGAGCAAAGCCTCTATTTCCTCCTTGATCTCCATGGATCTGAAATTGGTGCATGAAACAAACAATAAATCGCTTTCTTTCTTTATTTCTTCCTTGCATTTATTTATCAAGTCCAAAATGACTTCGGGCCTCACTTTTGAAATTTCCCTGTCATCGGTCAGTCCCAGCCCCGAATTAAAAGACACTTCGACTCCGAACTCATTGAGACTTTTTACCATAAATTCATTCACTTCCGGAGTATAGGGCGTAATGAGGGAAATCCGTTCGGGACGTCTTTTGGCAATCTGTTCCAATACAGCCCCGAAAGCGCTGATTCCTCTGCAATTCATCTCGCTTGAAATGAATGCTTCAAGGCGCTTAAGCCCTCCAACTCCGTAAACGGCCGATGCGGAAGTGCATCCGAATATGACCGCATCGAACTCGGCAATTCCTTTGAGAAAAGTCAAGCCCCTTGGCAATTCCTCGTCCACCATTCTTTTTTCGGCTTCTTCCCCGACTTCGTCCAGCCACATCCGGTGCGTGTGCAATATATGGTTTTGGGGCAGGTTTTTCTGAAGATCCGTCTCAAGAGTAATATCCGTATGCGGAATTATAAGAGCTATCCTTTTCTCTTTCATGATTGCCTCCTAAAGATTGAATTTTCTTTTTGTCACTCCGGCAAGAAGATGGAGGGTCATCCATACGGCAGTATGGGAAGACACGTTAGCTTTGTCTTCAAGAGGATAGATCTCCACATAGTCGAATGCCTCAGTTTTAGCTTTTCCGCATTCGTGAAGCATCATTGCGAGTTCAAAAGATGTCATGCCGCATGGATCCGGAGGTCCTCCCGGGTTGTTTGCAATATCCAAAATGTCTGAACATACCGTTACGTAAATCGCATCGGTTCCGTCGCTTGCAATTTCTATGGCCTTCTGAATTGATTCCTTCCATCCCTTAAGCTTGATATCCATGCCCGGAATTACTGCAGCGCCAAATTTCTTTGCGTTCTTGAGAGCGTCAGGATGGTTCCTAGGCCCGCGCACTCCAATGTGCACGATATTTTTTGCATCTATGTTCTCTTGCTCATACACCCTGTAGAACGGGGAGCACCTTGCAAGCTTCTCTTCTCCGAAGCCGGGCATATTGTCCATGTGGGCATCGAAATGTATGACTCCAATTTTCCCGTCATATTTTTTTGCAAATACTTCAATCAGGGGATTTGAAATAGAATGGTCCCCCCCGAATACAACCGGGAACTTTCCTGCCTCTACAATCTCAGAGTATTTTTCCTTTAGAGCCGAGAATGTGAAATCGTAATTTCCATTCTGAACCGCGCTGTCGCCGTAATCTCCCGCTGTGAAATAGTCGAATACATCTATGTCGTAGTCCAGCATATATCCGCCGTATCTGGCCGAAGCCGATCTTATGGTTTTTGTTGACAATTCGCAGTCCGTATATGATCCCCAAGTGCAAATCCCTTCCCAGGGAACACCCATGACCACTATGTCATTATTTGCCAACTCTTCTTTGCTGGAAATCTTGGGAATACCCAGAAAAGTGGGCGTGCCGCTGTAGATTTCAGGTATTACTCTTTCGGGAACATAACAAACAGGTTTATTCTTCATTGCTCCAACTCCTTTTCGTTTTCTGCCGACAATTTATAGAATTCTCAAACAATTGAATCCTTAAAGTGAGTATAATCGTTTTCGACATTTTTCGTCAATACATAAATGACATTGCAGAACTCTTTTCGCCATTGTCAAACGCCCTAAGGAGTTTTTGAATATAGATGCAATTCATCTCATATGAATGCGACAATGTCAAAAGAGAGCCTGGGCTAATAGCGCTTCAGGCTCTCTCTCATCAATTGGCAATATAGAATTATACTTTGCATCAAAACAAATCTTCAGTAAGTTTTGCGCTGACCTTTTGAAGGTCTCCGGCAATTTCCTCAATTCTGTTTCTTATTTTAACATCAGCCCCCGATATGCTCAGTGTTCCGACTAGTGCATCCTTCCTGGTCACTATAGGCACTGCAATGGAAAGGCAGCCTTCATCCGCCTCCTCGTCCTCGAGGGAATAATTCTTTTCCATTATTGAATTTATGTTTTCTATCAGAAGTCCCTTGTCTACCAAAGTCTTCCTGGTATTCGGAACCAGTTTCGTATTCTCAAAATAGTCGTTTCTTTCCTCTACACTCATCCTGCTCAGAAGTATTTTCCCCGAAGCAGTACAATAGAGCTGCATTTGGCTTCCAAGAGCCACACTGAATATATAATGCGAGTTGACAGGCGTTGTCATGTCTAAAAAATGTAGCCTTTTACCATTGACCGTAAACACATGTGTTGTACACTTGTATTTGTTGCTTATGCTTGTCATATAGCTCTTGCTCATTGTTCTGAGCCTAGTCTTGCTCGACTGCATGGCCAGTACGCTTTTGTCAAAAAGAGCCTGCCCCAACATGTAGTTGCCGTTGCAATTCTGCTGTATGAACCTGTTGTTGTGCAGCGTGTTCAGTATTCCATGAACGGTGCTCTTGTTGAGCTCGAGGCATTTTGAAATGTCGCTTAAGCTCAGTTCGATGTTGTTCTCGTCAAAACAGCTTATGACATCTATGGCCCTTTGTATAGACTGTATGTTTTTACCCTTGCCTTGAGAATCCATTTTGATCCACCCCGTTTTCGGTTTACATAATATATTCTATAATATCAAACGCCAAACTACAATGTCAATTCCAAAAACTCAAAATCATAAGTGATATAATTAGTTAAAAACAAAATGTCGGGAGTTGAAGAAATGAATAATAAAAAATTCAAGCAAAGCCTCTGCCTTATTTTGCCGATTATTGTACTGGCAACAGGCTTTTGTGCGTGCAACACGCTGCCATCGGCTAAAATTCATCAAGAAATTAATACTGATTCAAAAAATGTTTCCGTAAAAACTGCAGACGCAATACCGGAAACAAGTACAAAGGCTGCCGCCACCCCAAAAAACCTAAGCGGAACATGCATTGAAATATACAAAGCCGACCGTAAACTAAAGCTGTACGTCGAAGGCGAGCTTTTTGGCACCTTTAAGATTGCTCTTGGCTCATCCCCCCATGGGGACAAGACGATTAGAGGCGACAAAAAAACCCCGGCCGGTTCATACTATATATGCACAAGAAACGACAAAAGCAGGTACACGCTTTTTTTGGGGCTAAGCTACCCGAACATGAATGATGCCAAAAAGGGGCTCGATACCGGTCTCATAACTGAGGCAGCCTTCCATGCAATTGCCGATGCCGAAAAAACAAAAACCATGCCTCCATGGGATACCCCGCTGGGCGGAGCCATTGGAATACACGGAGGCGGAAACTCAAGCGACTGGACGCTTGGCTGCATAGCCTTGTCTGATGAAGACATAAGAACGCTCTGGGAAAAAGCAAAGCTAAATACGCCTGTATATATATACGAATAGAACAACAGCAAAAATGCGGGCCGCCATTGGCGCCCCGCATTTTTGCTGTTAGCAATTACAAACATTGACCATATGGCCTGTGAGTTCCGGTTTTATTTTTTCCCTTATCAGTCTTGCTGCTCCAACAATTTCATCCAAATCAATTCCTGTTGAAACACCCATTTCTTCAAGCATGTTGACAAGATCCTCCGACGCCACGTTCCCCGCGGCGCCGGGTGCGAATGGACATCCTCCAAGACCTCCGGCAGCCGCTTCAAACAGATTGAATCCGTTCTGCAAAGCAACAACAATATTGGCAAGGGCCATTCCCCTGGTGTCATGCATATGGAGTCCTATCTCCTTGTCAGGATAGGCGGCCTTCACGGCCTTTAGCATTTCATCGACCTGCGCCGGATTTGCGACCCCGATTGTATCGCAAAGGCAAACGCCGTCTATTCCCATGCCGTATGCGCGATCCATCATTGCAATCACCTTTTCAACAGGAACCTTCCCGTCAAATGGGCATCCAAATGCCGTCGCTATATCCAACTTTATTTTTAGCGTCTTGAATTCAGCCCTTATTTTTTCAAGCTCCTGGAGGGACTCTTCCACCGTGCGCCTTATGTTGGCCTTGTTGTGGGCCTCGCTTGCTGAAATCACGCAGCTTACCTCGCCTATTCCGGCTTCATATGCCGCCTTGGCTCCATGGAAATTCGGAACCAGGGCAACAAACTCGACGTCCTGGTATTTTTCAACTGCAGCCTTGGCAACTTCTTTGGAATCCTTCATCTGAGGAATGGCCTTGGGGTGAACAAAAGACGTCACCTGTATTTTCTTGAATCCTGCGGACACCATTTTGTCTACAACTTCGAGCTTGACATCGGTGGGAATAAAATCCTCCAGATTCTGAAATCCGTCCCTGGGTCCTACTTCAACTATTTTAGCTTTTTCAGGCAAAAGCATCTCTACTCCCCCTATATTATCTTCTCGTTTTCAAGCATAAGTATCTCTTCTTCTGTAAGATCGAATACATCGCCGAAAACTTCGTAATTGTGTTGTCCCAAAAGCGGTGCGGGCGTCTTTATTTCAGCCTTTGTCTCGCTGAGCTTTATATGCTGGCCTGTCACCTTCATGTCACCGGCAATTGGGTGCTTCAAATCCACAAACATTTCTCTGTCGCCCGAAATGTGGGGATCCTTTACAACCCTTTCTATTGTGTTTATTGGAGCCGCAGGAATTCCATTAGCCAGAAGAAGCTCGACAATTTCATCCGCATTGAGAGTTTGTGTCCATTTTTCAACGATGAATTTAACATCCACATTGTTCTTTACACGTTTGAAGTTCTTGTCGTATCTTTCGTCCTCGATGAGTTCCGGCATTTTCATTGTGTTGCACAACTTGCCCCATAGCTTGTCGTTTCCGCAACCTATGACCATGCTGCCGTCTTTGCATTTGAATGAGTCGTACGGATAGACAGACTCGTATCTGTTTCCGATTCTCTCCGGATTTCTTCCCTCAACAAGATAAATCTGATTGATGATTTCTAGGCTTGAAACAACCGAATCCACAAGAGCCACGTCAACCTTCTGCCCAACCCCTGTGTTTCTCTTGCTGTTTATGGCGGCAAGCACTCCTATTGTAAGAGAGAGTCCCGCCAGCACATCGCCCATTGCAGTTCCTGTTCTTGTAGGCTCGCCGCCTGGCCATCCCGTTGTGCTCATCAGTCCGCCCATGGCTTGGGCTATTATGTCGTAACCTGCCCTTTCAGTGTACCTTCCATAATGTCCGAATCCCGATATGCATCCGTATACGAGCCCGGGATTGATTTCTTTTAGGTCTTCATATCCCAAACCGAGCTTTTCCATAGTTCCCGGCCTGAAATTTTCAATTACAACATCCGATTCCTTTACCATCTTTCTAAAAAGATCTTTCCCTTTTTCAGACTTCAGGTTAAGCGTGATGCCTTTCTTGTTCCTGTTCAAGTTCATGAAATATGAACTTTCCTTGCCGATAAAAGGACCGAACTGTCTTGTGTCGTCCCCTTTTCCCGGTATTTCAAGTTTTATAACTTCCGCTCCCAAATCCGCCATTATCATCGTAGAGTAAGGACCGGCCAATACCCTTGTCAAATCTAATACACGTACCCCTTTTAAAGCTCCTTGTTTAAGCATAATTTTCTCCTTCGCATTCGTTTATTAAACTGCCAAGCGCTAACTTTATGCAATTGAATAAAATGATTTGAAGTCAATTCAACTCTATTTTGTTAAAAAACCGCATGCCTTGGAATGTAAAGTATCACATCCGGTATGAGATTTAGGACAACAAGCAATACGATGAGAGCCACAAGAAACGGAATAACCGCCTTGGACAATTTTTCAATTGAAACTTTAGATATGTTGCATGCCACGAAAAGGCACAGCCCTACAGGCGGAGTAACCTGGCCTATTGCAAGCGCAAACACCATCAGCACTCCGAAAAAAACCGGGTCTATTCCAACCTGCACGGTTATCGGATAAAATATGGGCGTAAGAAGCACGATTGCAACAGCATTGTCCAGGAATGTTCCCGCAAACAGAAGGGCAATCATAATCATGAATTGGATCATCAGCGGATTGCTTGAAACGCTGAGCATCAATTGCGCCAATTGCTGGGGAATCTGCTCGCTTGCAAGTATATAACTGAATATGTGAGCCGTAGCAACAAGATAAAGAATTACCGCGGTGCTCTTTCCCGAATTCTGCAATATCTCCATAATTTTTTTGAAGTTAAGCTCTTTATAGGCGAAAAGTCCTATTATCACTCCATAGACCACAGCCACTACGGCAGCCTCGGTAGGTGTGAATATTCCGCCGTATATTCCTCCAAGTATGATAAGAGGCATAAGAAGAGCCAAAATGCTGCTTTTAAATGACAAGAAGATTTCCTTTAAACTTGCCGGAGCATCTCCTCCGTATCCTCTTTTTCTGGAAATCGCGTATTCCACGCCCATAAGAGTCAAGCACATCAAAAGACCCGGAATGATACCCGCAAGAAACAGTTTTCCAATTGACGCTCCGGCTATTACGCCATAAAGCACCATGGTTATGCTTGGCGGTATCAAAAGACCTATTGTGCCAGATGCCGCAACCGTTGCCGCAGCAAATTCCTTGCTGTAGCCCTTCTTCTCCATAGGCTCCACCATAACGGCTCCTATCGCCGCAGTAGTAGCAGGTGCAGAACCTGATATTGCTCCGAAGAATGTGCATGCAACAGTGGAAACCAAGGCCAGGCCACCTGTAAGCCTTCCAATAAGCGTTCCGGCAAAATTGACCAAACGATTTGAAACACCTCCGGCCGCCATTATGTTTCCGGCCAGTATGAAAAAGGGTATGGCCATGAGTGTGAATGAATTGACGCCTCCGAATATCTTTTGCACCAAAACCATCAAAGACATATCTGTATGCAATAAAACAGCTATCATGGAAGACAGGCCCAGTGCAATGGAAATTGGAACACTCAATACTATGAGTACGATAAATGCAATAAAAAGTGTTACTCCCATCAGTGTAGACCCCCTTCCTCATTTTCATCTTTAATTACAGCCAAATTGATTTCAATCAAGTTAAAAAACATGATCAAGCTTCCGATTGGAACTGCAAAATATACAAAACCGATTTTAAGAAACGGCATAGAAGCCGAAACTTGATTGAACTTGAGTACTTGCGATGCTATATTGAATCCGTAATAGACCAATACTCCAAGGAAAAACATGCTGAGCACATTCGCCAATAATATAAAGGTTTTTTTCACTTTTGGTGATTTTAAATTGTTTACAAACATGGCTACATTGATATGGGTTTTTTCTCTAGTGGCAACGCTGGCCCCTATAAATGTGAGCCAAATGAACATATATCTGGCCAATTCCTCAGACCAGGACAACGATTCCTTGAATACATATCTGAATATTACTTGTGCGAATATAAGCAGCGTCATAGTTCCGAAAGAGAGAGACACAATAAACTTTGCGAATTTGTCTGCAATTTTATTTATTCTCTTTAATATTGTATACATCCGTTTCCTCCAATACTTTATATTGCATATGCGAAGAAGGATTTCCCTTCTTCGCATATGCACTTATTTCAGATTATTTCCCTGCGTTTCTAAGCATATCCAAGAAATCTTTCCCGAATTTTTCTTCGTACTTGTCATAGACAACTTTTGTGGCTTCTCTGAAAGCTTCAACGTCAGGCACTGTAACATTCATGCCCGTTGCTTTGATTTCTTCGATCTCGGCAGCCTCGGATTCTTTTGTTGTCTGATAAGACCATTTCGAAACTTCTTCTCCAGCGTCAAGCAGTATCGTCTGGTATTCAGCCGGGAGACTGTCATAAACAGCTCTGCTCATCATAAGAGGCTCTGCAACGTGAATGTGGTATGTGAGCGAGAGATAGTCCTGAACCTCGTAGAATTTTTGAGTCAAAACGTGTGTAGTCGGGTTTTCTTGTCCATCGACAGTTCCAAGCTGAAGCGCCGAGTACAATTCGCCAAACGACATGGGTGTTGCGCTTGCGCCCATCATATTGAAAGTGTCTACGAATACAGTTCCGCTCGGTGTTCTGATTTTGAGGCCTTCAAGGTCTTCAGGCTTCTCTATGGCTCTCTTGGAGTTTGAGATGTGTCTAAATCCGTTTTCCCACCATCCGACAACCTTGAGGTTCTTTTCATACAAAGCATCCGAGAGTGTTTCTCCGGCCTCTCCGTTTAGTGCGCTTACAACATGGTCATAGTCCTCGAAAAGGAAAGGCAGGTTGAGTGCGCCCATCTTAGGCTCGAATCCCGACAAAAGAACGTCTGATGTAAGAACCATGTCTACTGTTCCTAATTGCGCTCCTTCAACCAATTCACTTTGTTTTCCAAGGCCGTCGGCCGGGAAAATCTGAACTTCAACCATTCCGTCCGTTTTTTCGGCTACTATTCCAGCAAACATTTCCGATGCCTTTTGGTATGGATGGTCGGGCGCACCTGTGTGGCCCAGCTTCAATACAATCTTTTCCTGGGGCGTTTCAGCTTCCGCAGCCGGTTCTGAGTCTGTTCCCCCGCATCCGACCATCATGGTTCCCAAGAGTGCAAAGACCATCAATAATACTAAAAGCTTTTTGATTTTCATAACTTCCTCCTCTAGTTTGTTTGTAATCTTACTGCATAATTCTTAGCGCTTGCCACAATATATACGCAAGTGTCATGCCAAAATAAAACCATTGATTTTCAATGGTTTTATAAAATGGAATGTTTCATTCAGTTTTTAACCCCTATTTTTGAAACGTTTTAAGTGTTCTCCATAGCGTAGTCCGTCCTATGCCCAAAATATCAGCCACCTTGTTCTTCCTTTCAGAAAATACATTCAGCAAGTCCTTTATTAATTCCTCGTTGTACTTCTGAGTCTTCTTTTCCGGCTCGAAATTCAATCCATTCTTATTGAACAAATCCTTTATTATAAGGCGTTCGCCTATTGATTTGATGAGAATCTCCCTGAATGAACTCAAATCATGCCTGTTGATCCTTGACAAGAAGAGAGAAAATCTTTCGCTTACATTTTCCAGCTCCCTTATATTTCCCGGCCATGAATAGAATTTTAAAACATTGTAAGCCTCGTCAGGAATCCTCGTTTTATATGTGTCAAGCGACCGATTTTTTGAAACGAAATGCTTGAATATTTCAATTACGTCGTCTCCTCTTTCCCTTAACGGTGGAATTTTTAGTTCAAGAACATTCAAGCGGTAATACAGATCCATCCTGAATTCGTCGGGAACCTTGGATAGCAAATCCTTGTTTGTTGCCGCCATTATCCTTACATTTACAGGAATAACACGGTCTCCACCAACTCTTATAACCTCTTTTTCCTGAATCACTCTTAAAAGCCTCGATTGCAACACAAGCGGCAATTCACCAATTTCGTCAAGAAAGATGGTGCCGTTGTGGGCAATTTCAAAAAATCCGGCTTTTCCGCCGGTTTTCGAACCCGTGAAAGCTCCTTCGTCATGTCCGAAAAGCTCGCTCTCAAGCAAATTCGCCGGGATTGCCGCACAGTTGACAGCAACAAACGGCCCACCGTAAACCCTGCTGTAATTGTGCATGCTCTGCGCAAATATTTCTTTTCCTGTTCCCGTTTCACCCATAATGAGTATGTTGGAATTCGTTCTTGCATACAGCTTGGCCTCTTCCACAAGCTCTCTTATTGTTTCGGACTTTCCAATTATGTTTTCATAGTAATTTTTTGCGCTAAAGCCTTTCTTGTTGTTTTTTATCCGTATTTTCTGCTCCGTCTTCTGTATTTCTGAAACCTTGCTGATCATAATAAGCGATCCTATTATGCTATTTCCTACTTCCAGTGGAATTCTGTTTACAACTACGTCCTTGTCCCTGACCCTGTTTATCACGCTCATCTGGGGCTCCCCGGTTTCCAAAACGCTCATGACTTCGCATCCCGGCAAAATTTCAGAAAGTATCTCGCCTTGGGTTTTGTTCAGATCGATGTCGAACAATTCTTCAACGGCAGGATTGAAAAAAACAATATTCGACTCATTGTCAGTCACTATCACACCATTGGGGCTGAATTTGAGAACGGATTGGAAAATTTTCGAACGTTCCTTTTCATCCCGTATGGCCTTGGATATGCTTTTGGCTTCATTTATGGTCTCGATAATCGAGCCTATACCCGGATAAATAAATACGCACGGTATTCCAAGACTGCCTGCCACCTCATTCGCCAGGCTTGCCCCTATAACCACTTCCACACCCGATTTTTTGAGCGACTCCAGCAAATCCTCTTTGCCCTCATACTGTATTATTGAAATCTTTATGCCCAAGGATTCTTCCAGTTTAGAATAGTCCCGCTTGACGCTGTCATGATAGTTCACTATACCCACACAAGTCCCTATTTCCTTTGCCTTTAATATCGCCTGGAAATAATCGTAGAAGGTAAGCTTTATGTTTACCACATTCGCGCTCGTATACTTGCCAACGAACCTGGCGTTTGCGCCTCCCGCCACAAATACATCGACGCCCCTTTTCATCTCGTGGTTGACGCGGTCAATAAGATTCTCCATAAGACCCTCGATAAAGACAACCTCAACTTCCGGGTCGTCCAATATACCGGCCGCCTCGTGGGCCAATGCGTCAAGTTTTCTGTAAGTCAAAAATCCTATCTTGTAAGTTTTCATGATTCCTCTTTTCAGCGGTTGCGTTTGCCGCTCCAGAATATTCATAAAAGCCGCGATTTTACTGTATTAATGAACTTAATGATAACAAAATGTAGGATCAATAGCAATTCGCTTGTATCAATATTCCTTGTCCACCCAAGAATTCCAATGCTTTTCTATATTTGATCCGCTTTAAAAGAACCCCCGGCAAATTTCACCGGAGGTTCTTTATTTTTTGTTCCTCTATTGATTTATGCTTAAAATCACAGTCCCGGAAGGCTTCTAAACAAATATATCCTCATCCTTTAAATCGGATATGAACATGTAGCCGGGTGCATGAGTTATCATTATGCTGGGCTTTGCATTTATTGCAGCATTTTGAGGGGTTACACCGCAAGGCCAAAAAACAGGTATGTCTCCATCTTTGAATTCGACCGAATCACCAAAATCAGGCTTATCGATGTCTTTTATTCCTATAAGGGAAGGATCCCCAACATGCACGGGTTCTCCATGAGCAAGAGGATAATGCATCGTTATTCCAATTGCCTCCTCAACTTGCACCTCAGGTATCGGACGCATGCTCACAACCATTGTTCCCTCAAACCTCCCCGCCGTCTTGCATGGGATTGAAGTTACATACATCGGCACATTTCGATTTTGTTCAATTTGTCTTACAGGAACACCCTGACTTATAAACGCATTCTCGAATGAAAAGCTGCAGCCTAGAAGAAAAGTGACAAAGTCCTTTTGCCAAAGATCTGAAATCGACTCTTTATACTCTATGAATTTTCCGTCTATGAATACCTTGTACTTGGGCACATCAGTTCGCATATCGGCTTCAAAGGCGGTTTTTCTTGTCAGAAATTCTCCTTCCGGCAATTCTTCCAGCACCGGACATGCGGTCGGGTTTTTCTTGGCAAAATCTCTAAAGTCAACCGCATACTCTTCCGGCAAAATTACTACATTTGCCTGCACAAAGCCTCCGCAAATTCCGCTCGTATTTCTATGCAGTTTGTTTTGCCTAATCATATCCCGCATCTGTGCAGGCGTCTTCTTGCTGTACATAATCTCATCCCCCTTTTGTTATTCACAGATTTTTACTTCGTTAACTTTTATTTCAAATGATTTATTGTTAATGCTCAGCCTTAAATCCTTGTCTTCTTTAAGTCTTTTGCAATGGAAACCCTCAATTATTTCAATTATGGTTTGCTCTTGCATTTTTAAAATTTCATGAGCCTCGGATACATCCACAGCTTTAAAGCGAATGCTGTCTCCGGTTTTTAATTGGGCGACTTTCCAAAGATCTGTCGTTATGACATGGGCAATTTTCGTATATCCTCCGGTCGTTTGGCAATCCGCCAGCATTATTATAGGATTTCCGTGTCCAGGAACCTGCACAGCTCCTTTTACGATGCCGTCGGAAATGATATCCGCCGAAGAATCGTGTTCAATTACCTTGCCTTCAAGTCGATATCCCATTCTATCGAAGTCCTTGGACACACCATAGGCGGAAGAAAAGAAATCGGCTATTCCTTTTCTTGTAAATAAATCTTCTTGGGGTCCGAGAACAACTCGCAATACAACTTCCTTTTCATATACAGGAATATTCCTTGCATGCACGAATCTGCCAATTAAATCTTCTTGGCTTTTTCCGCTTTGATTTATGGAAAGGAGATCGGCTTTATTTATTTGACGGCCGTTAAGGCCCCCCAACTTGCCCCTTGCGTAGGTGGATTTGCTGCCCATTACCAGTGGAACATCAAATCCTCCAGCGGCAGCCAAATAGCTTCTGCAACCTTCTTTTGCAGCTCCAAAAGTTATTTGATCGCCTTTTTTCAAGTATACCGACCTCCACATGCCGATTTGTCTTTTCCCGTTGAGTTTTGGATTCATATCCGCTCCGGTTATTGCAACAAAAACATCTTCTTCAAACGAATAGGTCCCGCCCATGATAGTCATTTCCAATACTGCTTCATTCTGTGCATTACCCACGAGCAGGTTGGCAACGCGATGTGCAAAGTGATCCATGCTTCCTGAAATCGGCATACCGTATTGCTGGTAACCGGTGCGTCCCAAATCCTGAACCGTTGTGTACATACCAGGATTCATCACTCTAATGGAAGTCATTTCCAGCACCTCCTCGAGTAATCGTTTCTTTTTCACATTCGTATTTTCCTTCTTCAACTGCTTCCAGTATTCTTTGATATTCTTCATGGTCGATAGCTTTAAACCGTATATAGTTACCGGCTTCAAGAAGTATTGGATCCTTGCGGTCAATATCAAACAGCTTTAGAGGCGTCCTTCCAATTATCTGCCAGCCTCCCGGACTGTCAATGGGATAAATGCCCGTCTGTTTCCCTGCTATACCTACTGATCCGGCATAAATCTTAGTACGCGGCTGTTTTAGCCTCGGAGTGGCTATTGATTCGTTCATTCCGCCCAGATATGGAAATCCCGGTGTAAAACCAAGCATGTATATGCGATAGTCCACCGATACATGGGTATTTATTACCTCTTCCTCACTCATGCCGTTTATTGAACTGACATTATCCAAATCTGGTCCGAATTCACCCCCGTAACATACTGGCACAATATAAACCATTGCAAGCGATTCAGTGGATGAACCTTCCTTTTCCATGAACTCATTTATTCTTTTCCGCAATTCGTCAAAACTGATTTCGCAAGGATCGTATCTGACTGTCAAAGATCTGTAAGTCGGTATGCATTCGAGCATTCCTGCAAATTGAGCATTTTCTATAGAAGCTTTGAGAATAGCTACTCTATTGTTCACTTCTTCAGAAATTTCATTTTTAAACTCGACAGCAATCGCGCAGTCCCCTGCAGGTTTTACATAAAAATTATTTTCCAATATATTCCACTCCTAATGTAACAAAGTCAACAATCTAGGCAACGACATGGCACCCGCGTAACCTGCCACTGCTACAATCAGATATCCTAAGGTGAGCATCCAAGTCGGATGTTTGTAATCTCCAACAATATCTTTTCTTTTTGAGGCTATTAAAACAACCCCAATTGTAAGCGGCAAGATAAGACCATTAAGAGATCCTGCCAGGATGAGAAGAGCTACCGGCTTCCCAATTATTGCCATTATAAGTGTCGATGCTGCAATGAATCCGATAATCCAAGATTTTTCATTCTTTTGAATTGATGGATTCAAAGTTTTCAAGAATGAAACAGATGTATATGCAGCGCCAATAGTGGATGTGAGCCCAGCTGCCAACAATACGAAACCAAAGAACTTATATCCAACCATTCCGGCGCCGTGTTGGAATGCAGAAGCAGCCGGGTTTGAAGGATCAAGTGTGATTCCCTTTACAACAACGCCTAAAATAGCCAAGAATAAAAGCACACGCATGATGCCGGCAATGACTACTCCATATACCGCGCTTTTTTTGATTTCATTCAAGTTTTCTCTTCCGGTGATGCCTGCATCAATCAGTCTATGTCCGCCTGCAAAGGTTATATATCCGCCAACTGTTCCCCCAAGAAGTGTGATTGTGGGAAAAACAAGATTCCCAGGATCTTTTGGTGCAAATGTGCGAATAAGAGCTTCTCCGACAGGAGGGCTTGTTGCGAACGCCATGTAGCCAACAACCGCAATCATCATTATTCCTAAAACCTTTGTCACCTTGTCAATTACAGGTCCGGCGTCTTTATTCAAGAAAACCGCCAATCCGAAAGTTCCTCCTATAAGTACACAAATCTTTATATTCAATCCTGTCAAAACATTTAATCCGAGAGCGGCTCCGCCAATGTTTCCTATGTTGAATGCCAGCCCGCCAAGCGCTACAAGAATTGCCACAAAATGGCCAAGTCCCGGAAGAACCTTGTTTGCGATATCTTGACCCCTCATGCCTGAAACCCCTATGATTGTCCATACATTAAGCTGCGCTCCAATATCCAGTACAATAGAAATGAAAATTACGAAAGCAAAACTAGCGGCAAATTGTTGGGTAAAGGCCGCCGTCTGTGTCAAGAATCCCGGACCTATCGCTGATGTTGCCATGATAAATGCGGCACCCATCAATGCGCTCGCTTTACCCTTTGGCAATTTTACTTTCTTTTCGCTCTCAACTTTCACTTTTTTTTCAGCCATTTAAAACTCCCCCTTATTAATCGATAATCGGTTTAATTTCAATGTCTTCCTTAGCCAGGCGTTTTCGTATTTTTACAACAAACTCCAGCGCTTTTGGGTTGTCTCCATGCACACATATGGATTCTGCATTTATTTCTATGATCTTTCCGGTTATTGTCCTTACACGCTTGTTTTTAACCATTTCAACAACCTGTTCGATGGCTTTATCCGAATCGTGGATGACTGCTCCTTGCTGGCTTCTTGGAACAAGCGTTCCGTCATCCTGATAAGCCCTGTCCGCAAAAACTTCACTTGCAGTCTTGAGGCCTTTCGCTTTGGCGCACTCTATCAGCTTGCTTCCCGAGAGACCCATGAGAACAAGATTTGCATCCACTTCGCAAACTGCCTCCGCAATTGCCCTTGCCATAGCCTCATCTTTCGCGGCCATATTATACATTGCTCCATGCGGTTTCACATGTTGCAATCGTCCCCCGTCGGCATCCACAAAGGCTCTCAAAGCTCCAATTTGATATTTCACATAATTCTTCAATTCACAAGGATCCACTTTCATAACTCGCCTGCCAAATCCTATCAAATCGGGAAATCCCGGATGGCAGCCAATAGCAACTTTGTTCTCCATTGCCTTTTTTACAGTCATTGCCATGACATTAGGGTCCCCAGCATGCCATCCACAAGCAATGTTCACAGAACTCACAAGTTTTATAATTTCATCGTCCATGCCCAATTGATAATTGCCAAAGCTTTCGCCCAAATCACTATTGATATCTACCCGCATCTATTCACCCCCTTTTATGGTAATGTTTGAGTCCACCCGTCTTTATTGCAATCCTCATGCCAATTAAAAATACTGATTTTGCAACGCATGCACAGAATACAAAAAAGAGCAAACGAGCGAATTCGCTCGTTTGCGAGAATTTTCGCTCATTTATATACAATTCAACTATTCCCTTTTATCCAACCGCCTCTTAAGTGCAAATCGACTTATGTGGAGCATTTCAGCTGCCATTGACCTGTTTCCGTGGCAAATTTCCATCGATTTATCAATACATTCTTTTTCAATATCCAGCAGCAAATCCGGCAAATCCATATTCTTGCCCTGTTCAAGCCTGCTTAGAAAGTCATATTTCTCATCGGTCGACAAACTATTGTTTTGCTCTTGTGCCTGTATGGGCAAATCTACAATATCAATCCAATCTTCAGTCTGCACAATGCAGGCCCGTTCTATTATATTTCTCAGCTCTCTAATATTCCCCGGCCAAGAGTATAAATTCATGTTTTTAATTGCATTTTCAGTAAACCCGCTAAACTCCTTATTGAACTTCTTGCAATAATGCTTCAAGAAATAATTTGCCAGCAATGCAATGTCTGATTTTCGCTCTCGCAATGCAATCATCCTTATTGGGACAACATACAATCTGTAATATAAGTCGGCTCTAAACTGTTTGTGATTGACCATATCCATCAGATTCCTGTTTGTGGCTGCAATTACGCGTACACTTACATCAATTTCTCTGTTCCCTCCCACGCGTTTTATCTTCTTTTCTTCAAGAAACCTAAGCAGCTTGGCTTGCTGGTCTAGAGGAATCTCTCCCACTTCATCAAGAAAAACAGTCCCTCCGTCAGCCATCTCTATTAGCCCTTTTTTCAGTTTTTCTGCACCGGTAAATGCGTTTTTTTCATGTCCGAACAATTCGCTTTCAAACAAATCTTTGGGAATTGAGGCGCAATTGATTTTTACCATGGGAATATTCCTTTGCGAACTGTTAATATGAATGTAATCAGCCATCAATTCTTTTCCAGTACCAGTTTCCCCAGTCAAAAGAACTGTTATATCATCCTGCTCGGCAATCCTTTTAGCCTCATCCAAAATATTTTTCATGACTTTGTCATTAGTAATTATTGATACTTTTTCATTCTTTTTTTCTTCCTCGAAAATTTGCACCTTTCGATTCAACTTCAATTGATTGAAGGCGCGGCTTATTTGGACCTCTATTTCATCCAAATCAAATGGTTTTGTTATATACTCAAAAGCACCCGCTTTCATGGCATGGACGGCAGATTCTATATCTCCGTAGGCTGTGATAATTATAACCAGTATATCCTCATCCAATGCTTTTATATGCTTGATGTATTCAAGTCCGTTGCCGTCTTTAAGGCGCATATCCAACAATACAATATGCGGCCTGAAGTCCTCTATTATAGGCCCGGCCTGTCTTAGGGATTCAGCCGTTTCAACCTTGTATCCCGCATCCAAAAGTCCCTCTCCAAGTGAAAATCGTATGGATTCCTCGTCGTCTATGACCATGACTCTATTGTTCATATCCCTCTCCTCCTGTCTTAAAACGCAGAGTCATTTGTGTTCCTTCGTTTTTGACTCCTTGTACATCGATTTCTCCGTCATTTTGTTGAACAAGTTCGTGGACTACAAATAAACCAAGTCCTGTTCCAGCTGCTTTTGTTGTAAAAAACGGATCGAAAACTTTTTCCACCAAATCGGGGGGTATGCCAGAACCATTGTCGATTATTACCAGCTCGGCTTTGCCCATTGATTCATCAATGTACCTTCCTCCAATTCTAATAAGCCCTTTATGGGGTGTGACTGCATCCATGGCATTTTTAATCAAGTTAAGCAGTATTTGATTAAAATGTGCCGGATCGATAAAAAAATTCATAGACTTGTCTTTCAATTCAAACGATGCGACGATTCCTTTGCTTTCCAACTCATCGTCCAAAAGCACTAATATGTCAGTCACACTTTCATAAACATTAACCTCTTCTGGCTGATTGTCACCCCTAGTCGAATAATCCAACAAATCTGATACCAATTTGTTCATTCGGTCTATTTCCTTTATCAGTCGATTGAGCATGATTTCATTGTTTCCCGAAAGTTCATTCTTTAAACGTTTTTTTAAAACTTGTATGGATGTTCGCATTCCCGTAAGAGGATTCCTTATTTCATGGGCCACACCCGAAGCAAGTCTGCCGGCTGTAGCCAGGCGATCCAACCTTTGTATTCTGCTCTCGAGTTTTTTCCTTTCCGTAATATCGTTGAAGCTGCATATGTATCCTCTAACATTGCCTTTTTGCCCCCACATTATCGACAAATAAAAATCCAAGACTTTTATGTCTCCATCACTGCTTCTTACGAATTCGAAAAGTTTATTCTTGCTTGTTTGCTCAACATGAGTCAAAACAACTATTTTTTCAATAATGGAAAGCAAATCCTCTCCCCCATATGAATAGCCTTCGAATTCTTCAATAATTTGATTGGCGAAAGGATTCTTGGAAATAATGCCTCCATTGAAATCAAAAGTTACAATCCCTTTTTCAATATTGATCAATATGTCTTGATTGTAGTTTTTCATGCTAATCAATTCGTTGATTGACGCATTCAACCGGTCAAGCATTTGATTGAAAGCCAATCCCAATTGTCCGATTTCATCTTTCCGCTTGAATACAATTTTTTTTTCGTATTCTCCCCTTCCGATCAATTCACAAAACTTAACAAGCTTTTGAATAGGTTTTGTGATGTTTCCCGCAATAAGAATAGTCATCTGCAATGATAACGTCAAGAAAATAATGCCCGTAAGAAAATTGTATTTGTATGACTCATAAAAAAAAGACAGCAATTGCTTTTTGTCTTCAAGTAAAAGAAGTGTCCATTCGAATGGCTCGTAATAACGGTTGGTCATGATGTATTGATCGTCTACATAATGGATTTCAGAGGTCGACTCATCCTTCAAATCCCATTTTTTATATTCAACAGAAAACTCAGAACTGTTCAATAAGACATTTCCGTTTTTAAGAATAATCAAATCACCGACATCTACAGCCTGCATTTCCTTTACGACTTCTTGTTCTGTCAACATAGGAGAATTATTGCTTTCAATGCTGTAGTCAAAACTTCTTTCCAGTTCGTTCATTCTTTCATCCATGTATCTAAACTGATTGTCAATTATGAAATTATAGTCATTCCTAAAGGACGTTGCCAATAATACGGTCATAGAAATAAAGAAGAGTATTACAAATGGAATCAGAATTTTATTCTCTATGTTCAGCTTCATAATATTCCAGCCCCTTCCAATCTACTTACCGCATAGAAGACAGAAGCTGAAACAATAACACCCGGCATGGCAGGATTTAAATCGAAAATGCTTTGTGATTCATAATTGTAAACAATCAATACAAGCATAACCGAAAGCCCCGCAAACATGCTGTAAATAGCGCCCTTTCTAGTTGCCTTGGCCCAAAACGCTCCTCCATACAAGGGAATTAAAAAAGAAACCGAGAACATACCCCAAATGTATCCTCCATATACAAGCAAACTTTCGGGAGGAGACAATGCCAATACAAGAGAAATGCTTCCTGCCGCGAAAACAACAGCCCGGCTTATAGTAAGCAAAACCTCGTCGGAATGTTCTTTTTTTGATAAAACCTCCAAAACATCATAGACAAAGCTGCTTGCCGCCACAAGCAGTTGCGAATTCGCGGTGGATATTGCAGCCGCCATAATCGACAAAAATACAAGACCGCTGATTTGCGAAGGCAGCAACGAGTTGAAAATGAATGGAAATATTGCATCAATAGATTCGACACCTTCTACCATTGGCATTATGACCCTGCTCCCCAAGCCAATAACAATAATGCTTGCATAAATGAGGATCAGAAGAGCGATGGCGGTCTTAATCATATTTACCGCCGTTTTATCATCCTTTGCCGCAATTATCCGTGCCGTATACTGGGGATTTGTGGAAATTCCCAAACCCCAACCGAAAAAAGCCGATACCAAGCTTATAAGAGGCATATTCCCACCTGCCAATGGATGGAGCAGCGAACCTTTAGGCGTGTAATAGGAGTATCCATCAATTGCGAAGCCTTCAATCATTCTTGCTTTTTCAAACAAAAGCGCAATTCCACCCACGCGCTCGAGTATCATTATAACGGCAATCAAAACTCCCATGCAGACTATGAACATATTGAAACCGTCGCTTCGCGCAATAGAAAACAATCCTCCAAAGGTAGTGTATAAAACAAAAATATACACTATTAAAATAGCAAGTGTATAAGGTATCTCCAAAAATTCCGAAATGACAATCCCAAATCCTCTAATCTGTATAACTATGTACAAAATGAAATTTAGCAAGACAATCAAACCACCAAATACTTGAATTGACTTGCTTTCATAACGCAAATTCAAATATTCCGGTATTGTAATTGCCCCGCTTGCTCTAAGCTTCGGAGCCAAAAGAATAAGGAAACTCGCTCCGATAAACCAAGGAATCACAGAATAGAAAACAAAAGCATAGCCATATGTATAAATCAAACCCGGAAGCCCTTGCATGGAAGCCGCGCTAAACCAAGTGGCTACAAAAGTAGATACACACGCAAATAGACCCAGTCTTTTCCCGCCCACAAGAAAATCATTTATCGTTTCGGTTTCCCTATAACCCGATTTACCAAAATAAAGCAAAGCAATCGAATACAAAAAGAAGAACAGCAAAAATATATATGATTTTGGCATCTAAGAACCCCTCTCCCAATTCAAAGGCTAAAAAAACCATTTCTTCTTAAACTCCCTATTAAATCATTTAATCATCTCTACGCGGCTCTTTATCTCTTCTTCGCCCAGTCCGTAGTCTTCCGACGACAGCCTTATGCTGTATAGATGGCCGTCCTTTTCATATGTCATTATGATTGCTTTGGCCTCTATTTTTCTTTCCTCGAGTCTGTCCAAAATGACCTCAATGTCATCAGCATGATCTTTTTCATCTGTAAGATAGAAATTTATCTGCTCGTAGTCCGGGCTCCCGATAAACAGATTTTTGCCGCTTCCCGTTATGCTTTCTATCTCGCTATTGATTGGATCGAAAAGAAATATGCTTCTTATCATTTCATTGTATTCATTTTGGCTTTTTGTTTCCCGGTAGTTGTCAGAAATATTCTTTGTGTTCCAGCTCTTGAAAACGCCAAAGACAGTGTCGTCGTCAAGACATGTTCCGCTGACATAAAACTTTCCGTATATGGGATCGATTTTTGTCAACCCAACCGAGAAAGTCTTGTCCGGATACTTGGCTTCAAGAAAATCGGACAATTCAAACCGTACAAATAGAAGAAAACCAAATAAGGCAATCAAAACCACAACAATAATCCAAAAAATCGTCGATATTGTTTTCTTTTTCCCAACTGTCATATTAAGCTCCTTCTGCAAAAATTCAATCCGAAAAATGGAGAGCAAAATGTCTGCCCCTTTTTAGTCTTTGTTGCGGACATACTTGAGTGTGGTGTTGGCCTTTGTCCTGACTGATCGTATCTCGAATTTTTTGAGGGAAGACACAAAGGGAGTAAGTTTTGTAAATCCATAGTTCCTAGTGTCAAAATCTGGATAGCGCTTGTTTAGCACGTTTCCTATCTCGGCCATGTATGCCCAGCCGTCTTCGTCGGATATCTCGTTTATTATGGTTTTTACTGTCTTAACCAGTTGATCCTTGCTGGTCATTCCATTCTTGATTTCGTCCTGCTCGGGCTTTTTCTTGCTGTCGTTCTCCGGCGTAGTCTGAACCATCGACGCCAACACTTCAAGATACTTGAACTTCTCGCAAGCCGCAATGAAGGGCTTGGGCGTCTTTTTCTCACCCATTCCAATAACAAGCATTCCAGCCTCTCTGAGTCTTGAAGCGAGCTTTGTGAAGTCGCTATCGCTCGAAACGATGCAAAAGCCGTCGACATTTCCAGAATAGAGTATGTCCATTGCATCTATTATGAGAGCGGCGTCAGTAGCATTCTTGCCCGTTGTATAGCTGTACTGCTGGATTGGGTTTATGGAATGTTTGAGGAGTATGTTTTTCCACGACCCCAGTTGGGGCTTGGTCCAATCCCCGTAGATTCTCTTGTATGTAGGAGTTCCCTGGTTTGATATCTCGTCGATGATGTACTTCATATATTTGTCCGAGACATTGTCCGCGTCAATCAATATCGCTATGCGCTTGTCCTTTTGCATAAAAACACCCCTTTTTATTTTTCATCCCATTAATCGTCCCTGTTTACGTCGTTAGGCCCTTTCCCGCCTAAGCAGCCCTAAAATGCATTTGAAGCCGTCAGAATCCGCATAGAGTATCTTGTCTCCGAAATCCTCCTTTATGCGGAAATAGTTCTTATGCGAAGCCGCGGTCGTCACGAAAACTATTTTATCGCTCTTAAGCGCCGCTTTGTGTATGTCAAAATAAGCTCCGTGGCCCGAAACAACCTCCGCATCATATCCCCTCTTCCTCAAGCTGCTCCTGTACCCCTTGGCGAATCCCTCGTAGCCGACTACAAGAACCTTCCCGGGATGCATTTTTATTGCCTTTTCCGGCGATTTTTCTTCTTTCCCCGACTCTCTCTTTATCCTTTCTCTACGTCTCTTTATCTTACTCTCGTCCGTTTCGCATTCTTCGCATTCGCACTCATACAAATCGACAATGGTTCCGAACCCGTTGACCTCAAGTATGTCTCCATCCTCCAGGCCAATGTCCCTAATTCTTCCCGTCAAATCAAACGCTGAAAACAATTGGCATGTTCCATCCCCAAAAGCTATGAACTCTCCCATTTCATTTTTCCTGTAAAAGCCCATGCGGCTCTCCTCTGCAGGAAGCGACGAATATATGAACTCGTCATCGTCAAAATACCGTACAAGCTCTCCTTGGCAAAGAGTGACTATCTTCCTGTTTTGCAGGCTGACCCCGTTTGCCGAAATCACTTTTTCAGTCTTGTCCTCAAAATCGTAGACAAGGCTTCCGTTGGCAACGGTCCTAAGCACATAATACGCTCTGTGTCCCCTGGCAGCTATTGAAGGGGTTAGGCTTTCAAGGCATATGCTTTTCTTTTCGTACTTTGTCATTACGACCTTGCCTTTGCTAAGGCCGACTATGTCGCCCCGTGACAAATTCGCCAGGGCATTTTGCCAAACCTTTTCCTCATTATTTTTTTTCGTGTATACGCAAACCGGATTCATGGACGATACTTCCGCAAAAGCGGACACATCCCTTCCTCCTGTGTAGAAACTCTCATAGCTTCTTATGAAAGTATTCTTTGAGCTTACCGAAACAAACTGATTTTCGGCAAGATATTCATCCTCAGGCAAATTAAAAAGCCTAAAGCCAGTCCCTTTTGCGTTGAAAACGTGATGCTGGCCGTCCACCAGCCTTGTGTATCCTATGTATGAAAGATTGTCCCCCGCAAGCTCCGCATCCGGTATCACTCCGGAAACATAAGCGTCATAGTAGGGATACATCAACTGGTAAAGCTCATCGGAAAGGCCATGCCTATTGAGATACGCCTCGAAAACCACAAGCTCGTTTTCCACATTCGCATGCATCAGCTTCTTTTCGAGTTCGCTTATCCTTTTGCCCCGCTCGCAATATTTCGCGTGTTCTTCGGCAACCTCTTTTTCTTTTTTCTCGTAATCCGCCCTTGAAACCATGGCTTTTTCTATTTTAAGCGTCTTTACGCGCTCTTCCTCAAAGGCATTTTTGTATTTTTTGAGATCGGCCTTGATTTTTTCGCAGTCTTCCTGAACCCTGTTTTCATTCCTGGCCTTCTGCGCTTTCATCTCTGCCCTAAGGTCCTCTATTATTTTCTTCTTCCTGGAAATTACGCGTTCTTTCTTTTTTGCCTCAATCTCGTACTGCTTCGCCATTTCCCTGAAGGAATTCAATTCCTCCACCATTATGCTTCCCGTTATCCTGCATACAGAGCAGGTCTGATACATCTTGAGAAGGTTGGAAATGCAAATCTTCCTTTCTTCGTCTATTTCCATTTTATTTATCTGGTTGTACTCGTAGAGTATGGAAAGATATATTAGAACAGAAAGATGCTCCATGAAATAGTTCGTTATGAAACTCACCTGTCCGGTTATGTCCTCTTTTGAGAACAGCTCCTTATCCCTCTCGTAATAGTCCGCTATGTAAATGAGGATAGCCTGTATGAGCCTCGGATAATCAGAGTCCAGAATCATGTCCCTGCTAAGCTCCACAGTTTGTACAAGCTCCAAAATTTCCTCGTAGTATTCGAGTATTACCGCCATGTTTTTGCTTTTGAGGTTCTTGGTGACAATCTTCATGGGTATCTTTATGTCAACTTCCGCATCCTTCAGGTTGCCAAGAAATCCGCCCGGCTCGCTGTCCTTGAGGAATATCTTGAAATGGGTTTCCGAATATGCTGCCAAGAGGCACATGTCGAAATTCATATAGTTTTCTTCCAATATCTCCGGAGTCAAATCCAGTATTCTATTTTTCAATTCAATTCCCCCCGAACATTTTAAATTCTTTGCCTACCATTTCATTTTATCAAATATTGATGCCATATATAAGATTTTCTACATTAATAATATCACATAAAACCCAACAATTGATTTGTGCTGGAATAATTTGCATTTTGGCTCACCGCCGAATCCATTTTTCCGGGTTCAATTTAAAACCACCACCCGTTTTTCTTTTCACGCAAGCAGTTGAAAAGCACTGCTCTTTCTCGTGTATTTTTTCATTATTTAATCCGGTTTTTGTTTATTTTGATATTCAAAATGTTTTTTTGTTGAAAAACCTCTTGAAAAACTATACAATCTGCATATATATAAAAATATTTATACGTAAAAATTTACAAACTGGGTTCGGTCGGCATTTCCACTTACCAAATTGCCGAATATTTGGCTTAAGGAGTTTTAAATGTATATAAGAGAAATAAGGCAATTATTCAAAGAGCCCCCTAATCATTTGCGGAGCGATTTCAAAACAAAAATCGAATATGACAATTATTTGAAGGCAAAGTTTTTTTCTCTGCTTATATTTGCTGTTTCTTTATTGTCCCTGATTATTGCAAATAAGGTAAACGACACTGTTCAAATAACCGATGTCAATTTTGTTTTTTTCGTTTTATCGTCTGCCAATGCTCTTCTGTTCCGCATAATGCAACCTTCCCGCCACAAATTGAACATATCCCATAAATTATTTGTTTATGCCTTGATAATAACAGTATTGGGTTGGAGCACACTTCTGATGACAATATCTCCAAACAGGCTTGAGTTGATTGGAACTTATTCCATTGTAGTGCTGTCTATTTCACTATTGTTCCACTTCAAGTGGAACATAGTGGCAGCTCTTTATTCGGCAAGCCTTTTGGCCCTGTTGGCATTGGCAGTCCCTTTGATGAAAGATCCCTTGGCCCCCAAAATTATGATGACAAGCTCATTGGTTGCCGTCTCTTGGATAATCTCCAGAATTCTCTATTACAAGGAAATACAAAACTTCACTATAAGCCGGGCTCTCAGAAACCAAAACGCCAACATGCAGGCTGAAGTACTCAAGCAATCCCTCAAACTCAAAAACAACGAAGAAGAAAAAATCGAGGAAATAATCTTCTCTATAACTAAACTTCTCGGCATATACGATCCCTACACAAACGGCCACTCTGAAAACGTGGCAACTATTTCTCAGAAAATAAGCATCGAATTGGGGCTCTCCAACGAAGATGTGAAAGATGCATATTGGAGCGGCATGGTCCATGATTTGGGTAAGCTTCTTGTTCCCATTGAAATATTGAACAAGAAAGGTCCCCTTGAAAAAAGCGAATACGAAACAATCAAATCGCATCCGTCATGGGGATATGAAGTTCTATGCCAGTCTGAATCCCTGTCAAGCATAGCCAAATATGTATTGCACCATCATGAAAGATGGGACGGCAATGGTTATCCCGACGGCCTTAAGGGTGATGAAATACCTTTGATATCGCAGATTCTGGCAGTCGCCGACGCATGGGACGCTATGACAAGCGAACGTCCCTACAGAAGAGCAATGAGCGAATACCAAGCGATGGCTGAAATACAAAAATACAGGGGAGAGCAGTTTTCACATAAAGTAACAAATGCTTTTGTGAAAATGCAAAACAATTCCCAAAAGCCATCCGATTCGGCTTCCTGAAAAATTGCATAGCCTCAGAACAACAATTCATGTTTACAAATAAACTGACCTTAAAAAAACTTTCTAACGAACTCCCGCACTGGCCGCAGACGTTTATAAAAAAGCCCTCCGGTTTTAGCCGGAGGGCTTTTGCTTTCACCAATTCTTATAATGCGGCTTTTACCTTGTCTGCAGTATCGCCGTCAACCCATTCTGTCCATATGTCCATGTTTTCCGCAAGGAACCAAACAGCGGCATCTTCCGCATTGGCGTCATTCTCTGTCATATAGGCCAGCACATCGGCAACTTGCTGACTTGTAAGAGAATAGTTGCTCAAAAAGTCTGTCACCTCTGGAATTTCTTCCGGCAATCCCTTCCTGACTGTAACCGTTAATCTTACAGGATTGAATTGGCAACGGTATCCGTCATTCCAAAGCTCGTCAGAATATGCCCCTTCGTCAAGAAGGGTAAGGTCATAAAGTCCGGAAACCCATGTAGGCTCCCAATAGTAACCGACCCAAGGCTCTCCCTTTTCATAGCTTGCGCTGATCGATCCCGCAAGTGCAGCTCCCGATCCGGGGCTGAACAAATTGTAGTATTCTTCCAGTTCGTATGTCTCAACCTTTGCTTCTATGATCTCTGTTGCTGACCATCCCGGGATTGAATTGTAAATCCTGCCCTTAGAGGGATCTTCCTCGTCAACAAACACATCAGCATACTTCTTAAGGTCCAAAACAGTCTTAAGGTCTGGAGCCATCGGCTCTATTCCCCTTTCGGGGTCACCCTCAATCACATATGTCGGAACGTAAAAACCCTGCATGTTGTCTTCCATGTTTGTTCCAAGCTCGATAACTTCTCCGGCCTCTATAGTCTCGTCATAATCCTCAATGTTATCCGACCAGTTTTCGATCATCACGTCTATATCACCCATCTTCTGCCCAAGCCACAGGCCAGGGCTGGAACCCGGAACACTCTCACACTCTATCCCGAATCCTTCTTCAATAATCTTGGAGGCAACTTCATTGTGGAACTTCAAGCTGTCCCAACCTGCATCGTGAAACTTGAGCGGTCCCTCAAAAACTGCAACTTCCTCTTCTCCGCCAGTTTCCTCTGCTTCCTCCCCGCCTCCACAGGCAACCATGGAAAACGTCAAAACAAATACAAACAAAACCAATAGTAATTTCTTCATATAAACCTCTTCTTTCAATAAAATACACCCCGGATATTTTGCCTCCGGGCCAAAAAATGTTTTCATATACAATTAACAATCCTATGTAATTATATGGGTTGTTTGATTTTTTGTCAAGTCGTTAGCAGATATGAATTGTGTCATTAATTGCCATCTTACATTATAAATTGAATTTAATCCCCTTGACACAAAAAAAAGGCCCCTAGAAACATAGCTTCCAGGAGCCTTTCATATTTAGTTGACATTCAAATTTTTACTTCTCAGTAGTGACTCTTACAATTCAGCCTTGACCTTTTCAGCAATGTCTTCGTCTACCCATTCTGTCCACAAATCCATATTTTCCGCAAGGAACCAAACAGCAGCATCTTCTGCAGTGGCATCATTATTATTCATATAGGCAAGCGCCTGTGCAACTTGATTACTTGTAAGAGAATAGTTGCTTAAAAAGTCTGTTACCTCGGGAAGCTCTTCAGGCAATTCCTTCTTGACTGTAACCGTTATCCTTACAGGCTTGAAATCGCAACGATATCCGTCGTTCCAAAGCTCTTCCGAATAGTCCCCCTCGTCAAGAAGCGTTAGGTCGTAGAGTCCAGAAACCCATGTGGGCTCCCAATAATAGCCAACCCAAGGTTCTCCCTTTTCGTAGCTTGCACTGATCGATCCAGCCAGCGAAGCTCCCGATCCAGGGCTAAACAAATTGTAGTATTCCCCAAGTTCGTATGTCTCAAACTTTGCTTCTATTACTTCTGTTACAGACCATCCCGGGATTGAATTGTAAATTCTGCCCTTTGACGGATCCTCTTCGTCAACAAACACATCGGCATATTTTTTGAGGTCTTCCACAGTCTTAAGGTCAGGAGCCATCGGCTCTATTCCCCTTTCAGGGTCACCCTCTATGACATATGTGGGAACATAAAACCCCTGCATGTTGTCGTCCATGTTTGTTCCAAGCTCGATAACTTCTCCGGCCTCTATAACATCGTCATACTCCGCAATATTGTCCGACCAGTTCTCGATCATAACATCTATGTCGCCTTTCTGCTGCCCAAGCCACAAGGCAGGGCTTGATCCGGGAACATCCTCGCACTCAATTCCAAAGCCTTCCTCAATTATCTTGGAGGCAACTGCATTGTGGAACTTCAAGCTGTCCCATCCTGCATCGTGAAACTTGAGAGGTCCCTCAAAAGCTGCAACTTCTTCTCCGCCAGCTTCCTCTTCTCCTCCAGTTTCCATGTCTGCCTCTTCGCCTCCACAGGCAGCCATTGAAAACGTCAAAACCAATACAAACAAAATCAATAGTAATTTCTTCACGTAAACCTCTCCTTTCAATAAAATACACACTGGATATATAATTTTCACAATAAAAAACCCATCCATTTCCCCAGTATAAGCAACTTATTATATTATATGGGTTGTCAGATTGTTTGTCAAGTCACAGCAGATGCACTCTAGTTTTTCATCCGCCTTACAATAAATTTTTGTTGCACAGAATTATATTTTTTATACCCGGTATTTACGCTTTTAAATCATCTTGCTCGGATCGATTTTTCTATTGCTCCATCCCAAACTCTTGACCCACTGCCAGTAAGCCTGTCTTTCCTCCATGTCTTTTAATACATATATGTTGTATAGAAAATCGGCAAAACCGCCCATGCCGCCCTGTCAAATCCCCGAAATTTACGGTCCTTGTTATTGTCCCTCTCTTCGTAGAATAAGAATATTTCATAAGCAATTTCTTTTCATCGTCGCTGCACCGCTCGTTTGTCAGTTCCATATGCAGCAGCATGGGCTCATCTTTGTGCAGAGCATCTCCACCCTCATTCCCGCTGAAAAGACTTGACTTTTCGCGAATTTCACGCCTCTCGCTCAAATTGATTAAAACGCCTTTTTCCTCTTTAGGGCAATCCTTATAATTCATCTTCACGACCCCCTCAATCAAAAATTTTTGTATCCGTCTATCTATATCCGACGCTTTGTCATAAACCGAATATACCAGCGATGTCTTCCTCTGCAATTTCCCTATTGCTTGTTTTCCCCGCGTTCTCGAGCATGCACTCGATTTTTTTCTCCATCGTTTTTTTAATGAGGCTGCGGAAATCCAGGTCCCTAAGCGTAAAGAACAGCATAGGGTCCTTGTCCAGCCTCGACCCTATTCCATACAAAACCGCAGCAACATGTTTGCACATGTGGGCCCAGTCCGGGCAGCTGCAGTCAAAATGGATTTCACTTGGAGAAGGGAATATTCCATAATTCTTGTCTGTGAAAAGAACCTCAAGTTCCTTTGGGAATTCTCCTTCAAGCAATTGCTCCAACGAATCGATTCTATGGTTGCAAAGCTCGGTCACCCTGTCCCATTTTCCGCTGTCTGGTGCATCTATTCCAATTTCAACAAAATAGGGTTTTGCCCTGCTTCCCTTCACCTTTCCCTCAACCTTTCCCCTTGATATCTTAAGATCGAGCACAGCATTGTTGCGAACATAGCTTTTGCCTCTTGCAATCCTGTTTCTGTAGTCCGCATAACTTTCCAAATTTAAGTTCCACGCCTTTCCCCACCAGCTTTTGGCCAATGCTCTCCCGTCTATGATCACCGGCTCCACATCCGGATTTTTCTTCATGAGTTTTTCTAAAGCTCTTTTGGATTTTGCTTTTTTCTCCGCTGCGGACTCATACTTTTTATATCCGTAATAACCCATCACTCGCCACCCCCAAGAGAAAGGATTTCCATCAGCTCATCGTTGTCATACTCAGTAATCCACTTTTCTCCGCTTGCGCCAAGTATGTCACCCGACAACTTCTGCTTTTCACCGATCATGGCGTCTATCTTTTCCTCTATGGTTCCTTTTGAAATAAATTTGTGCACCATGACATTTTTCGTCTGCCCGATGCGGAAAGCCCTGTCTGTTGCCTGATTCTCGACAGCGGGATTCCACCATCTGTCAAAATGAATCACATGATTGGCCGATGCAAGATTCAGCCCCACTCCTCCGGCTTTCAAAGAAAGCACCATGTAGGGAACATATTGCTCTCCATTGAATTGCTTGACCATTTCATCCCGCCTTTTTACAGGCGTGCCTCCATGGAGCACAAATCCCTCCTTCAAGAATATCTCTTTTAGAAAATCCGAAATCGGCTCTGTCATCTCCCTGAACTGGGTAAAAACAATTACCCTTTCCCTTTTCTCCCGTATTGTTTCGCAAATTTCTCCCAACTGTTCGAATTTGCCGCTAAGCCCGGGCTTGAAATCCTCTCTGCCCATATAATGGTCCGGATGGTTGCATATCTGTTTGAATTTCATTATGCTCGATAAAACAAGCCCTTTTCTCTCGATTCCCTCCGCCGATGAAAGCTTGTCCTCAATCTGCTTGAGCAGCTTTTTGTAAAGGGCAACCTGCTTTTGGGACAGCCTGGTATATTCGTTTATCTCTATTTTTTCCGGCAAATCCCGAATTATACTTTTGTCTGTCTTGAGCCTTCTCAAAATGAAGGGTTGAATTGTCCTTCGCAGCTTGGCGTAGCCTATTGCATTGTCGCTTAGCCCCTTGGCAAACCGCGAAAACTCTTTTGAATTTCCCAAAAGACCCTGATTCAAGAAATCAAACAAGGACCACAAGTCTCCCAATCTGTTTTCAATGGGAGTTCCTGTCATTGCAATACGCATCCCGGCGGGAATTTCCTTTATTGCCTTGGTCTGTTTCGTACCTGGGTTTTTGATAGCCTGCGCCTCGTCGAGAATCAGGCAATCCCATCTTTCGCCCTTCAAGCTTTCAAGCCTTCTTGCCATCCCATACGTTGTTATATACAAGAAATTATTTTCCCTGATTTGAATCGTTTCAGAACCTTTCAAGTCGCTTTTATGCAAAACCTGAAAAGGCATTCCGGGCGCAAACCGCTCTATTTCTCTCTGCCAGTTTCCAATGAGCGAGGCCGGGAGAATCAAAAGGACCCTGCCGCCGTTGCCGCTTCTTAAATGCTCCAGAAAAGCAATCACCTGCACCGTTTTTCCAAGTCCCATGTCGTCGGCCAGGCAAGCGCCAAAGCCCAACTTGTACATTTGGCAAAGCCACTGATAGCCTTTTTCCTGGTAGTCCCTAAGCACCGCGCGGAAGGTCGGTACTGTTCCGACTCTCTCCATGGGAGAAGATCCATCCATTATTCCCCTGACAGCTTTAAGCCACTGCCCATTGGAGACAGACACATCCACCGCATCGGCCGGAATTTCCAAAAGCTTTTCCATGTTTAGCTCCAGCCTCATCGCTTCTCCAAGTGACAAAGCTCCGCCTTCCGACAGGCCTTTAACCTTCTCAAAGGCCTTTAGGGCCTCCCCCAGCTTGTCCTTGTCTATCTCGACCCACTTGCCTTTGTATCTGACCAGGCCCTCGGCCATGTCCAAAAAGGCTCTAAGTTCATTCTCTCCGATAACTTGATCTCCAACCTTGAGAAGCGGCGAAAAATCCATTATGGCATCGAGGCCGACCTTTGAAGGCTCCTTTTCCCCGACCACGACCGAAAGGCGTACCGCATTGCTGCGCTTTCGCCACCAGTCCGGAACCCGGCACATTATGCCGGCTTCCTTGTATATTTCAATTTCCTTAAAGAAAATGTAAGCCTCTTTAGCAGTAAACTTAAGCGGCGAGAACAATTCGCCGCTTTCCATCAAGCCTGAAATGAAAGCACTCTTTTCCGAAGCCTTTGCAACGGTTGAAACAAGAGAAAGCAGCTTCTTTTCATCCCCGTCAAACTCCTTCAAAGCATTCTTCAAAGGAGTATGCATGGCGCGCCTGCTCTTGGCGGGCTTAGTTGAATATGTTGCCATAAAAGCAAAAGGATACTCGTCCTCCTTGAGTTCAACCAAATGGAAATACACCCTTCCGACTATGTTGATGTTGTCATTTTGCTCGGAGAAATACCTGGCCACAGTGCCGTCGTAGGCTTTTATTTCCCTCCTGAAAACCGCCAGCAAATCCTTCCAAAGCCTCCGAATCCATACATCATCCACATATTCCATTCCAATTGCAAATGGCAAAACCTCTTTGAGTAGTCCAACCTCTTCATCATGCAAATCAACCCTAATCGATTCCCTCTCCAGCTCAAGCTCCGGATGCTGGCTGATTTTTCTGATAAGCCCTTCCGCAATGCCATAAAGATATTCAAGCGGCGGAGAAAGCCACTTTCCCTTGGTCGAAAATCCAAGATGAAACAAGGCTCCGTATCTGTCCGCCTCAAACAACCCCGACCATTCCCTTATTTCATCCTGCGCCTCGGGATCCGCCTCTCCTACAGTAAAACCTTCGTATGTGAAATATGCATTTAGCTGCTTAGTATTCTTGTTTTTTGTTCGCGCCATTTATTATAGCCTCCTTGAATTATACGTTGATATATCTGCAAATCTTTATATGGGTGTTTCTGTTAACTCGAACAATTGTCACTGTGAAATATGAAAATTCCCGCAATATAACCGGATCATCTCCGCGGCAAGATGGCCAGTGTAAAGCCCCCTCCACAGTACGAAATCGGACGAAACCGGACGAAATTAATTCGTCAGGCCTCGTCCGATTACAGTGTACCGCAAAATATTTGCAAATACCATAAAGACATAATAGAAACAGCTATTAATGGTGAATCTTACATTTTGGGCAAGTCAAAGCATGCTGGTTCAATTCTCTAGTCGCCTGGGTGTGTGGACAAAATCCCGGACTTGAAACGAAGCGGCAACCCCTTCCCTATGCTTCCAAGCGGACAGCTTTTTTTATTGGAATCATTCGGGAACGCACAATTCCTTTTTCACTATTGCAAAAATTGTCCTTATCGCCGTAAAAGAAACGACAACTGCCAAGAAAATAGCCGCTGCAAAGCCCAAACCCTTAAATAAAGCTATTCCGCTCTTATGATACATAAGGACTGTTGCAATAGTGAAAGAAGAAATCGGAAAAGAAAAGGCCCACCACGAAAGATAGAAATTCATTTTCATATACTCGCCTATTCTGCTGAAAACAAAGGTGAATAAAAACAGGGCGATGTAGTACATAATCCTGGCAAAGCCGTCCAATTGCCCCGTAAGCTTGACATAAGAAATGAACCCTATTGCAGGAGGCGCTATGAGTATTGCAAGACTGGGTACAATCTTCTCTGGCAAGGCCTCGTGAAAAATAATCCTGTACATGAAAGTTGTAAACAGCACAGCCCAAAAGACCATCCCTATGCTGAAGAAAAACCATGAGATTTCATTTGCAAAATGAACGGTTCCAGCAACCGGAACAAGCAAATTCCCAACGACAGGAATGAACCATATGGGATTAAAAGACGTGAAGCTGTGCTCCTTGTGGAACACCCAGAACGAAAGCGTCCTGTATGTGAAATAAAGGTGCATGGATGTCCCTGCAATCCAAAGAGCTTTTGAAACACCTGCGTTGTATTCCAGAAAGGCCGCGCTAAGCAAAAGAAGCCCTATCGATATTGTCGAAAAGAAATTGTACTTTACCGAATTAGAATATTCCTTCTTCACCTCTTCCGGATATTTGACCATCCTGTACAAAAAAATCAGCCCTATTGTCAAAAACGCCCCTACTGTCACTGCAAGAAAAAATTTGGGCAAAGATTGTGAAGCCCCAAGCAAGCCCGCCATCTTTTCAAGCGCAATCGTAAGCCCTCCAAGACCGAGTATTATCGAAAAAAACGACACCGAAAAGTGCCTTATCCTGTTTTGTGTTTCCATTGGCATAAGCCTCCCTTATATAATATTCAAGAACATTATACCCCCTAGTGGTAGCGGGGTCAAGGAAGGCTTTTTGCAGTTTGATCGGTTTTCCTGGCTGTCTGCTGCGTCAGCCATCGTCATTTCACACAATTACCCCCTTCATCCTTCGCCATGTACATTGCATCGTCCGCCCTTTTGACAAAAGAATCCAGAGTGTCTCCATCAATGAAATTTGAAGCACCTAAGCTTGCCGTCACGTCAATGCCTGATTCGAGCTTAATGCCTGCTATCTTCGCCCTTATTCCTTCTGCCAATTTCAACGCATCGTTCATCTCTGTGTCCGGCAGCAAAACCATGAATTCATCTCCACCCCATCGGCAGAATACATCCGTCTTTCTGATTCTTCCATTTACCTTGTCGGCTAATTTCTTCAATACAATATCGCCAGAATTGTGTCCGCAGCTGTCGTTTATGTGCTTGAACCGGTCTACGTCCATCATGACAAGCGAGAATCCGGAACCCGTCCTTTTGAAGCGATTCATCTCTTCTTGCATTTTCTCCAGCATGAACCTCCTGTTGTAGGCACCTGTAAGCTCGTCGGTTACAACCATCAGCTTCAGCTTTTCATTTGCTTCTTTCAGTTCGCTTTCCATCATTTTGCTTTTGTTTATATCGAATACGATTCCAGACAGTAGAACAGGTTTGCCATCCTCGTCCCTTTTTGTCACTTTTCCCCTGTCGTAATACCAAACATAGTTTCCGTCCTTGGCCTTTATCCTGTACTCTACCTCGTAGGCCTCGCTCTTGTTCATCAGATGACTTCTCATGTTTTCCATGACTCTTTCGTAATCGTCAGGATGCAGCTTGTCGGTGAAAAATTCAAAGCCAATCTCCCCTGGCAGCTCCTCGATACTGTAACCGAGATTTGTGACCTTTCTGTTGTTGAATTCAACTTCGTTGCTTTGCACCATCCAATACCACTGCCCCAGATTTCCAACCCATGGAAAAGCCATCAGTTCCTCGTCCTCTTTTTCCTTCATTATTTGTTTGACGACTTCCTCGAGTTCTTTTATCCTAACCTTCAAATCTCCTTGGCATCCGCTGCTGCATTTGTCCATATCAAAACCCTCCCCATAAGTGTCCGTCAATCAAGCTCTTATTCCATCAAAAAATGTTTTCTTGTTCGCATCTCAAATCCGGTTCCTTTGCAAAAAAAAGGCCGGATTGCAATCGATTTTAATCTCTAAGTCAATTATAGCAAATCCGAATATCTGTATCCTCTCTCTTCAAATCATAATATGTTATGTTCTCATGTCTGCTTTCATTGCTTTCCTGAAAATACTCAAATGACTTACTCCATTTTATTTGGTATCATTATTAATAACAAGAAAACAACAAGGAGGAGCAGCCGCATGCAAAACATAATCGACAGAAGAATGAAAAGAATGTCCAAGCCCATGCCCGAGAATGCCACATTTGCCGATTACCTTTCCCGCTATACAAAGGAAGAACTGATTGATATAAAAAGAATCTGGGACTTCCCCATTTCCTCAAGCTTGCGCAAGCAAGAGATAATAGACGCGCTTGCAAAAGAAATACCCCATGCAATACCAGAGTGGTGCGGAAACGCTCCATTTTTGACCTATGAAATACTGACCGGGACTGTCGATATCAACAAATCGGACCCCATGATGCACAAATCCATATACGACCTCACTGCAAGAGGCATAGGATACTTCAGTCTTGATGAAGACAAGCCTGTTTTTAACATACCCCAAATACTCAAGTCATGCGCCCCAAAAGCTGACTCAATAATAGAAAAGGCCAAATTGAACGACATAAAAATAATCTTCACACAGGGCCTTGTCAACCTTTACGGCCTAATTCCCATGGATGAACTTACAGAAATATTAAACCATTACATAATGGAAAAAATCGACAAGCACGACCTCACCCTTTGGATAGAAAGCAAGGCATTCACGTATTTCGACGCATATCTTGGCTTCATCGATGGGGAGCTCTTCCTTATTCATGAAAATGCCCAAGACCCTGAAGGCTTTCTTTACGAAAGGCCGGACCTCGAATATGCCGATTTTGACCCAGACGACCTGTTCTCTTTATGGACCAGTTTGACAACAAAGGAATCATGGCCTTATTTTGAAAAATTGCTGGTCGAAATAGAAAAGCACGAAATCACCGACGAGCTTAAATTCAGAAACGACATAAGAGTAATGCAATTTTCATTCATGAACGACGAAAAATCCATGAATTGCATCCAGCCGATTCTCGACTGTGTCATCACTGAAAACCTCGAAGATGCCCGCTCCCTGATGCAGCTTATGATGGACTACCACAACCACAGCCCAAAATGGAACATGAAAGGCAACGCTCCTTCCGATTTGTCCCACAAAAGAATGCCCGAAGCACACAAAGCGGCAAAAGCGAGCAAAAAAGTGGGAAGAAACGATCCCTGCCCATGCGGCAGTGGAAAGAAATATAAGAAATGCTGCCTTGGCAAAGATGAAAAGAATAATGTTACCAGAATCAATTGACTGCTGACTCGCATAAATGAATGGGATGAATATAAGCATCTCACCCCTTTGTGAAAATGCTTACTGTTCATCTTGCGCGCCTCCATAATTCAGAAATTCTGTCTTCCCCTGCTTCCAAAGCAATAAATGCAACTTATTCAATTGAATAAGTTGCATTTATTGCTTATATATCTTAGTTTTTAAAGCATCTTGCCCGCTTCAACCTTCCTATTGCTCCATCCCAAACTCTTGGCCCACTGCCTGTATGCCTGTCTTTCCTCCCTGTCTTCCGATTTGTGTATGTTGTATAGAAAATCGGCAAAGCCACCCATGCCGCCCACGTCATCCATCACATATCCGCCTTTTTTGTCAATGCAAACCGGCCTGTGTTTTTCCCTTACGGTATCCATAGCCTCTCTTAGCCACTCTTCGTCTATTCCGCGCCGCCCTGTCAAATCTCTGCAATTACCGGGTCTTGTTATTTCCACGATCCAATTGTCTCCAAAATCATAGTTGTAGATCAGCTTGTCCGTTGCCGGCTTGAAAATTCCTTCTTCTGTCCAGCTTTTAATTTCCTCGAATTTCGCCAGCTCCGACCCCTTGACCCCAAGAACCTCGGCCACAGGCAGTCTTTCGAGCAATTCGTCGAGCGCGGAATCAATTGATATGGAATTAGTAAGCTCCCTTACAGTAAGACTAAGAATCGGAGCCGTCTTAATTATTCGTCTTCCATCCGACTCACCGCCAATTTTCCCTTTAGTTCTTTCGTTGTAATCAAAGAATGACTCCCGGACATCAACAGTCGGGAAGCGATGAATCAATTCATCGACGCTGCCCTTTGCCTCTTCGTATTCCTCGGTATAACCCCCGAATACATAAGGACCCGTATATTTTTTCCTAAGCCACCTCTTGATGCTTCCATAAACGTAGTCTTCATCCCAGTACTTGTCGTCTTCATCATAGGGCAGTCCCTGAAACAGTATTCCGACCAGACTCGCCCACTCCCTCACGCGCTTCCCGGTGAGGCGATCATAGTCTTTTTCGTCCAGTCTAAAGGCCCTGAGATGCGAATTCTGCCATCCGAAAAGCCGTTGAATGGCATAATGAAGATTATGCAGCGGCATGTCCGCCGGAATTAGAACATCCCTTGTTATTGTCCCTCTTTCCGTAGCGTCAGCGTATTTCATCAGCAATTTCTTTTCATCGTCGCTGCACCGCTCGTTTACAAGCTCCATATGCAGTAGTATTGGATCAGCCTTATTATGAGAGCCTTCCCCGTCATAATCCATGCTAAACATTGCTCTTCGGTTTGCTTCCAGCCTCTCATTGAAATTGATGACCACGCCTCTCTTGCCTTTAAAGAAATCCTTGCTGTTCATCTTTAACTCCTCCATAGTTGCAAAACCTGTCTAGACAAATTGCCGTGCATATAGTTGGAATCGTCTTTTCCTTAATCTTCATCGCTTTACTTTTCATTAGAAAATCCCTGTTTAATAATACAGGACGCAACCGGACGTAATTATTTCGTCCGGTTCAAATGTACCATGAAATTATTGTGAATACTATCAAATCATTATCAATATAAGCTCACACAAGTCCCCATTCTTTCTTCAAAAAATGCCGTTAAGTCAAATTAACGGCATTTTCTACTATTATTTTATGTTTTTTAAGTGAATTATTCCATTATTTTTACTTAAGCTAATTTAACTCTTGTATCAAAAATATTTTGGGAATGATTCCCTGTAGCCTCTTCCCAAAAAAATGCTCTATGTTTAGATTTCATTGTTCCATTCCTGCAAAATATCATTTTTTCTTTGATGCCGCTCCCATTATTTCTTCAATATTATCCAAAATAAACTTCTTGCCTTCATCGTTCGCAACAACTTGGAAATATTCATTCCCGTTATAGCTTCTCTTCACTTCAGAAAACCCCAAATTAATGGAACTGTTATTGACAGCAGTTCTTTTTGTTTTATCCTCATTTTCTATCTCAGCCAGGACCCCCATTTTCTTCAAGCCCCTGCTTATAATATTTCCCGATACTTTTTTGCTGATCAAAGGATTTATATTATTGTTGATGCATTTTGCAATTTCGTTGACACCAATTTCACCTTCCGTAAATACAACATTTTCCTTTTGATTTGCATTCATTATAAACTTTGTCATCTTTTTAGCGGCTTTCGAGTACCCGCCTGCCGCCACATTTTCCAACACATCCGACACAAAGAAAAGGCATCTTATCATTTGAGGGTTGTTCAGTATATTGTCATTCTTGATTTCATCGCCATTTATAGGATTTATTCCATTGGCCAGCTTAATAATTATTTCTTTTGCCTCTCTTATTTTCTCAACATCGTTTACCATTATTTCCTCCCACTGTTGAAAATACTGCGAATCAACAAAGTTATTCTATTAAACTGAAATCTTTAACTTGAAGCCATGCATCAAAAAACTCTTTCTGTAATTGAAAACACAGCGATTCAATATCAATTCTTTACTCAATTCATGTTCCCGTCCTTTATTACACCGATCACTATGCCGTTTATCTCGAAGTCTTCCGACTGAACATTGATTGGCTCATAATCAGGATTTTCAGGTATCAGCAGTATGCTTTCACCCATATACATGAATTTCTTCAGCGTCGACTCTCCGTCCAATGTCGCCACCACAATCTGCATATTTTCCGCTTTCTTCTGCTTGTTTACAACAACATAGTCCCCTATGTCTATTCCCGCATTTTTCATGCTGTCGCCGGCCACCTTCAAAATGAATGTGCTTTCCTTTGAAACAATCCATTCCTCCGGCAGTTGGAAGTCTCCATCTATGTCGAGCAATGGTTCCTCCGGAATTCCAGCCACAATATTGCCGTACACGTTGATTTTGTGAAATTTCTTGTAGTCATAGGCCAAATCAGATTCGGCGTTTCTTATCTCAAGATCGTTGGAAGACTCGTCGAAGCTGTATGAATAATTGTTGTTGTTTCTCAGATTCATATACCTGTATAAATGTTTGGTGCTGGGCATCATGGCCCTGTGAAATTTCGGAATGTCGTTTATCTGGTCGAACGACCTGTCGAATATCTCTATTTTTCTGCCGTTAGTAAGCACTCCGTACTTGACGGTTTTTTCAGACGCCATGTAGTCAAACAGCTGCTGTCTTGACGGTTGGAGGCAAACGGACTGCTTTTTTATTTCTACAAATATGAATGGAACCCTTTTGTTGTTGAAATGAAGGCTTACGGCAATATCGACAAAACCCTTCTTCGAATAGTTTGAAACACCGTATTCAATGTCAAGCATGGACCTGTCGTAGCCATAGCTGCCAAGCAGCTCCGAAATCACCCATTGCCTCACGCTTTCCTCTTTGGAATAAAGATCGACAATTTGCTTCTGGAATTCGTATTCCTCGATTTTCAACTGCCTGTAGGGCTTAATTCTGCACTCCCTTTTGAGCCTTAAAAAGTTACGGTCGATTTCACAAATGAATTTTGACGGTCTTTTAGAACTCGACATGAACAAAAGATTGTTCGCCCTTGTCATTCCCACATAGAACAGTTTTCTGTCTTCGGATTCCAGCAGCTCCTTGTCCTCTTCAGCGCAGTCGTACTTCATTGGAATGACTCCATCATTCAGGCCAATAATTATTACAACTTTGAATTCAAGTCCCTTTATCGAATGCATGGTCGTCATCTTGACATTGTCATCCGAAAAATTGGGGTCGCTTCTGCTCAATTCAGCGACATTAATATTTTTCGACTCCAGGCATGCCTTGCAGAGATTGATGATGTTTGTTTCCTTGGCAATTATGCAAATATCCTTCAGTTCATAGTCGTTTTTCAATTCCATTATCAAGCTTGCCACGTGCTCATATTCCATCTGCGGAGTTTCAAAATGCCTGTAGATTGGATACTCTCCTTTTCTGTCAACCAATGAAGGCTTCACAAAATCCTCGTCGGCCTGCACAAACGGATTTTTCTCAAGCAGGTCATAGGCGGCTTCAGCTATCTGGGTCGTAGTCCTGTAGTTTTTTGTGAGCGACTTGCTTTTGCCGCTCATGTCGTAGCCTATGGTCTTGTAGCTTCTGCCCTTGCCGAGCCACGAGTGCGGGTATATGCTCTGCGCATTGTCAGCGATGAACATTATGGAAGATTCGGGAGAATCCAAATAAAACAAGTTAATCATATCCAGTTGTGACTTGGAAAGATCCTGGCTTTCGTCGATGATTATATGCCTGTACTTTTTTACCGGAATCGTTTTTGCGAACTTAAGAGCCTCGAGCTGCATTATGCGAAAATCTATCAGGCCGTCCTGCTCCAGCAATTTTTCAAATACCAGCTTGAGC
>Ga0102938_10000035_pt1 | contig 66197 bp, 56 predicted proteins | sample SalPonR2_B_D2_MG_FD_84516 | JGI IMG/M metagenome (GOLD analysis project Ga0102938, IMG submission 84516) | Salt pond soil microbial communities from South San Francisco under conditions of wetland restoration - Salt Pond MetaG R2_B_D2_MG | ecosystem: Environmental > Aquatic > Marine >...
GGTGAGTATATCCAGGTTCATCAGTTGTTCCGAAGAACGATATTGCTGCAGCTTGTTCTCTGATTTTCTGAGTGAATCGGAAATTTCATTGATCTGCCCATCCAGAAAGCCCAGCGTAGCATTGGCAATTTCATTTTTCTTTCTCACAGTGCGTTTTAGATAAAACTCAATTAATTTATCCAGGTAATTTTTTCCTTTTTCTACGTTATTGGTTTCAAGGGATATATTTAAAATGGATGATTTATCATCCGTACCAACCTCAAAACCATGATATTTCCGCACAAGCTGCCTATATGTATTAAACCTGAAAAAATATGATTCTTCAGGATTCAGGGAATTTTTTGACCATGGATTAGAAATAATACGCCCATGAACAAACCTGTTATTTATTTTCTCTCCCAGATGCAGTGTGTCTGAAAAGCGAACCTCTTCAACCATTCGTGCCATAGATTCCTTTTCATAGTTATACATGAATGCCTGGTCCTGGTCACAGGAAATTACAAATTGTTTTTCGTTTAAAGGTTCTACTCTGATTTTTGCCCCTGCTAGTTGCGTTTTTGAAGTATCAAAATCTATAATAAAAGGGGAATGATGGTACAGTTCTTTAATTGTGAAACGTTTGTCTTTATAATAAGAAACTTCAAAATCAAGATCATTGATGGTTTCTCTTATAAGACCGTATGAGCGCAATATGCCAATTTCATTGTATATTCGTTGTTCTTCGAGCGTACTGCCTTCAAACAGATCTTCCGGAACGAGTGATTTTAAACCGAATCCTGATTGCTCCTGTCTGATCAATAAAGTGGTTGACACTTTATATACCTTAGGAGTTGAATGATTCAGATAATAAGCAATCGCTAAAGCAACAAGAATAGCTATTGGGAAAAGATACCAATAGTTTAAAAATTTTACGATATAATATTTAATATCAATCTGCTCTTCTTTCAGCAATTCACGCTCTTCTGTCATAGATATTCAAACACTATTTAAAAAATATTGAATACACAGTTAAACCTAATGTTAATGTGGAAATTAAGATTGTATACGGCATCTTTTCATAAGCTGCATTTTTGCTGCCTAAAGGTTCAACATATACCACATCATTGGGCATTAAATAAAACTCTTCTGCTTCCAGTAATGCATCATCGGTTAAATCCAGGTAGTGCATTTTAGAACCTTTTTCTGTTTGCCTCACTAAAATTACCTTTCGCCTGTTTCCGAATGTTTTAATTCCTCCAGCCTGGGCTATTGCCTGAAGCACATTAACCTCCTTGTTTTCAATCATAAAAGTTCCCGGATCCTCAACTTCGCCAAGTACAGAAACCCTGTAATACACAAGTTTAACAACTACTGTGGCTTCTTTGAAATACTCATTAATATTCTCCTGCAACAATTTACGAGCTTCATCCACTGTCAATCCTTTCACAAATACTTTATCAATAAAAGAAAAGTTTATGTATCCATCCTGGTCAACCTTATAACTATTCAGCTCTTTGGTAGTATTTGTATAATGCAAGGGCATATCAGTCTGAAAGAGGCGGCTCGTTTTGGGATCAACGCTGAATACTCTTATATAAAGCTGATCGCCTGGCTGAATTTTATATTTAGTTGTTTTCTGATTTAAAAATTCCTTTGGAGTACCCGTTTCTGTCTTATCTTGCAGTAAAAGGGTTTTTTTCTGTGAAACACAGGAACTCATCATCAAAACAATCACTAAATACTTCACCAAATATCGTTTCCGGAAAAATCTATTTGTTTTCATAACTAATGGGTTTATTTAACTATTTATTTTTATCATTTGATTACTTCTTTAACACTAATCTTCTTTCCATTGCGAAAAGCAACAACAAAGGCACCGGGCACACAAATTTCTCTTTTTAAACGAGATGCTTCATCATAGCTGGAAAAACTACCTACTGCATATTTGTACCAGCCATTTTCTCTATATTCTAGCACATATCTATTTCCGCAATAAATATATTTTAAGCCATTTTCTGTAATCTGATAATTACTTGCGGCAATCTGTACTTTAAAGACCACAGAGGAAGTCTTTTCTAATTGCTTTTTGATCCTTATATCAGGGCATTCCATAGCATTTCTGTACCGATAGGCATTATATCTTTTTCCGTCTTTGTAAACAACAACAAATGCTCCTTTCACATTAAGGTTTTTCCTTATTTGCGCTGCATGATGGTAAGACGGACAATTGCATACTGAATAACGATACCAGCCTTCACCTTTGTTCATCTGAATTTCTTTTGGTCCGCTGTATATTTCACCAAGCTTACTGTCTGACATTTTTATTCTATCTGCTGCAATTTGCACTTTAAAAGTAAGTCCTTCTGTAGAAATATCAGCATATTCTTTCTCAGACGTTTTTTTATAGCCTCCGGTTGTAATCCGAATAGCTTCTTTTATATCAAGAAGTTCATCTCCCCGGTAAGCAGTCACAAAAGCGCCATCGACATCCACCAATTTTTTCAGTTCGTTTGCATCCTGGTAATTTTCATATTCTCCTATTGCATATTTGTTCCATCCTTTTACCTTGTGTTGTGTTATGGAAAGTGGCCCCGAATAGATGGAACTTATTTTGCTTTGCGACATAGGCTCTTTGCTGGCAGCCACCTGTACCTGGAATACGACAGATGCATCTCCGGCAGACACTGTTTTCTTCTCTGGTTCTTGCTCTTTCTCTTCTTTCTCAGCAAGGGTTCTTTGGATCTGACCCGGAGACATTTTTTGACCATTTTTATAAGCCACGATAAATGCATCCTTAATATTTAATTCAGACTTGAAATTCTGTGCTATTTTAAATGTATAAAAATCACCTATTGAATATTTATACCATCCATTTTCCACTACCCTTGTTATTTCTTTTTTGCCATCGCTGTATAATTTTCTGAGCGTTGCCTGTGATAAGGGCTTTTTATCTGCAGCAATCTGTACACGAAACACTACTCCCCTCATTTTTTCCTTAGCGCTTACTTCTTCGGTCTTCTCTTCATATTCATTTTCATCTTCTTGTTCTTTTGCGACATCTTCCTTCTCTTTTGTGACTGTTTCCTCTTCTTTGTCAATCTGTTCTTCTTTCCCTGTTTCCTGGGCAAGTAAGTCTTCTTCCATTTCTTTGGCAGTATCTGTAACTTCTTTCTCAGCATATTCTTCAGAAGGCGCTGCCTGGTCCGGATACAGATATTCAAACCATAAATCTTTCAGTTGGGTTGATGAAACTGTATCATGCACTTTCAACCTGTAAAACTCCGAAGGGTAAGTCCTGGTTTGTACCTTTTCAAGGGTTTTTTTAATATTTCTGAGTAATTTTTTATTTACAACTACTTTTCCATCCCCATTGCCGGGTTTTGCTTCATATTTCTCATTATTGCCGGCTTTCTCTTTTTGGGTTTTCTGCTCCTTTTTACTTCCCTGGTAATAATATCGCAAGGCTTGTTCCACTTTTTCAATCCCCAGTTTCTCAATATTATTAGCCTTCTCCATTTTTTCAAATTTCTCTTCGAGGTTCTGAGTTTGATTATAAGCTTCGCGTCTCAGAGAAGAAGCCCTGTAAAAAAATTCCCTGGCATCTTCCTGGAGCAGTTTAGCTTTGATTATATTCATGTCACTTGAAGTACTGTCTTTTGCAAACTTCTTAAGGTGCTTTTTATAAAGCTGATAAGTCTTGTTATGTCTTTCTTTTAGTTTTTCAAAAGCCTGTATGTCTTTCTTTAATGCTTTTTCCCGAAGATTTTTAACTTTTGAAGACTGGTTTGTCAAACCTTCATTGCTTTTAAGTTGAGAAATCTCGTTATAAATCTCTTCTGCCTCGTTGCTATATTCATCTGCCTTTAATTTTAAATCGACAATTTCCTCCAGTTTTTTCTCATCCTCTTTTGTAAGTTCTTCCTTGGGGATAGGTGTCTGAGAAAAAGAAACCGAGGCAGTTAAAAGAAAACAAGAAAATAATAAAATGAATATGTTTTGATGCCGTATAATCATACAATTAATATCAAAAAGCTTTCTCAACAAATTACAAATTAATAAGATAACAATCAACGATAAGTATTTATACTGGGTAAAAGTAAGGTAATAAATATCCTATTTCAAGATTTTAGCAATGATACTTGATACCCAAAGGGGGTGATATAAATCACTTGTCTGTGGAGGAAAATGTCTTTCTGGTCACATAACTTGCTGATCCAGAATTTTTTTCAATGTAATTTTTCAAAATAATTTTAATCTTTTCAATTTGGTTTGTTTCTTTTAGTAAATCATTCAGTTTTTTCATCAAATGTGAATACTGATTAATTGAAAAAGTGCCTCCTAATTCAATCAGATCAACAGCTTCCTTAAATTTTTGATAATTTGGGCCAAAAAAAACAGGTAACCCAAAAGTAGCAGGCTCAAGGATATTGTGAATTCCCTTGCCGAATCCACCTCCTATATAAGCTATAGTTCCGTATTGGTAAAGAGATGACAGCATCCCAACCGAATCAATAACCAAGACATCTGCTTCATTAACCGTTTCCAGGTCAGCCTCGGAGAAACAAATTACATTCTTTCTGCTGAACGCACGAACAAGCCGCTGAATATTTGATTCATGCACCTCATGAGGGGCAATTATCATCTTTAAATCAAGATCAGTTTCTTCCATGTAACGAATAAGTAGTTCTTCATCCTTTCTCCAGGTACTTCCGGCAATTAAAACCTTCTTGTCTCCAACAAATTCTTTTGCTAAAGGAATTTTACAGGTTCCTTCAGCAATCTCTCTTACCCTGTCAAAACGAGTATCACCAGAAATACTTACATTGGTAATATTGTTTTCTAATAAAATCCTTTTTGAATTTTCATTTTGTACGAAAATATGTGTGAAATATTTCAAAATATTCCTATACCATTTTCCATACGGCCTGAAAAAAACCTGATTCTCTCGGAATATGGCAGAAACCAAGTAAGCCGGGATATCCCTTTTTTGTGCCTCTTTCAAATAAAAATACCAAAATTCATACTTCACAAAAAAAACCTTATCAGGATTAACCAACTGATAAAACTTCCTGGCATTTTTTAAGCCATCCAATGGTAAATAAACAACAGAATCTGCTATGTTATAATTTTTTCTCACCTCATATCCGGAAGGCGAAAAAAAACTCAACAGGATCTGGTAAGCAGGATGCTCTTTTTTTACCTTTTCAATTAATGGACGACCCTGCTCAAATTCACCCAATGAAGCACAATGAAACCAAACAACAGGTTGGTCAGGATTAATTTCATTCGCTATTTTTGAAAAAACACCCTTCCGCCCTTTTACAAATTGCCGGGCCTTTTTATTAAATAAGCTATAGAATTGAATTATTAAACTGTAAAATTGAAGTCCTATATAATAAAATAGTGTCATATCATAAGATTTTATGCAAATGTAAAAGAATTCTCAGTTATTTTTTTTGATTTCCGCATTATATTTACATAATCCAATTTTTGCGTGACTATCAGTATTTTACAATAATAATAAATTAAAATATGCACCTGTAAAGGCATATAAGAGACAATTTATATCAAAAAAAATTTTGTGTATCCAATATATTTTATATTTTTATCCCAACAAATAGGATTTCTTGGTACCCTATAACCCTAAAATCTAACCTTGAGGCCTTCAGTAAAGCTGGAGGTCTTTTTTATTAATAACCATTAAGGGCTGTGGGGCAGACAGTTGCAGACTTATTCAGTTTAGTCAATTTTCAATATTCTGTTTTACTTCTTTAAAAGCCTAAACCATAAGAACAATTTAGCTGGAAATATTCGGGAAAAAAATATTCTGAATATTTTTGATTATTTTTCGTTACCTAAAAAACATTATTAATAACCTTTTTAAATGAACAGGATAGTTCAGATATCCATTATCCTTTTCCTACTGACAGCTGTTAATAAAACAGCTTTTCCCCAACAATTAAGCAATATGGTTGAGAAGACTGTTCAATTAAAAAAAGATACTATTAGGATTGACTCATTATTTCTGGTTCCCGGAACAGTAAAGTTGTTTAATTCAAAAAATGAAACAATTCCCGACACGCTTTATGAGGTGATACACTGGAAAAGTCTTCTTATTCCTTCCGGGAAAGTAAGAAAACAATATTCGCAGGTTCAGATTAAATACCGAACCTTTCCGAAAATATTAAAACAAAATTACTCCTACCATAATTTTGAAAGTACGGATAAAATACCATCAAAAATATTTACTTATCAAAAATTTACAAACCAGGAAAAAAGGCAGCGTGCTTCCTTTTCTTCCGGGGGAATCATCCAGTCGGGCAGTATCGCAAGGGGTATCACAGCAGGTAACAACCAGGATGCTGTGGTTAATTCCACACTGGATCTGCAGTTATCAGGAGCGCTGAATGAGAATCTTAATATTGTTGGAGCAATATCTGATGAAAACATTCCCATCCAGCCAGATGGAACTACACAAAAAATAGAAGAATTCGATAAGGTTTTTATCAAAGTTTATAATGAGGATTTTGAGGCAATAGGTGGGGATTTTACAATAAAAAACACAGGTGGTCAATTCATGAGAACTGAAAAAAAGACCCAGGGAGCTGGTGTAAAATACACTTTTAATTTGAACGAAGAATCATCGGTAAAATTAACCAGCCAGGTTAATGGCGCCATTTCAAAAGGGAAATACTGCAGTAAAAATTTTATGGGACAGGAGGGAAACCAGGGTCCATACAGGCTCACCGGATGCGATAACGAAAGGCAGATCATAATTCTCTCGGGTTCAGAAAAAGTATACATAGACGGCAAACTAATGAAAAGAGGAAAAAACAACGACTATGTAATTGATTACAACACAGCAGAACTGACCTTTACAACCAACCAGATGATAACAAAAGATAAAAGAATCAGGGTAGAGTACGAATATTCACTAAAAGAATATGCCCGCTTTCTGCTTTATTCAAAAAATACTCTAAAAAGTAATAATGGAAAGTTCTGGGTGAATTTTTACAGTGAAAAAGATAGTAAAAGACAAACACTGGGACAGGAATTAAGTACTGAAAACAAACGACTCCTTGCTGAAGTTGGTGATAATCTGGACCAGGCAGTAGTCCCGAATGTGGATACCACCTCTTTTCAAAACGACCTTGTTTTATACAAAAAAATTGACACATTAGTGAATGGCATTACTTATGAAATTTATAAATATTCAACAAATCCTAATGAAGCCATTTACGAAGTAGGATTTTCGTATACAGGAGCAAACAACGGGAACTATATTTTAAGTTCAGGAGCTGCCAATGGAAGGGTTTACAAATGGGTAGCTCCGAAAAATGGAATTCCCCAGGGTGAGTATTCTCCTGTTAAGAAGCTAATCCCACCTCAAAAACAACAATTACTGGTGATGGGCGGAAAAACAAACCTCTCTCCTTCTTTACATTCATTTTTTGAATTTTCATTTTCAAATAATGACATTAACACATTCTCACTGAAAGATAAAAAAGACAATAAGGGTTATGCCCTTTCAGTGGACCTGAACAAAAATTTTATGTTTACAGATACAAGTAAAACAAAGATTCAAACAAACCTTTCATACAGGCATGTGAACCGGTATTTTACACCACTGGAAAGATTCAGAGCTGTTGAATTCGACAGAAACTGGAATCTGAAAAACACTACGATAAAAGGTAATGAAAACCTGGTTAGCGGAAAGATTAATTTTTATAATAAAAACACTGGAAATTCTGCTTACAGTTTTGAACACCTGTCCTACAAAAATTACACAGGCAACAAAAACAGGCTTTCAGTACAATTCAATAAATACAATTTCAAGCTCCTGCTTGACGGGGATATTGTTTCAACCAATCATCACTCATCATTTACTACCGATTTTATTACATATAACGGAACATTCAGCAAGTCGTTTTCGTGGATGACTATTGGGATTAAAGCAAATGGCGAAAACAACCAATGGAAAGATGCGGAATCAGACAGCCTCCTGGAAAACAGCTTTGCATTTAACGAATGGCAGGTATTTATTGAATCACCTGACACAAATAAAAACCAGGTTTATATGAATTACCTGGTAAGAGAAGATGACAAAGCTTATGAAAACAAATTCAGGAAACTTACAAAAGCAGAAAATATTAATGCAGGTGTTAAAATAAATACATTAAAAAACCACCGCTTCAATCTGAAACTGACTTACAGAAGATTGAATATTAAAGATAGCTCATTGACAAACAAAAAGCCGGAAGATAACCTGCTTTCACGGTTTGAACATAAAATGCATTTATTAAAGAATTTCCTTTCTACTTCCACCTTTTATGAACTGGGTTCAGGTCTGGAAGCCGAAAAAGAATTCAACTACATTGAAGTCCCGGGAGGTCAGGGAGTATATACATGGTCGGATTACAACAACAATGACATCAAAGAATTAAACGAATTCGAAAAAGCAAATTTCTCCGATGAAGCAAATTACATAAGAATCTTCAGACCTTCGGGTAATTATTACAAGACCCATACAAATGAATTCAACCAGTTAATAAATCTTAAACCTTCCAAAATTCTAAAGAAAAAAAGTTTCCCGGGGAAATTCCTCAGTCGTTTTTCCAACCAATTTGCTTACAGGATAAAATATAAAAAAGAGAAAGGAGAACTTACAGACAATCTGAATCCTTTTGGGTACAATTTAAACGATCCAAGAATAATTTCTCAGAACTCTAACTTTAGAAATACACTATCTTTTAACAAATTAAGCCAAACCTTTCACATTGATTATACTTACCTGGAGGCAAAAAACAAGTCACTTCTAATGAACGGCACGGAAATAAAAAAACAGAAACAAAATAAAACACAAGCCATGTGGAATATCTCTGAAACGTTTGGATTTATCAATGATCTCAGCTTCAAGACAGAGAAGTACAACTCTGAATATTTTCAAAACAAAAATTATAAGCTCGACATTATATCCGACCGCTTCACTATTCGTTACAATCCCTTCCCCAGCCTTCGTCTAAATCTTCACTACGAATTTGCCAACAAAAATAACCTTATGGGAGCAGAAAAAGCAGTGAAACACGAGATTAAAACAAATTTATATTACAGCAAACTAAAAAACTTTAGCCTCCAGGTAAATGCAGGTTTTATTTATTTTGAATACAATGAACCCGGAAATACTGCCATTGCTTACCAGATTTTAAAAGGCTTAAAACCAGGCAAAAACGGAACATGGGAGTTGTCATTTCAGAAAGGGTTATACAAGAATCTTGATTTAAGACTAAATTACCAGGGAAGAATCTCAGAAGAAAAAGAAGCAATACATACCGGACAAGTAGAGTTAAGGGCTAACTTCTAAATCAGGCCACTCTGAATTGTATCCCGGAGTTTCGCAGTGATCTCCCTATTAGAACCGGATCTTCTTTCTTTATCTAAAGGCGGATGAACCTGAATCTTTACCTTACCCTTTTTCAACCTTCCGTCTTTCTCAAGCAAAGGATATGTCCCGTTAATTGAAACAGGAAGAACCACAAGAGTGGAATCAAGAACAATATGCAAACCTCCTGTTTTAAATTTACCAAGGTCAGCTCCTTTGCCTCGTGTCCCTTCCGGGAATAAAACCATGGGCTTGCCTTTCTCAGCTTTTTTTACACGTTTTTGTATCTTTTCCAGTGCAGTAGATGAACTGCTGCGGTTTATCAAAACACAATCCATTGCCAGCATCCACAAATTAAGTACCGGTATTCGGGCCAGCTCAACCTTAGCAACAAAACCCCAAAGCTTAGGTATTGCAGCAATTATCACCGGGATATCCAAATAACTCTGATGGTTACTAACCAAACAAAGATTATTCGTCCTGGGCAGCTCCTCTAAGCCGCTGACCTCTAGCTTTATCCCGGCAATTTTCAGAAAATGCCTGGACCAGTAATGTGTGAGAAAAAACAGGTATCGGCGGGCAAACCTGCGTGAAGCCAGGTAGATCAATATATATGTAAAATAAAGTATCAGGGTAAGAATTATCTGGATAAAAAAGTAAATACCTACAATTATTGTTCTTCCCATAAGTTAAATTATTTTACGGTTTCTTTTCTTAATTCATGAATATTCAATAGCTTTGATAATTATGCTGTTATAAGATCATGTATGATTTCAGCCTTTACCATTAATCAAATATAAAATTTTTTAGCATTGAAATACAAGAAAAACCAATGATTGAAATAAATAATTTACAATTAACATTCGATGGAAAAACAATTCTGAAAGATTTTTCAATTTCTGTAAAAGAATATGAAAAGGCGGTAATAGCCGGAGAATCAGGAAAAGGTAAGACTTCATTGTTACACGTGATCCTTGGATTTTTGCCCTTTCAAAAAGGAACAATACACATAAACGGGAAAGAGCTAAATGCCAAACACATAGGTGAAATAAGATCATTAACTGCTTTTGTTCCACAGGAAATTTATATGCCGGATACTTCAGTTAAGAATATGTTTTATACGCCTTTCCTTTTTAAAAACAACTCTGCCCAAAAGCCTGATCAAGAAACAATTGAAAAATCTATCTCTCTGCTTGGCCTCGAATCAGACCTGCTTCAAAAAAATACAGATGAAATTTCCGGGGGCCAGAAACAACGAATTGCAATTGCTTCTGCCCTGATGCTGAACAAACCAATTGTTCTTTTGGATGAGCCAACATCAGCTTTAGATGAAAACTCTATAAAAAAATTGATTGCATTTCTTAACAACCAGGGAGATAAAACAATTCTGGCTACATCTCATAATAAAACATGGATTGAAAATTCTGATAAAGTAATTAATCTTGATCTTTATGGAAAAAACGCTTGACATAAATTATCTGAATCTGTTCCTGGGATATTTGTTAATACTCATTCCCATCCTTATTTTTTACTACTATAAAACAGGACTTGTTAAAGATAGCTTAATTGCTGTAGCCAGAATGACAATCCAGCTTTTTATTGTGGGACTCTATCTTGAACTTTTATTCGAATACAACAAAGCGTGGATCAATTCTTTGTGGTGGATAATCATGGTTATAATTGCCGCTTTTACTATTATCCGGAGGGCTTATCTGTCGTTAAGAATTTTCATAATTCCTTTAATCATTTCTTTAATTATCAGCCTCGTGGTTATTGATGCTTACTTTTTAGGTGTCATTATCAGGCTGGATTACTTTTTTGATGCCAGGTACTTTATTCCAATCAGTGGAATTCTGCTTGGGAATTGCCTCAGGACAAATGTATTGGGACTGAATAGCTTTTATCTCAAACTAAAAACCGATAAGATCAGGTACCGGTACTATCTTGGAAATGGCGCAACGCGTACAGAAGCACTGGCTCCTTTCATGAGGGAAGCCCTGAAAACCTCTTTTAATCCATTAATAGCAAGCATTACTGTAATCGGTTTAATATCATTGCCGGGAATGATGACAGGACAGATTCTTGGCGGATCAAGCCCCGAAGTTGCCATAAAGTACCAGATCATGCTGATGCTGGCAATATTTGCTTCAACACTGATCAGTGTCGTTCTTACTATACTGCTTGCAAACAGGTTTGCTTTTGATGACTTTGGGAATCTGAAAGATAATGTGATAAAAGAAAAAAGACAGGTTTAGATTTTATTTTTATTCATCAACAATAAAACTTAATAACCGATTTGATTTTTCTATAGATGTTCAAAGCTCTGTTAACAAAAACACTCGAATTCCAAAAATGCTTATACAAAGTTTTGTGGAAAATTCAATTAAGCACGGTATAAATAACAAACCAGAAGGAGGGCATGTAAATATCTCTTTTAAAGAAAAAAATAACGAAATTATTGTAAGCATTAAAGATAATGGAATAGGCAGAAAAGCCGCGAAAGAGGAGAAAACCATTGGCGCAAGACAAGGACAAAAAATTACCAATCAATTATTTGAACTAATTAATAAACTGACAAAGAAAAAAATAAGATATGAAATCATAGATCATTATGATGAATTTCAAAAAGCAAGTGGTACAGAAGTAAAACTATACTTACCTATTTATGCATTTCATATATAAGATATAGTTAAAATATGTCATTTGCTATTTTTCCAGATATAATGAATAGTCATTTTTATGGCCTTCCTAAAATAAACAACTTTTATATTATCTGGAAAGACAGCCACAAAATTTCCACAGATATAAACACCCAGAAAACATTTGTTTGCAAAAGGAATAAGGTCTCTGCAAAATCCTTTAGTCGTTTTTTCAATATAAATAGTAATGATACTTTCTTAATGCATCAGCAATAATTAAAAATAAAGAAATGTTTCTCCGTACAACGAAATACCCTCTTCATACAAAAATCCCCTGGCTTCGTACAATAACCTAAAACCCTTATTGTTCGCTGCATTCAAAGAGTTATATTTGAAAATTTAAATTCACTAATTGAAAAATAAAAACTATGAAAACAAGACTAAAATTTATTTTAAGCTTTATCATTTTAATGACATTTACCTTTTATACAAATGCACAAACCTCAAACAATGAACCTAATTTAACAGATTTTAGCATAGATGCCAGGCCAGGCAGTGGAGATTTTGGTTTATACATAGGAACAAGCTATGCGGATATTACAGAGTATGCTGACGAAAATGTAGAAGTAAGAGGGATACCATTAATAAATTTAAAATACTTTCACAGAAGTGATCTTGAATTCAGGCTTTCTTTTCACAGGTACAAAACCAAAACTAAAATAGATGGTGAACTTACAGACAATGAAACAGGATTTGCCAGGGATATAAATAAGGAATCGAGATTAAGAATCTCTCCCGGGATAGCTTATCATTTTTCCTCAAAAAACCTTTTTGATGTGTATGCAGGTGTTAGTCTTCCTTTTGGGACAGAAAGACACATTGTTGAAACACGCTGGGAAGATAATGTAAACAATGACTATTACGAGGATATTGTAAAAAAATCAACTTTTGTAATTGGTTATAACTTATTTATAGGAATTCAATCATTCGTTGCTGATCTACCTGTTGCGTTTGGATTAGAATATGGAATTAGTGGACTGAGACATTCGAACCTTGAATATGAACACGAATACTCCGAAGATATTGGAGGTGTTAGCAATAGCCAAACTTATTATACCACAGAATTAAATACCTCTACACAATACAGTGATTTAAAATATGTGAAGAATGAAGTTGGAGGAAATCTGAGACTTACAATTAGTTATTACTTTGACAAATAAAGCAAGATAGAATTTTTAAAACACATAATGATGAAAAACAACATTATCTTAATAATATCATCGGTATTTATTATACTTTTAACAGGCGCATGCTCAAGCACCAAGAAAAACGTCAGAACGACGCCTTTTTCTGCCAACGAAGTGAGATTAGAATTAAAGGCCTCAGATTTTAATTATCTTGGAAAAACTGAAGTGACTTATACTTACAGAAGATTCTTCTTAATCTTTAGAAAATTAGATAGTCTGAATAATCAGCACAATCATCCAAGAGTAAAAAGGATTGTCAAATTTAATGGAATAAAAAACATATCCTTAAACAGGTTTGGGAAACAAGCAGCTATCAAAGCGACTAAAAAATTTCCCGAAGCAGATTATTATGTCCCGGTAAATGAAAAGAAAGAAGTTGAGAAAAAATTTTTAGGGAGAAAAATAAAAACCTCAATCATTATAAAAGCATATAAATTAAAACATGAATAATATTTAATAAAGGTTCCTTTTTATATTTTTGCCAAAAAAAGGAACCTTTATTTTTATATAATCATCTATGCATACCTTTAAAATAAAAAATACTCTTTATCCCATAATTTTATTACTCTCTATCTTTCTTTTATCATGTGAAGAAGAAACAGAAGAATCGAACCTGAGATTAAATATAGAACCCAGACAAGACCAGATAAATAAATATGTTTCAGAGAATTTAACCTTCAATATTTCTGCTGAATCAAATACAGAATTAAAAAAATTTACCATAAACCAAAAAAGTATTGATGGAACTATTGTTTTGAAAGATACCACAATAGAAGGTAAATCATTTTATCTTGATTATTTCTATGAAATTCCTCTTTTGGAAGACTCAACCGAGATAACATTAATCTTTAATCTGACTGCTGGTAATAATGAAGAATACTCTATGGCCAGAAGATTTAAAATTCTTCAGGAAGAAGAATTACTGGATGAAATAACCGGAAACACTATTCACTCATCTTTATCAGGAGGCCTGGATGCTTTTAATTTTAAACTAAAACAGCCTTTGTCGTCAGAAACACAGCCAGATTCGCTTCTGCACATAAAAGACAACAGCATTGAAAATATCAACCAAAATAATCTTTCCAGAGAATTTATTTCACCCGCAGGTTATAATTTTGTTCGTTTTGAAAGCATGAATTACCCACAAGCTACGCAAGCTATGATTCAAAATGCATATGATTCCGGAATAAAACTGGACAAAATTAAGAATATCCAGAATGAGGATATAATTGTAATAGGAAAAAACAATACTGCTTTAGCTGCAATATTAATAACACAAATTATCGATGCAGATTCAACTTTAAATGATAAATACCTTTTCAATTATAAGATGAAAAATTGACAATCGTCTTTTTTATCAATTACACCTGGAAATAAGCTAATTACCAAAGATGATAACATAAACTCATTATAATTTCATTCACTCTTTTTTCTGTTTATCCAAAAAAAATAAATTATAATTTTTAATTGAACACGAAAATTAAACATAATTGATAACTGAATGGCCTACATTCATATCAAAAAATTCTATCTTTGCAAAAAATTAAAATTTACATAATATGCTGATTGAATTGAGTGAACAGGAAATACAAAGAAGAAAATCACTTGAAGAGTTAAGAAAAATAGGATATGAGCCTTATCCGGCAGAAAAATATGAAATTAATACTTATTCCGAAGATATAAAAGAACAATATGATTCTGAAAAGAAAAATCTTCAGTCGGTTTCTCTTGCAGGAAGACTGATGAACAGGAGGATCATGGGCAGTGCTTCGTTTGCAGAGCTACAGGACGAAAAAGGAAGCATTCAGCTCTATTTCAAGAGAGACAACATCTGCCCTGGAGAAGACAAGACAGCCTACAATACAGTTTTTAAAAAACTGCTTGATATTGGAGACATCATTGGTGTTAAGGGTGAAGTATTTATTACCAAAGTAGGTGAAATTTCTGTTAATGTGAAAGAATTCAAAGTTCTGAGCAAATCGCTGCGCCCTCTGCCCATTGTAAAGGAAAAAGACGGGAAAGTATATGATGCTTTCAGCGATCCTGAACAACGATATCGACAGAGATACCTGGATTTAATTGTAAACCGCGAGTCAAGGAAAATTTTTGAACAAAGATTCAGGCTTATTAATTCAATGCGCTCTTATCTCATTAACCAGGGCTACCTGGAAGTAGAGACTCCAATCTTACAACCCATTTATGGTGGGGCAGCTGCCAAACCATTTAAAACCCATCACAACAAGCTGGACAGAACCCTTTACCTCCGTATTGCTAACGAACTGTACCTAAAAAGACTTATTGTGGGTGGTTTTGAAGGTGTTTTTGAATTTGCAAAAGACTTCAGAAACGAGGGGATGGGCCGGTATCACAATCCAGAATTCACACAAATGGAACTATACGTGGCTTACAAAGATTATAACTGGATGATGGACCTCGTAGAAGAAATGGTTGAAAAAATTGCTCTTGATATTCATGGTACGACAAAACTCACAGTAGGTGATAAAACTGTTGACTTCAAAAGACCCTGGAAACGATATACCATGTATGAAGCCATCGAAGAATACACCGGAATAGACATCTCAGAGATGGATGAAAAAGAGCTTTACCAAACAGCTCAAAAGCTGAAAGTAGAGGTAGATGAAAGCATGGGGAAAGGAAAACTAATTGACGAAATATTCGGAGAAACCTGCGAACCCAAACTCATACAACCTACCTTTATCACAGATTATCCGATTGAGATGAGTCCGCTGGCCAAGAAGCACAGGTCAAAAGATGGCCTGGTTGAAAGATTTGAGGCTATTTGTAATGGAAAAGAGATATGCAATGCTTATTCTGAGCTAAATGATCCTATCGACCAGAGAAACCGGTTCGAAGAGCAATTAATGCTCGGCAAACGTGGTGATGAAGAAGCCATGATGATGGATGAAGACTTCCTGAAAGCAATAGAATTTGGCATGCCACCAACGGCTGGTCTGGGCATAGGCATTGACCGCCTTGCAATGATTATGACCAATTCACATTCCATCCAGGATGTATTGTTCTTCCCGCAAATGCGCCCGGAACAAAAAGACCAGCGCGACCCTGTCGAAAAATTCACAGAGCTGGGTATTCCCGAAGAATGGGTCCAGGTTATTCAAAAGTCGGGTTACCTCACAGTTGAAAAACTGAAAGAAGCAAAACCCGGTAAATTGCATAACACAATTTGCGGTCTGAATAAAAAACATAAGCTGGGACTTACCAATCCATCGCTGGATGAAGTGAAGAGCTGGCTAAACAAGGAGTAAATAAAGCTTATAATGCTTGAAAATAAAAAAATAGGCGTACTTGGAGGTGGCAGCTGGGCAACTGCACTGGTCAAAATATTATCAGAAAATTCTAATCGAATAAACTGGTACTTGCGAGATGAAAAAAATATTGAGCACATTCGCAAGCATCACCATAACAAAAACTACCTCAGCGCCATTACCCTAAAAACCAGCAAAATAAATTTTTACAATGAAATTAATGAAGCAATAAAAAACTCAGACATTCTTTTTGTGGTTATTCCTGCTGCTTTCCTTAAAAAGGCTTTTGAAAAGGTGGATATACAACTAAAAAACAAAATTATTGTTTCTGCCATCAAAGGCATTGTACCTGATGACAACCTGATTATTGCAGATTATTTCTATAAGTACTTTGATCTTTCGAGAGATTCGTTTGCCCTTATAAGCGGTCCCTCTCATGCAGAAGAAATTGCACTGGAAAGACTGTCTTACCTTACAATTGCATCGCAGAATAATAAAATTGCTTCTTACATTGCAAAAATCTTAACAACCTATTTTATAAAAACACAAACTACCGATGATATTTTCGGTACAGAATATACAGCAGTGCTGAAAAATATTGTTGCCATTGCCTCTGGAGTTTGTCATGGTTTAAGCTATGGAGACAACTTCCAGGCGGTTTTAATTGCTAATGCCATGCAGGAGATCCATCGTTTTGTTGATGCTGTTCATCCTATAAAAAGAAACCTGAACCATTCTGTTTATCTTGGAGATCTGTTGGTTACTGCCTATTCACAATTCAGCAGAAACCGTACTTTTGGTAACATGGTTGGAAAAGGTTATTCTGTGAAGTCAGCGCAACTTGAAATGAGAATGATTGCAGAAGGTTATTTTGCAACAAAAAGTATAAAAGAAATAAACAAAATACATCAGGTGGATCTTCCTATTTCTGATGCTGTCTACAACATTTTGTACGAAAGAATATCGCCAGCAATAGAAATCAAACTGCTGGCTCAAAAACTTAAATAGATCACCATGAAAAATATCGAATTAAACATCAGTGATGCAACTGATTTTCTGGATTCTAATGCGCTGGAAAATTCTGTTGGCAAAGGTCAGGAAATTCTTCTAAACTTTGAAAAGATCAGCCATAAAACCGACCAATTTTTAGGCTGGATTGATCTACCGGATCAAACTACAGCAGAAACCCTGCAGGAAATTAAAAATACCGCCGGCCAGTTTAAGTCTGAGCTGGACACTGTTGTTTGTATCGGAATCGGAGGTTCATACCTGGGAGCCAGAGCAGTTATTGATGCACTGACACCATACTTTTCAGCTCATAAAGAAAACGAACCGGAAATCATTTTCGCAGGACATCAACTCGATGAGGATTACTATGCCGGGCTGCTGAAAAAACTGGAATCCAGGAATTATGGGATCATTGTTATTTCAAAATCAGGAACTACCACAGAACCTGGAATTGCCTTCAGAATTATTAAAGAACATTTGGAACATAAAATAGGTAAGAATAAAGCCAGCCAACGAATTATTGCAATTACCGATGCAAAAAAAGGAGCTTTAAGGCAACTTGCAAAAGATGAGAACTATACTACTTTCTCCATACCTGATAATATTGGAGGCAGATACTCTGTCCTTACACCTGTTGGCTTGGTTCCTATTGCAGTTGCTGGTTTTGATATCAAAAAATTAGTTGAAGGAGCCCGAATAATAAAGGAAACAACTTATTCAGGGATTGAAAAAGAAGATAACCAGGCGCTGCACTATGCTGCTGTTCGTCATGAATTATACAAAAAAGAACGATTTATTGAAATGATGGGCTTTTACAATCATAAACTCCACTATCTGGCAGAATGGTGGAAACAACTATTCGGGGAAAGTGAAGGAAAAGAAGGAAAAGGTATTTTCCCAACTGTTGCTGCTTTTACAACAGATCTGCATTCACTTGGACAATATATTCAGGAAGGAAGAAAAAATATTTTTGAAACCATCATTTCTCTATTGTCTCCGAGTAACGATATTCATATTCCAGAAGATAAAGACAATCTTGATAAGCTTAATTATTTATCAGGAAAAAGGATCCATGAAATCAATGCTATGGCAGAAGCAGGTACCAGACTGGCGCATACAGAAGGAGAAGTTCCAAACATATATCTTACTGTTCCTGCAATTGATGAATATTACATTGGTCAGCTCATCCAGTTTTTCGAAGTCTCTTGTGCTGTAAGCGGAGGTTTACTTGGGGTAAACCCTTTTAATCAACCCGGAGTGGAAGCTTATAAAAACAACATGTTTGCCCTTCTTCAAAAACCAGGCTTTGAAACAGAAAGTCAAAGATTGCTTGAGACAATAGACCAAAAGAAAAGCAACAGGAATAAAATTTTTTAAAAACAGAAATTGAATGAACCTGGACCTGACTCAAGCAAAACCTTATTCGTTTGATATTCATATAATTGAATTCAAAAGATTAGATTCAGAATAAATTTATCCTATTAAATTCAAAAATAATTAGACCAGGCTATAAATTAAAATGAGTTCGATGTAAGAAAAACAACTAAAGCGCCCGTATTCAGACAACCCTAGCCTTCAGGCCGGGGTTATTTATTGAAAGAACCGACGATTTTCAAAAATCCTATCCTAAAAACCATCTTACCCCAGCTTGAAAGCAGGGGCTATCTAAATATCAGCTAACTAATAAAATGTTTATTAATCGAGTCAGATTAAATTAGAACATCCTGTTAAATCGGGTGTCAGTCCTATAGATGAATTCAATGATGGTAAATACATATATTCACTCGACATTTCAAATGGTATGAAAAAACCAGGACTATCTTAATAACATATATTATATTAATTGCTAATACCTATGTCAAGTTTAGTTTAAATAAAGAGTATTCTTAATATTCTACCTTCAGGTTGATCTGGGAAAGTTTCTTGTTGATCATCACCATCTTATTCATTCTCTCAAATGAGAAAAAATCCTGATTTTCATTAAGATAGAAATAAATGGTTAAGGCATTTTTCAGGATTTCTTTGCTCTCCTTCAGCCGGTTCTGGGCATACAGGAAACTGCCTTTCTCTTTCAAAAGGTCACCCATTGAATTAATAAGCTCAGGAGTAATGTTTTGAGAATCCTCACAAACCTGTTTGAGGAATTCTTCAGACACCTTATTGGTTTCCTGTCCTTTAAATGCAAAAAAGTCGGAAAGGGTGTCATCAATTAATTCAATACCACTTTGATACTGACCTTTCTTTTTTAATTCCAAAAGATAAGCTAATACACTGGAAACCTTCTCAATGATATTGATTTTTTTGTTTTTCTCCATACACTTTTCGAAAAAGTATATAAAATTAACAAATATTTAAATGAATGTTAAATATATGTCAGATAAAATAAAAACAAATTTTATTAACAGTAGGTAAATTGATTTTACAGGGAGATAGAAATTGATAAAAACAGATTCATTTTTTGTCATCCATTATTTCAAAATCTTTTTTATGTCCATTCCGTACAATTAAATCCCAGTATTTTTGAGTGATGCGCGAAATTTTACCTGTTATGGTATTTCTTACTTTAATTCTTTCCCCGGTCTTCTTCTTAACGGGCTTTGCATAGATGGAGAACGGCAGGTCAACCAACTTTTGCATATCTTCTCCTGTTTCTTTCATTGAAGTGTCATCTTCTTCAAAATACCAATCTACAGTAACTTTACTTTTATTCTGAATAGCCTTAAGTTCGTTCAGCAGCGTATTTATACACTTGAAAGAACAACTGTTTGTATAAACAAAAAAGATTGTAACCCTGGTGGCTGGGGCCGGATTTTTTGCATACTCCTTCACCCACTCAAGTACAGGATCATAAAATACCGTCACATTCTCCGGCATGGATCTCCCTTCAATGTGAATTTCTCCTTCCTCGCTAAGTTTTACATAAGGAGTGTCCTCTTCTGCTTCAAAAATCAAAGCCATTTATCAGATTTTATGGATACTTAAATTACGTTTTGAAGGTAAGAAAGTTTCAAATTTAAATCAAGTCAATCAATCCAATGAAAAAAAATAAAAGGTTAAAGCCCTGCATTTACTAAACGCAAGGCTTTATTTCTAATTAACCCCAAAATCTAACTTTATCTAAAACTGTTCCATCCCTTCAAATTCATTCCCGGTGCCATTCACACCTCTGCGCTTTTGCTTGAAATTATTAAAAGTATAAGTTACACTAAAGTTAATAATTGGTGACTCTCTTTCTCTGTAAGAGTGAGTTTCAAATCCTTCCCCCGACATTGTCATATCTCTTGTCATGGTTCCAAGTACATCTCTGGCATTCAGTGTCATTGTCAGCTTTTTATCCATAAGCGATTGTTTAATAGCGGCACTAAACATGAAAAATCCTTCACGGTCGCCCTGGGCTGTTACGGAAGGCCCCCGGTAAAAACCTGTCAATTGCAGTTGGGTAGAAGTAGGCAATTTAAAAATGTTGTTAAATCTTCCGCCCCAGTTTGTACTGTTTCTGTCAATGTCTTGCCCGGTAACATTTCCTGTAATATTATACTGATAAAGGTTTCCGCTCATATTCAGGTTCCACCATTTAACCGGGTTTGTATTTATCATCATCTCAACTCCAAGAGATGTTTCTTCTCCAATGTTTTTAAAAGTATTAAGCATAATATCATTCTGATCGAGTGTTCTTACTCTCGTAATTCCGTTATTCGTTTGTCTGTAATAACCTTCCAGAGACAGGAATGTCCGCTTAATGTTCGTTTTATAACCAAGTTCCCAGGAGTTTGTATATTCAGGTTCCAGTCCGGGATTTCCTATTCTCCTTGTGTATTCATCTCTTACACTCATAAACGGATTTAAGAACCAATCACGTGGACGTCTAATTCTTCTGCTGTAACTGGCAAAAATCTGTTCTCCTTTGTTTAATTCCTGGGAAAGATGTGCTGATGGGAAGACATCGAACCGGTCAATCTCAAAATCTTCATCAAGTGTTTTTTGCACGAGGGTTCTGTTGGTATATTCACCCCTGATTCCGAGTTTAAAATTAAATTTTCCAATGTTCCCTGAATAAGTTGTGTACAGTGCTTGTATCATTCTTTCAAAATCGGTTGAATTAGCATAAGAATTATTCAAAACCCACATTCCGCTTTCGTAATTTTCAAGATCATAATTGGTTGTTCTTGTATCTAACCTACCCTGGTAGCCAGCCTCAAGTTTTCCAATTGAAATAGGTCTGACATAATCAAGTTTCGCCTGCAGTTTTCCTCCATTTCCTTCTTCAAGGGTACGTTGTTCATATAAACTATTCAGAACATTCCAATTTTCATCTGTTATATTCTGATCCCAACGATTTTCATCTTCGTTATCTGAATTAGAAAAATAAAGAGAAGCATCCAGTCTATGTTGCTTACTATCAAACTGATTCTGATAATCAAGGGATAGCGTATAATAATTATGACTCATTTCAGACTTACTGTTTGATAGGGTATAATCTCTTGTTGAAACAGGATCGGTGTAGGCCTCAGTCTGAGTTTCTGCATCCATTCCAAATCCAAAAGTTCCCATTCTTCCGGCCAGGGATAACGTACTGCTTTCAGTCAGATAGTAATCAAATCCACCTTTTACCGAATAACCGCCGTGGCCCATAGTCCTTTGCACATCCTGATCCATATATGAAAGTGTATCACCATAATTGCTCATACGCTCATCATAACCATCCATAGAAAAATTATAATTCCGGTAATCAAAGGCTGTAAAAAAATTAAACTTTCCTGTTTTATAATTCAGGTTAATATTCCCGTCATATTTATTGTTTGTTCCCACAGAAGCTTTTACCATTCCGTTCAGGCCGCCTCTTTCCTGCTTCTTCATAACCACATTAATAATTCCTGCAGTTCCTTCGGGATCGTATTTAGCTGAAGGATTTGTAATTATTTCAATATTATCAATCCTCCCGGCAGGAATTTGCTGTAAGGCTTCGCTGCCCGTAAGAACAGTTGGTTTTCCATTAATAAGCACTCTAAAATTCGAACTTCCGCGGAGTTCAACATTTCCTTCAATATCTACCTGAACAGAAGGGACATTTTCCAGTACAGTTACTGCCGATCCCCCTTCAGCACTAAAATCTTTACTCACATTAACAACCTTTTTATCTACTTTATATTCAACCTGCAGTCTGTCGGCGGTAACTTCAACCCCTTCAATCTCTTTTGAAGCCTCTTTCAAATAGACATCGCCCACATCCTGAGTCATGTTCCTGGGTGTAAGGGTTATATCAGGAATAACTTTCTTCTTAAACCCTATGAAATTAATTTCCATATAGTAACGGCCAAATGAAAGCTCCTTCATTGTATATTTCCCATCAGGGTCGGCTACTGTTCCTGTAACCAATGAAGAATCCTTAAGTTTATAAAGCGCAATATTTGCATATTCCAGGGGTTGCTCGCCTGCTTCCGTTTTAACTATCCCGGTTATTTTTCCCTTTTTCATTTTAGAAGGATCAAAACCTGGTCTTTGTGCAAACACAGATAAAACCGAAATAGAAAATAAGAGGATAAAAATGATTAACTTTTTCATAAATGTTCTTTTTAAAATGTCAATTGTTTTTAATGTTTGACAAAAATTTATTCGATTTATTACAAAATAAAACGGAAAAAGTTATATGAAACTCTAAAGGAACTAAAAGTAAGCTGTTAGGATTGGATGCCCGGAAAAGAGAATTGGAAAAAATCTTTAATAAAAATTATTCATCTTCTTCAATTGAATTGTTTTTATAATTTGAATTCTCGTTTTTTTCAATTTTATTTCTTCTGCGAAATGAAGAGGGTATAAAAGTAAAATTCTTAATTCCCATTTTCCTTGCAAGAAGTTCCAGTCCAAGTAATGAAACCCCTCCTCCCGGCAAAATGGAAACAGATGCAAAAACTGACAAGCGGCCAATATCCTTAAGTTGTTCAATGGCTTCTTTTACTTCTTCCTTTGTTGGTGGGTCTTCTCTTTCGTTAAGTCTGAGTTTATGCTCAAGCAAATGGAAAAAGGCGACAGACATATCCCTGGTTTCAATTGCTTCGTTCCCAAACCCATTCCAGGCATCTTCAAGAATGGACTTTGTTTTACGAGCAAAACGACTGGCAAACCTTAAATGCTCCTCCTTTTCACCTTCTTTTGGAACAGGTTTCAGTTGATCACCAATTTCTATTTTATCATTTCTATATTTCTTCATAATGATATTAACTAAACGGAGAAAATAACAAATTAAGATAACTTTTGCTTAAAAGAAATGTTAAAAATACATAAAAAAACACATTCATATAAACAAAAAAAGTGCATGGCTAAGACCACGCACTTCATTTAATCAGAAATTTTATTTAATCAATCCTTTACCAGGATTTTTTTCACAATTGTTCTGTCTCCCGACTTAATGCTAATAAGATAAAAACCCGGATCGAATCCATTTATGTCTACAAATGATTTATTTTTATTAATTCTCTGATTCACAAAAAGTTTTCCCTCATTATTAAAGATCTTCAAAACAAACATTTGGTTACCATTGGCTTCTATAACAATTCTTTCAGAAGCAGGATTAGGGTATATAAGAAAGCTGTTTTCATCAAGAATTTCCGTGGTAGTTACTTCTTCTTCAGTAACAGAGACTGTCCATTCACTTGTATGAATACCATCTTCAGCAGTAACTGTATATGTTACTTCGTTTGTAAAATCAACTGTTGCACCGCTTTCCGGATCAATGGTAGCACTATCTGAAATTGTTATCTCAGGACTAAGCTGAGTAATATCTGTTCCGTAGGTCACTTCAACATCAATTGTATGGTTTGCCGTATCAATGTCAGCAGGCTGGGTCTGTTCTGTCAGAACAAAATCCAGTATCTCATCTTCCGTATTATCAGCCCAAATCACATCAACTATCCACTCCTGCTCATGTACACTATCCTCGGCCATAACCGTATAAACAACGGGATTGGTAAAATCAGTAGCGATGCCATCAGAAGGCTGAAAATCTGCTCTTTCAGAAACAGTTATTGAAGGAATCAGAGAACCCAGGTCTGTTCCAAAAGGTACTTCCAGATCAACGGTATGGTTTACATTGTCAATTTCAGCTGGTGAAACTTGTTCATCGAGTTCAAAAGTAAGAATATCTGTTTCATTGTTATAGGGGAACACGTCCATTAAAAAGGCATCCAGATTTCCCTCTGATGTTCTGTTCATTGCTGTTCCTCCGGGATTGAAGTCCACTTCATCCATGAAAAAGCCTCCAATTGAGATGGTATCATTCCTTCGTGCCTCCACAAAAAAAGTTTTATCATTCATAGAACCACCGTAATGATGACTCCAGATATAGTCATAATTCCCCTTGTATTTTCCTAAAAAGATATCATCCCCCCCATTTGAATTGTACAATACACTATTTTCTTCAGATAGATTCATATCCAGGTTATTTCCGCCAAAATAACCAGCCAGAAGAATATTCCCCCTTTCGTCTGCATCCATGCCAGTAATATAAACATTGCCTTCTCCTTCCAAATGGTTATATTGATCGGTTAACACAGTGCCATCGGTAAGTTCTTTTCTCAATAACTGGTCGTATGAGCCATTTGAGTAGAAGGTATTATAAACAGGAATACCTTGTATCCAATCGGATATATAAGAAACTCTACCCTGAAAATATACTGCCGACCAAATTGTATCATTCCTTACGGTTAAAGCACTTACTTTATTAAAAGAGGTATCTCCCACTGTATTTACCCATTGCAGATTTCCATCAGAATCGAAACAAGATATGAATCCATCTGTTGAATCAACAGCATACACATTGGTGGTTCCCGTACCCGGTTCAAAATCAAAATCACCTTTAAACTGCCCTGCTATATAAAAATTATTGGCCGCATCCATGTCCATACACAATGCTTTATCGGAACCGGTACTCCCAATTGTTTTTAACCAGTAAATACCGCCGGCCGGACTAAACGCAGCTATGACAATATCATAATTCCCTTCGGAAGTTATAAGGCCTCCAGCATTATCAGGTAATAAATCAAACTGAGACCAGTAATATCCGGCAAACACAAATTTATTTTCCATCACCCTAATATCCATAATGGTTTCATATCCGTCACCGGAAAAAGCAAAAGTACTTTTCCAGTTTCCGTCAAAGTCAAGTTGAAGCACATAAGCATCATTTCCATCACTTGCAGTATGCTCATCGGTTGCTCCTCCAGGGTCAAAATCTACTGTTCCTTCGTAATCCCCGGTAATATACAAACCTTCATCATTAGGAGAACCATGATAAGCTTTTATTGATTTCACATTATCCCAACCGGTACCGCCTATTCTTTTTACCCATTGATAACTCCCATATTGGTTAAACTTGGTGATAAAAATATCATAAGCCCCATTTGAAGTAAGAGTAGCGGAAAGAAACGGACTAGGATTAAAATCCACTGTTCCTGAAAATGTTCCGACAAAGTAAAGGTTTCCGCTTTCATCGTAATCACTATCAACAACAAGAACGTTATCGGCCCCTCCCAGGGTTCTTACCCAGTTAGTCAGTTGGGAAAATGCTCCCTGAGAAACAAAGAGAAAAATAAAAATTGATATTAAAGTAAGGTAAAGTTTTTTCATAGCTTTTAATTTTAGTTTTTAATTGCAAGATACGAAAAACAAACTTCAAAATCCACTCCAAAATAAGGCCAAATGAGAATTATAGAAGGATGGATAAGAATTTTATGGGTTTATATGAGAATTCAGATTTACAGGCTGTCTAATGAATTTATAAGCTCTTTCATCTTACTGTGAGCAACAGGCACAGCCTCCTCATTATTCAGTAATACCCGGCTGTTGCTGCCTTTGTTTAACTTACTCACCTTATGGAGATTTATAAGATGTGATTGATGCACCCTGTAAAAATTAAAATCAGACAACAGATCTTCATATTTTTTTAGTGGCTTTGACAGGAGTATTTTCTGCCCATTTTCGAGAAAAAATGTGGTATAATTATTATCAGACTGACACCTTATAACATCTTTTATCCTTACTACATGCACAGAATCAGCAGTATGCAATACAATTTGTTTATCAGTTTTTCCAGAAGAATTGTTTACCAGGGCTCTCAATTTTTTTAAATACACTTGTTCTTTCAAATCTTCCCTGGCTTTCATCAATGCCTTTACAAGTTCGCTTGATTTATAAGGCTTTAAGAGGTAATCCACTGCACTAATCCGAAAAGCGCGAATGGCATACTCTTCATACGCTGTAAGCCAGATAATCTGGAAATCAATTTTATCCAGTTGGTTCAGTAATTCGAAAGAATTTCCATCTTTCAAACCAATATCCATAATAACTATCTCAGGGTTTGTTCTCTTAATAAGCGTTTCCCCCTCCTCCACTGAAACAGCTTCACCGACAATTATTATGTCAGAAAAATAAGATTCAATAATAAGATGAATATTTTCCCTTTCTGATTTTTCATCTTCTATAATAGCTACCTTTATTGTATTGCCGTTCAGTGATTCCATTATCACAAAAGATTTTTTTTATTAGTTTTATAGGGTACTTCAAATACAACAATTGTACCGGTTTTAAATTCTTCTGCAACAGCACGCAAAGTATATTTAATTTCCCATTTATACATTTTTTTCAATAACCTCAAACGCTCTTGTGTAATTTGCAAGGCTTTAGGTTTGTGGGTACCTGTTTTAGTTTTCCTATTATGAAATCCGGGGCCGTCATCCATTATCGTTGCTTCGATTTTATTTTTTCCCTGTCTAAAAATTATATCAATTTTTGAACCTCCTTTTTTCATCCCATGTTCTACTGCATTCTCCACAAAAGGCTGCAAAAGCATTGAGGGAAAAACAATCTCTTCCGGATCAATTGAGTCATCTGTTTTAATTGTGTATTCAAAGCTTTGATTAAATCTCAATTGCTGGAGGTTCAGATAACTTTTTAATAATTCAGTCTCTTGCTGCAGGGTAGTAAAGTCATCGGAAGACCCTTCCAGTATGAGTCTCATCAAACAGGAAAAATCCACAAGATAATCAACAGCCTCTGGTCCTTTATTTTTAGTTACATAGTTTTTTATTGCATTTAAAGCATTAAAAATAAAATGAGGATTCATTTGCGAACGAAAAAGTTGCTGTTGAATAATAAGTCTTCGGTTCTCCTCTTTTCTTTTCCATTGGATATATAATAAAAACACCACCAGAAAAATCAAAATGAAACCAATAACCAAGGCAATGACCAATTGGTTCTGCCTGGAAATTTTCAGGCTTTGTAAATGCTTTTCAGTGTTTAACTTATCAATGGTTCTTTCTTTCTTCTCAGTTTCATATTTTTTCCTGAGATCTTCCATGAGCAGTTCCTGTTTTTCACCGTAAATTGAATCTTTCAAAGTAATATGTTTTTCATAGTATCCCAGGGCTTTATTAGAATTTTCAAGTTTTTTATAGAGTTTGTAAAGCAAAAAATAGTTTGTAGATAACTGTTTTCGAAACTGGTATTCCTTACACTTCTTATTCACCTTCATTAATTCTTTCCGGCTTTCCTTATACATTCCCATTCCCAGGTAACACTCTGAAAGTTCATTCCCAAGAGCAACTATATCCTGAACCGAACCAATTTCTTTTTCAATATTCAGAGAATTTCTGAAATGATCAACGGCAAGATAATAATTATGCTCAAGCTTGGCCAGATTACCCAACCTGTAGTATATCTGTGCCTTGCCACTTTTATAGTCAATTTTCCGGCTTAAATCCAATGCTTTTTTGAAATAATCTTTAGCCAAAACCATACTATCCTTTTGTTGATAAGCATATCCCATTGCATCGTATAAAGAAACGAGTACCTTTTCATTTTTTACATTCTCTTTTAATTTTGAAGCCTTCCTGTAATATTCCAGCGCAACATCATATTTTTCCCAGTTCAAATAAACATCACCAATTTCAATAAAAGTATTTACGGCTGTAACAGAATCTCCGATAAATTCAAATATTTCAGCAGCCTTTGTAAGATATTCTGCAGCTTTGGGGTATTGTCCCATTGAGTTGTACATAATTCCTGTATTCAATGTATTTATAGCAATCTGGTTGCTGTCGCCCAACTGAATACTATAATCCACCGCTTTCTGAAAATTTAAAAGTGCCTTCTCAGGTTTGTCAATATAATTGCAGGCAATGCCTTTGTTAGTATAAACCTGAATTACAGGTAGTAAAACATCCATGTCCTTGTAATAATGAAGAGCAGAATCCAGATAAATGATTCCTTCTTTGTAATTCTCTCCATCTACCTTGGCGTATCCCATAATTTTGTAAACATACGCAACATCAGGATAACTTTTAAGTGCATTATATATTTGCAATGATCTTTTTCCATAATAAAGTGCAGAATCATATTCTCTGTGATCAAAATAATACGTTGAAGCAAGATTTTTATAAAGCTTTGCTTTCTCCGGGCGAACCATTTTTTCAACATTTTTCAGCTGAATCAAAAGACTGTCTGTTTTTTGATTGGTTCCGGGAGCTGGGGATGAAATTATAAATAAAAACAAATATGTCAAGCCATATATCAGTTTTCCCCTGATAATATTTATACTTTTAAAAGTAAATGCCATGTTATAGACTGAATTTCTGTACTGTGAAAATAGTTATTTTTAGAACAATTAGCAACTTTAAATTATACACAACGGATAATCAAAAATAAAATCAATGAACTTAAAAAATTGACCAATGCATCTTTTCACTTGATAATAAATAAAAACGATCCTTCAGGATTTTTTATATTTGCCGGGCAAAACTGGTAATATAATCATTATGAAAAACACCTCCATTCTTTTATTGCTTATTATTCTTCTTACAGCAGGCATTTATGGGCAGAAGCCGCCAACTACCGATATGGTATTTATAAAGGGCGGAACCTTCAAAATGGGCTGTACAGAAAGGCAATACGAATGCACAGATAGCGAAAAACCTGCTCACCGGGTAACTCTGGATGACTTCTATATAAGCCGGTACGAAATTACCAATGATTCTTATTGCCGTTTTTTAAACGAAATAGGTGCAAACCCGGGTGGGAGTTATTATGGATTCGAATATATTGACATTGGTGATGAAAGCTGCAAAATAGAATACAAGAACAAACAATTTTTTGTTGTAAAAGGCTATGATAAGCATCCTGTAGTAGAAGTTACCTGGTATGGGGCTAAGGCTTATTGTCATTGGGCAGAGGGAAGATTGCCCACGGAAGCCGAATGGGAATATGCGGCCAGAGGAGGAAAGCAACAAAATGATTATTTTTTCAGTGGCAACGATACCATTGAAGAAGTAGCCTGGTTTAAAGGAAACTACTTTAGCACGGATGACGGACAATTCAAATACAGAAAAGGAACCATCCCCGTTGGCAAAAAGCAACCCAATGCGCTTGGCCTGTATGATATGAGTGGTAATGTCTGGGAGTTATGTAACGATTGGTTCTCAGAAGAATACTATGAAAACAGTCCGAAAAAGAACCCCAAAGGTCCGGAATTCAGCCATTACAGAGTAAAAAGAGGAGGCAGTTTCAAAACACACCCCAAACAATGCATCGTTTCAAAAAGGAATAAGATACTCCCCGGTTATAGCCAGGAAGATGTAGGATTCAGACTGGTAAAACCCGTTAAGAAATAATAAAGTTCACCCAGGTAAACACTTCTTCATTTCAATTGTTTTAAAAGAACGAATTTGAAATCAAAGTTTTAGTCACAGCACTTTTACCGACACCAAATGCTATGCATATACTTCTTACAGGTGCAAACGGATATATTGGCAAAAGGCTTTTGCCTGTTCTTCTGCATAAAGGATATAAAGTAACTGCTACTGTCAGAAATGCTTCAACAATAAGTATTACGCATCCCAATCTTCAGATCCTGGAAATTGACTTTCTTCAGCCGGAGGAGCATAAAACTTTTCCTAAGGATATTGATGTGGCTTATTATTTAATTCATTCGATGGGAAGTACTACAAAGGATTTCCCTGTAAAGGAAAATAAAGCTGCTGAAAATTTTGTTAAGCTCATAAATCAAACAAGCACCAGGCAAATAATTTATTTGAGCGGAATCAGCAACGCAAAAAAATTAAGCAAGCATCTGCAATCCAGAAAAGATGTTGAATCAGTCTTAACTGATGCTAACCCTCACCTCACGATTTTAAGGGCGGGCATCATTATTGGTTCGGGAAGCGCTTCTTTTGAAATCCTAAGAGACCTGGTGGAAAAATTACCTGTAATGGTGGCTCCCCGCTGGCTAAATTCAAAAATTCAACCTATAGCCATAAAAAATGTGATTGATTATCTTATCAAAGCAATTGCAAATCCTAAAACTTACGACCAGGCTTATGATATTGGAGGACCCGAAATATTAACATACAAACAAATGTTGCTAAAATATGCCCGGGTAAGAAAACTTAAAAGATGGATTAAAATAATACCAGTTATGACACCTCGTTTATCTTCGTACTGGCTTTATTTCATCACTTCAACATCTTATAACCTGGCAGTTAACCTGGTAAACAGCATGAAAGTTGATGTGGTATGTGGAGAAAACAACTTAAACAATATTATAAACATAGAGTTACTCACTTATGAACAGGCTATTCAGAATGCTTTTCAGAGAACAGAACAAAACATGGTTTTATCAAGCTGGAAAGATGCTATTATTACAGGTAACATAAAACCCGATCTTAGCGAATTCATTGAAATTCCAAATTATGGATGTTATAAAGACATCCGCGAGGTAAAAATCAAAGGAAAAATTAAACAGGTTAAAGAAAATCTATGGAACATAGGCGGAGAAAGAGGCTGGTATTACGCAAACTGGTTATGGAAATTTCGTGGTTTTTTGGACAAGTTGTTTGGAGGAGTAGGGCTTAGAAGAGGCAGAACCAATGCGGATAAAATGAAGTCAGGAGACGTTCTGGATTTTTGGAGAGTCATATACGCCAGCGAAAAGAAAGACAGGCTCATCTTATACGCTGAAATGAAATTACCCGGTGAAGCATGGCTGGAATTCAGAATAACAGAAAAAAATGATACAAATTACATTGTACAAACAGCAACTTATAGACCAAAAGGACTCTGGGGGCGATTATACTGGATATTTTTATTCCCTTTTCACTTGTTTATCTTCAGGGGTATGTCAATTAATATTGAAAAATTTAATAATCGTTAATTCTTATGCCAGAAAAATTTTTATTCGTAATGACATACGAATTTAAAATCCAATCCTGACAGTTCGGAGTAGGTCTTTCCTGTATCAAATATATCATCATCATCTTCAAGATAATGCCATTCAATACTTACAGACAGACCTCTCTGAACCAGCTTTTTAAAATGCTGAATAACAGACAGGATTAATCTTGAGGAAGCAGAGTCGAGGTATTCCATGAAGAAAACAACAACATTGCTTTCATTAGGCTCCTGGATATAACGATCAATCTTTTCCAGGATTGGGTAGTAAAAACCACTTGCATATTTGGGGATTGAGCGACCAGAAAAAAGAAAATATCCGTTGTCGTAATCCATCTCAATCAAAGGGGTTTTCTTTGTGGCAGGGTGACTAAAAGTGGGTTGTTCCAAACGTATTTGTTCCAGTATACTTATGGAATCTTCTTGATCATTCATACATGGGTTCAGTTAGGGTTAACAATTTTTATGTATTAAATATCAAACAATTAACTATTTTTTAATTTTCATTTTCAAATTTAGGCATATTTTTTTGTAATAACCAGAAATTAATTGAATATAGTTATTAACAAAAAACACTTATTGTTAACAGCGTAATCTCAGTTTTAATAGGTAAATGAGTATTTTTGTTAATAATTAATAGGCGTTTTAATTTTTAAAAAAAACTTTTTCTTTATGATTATTTGCAATTTAATCCATATTTTATATATAATTGTCCAGGATTAGAAAAGAAAAAAGCAAAATTAATGTGGCTGGCACCCCGGAGAAATGTGAGTAACGTAGCAGGATTGCAGGTGTTTAATACACTCAGGTTCGTTATATTCCTGGTTATTGCCATTGTTTTTACGAAAATCGGGCTGTCGAAAGAGGAGATTGGTCTTTTTGAGATATCCGTTTTCATGGTAAACCTGGCAAGTTTCTTTTGGGTAACGGGAATCATCCAGGCTTTTCTGCCTCTCTACAAAGGGAGTAATACATTTGGAGACCTGGCGAATGAAAAACAACACAAATCCCCGGAAATATTTAACACTTTTCTTACATTGGTTTTCTTTAGCCTGTTCGTTTTCATTATTGGAATAATTATCCAGGATCATTTTTCGGTTTTTGGGCATAAAGGAAAAGCGCCCCTGCTTAATGTCACTTTATGGTATTTGCTTTTGAGCGCCCCGGCCAACCTGGTAGAATACATTTATGTAGTTAAAAACAAATCCGGCAATACTTTAAGCTATGCTTACATTACTTATACCATTCAGCTTGTTGCAGCTATTCTGCCACCCATACTTGGGTATTCTGTAATCTGGTCGCTACGTGGTCTCGTGATGGTTTCAATTTCAAGGAACATTTGGCTGTTAACCCTCATTTACAATTACGCGAAAATTCAGTTCTCTTTTCCCTTCATTAAAGAGTTACTCGCCCTGGCCACCCCGTTACTGTTTAGTGCCCTTATCAGTGGTTCTGCGCAGTATGTAGACGGACTGGTGATATCAATCCATTTCTCGGCCGACGATTTTGCTGTTTTCCGCTTTGGCGCCAAAGAATTGCCGTTCGTAATTATGTTGGCCACAGGTCTTAGCAATGCGCTTTTAACTGAGTTTTCGTCCAAAGAAAATCACCAGGATACGCTGAAAAAAATCAAAACCAAGTCGTTGCGGATCATGCATACAATGTTCCCGCTCTCAATGGTTTTACTCCTGTTTGCAGAGCCATTATACAAATTCATGTTCAGTCCGGAATTTATCAGAAGTGCTGACATTTTTGTAGTATATCTGTTAACCATATTAAGCCGTTTGCTTTTCCCGCATACAATTTTAATGGGACTGAAAAAAACCCGTGCCGTACTAGTGGTGGCTGTTCTGGAAGTAATTATAAACATCACACTAAGCTTCTGGCTGGTTGGGCCCTACGGTACGGTTGGTGTTGCACTGGGAACTGTTAGTGCTTATTTCATAGCAAAACTTGCTCTTATAATTTACAATTACGTCAAACTAAAAATATCACCCGTGGAATATATCCCTATAAAATGGTATGCATTATATGGAATTCTTTTCGGAACCCTGTTTATACTGCTGGATCGCGGAGTAATCATCTTAAACTGGTAACAAGACAATCATAAATCCAGGCATGGGATAACCATAATCAGAAAATCAATTATTAAAATTTTTTATCTTTTTTATCGGGCACAAGCTCCTGTAAATTATCAGTTTACATATTATGCGCCCTGGTGTTTTTAATTAATATTCTCTCTAATTCAATGAATCTGGCATAGGAATTGAATCAGAGATAAAAATTATTAAATAAACAATGAAAACAAGATCAAAATTTAGTGTAATTATTTTAGCTATCCTCACTGCAACACTTATCTCATGCGAAGAACAAATAAAAGAAGAGATAACAATTGAACCAGATGCTGACTTCTGTACAGACAAAAACTATTATGAAGCCGGAGACACTGTTTATTTTATTAACAAAAGTAAAAACGCTGAAAAATATTCCTGGATCTTTAATTCAGATAATCCTGAAGCAACTTCAGAAAAGAAGAATCCAATTTACATTTATAGCATACCTAATGGCTTTGTAGGCGCTGATTACGCAGTGACATTAACATGTGCTTCTGAAACTGGTAACAAATCATCTGTTACAAAAAAAGTAAAAATAGGTTACAGGTACCTGGATTATTTTAAAATTAATGAACTTCAAAGCAATCTTATTGAGCAGACTAATGGGGATAGTATATCTCTGTATGCTTTTTTTGGCCCAACATCCAACCCTGACGTATGGGATGTGGGAAACAACAACCATTCTTTTCATAATCAAACTGTTCATAAAGATGAAATAACAAACGTAACCTTTAAATGGCCCTATTCATTCCCTAATGTATTATTAACAGAAGAAACCTGGTTTGTTAAAATCTTTATGGAAAATGATAACGGAAAAGATCCCTGCCTTGCAGATATTTTCTTTATTCCTTCAGATGGTGGAAGCTGGGATGAAGAGCATCGTTACGGACATAAAATTTTACAGAAAGACCAGACTAAAATTGAAATGGGCTTTAAATTTTCAAACCTGGATTAACAAAACCAAAAATAAGTAAAGCAAAAAAGGCAACTATTCTTTTCAGAGAGTTGCCTTTTTTTGTAGAGGTCGCGGGCGGACTCGAACCGCCGTACATGGTTTTGCAGACCACTGCCTAGCCACTCGGCCACGCGACCCTTTAATCGGAAATGCAAAAATAATAATTTTTTTTACTTGAAAAAAAATAAATGCTGCTCTTTTATCGTCAAATCTTTGCAACTTTATTGTTTCATGCAAATAAAACATTTTTAACTTGTACCAGGGATTAATTTGGGCAGGATTGTTTTTCCCGGAATTTCTGATTCTTTAAACATTAAATCAAATAAATACCATGTATAAAAGAACAAAAAGAATTATAACGCTCTGGCATTTTGACCATCTGTCAAATCATAATAACATTACTCATTTTTGTTCAGGCCGGAGCGGAGGGGTAAGCCGGGGCGAGTATGAAAGCCTGAATTTAAGTCTTACGGCAGGCGATAAAGAAAGCAATGTCATCAAAAACCGCAAAAGACTTGCAAATGAAATGGAAATTACCATTGACCGTTTTACCTTTCCCCAACAAACTCACAGCGGAAATGTGAAAACAATCCAATCGTATGAAGAGTTGAAAAAACCTTTTGAAGATACGGATGCCCTGGTAACCGATCTGCCGGATATTTTTATAGGTGTTCTTACTGCTGACTGTGTCCCGGTAATCTTATATGACAAACAAAATAAGGTGATTGGAGTTGTCCACTCCGGGTGGCAGGGTACCATGAAAAAAATTCTTTCAAAAACTTTAAATGTCTTTATAGAGAAATACTCTTCAAAACCAAAAAATATTTTAATAGGCATTGGACCTTCCATTGGCCCAGAAGATTATGAAGTTGGAGGTGAGGTGGTTAGCAAATACCAGGATACTTACGGAATTAGTTCAGAACAAATCATTGATAAAAAAGACAATGGCAAAGCTATGCTCAACCTGTGGAAAGCGAATCAATTACAGGCAGAAGCACTGGGTGTTCCGGAAATCAATATTGAAAATAGCTTTTTAAACACATTTAAAAACAATGAAATGTTCTTTTCTGCCAGGAAACAAGGCGCTCAATGTGGCCGTTGCGGAAGCGGTATTATGCTAAAAGAAAAATAAAATTCCATCTTTGGTTTCTGCATCAAAATTTCAGTCCGAGATTTACCTGTTTATGATCTTTTTTATACTTTTGTGCTTCATTCAAATAAATTTCTGTATGGCAAACTCATTTCAACCTACAAACTATGTACTGGAATCGGTGAATACCGGAAAACAATTTAAAGACAGCGGGTGGTTATTAACAGCACCCGAGGAAACTGTACCAACATTAATCCGGGCTAAATATGAAAAGAAAGAAATAGAATTTAAGGACAATTCCTGGGGTCTGTATAAATTTGCAGACTGGCTGCCGATTCACAAAACACTGGAAGGATCATCTGCCCCATTTACATACAAAAGTACAGAATTAGCGAATTATCTGGGGTTAGAAAATCTTTACATTACCTTCAGTGGTTACTGGCCCGAAGTAAATGCAATGATGCGAACCTGTTCATTTAAAGAAACAGAGGCATACTCTGTATGCGGACGTTTGTCTTCTGAAGAAAAAAATGTTCTTGTTGTTGCATCTGCTGGAAATACAGCCAGGGCCTTTGCAAGAGTTTGCTCAGACAACAATATTCCGCTCCTGCTGACTGTCCCGGAAGACAACATTGATGCACTTTGGTTTGACAAGCCCATTAACGATAATGTTCGTCTTGTTGTAAGCCGCTCAGGCAGCGACTATTTCGATGCCATTTATTTGTCAAACCTTGCCTGTCAGCTCGATGGATTTATAGCCGAAGGCGGAGCTAAAAATGTTGCCCGAAGAGATGGGATGGGAACAACGGTTCTTTCTGCAGCAGAAAAAATTGGAACTATTCCTGATTATTATTTCCAGGCAGTAGGAAGTGGAACTGGAGCAATTGCCGCATGGGAAGCCAACCTAAGACTCATACAGGACGGAAGATTCGGGAACAACAAGATGAAGCTGATGGTTTCTCAGAATGAACCATTTACTCCACTATATGAAGCCTGGAAAGCAAAATCACGAGATATTCTACCAATAGATGATAATGAAGCCAGAAAACAGGTTGAAACGATTATCGCAAAAGTCCTCTCCAATAGAAAACCTCCCTATGGCGTGCGTGGAGGACTATACGATGCACTGAAAGATACAGATGGAGAAGTGCTGACAGCAACCAATGAGCAAGCAAAAGAAGTATCTGACCTGTTTGAAAAACTGGAAGGAATTGATTTGCACCCTGCCTCTGGCATAGCTACTGCAACCCTTATCAATGCAGTAAAAGAAAACAAGGTGGATAAAAACGCAACCATCATGTTGAATATCACTGGTGGAGGTGAAAAACTTTTCAGGAAGGAAAATGAATTATATTATCTTAAACCTTCTCATGTTTTTGATATTAATCCCGGCCTCGGGGAAGTTAAAGAAGTTCTTGATAAACTTTTCTAAATAAGACGAACATAAAAAAGGATATAGCAATATAATTATTTAGTGCAGCAACTCTTTGCTGCCTTTTTTATTAATGAATTATCGAAAAAGTCTCTGGTGCATCAGATAAATTGCGGCTAAGCAAAGCTGTATACTAACACTGCGGGCTGAAGCCAACGTGTTAGATGAGATGCTTTTCAGCAAACCCAAAATAATACAGGATACCCTCATTCGGATATCCTACATCAACCAAAAACCAGCTCTGAACTTATTTAAGGTGAGTTCGATATAAGTATAACAACTAAACCACAGGCATTCAGATAAAGGGTGTTTTGCTACATCGAATTCACGTTATTTAGGAATGATGAAATGCCAGGCTTTCTAATAGAACCCAAAAACTATTAAGAATTCAAAAGAACTACTCTGTTTGAAATTGTATAATCTCTTTTATTAGAAAATTGATCATACACCACCTGGCATTTCAAAGAACTTTTACTGATCCTATTCATCTCTCAAGGACTCTGCAGGATTAACAACTGCTGCACTATAAGCTCTATAGCTAATAGTAAGCAAAGCAATAGAAAATGTTACAAATGAAGCAATAAAGAAAGGTAACAGACTCATATCAATCCGATACGCAAAACCCTGCAACCATTGATTCATAAAATAATACCCAACAGGCCATGCAATTACTGTAGATATTATCATCAGAATTATTACTTCCTTCGACAATATTTGTAAAATTTTAGGAACTGAAGCACCAAATACTTTCCTTACTCCTATCTCTTTTGTTCGCTGCTCTGCCATAAAAGAAGCCAGTCCGAATAATCCAAGGCAGGATATAGCAATTGCCAGCAATGAAAATATCTTAAAAATAATACTTGCTTTTTTCTCCTGTCGATATTTTGCAGCCCAGTCATTTTCAAGAAAAGAATAATTAAATGGGGTTTCCTTTACAAACTGAGACCATTTGTTTTCCACATAACTTAGGGTTTTATCAATTTGGTCGGGATTTACCTGAACTGATAAATGCGTATAACGATTATTCGCATAGATCATTACCAAGGGTTTAATACTGCTGTGCAACGATTTATAATTAAAATCTTTCACTACGCCCAGAATCTTAAAATCTATATCACTACCATCGCCCTGAACGAGCATAAGTTTTTTACCAACCGCATTTTCAAAACCAAGTTTCCTTGCTGCGGCCTGATTAACCAACACACCTAACGAATCTGTTGAATAATCTTCTGAGAAAAACCTCCCGGAAGCCATTTCAATTTTATAGGCGTCGTCAAAATAACAATCGGTTGCAGTAACATCCATAATCATGCTTTCCTGTGCCGTATGTCCTTCTGCATAGAATGCTGTATTTGAACGTATCGTGCCCGGAACACCCTGTGAATAACTTGCCTGCTTTATTTTCGGATTTTTCAGTATTTCCTGGCGGAAAGCCTCCTGGTTGTTACCCAGTGCGCTTACCCTGTTTACAACCAACATATGTTCTTTTTTAAAGCCAAGATCCTTGTCATTCACATAATTCATCTGCCGGGTAACAATAATAGTACTTATGAACAAAACAATGGTTATTATGAATTGGAACACAACTAAAACTCCCCTTAAACGTGAGTTTTTAGATCCCTTGCTTAATTTGCCTTTCAACACAGCTACAGGGTTAAATGCTGATAGATAAAATGCAGGATAACTACCAGCCAACAGGCCAACTATCAATCCTATCAGGATCAGTACAATTAATATCTGAGGCTGATCAAAATAATTAATGCTTAAACTTTTATCTGCCAGGGAATTAAAATAAGGCAAAGCAAGCTCTACAAACAATGAGGCCACTATCAGGGCAATAAATGAAATCAACATCGCTTCTGTGAGGAACTGGAAAATCAATTGTTTGCGTCTGCTGCCGGTTACCTTGCGAATACCCACTTCCTTAGCCCGGTTGGTAGATTTGGCGGTTGCCAGGTTCATGAAATTAATGGATGCAATCAGAATAAGGAAGATTGCAATAATCGAAAAGAAATATACATTATTAATGTTTCCTGTTTCCCCGATCTCATTATTTAAGTCGGAATGTAAATAAATTTTTGTCAAGGGCTGTAAATGGTACCCCCACTGATTTCCCGATTCATAAAACTCATCAATTGTCAGTCCCATAACCTGTTCAAGTTGAGGCCCTACGTATTTTTCCACAATACCCGGGAATTGCTCCTCAACAGATTCAGCTGCAACTCCTTCCTGTAAAAGCAAATAGGTATATACATTGTTCGAAACCCATAACTGACTTTCAGCGCGTTCTGTCGAAACAAACGAAACAAGGAGATCATACTTAAAATGAGAAGTCTCAGGACAATCTTTAATTACTCCTGAAACCTCAAGCTTCCTGTTGCGATCTGCCCATTCAATGGTTTTACCCAAAACATCTGCACTGCCAAAATACCTCCGGGCTGTGGATTCTGTCAAAACCACCTTGTTGGGTTCTGCCAAAGCTTTTTTCTGGCTCCCTTTAAGCATAGGCATTGTGAATACATCAAAAATGGTTGAATCAGCAAAAAGCAGATGATCTTCAATGTATTTGCGGTCCTCAATTCGTATTACAGATTTCTCCTGTGGCTGAATCCGAACAGCATTTTCAACTGCCGGGAATTCCTCTTTTAAGGTAGGACCAATTGGATAAGACGATAAAGCCACATTGAGATCATCAGCCATGATACGACCGGTAAGTGTAATTCGATGTATCTGATCTGCTTTTTTGTGGTGCTTGTCATAACTTAATTCATCCTGTACAAATAAAAGTATTAAAATAGCACTTGCCAATCCGATTGCAAGTCCGAAGATGTTGATAATAGCATAACTCTTATACTTCTGAAGTGTCCTTAACGCAATTTTAAAATAATTTTTTATCATAGCTGGTTAATTTGTTTTCTCTGAATACTCAACGATTATGCCATTTGTCATAAAAAACTGATATACAGAACGAATAAACAATCTTCTTGCTGTAAAAAAGACAATTTTTTGTACGAAAGAGTACAAAACTGTCCGCAAACGAACAACAGATTAAATTTTAAAATCCTTGAAAAAAGTCTGGAAAAGGAACTATCTTTGCATATAATTCAACAATGATTACAATATTTATTATGTGTTAATTGTATATATTTTAGATGTCATTTTATTAAAGCAAGACAAAAAAACAGTTTCTTAAAATACCCTAAACAAAAATTCTATAACACCAATAAATTATGAAAAAACATCTTATTCTCATCATACTCATATTCAGTGTTTCCATAGCCGGCTGTGATGTCTATAAACCCCTCACTGTTGGAAATCCAAAAACACTTGAAAGTAAACCTGTAGACAAGACTAAATTCGAAATTAGTTTTGATATACCAATTCAGAACCCCAACTCATACTCAATTAATGTGACTGATATCCAGGCAAAAGCTTATGTAAATAATAAAGTAGCAGGAAAAATTGTGAACCATGATAAGCTTAAAATACCTGCGAAATCAGCAAAAGATCATCACATAACTTTTGTGGTTGACATAACGGATATTTTCCCGTCAGTTTCTTCCATATTAAAAACGCTCAGTGAAGGAATGGTTGATGTATCCATAGAAGGTGAAATCAAAGCACGGTCTTTGTTCGTCAACAAATCAGTTAAATTTAATAAGTCAAAGAAAATAAGACCAGAAGATTTGCGTAAACAGAAATAACCATTGAGCACTATAAAAATGAAAGGAAATTTGATTAATTTTGAACTGTAAAATAAGTCCTCTATGAACTCAAAAATATTATCTGTATTCATTTTCGTTCTTCTTTTCTCAATCCAGGGAAACGCACAAAAGGATACCTCGTTCAAATCAAATGATATTTTTACAAATATTGAAAAAGGGAGTCAAAACAGAATTCAGTTTGATCAAAAAGAGGAGATCCACAACCTGGTCTTAAAGCACATTGCAAAAAACAGGCATGAAGGAGGAATTAGCGGTTATCGCATAAGAATATTCAGTGATCTTGGAATGAATGCAAGGACTGAGTCAGAGGAAGCCAAAACCAGGTTTTATGAGCATTTTCCAAATATTCCAATATACAGAAAATATGATTCACCCTATTTCAAAGTTTACGTAGGCGATTTCAGAACAAAAATCAAAGCAGTTAAAAACCTGAAAAGAATAAAACGGGAATTCCCAAAGGCCTTCATTGTGCCAGATAAGATAAACTACCCGGATTTAGAATAACAGAATAAACCCAATGTAATGAGCGATCAGTTAAAACATGAATGTGGCATTGCTTTAATAAGATTTCGTAAACCTCTCGAATATTACCAGGCAAAATACGGTACGTGGATGTACGGATTGCAAAAGCTTTACCTGCTAATGGAAAAGCAGCACAATCGGGGACAGGATGGTGCCGGAATCACAAGTCTTAAATTCGATTTGCCTCCCGGGAAAAAGTATATTCACAGGTACAGAAGTAACAGAAGCCTGCCTATTAAAAGAGTTTTTGATCACATAAACGAACGTCACCAGGAAATACAGGAGAAGAATCCTGATCTGCTCAAAGATCCGGTCTGGTCGAAGGACCATTTGCCATTTGCCGGTGATATTTACCTGGGACATTTGCGATACGGTACATTCGGGCAAAACAATATTGAATACGTCCACCCGGTAATGAGGGAAAACAACTGGAAGTCAAGAAACCTCATACTAGCCGGGAATTTTAATCTTACAAATGTGGATGAACTGTTTCGTGTCCTTATAGAGCTGGGGCAGCATCCTAAAGATTATTCCGATACAGTTACAGTACTTGAAAAAGTTGGACATTTCTTAGATGAAGAAAACCAGTTACTCTTCAGAAAGTATAAAAACGAAGGGTTGAAAAATCCTGATATTTCTGAAAAAATAGCACAAAACATAAGCATCACAAAAATATTGCAGGAAGCCAGTAAAGACTGGGATGGTGGCTATGCAATTGCCGGAATTGTAGGACACGGAGACTCATTCGTTATACGAGACCCATGGGGTATTCGCCCGGCTTATTATTATCAGGATGACGAAATTGTTGTGGTCGCATCCGAAAGGCCCGTAATACAAACAGTTATGAACGTGCCGGAAGATACAGTTCATGAGATTGAGCCCGGGGGAGGATTAATCATCAAAAAGTCAGGAGAAATTAATCATGAAGAGATAAGGGTTCCCCAGGAAAAAAAATCATGCTCCTTTGAAAGAATATACTTTAGCCGGGGCAGTGACAAAGACATTTATAACGAAAGAAAGAAACTGGGAGAATTGATCATACCGGATGTGTTAAAAGCCATCGATTATGACCTTGAAAATACTGTATTTAGTTTCATACCAAATACTGCAGAAACTGCTTTCTATGGTATGCTGAAAGGAATGGAGCAATACCAGATTGAACAGCAGACCAAAGAAATAATGAAATACAAGGACGATCTGAAAAAAGATAAACTGCAGAGTATTCTTTCAAAACACATCAGGGTAGAAAAGATTGCCATAAAAGATGTAAAACTCAGGACATTTATTTCACAGGAATCGGGAAGAAGAGATTTGGTAGGACACGTCTATGACATTACATACGGCACAGTGAACAAGGGAATTGATAACCTGGTTGTAATAGACGACAGCATCGTTCGTGGTACAACTTTAAAAGAAAGTATTCTACAGATACTGGACAGGCTTGAACCCAAAAAAATTGTTATCGTCTCGTCTTCTCCGCAAATACGCTATCCCGATTGTTATGGAATTGATATGGCCAAAATGGGCAATTTTGTTGCCTTCCAGGCAGCTATTTCTCTCCTGAAGGAAAGAGGAATGGATAACAAAATTAATGAAGTATACAAAAAATCAAAGGAGCAGGAAAATTTACCCAAAGAACACATCGTAAATTACGTAAAAGAAATTTATAAACCTTTTACAGCAGAAGAGATTTCAGCAAAAATCAGTGAATTGCTAAAAGCCGACAATATAAAATCAGAAGTTAAAATTGTATATCAGAGCATTGAAAATCTTCACAAGGCTTCTCCGGAACACACCGGTGACTGGTATTTTACAGGAAACTACCCCACTCCGGGAGGAAACAAAGTAGTAAACACTGCTTTCTTAAATTTCATTGAAGGGAAAAACGTAAGGGCCTATTGATTTTTTTGCTCTTTGTATGACTCAACATACCTGTCTACCTTTTCCGGGTAAACATCTTTAATAGTGATCATAATGCCCGTTTCTTCCACATTTCCAAATGGAATATTTATTGAAGTTCCAAAAATCATCATACTCCTTGATAAATTCATGTAAGCATTGATTAATGGAGGCACATTTTCGCCCAGTTTTCTTACTTCTTTGGTTAATATTCGCTTATTCTGATCAAAGGTTTCCCCACTTAAGATGTGATCAAGTTCTTCCTCAGGGGTCTTTTTCCCTTCAGCCTTCACAGGAGATACAAGATGCCGCCCGTCAGGAAACTCTTTGTCCAGAAAATGCAGAATAAGATCCCTGGCTTTCTGATTAAAATGCGGATACATAGTTACTTTGCCGAAGAAATACTTGCTGTGAGGATTATCAACAACAAAAGCGCCCAGTCCGTCCCATAGATTATCCAGTGCATATACTGTCTTTTTAACCGAACCTGTCGATTGAAAGGATGGTTGAATGAAAGATCTCCCTAATTCAATGGTATAAGGCAAATAATCATGTATAAATTTATCGGAAAAATTAAATAATTTATAGGTTGCAAGCTTTTGAGGATCAGTTGTGCGGTCACAAACCTTAAAACGATAACCTCCCATTAATTCCTCCTCTTTCGGATCCCAGACAATAAGCTGCTTATAAGGAGTCTCACAGGTGTCAAATGAATCAAGATCCATGTCTTTCCCGGTACCACCACCTGCCTTACGAAAGGTTAATTCGCGCAAACGACCAATCTCTTTTACTAAATTGGGAGAATCATGGTAAGTTATTATATAAAGTTCATTTTCACCGTAATTGGTATTTCTTAGAAATTTATCACGAGTGAGTTCTTTTTTAATTTTATCTTTAGCAATCGGTTGTATTACTTCCTTCATACCATAGAAATTTGTGCTACAAATTTACGAATTTTTACCTTAATTATACTTCAAATTCAGTCCGTCTTCCAGCTCCCAAATCATAAACAAACTCTTTTAACAGCTTTGCCCAATCATCTGGTGTATATCTTTTGTCAAATGTCTGGAAAGAAATCGGCTTGCCAAAAGTTATGACAATATTTTTATCCTTTTGTTTAAACATTTCATCTGGGAGGTAAAACATTTCAATATTGGACTTAATGCTAAAAAACTTCCTGATATTAGCAAGGTTATAAAAGAAATTCGAATTCCTTCCACTGATGTGAACGGGAATAATATCCCGTTTATACTTTTTAGCTTTCAGAATAAAATTCTTATGCCATTTCAGATCCACAATTTTCCCTTTAACCTTCCTTGAACAAAGACCTGCAGGGAAATTCAAAATTTGTACATCAGAAGCATAAGCCTCCTCAATTTTTTTTGCGTATTCAACAGATTGTCTTCCATGTTTATTTACCGGCAGGAACACGGGATCCATGTTTTTAATATTCATCAGAATATCGTTGACAATGAATTTTATGTCGGGAAAAACATCACCTACTTCTTTTGCAAGTGCCAATCCGTCCAACCCTCCAAGGGGATGGTTGGCTATAAAAATATATCTCCCGGACTGTGGTATATTCTCTTTGCCGTAGGTCTGTATATTAATGTCAAGCCTCCGCAATCCCTCTCTTACAAATTCGAGGCCTTCCAAATGATTAATGTGAGGTAAAATTTCATTCAGCTCTTTTTCATGAATAACCTTACGAATATACCGGTAAATGAAACCCGGTAACAGACGTGCCAGTTTCGGATTTTTCTCATAAAATATCTGCTTGACATCTATTTCCTGAAAATTATCAGTCTCTTTTGTATTGTCAGTGTTCATTTAACTCATTTTGTTTACAAAGTTACAAAAAACGTTGAATTAAACAATAGCAGGGGGTTTGCAGAGCCTCTAATTATCAAACCTGTAGTGTAACAAAGAAAAAGTTTTCAACAATGTGGTAAAAAATGGTAGAAAGTGGTTGAAAGTGGTTAAAAATTATTTATATTTACATGATAATTTATTTGATTGTATGGCCACATTTATAGGAGATTATACATGCAAAGCGGACAGCAAAGGCAGAATAACACTGCCTTCGGCCTTCATGAAGCAGATGAAAGAGGCTTCTGGTCACCGCTTTGTCGTTAAAAAAGACATCTTCGAAAAATGCCTTGTATTATATCCTATTGATGAGTGGGAGCGCCAGAATCAATTAATCAGAAGCAAAATTAACCCTTATAACAAAGAGCACAATAAATTTTTAAGAAACTTCTACCGGGGAACAGCAGAAATTGTTCTTGACGGAAACAATCGCCTGCTAATTCCAAAACGACTATTAGAACTGGTAGAAATTGATAAAGAAGTTGTACTGGCAGGCCAGGATGGTAAAATTGAAGTTTGGGCGAAAAGTCTGTATGAACAAGTGGAAGAGCCTGAAGAAGAATTTGCACAACTGGCGGAAAAGATTATGGGCAAAACGATTAACGATCAAAATGAAGACTAAAAATGTATCACCAGCCAGTATTATTAGAAGAGAGCATCTCCGGGCTCAATATAGACCCCAATGGTATCTACGTTGATGCCACTTTCGGGGGTGGTGGACATTCAAAAGAAATTTACAGGAAACTAAATAAAGGCAAACTGATCGCTTTTGATCAGGATAAAGATGCAGAAAATAATGTCGGGGAAGATGAAAAAATAATCTTCGTCCGACACAATTTCAGATATATGAAAAATTTTTTAAAATATCTGGGGTTTACGCAAATTAACGGGATTCTCGCCGATCTGGGAGTCTCATCTCACCATTTCAATACACCGGAAAGGGGCTTTTCATTCCGGTTCTCTGCACCTCTTGACATGAGGATGAACCAGAATCATTCACTAACAGCTCAATATATCATCAATCGATACCATCCGGCTAATCTTTTCAGAATATTTAAAGAATATGGTGAAATAAAATCTCCCCGGAGAATTGTTGACACCATAATTAAAGAAAGAGAAAAAAAGGAGATTAATACCACTGATGACCTTATATACATTCTGGATCCGCTTATCCCTGAAAGAAACAGGAACAAAATGCTGGCCAGAATATTTCAGGCCTTAAGAATTGAAGTAAACCAGGAGATCACAAATCTCAAAATATTTTTATCTCAAAGTGCTGAGATGCTTAAAGACAGAGGCAGATTGGTAGTTATATCTTACCATTCACTGGAAGACCGACTGGTGAAAAATTTTATGAAAACAGGTCGGTTTTCGGGGACCCCGGAGAAAGATTTTTACGGCAATATTCTTAAACCTCTAAAAACTATAAACAGCAAAGTAATAACTCCTTCTGAAATGGAGATCAGTGAAAACAACAGGGCACGAAGTGCTAAATTAAGAATTGCAGAAAAAACACAACAATAATGAACCAAAACAAAAAAAACATAGAATTTATAGACGAATCGCAGGAACGAAAAGAACTGAAGAAAGTTGGTTCTTTAAAAGGCTTGCTGGCTGGTTCATTGTTAACCAAAGACAAGGTGATCAGGCAGCTGCCCTTCATTCTATTTTTGGCCCTTATTGCCTTTATCTACATCGGAAACAGGTATCATGCCGAAAAACTGGTAAGAAAAAATTCTATTCTGCAGGAAGAAGTAAGAGAACTGAGAGCAAAATCTATTTCTATTTCTGCCGAATTAATGAATATAAGCAAACAGTCGGAAGTAATCCGGCTTGTAAAAGAAAGAAATCTGGGGTTAAAGGAATCGACAACACCCCCTAAAAAAATTGTGATTAAAGAAGACTGAGTATGCCGCTGAAGAGAGAAATATTATGGCGTGTAGGAGTAGTATATGTGTTTATACTACTTTTTGGGTTATTAATTCTCGGCAAGATTGTATATCTGCAATTGTTCCAGGGACAGAAATGGGAAGAAAAATCGAGGGACCTGCACCTTAAAAATCAGATTATTCAATCGAACCGGGGTGAAATATATTCTGCAAACAACAGGCTCCTGGCAAGCTCTGTTCCCTTTTATGAAATACGACTTGACACCAGAAGTACGGGCCTTTCTCTCGATACTAAAACATATTTAAAAAAACTGGATACGCTTTCCCATAAACTGGCTGAAACTTTTAACGATAAAAGTGCAAAACAATACCGGAAGGAATTATACCAGGCCAGAAAAAAAGGAGAAAGATTTTTCCTCATAAAAAAACGGGTAAGTTATCACCAACTGAAAAAAATCAAGCAATTCCCCCTTTTCAGACTGGGACGATACAAAGGTGGATTTATTGTAATTAAAAGGAACATCAGAATTCAGCCACACGACCAGCTGGCCTCCAGAACAATTGGCTATACAAAAGACTGGGAAGGAAGTACAAGGGTAGGAATAGAGGGAGCTTATGATCAGTACCTTGAAGGTACAGAAGGTGTCAGGTTGATGCGTAGAATCCAGGGAGGAATATGGATCCCTGTAAGTGATGAAAATGAGATTGAACCCAGAAGTGGAAAGGATGTGATCACAACCATTGATGTCAACATCCAGGATGTGGCCGAAAGCGCGCTAAAGCAACAGCTTATTAAACACAATGCTGATCACGGGACAGCTGTTTTAATGGAGGTAAATACCGGGAAGATCAAAGCCATCGCCAACCTGGGTAAAACCAAAGAAGGCAAATACAAAGAAATATATAATTATGCCATCGGTGAAAGCCGTGAACCCGGATCAACTTTTAAACTTGCATCAATCATAGCTGCTTTGGAAGACAATTTCGTAGAACTGGATGACACAATAGACACCAAAGACGGAACCGTAGAATATTATGATAAGAAACTCAAAGATTCCAAACCTGGTGGATATGGGGAAATTACCGTTAAGCAGGCTTTTGAATATTCTTCCAATGTAGGAATTTCAAAAATTATAACAAAAAATTATAAAAACCGCGAAAGACAATTTATAGATCGCCTTTACAGCATGAACCTGAATGATCCGCTAAATCTTGAAATAAAAGGAGAAGGAAAACCAAGAATAAAATACCCGGGAGATAAATTGTGGTCTGGCATTTCCTTGCCCATGATGTCTATTGGCTATGAGGTTAGATTAACCCCGTTGCAAATTTTAACCTTCTATAATGCTGTTGCAAACAGTGGTAAAATGATGAAACCCATGTTGGTTCAAAAAATCATGGACCACGGAGAAACTGTTAAAAATTTCAAACCTACTGTAATGAATGCTGCTATCTGCTCCAAGCCTACAATCAGAAAAGCACAAAAACTCCTCGAAGGTGTAGTTGAAAATGGAACAGCAAGAAATCTGAAAAACCTGAATTATAAAATCGCGGGAAAAACAGGAACAGCACAAATTGCAAATGAGAAATACGGCTATTCAAAAAAATCAGAGATAAGCTACCAGGCTTCCTTTGTAGGATATTTCCCGGCAAATGATCCCAAGTATTCCTGTATAGTGGTAGTGAATTCTCCCTCAAAAAATGTGTATTACGGAAATATTGTTGCCGGACCTGTATTCAAAGAAATAGCTGATAAAGTCTATGCTACAAGCTTTAATATTCATGAAGGGCTTGAAATGGCAAAATCTCAGAATGATATTGAAATCCCTTATACAAAACACAGCCACCGTAAAGAACTTAAAAAAGTTCTAAATGAACTGAATATTAAAACACAGGATGAAATCGTGGACTCTGACTGGGTTGTAACGCGTAAAATGGATTCATGTATCAAACTGGCCAACCGGTATATAAAAAATAAAACTATGCCAAAAGTAATAGGAATGGGCGTTAAAGACGCTGTATACATTCTTGAAAACATGGGACTTAATGTAAGTGTCGTGGGCAGAGGTAGTATCAGGAAACAATCAATTCCGCCGGGAACCAGAATTGAAAAAGGGGAAAAAGTAGAACTTGAAATGACATTTAAGGAATGAAAAAACTAGATCAAATATTAACCGATATTCCTGTACTTGAACAAAAAGGAACAACTGCGAAACAAATTGTATCCGTTCATTTTGATTCAAGGGAAGCCCGGGAAGGATCCTTATTTGTTGCAGTGAAAGGACTGACTGTAGACGGACACCAATTTATTGATGAGGCTGTTAAAAACGGAGCTGTTGCTGTTATTTGCGAAATGTTCCCTAAACACATAAATGAAAATATTACCTACATCAAAGTAGAAGACTCAGCAGATGAGCTGGGAAAAATAGCTGCTAATTTTTATGACAATCCTGCAAGAAAAATAAACCTTGTAGGAATAACAGGTACAAACGGAAAAACAACCACAGCTACCCTCCTTTTTCAATTGTTCCTGCAAAGTGGGCATAAAGTAGGCCTGATTTCCACAATTGCCAACTACATAAACAACAGAAAGCTCTCTACAAAATTTACAACTCCTGATTCAATAAAGATAAACAAGCTCCTGAAAGAAATGGTGGACGAAGGGTGCGAATTTGTTTTTATGGAAGTAAGCTCTCACTCCCTCAAACAGAAACGAATATCAGGACTGCGCTTTCAAATGGCGCTTTTCACAAATATTACACATGAACACCTTGATTACCACAAAACATTTGAGGATTACATCCACTCAAAAAAATTGCTTTTTGACAACTATCTTGATAAAAATTCTGTGGCTATCATTAATTCCGATGACCGAAATGCAAGGATAATGACCCAAAATACCAAAGCCCAGGTAAATACATTCGCACTGAAAAATATGGCTGATTTTAAAGGCAGGATTATTGAAAAACACATGGATGGAACCCAGCTATACCTTAATAATAATGAAGTATGGACTCAATTTATCGGTCAGTTTAATGCTTATAATATCATCGGGGTATACGCTGCTGCAAGGCTTTTGGGTTACGAAAAAGAAAAATTACTAATTGATATAAGCAAACTGGAGCCTGTAGATGGACGCTTTGAAACAATCCATTCCAAAGACAATAAAACGGCTATTGTAGACTATGCACACAGCCCGGATGCTCTTGAAAACGTGCTGAAAACAATCAGTGAATTGCAAAAGGAGAACCAGGAGCTAATCACTTTAATCGGTGCCGGTGGCGACAGAGACAAAACCAAACGGCCACAAATGGCAAGAATCGCAATTAATTACAGCAATAAAGTAATTCTTACTTCAGATAACCCGAGAACAGAAAATCCGGAGGAAATTCTGAACGATATGAAAAAAGGAGTTCCTAAAAATAGAGAAGACAAAGTTGTTATAATAACTGACAGAAAAGAAGGAATACGCACAGCCTGCATGATGGCAAGAAATAATGACATAATCCTGGTAGCAGGAAAAGGGCATGAGACCTACCAGGAAATTAACGGGGTCAGGCATCATTTTGATGACAGGGAGATTATAAAAGAAATTTTTAACAATTAAACTTGAAAATAAATGTTTTATCATCTTTTTCAATACCTTGAACAATTTGACATACCGGGAGCGGGAATGTTTCAGTATATCTCATTCCGTTCAGCAATGACTATTATTACATCTCTCATTATTTCCCTTCTTTTCGGAAAGAAAATTATTAACCTGCTCAGAAAGAAACAAATCGGAGAAGAAGTAAGAAAACTTGGACTTGAAGGAGAAAAAACAAAAGCCGGAACACCCAGCATGGGAGGGCTTATTATTATTGCATCCATTTTAATACCTACTCTCCTCTTTGCCAACCTCTCAAATGTGTATGTCATTCTCATGATCATTACTACCATCTGGTTGGGTACAGTAGGCTTTATAGATGATTACATTAAAATATTTAAAAACAATAAGAAGGGCCTGGCCGGTAAATTTAAAATAGTCGGTCAGGTTATCCTGGGGCTAATTGTTGGGATTACTCTCTTTATAAGCGAGGATGTCACTGTTAAAAGAAACCTGACAGACAAAGAGATACAGCAAGCCACGCTTTCTGAGGAATTACAAAACATGGGAAACAAAGATAAAGCTCCATACCTTTTTGCTGATTCTGAAAAATCAACCATTACAACCATACCATTTTTCAAGAATAATGAATTCGATTATCAGTATCTGGTTGCTTTTGCCGGAAAACACAAAGAAAAACTTGCATGGATCGCTTTTGTAATAGTTACCATTTTAATTGTAACAGCAGTCTCTAACAGCGCTAACCTGACAGATGGGCTTGACGGACTTGCAACCGGAACATCGGCAATTATCGGGGCGACACTGGGCATTCTGGCTTATGTCTCAGGGAACTTGATCTATGCAGATTATCTTAACATCATGTATATTCCACATACTGGCGAACTAGTAGTTTATGTAAGTGCTTTCATAGGCGCAACCATCGGATTTATGTGGTACAACTCATATCCGGCACAGGTATTTATGGGCGATACAGGTAGCCTTGCGCTAGGGGGTATCATTGCTGTTTATGCAATAATCATCAGAAAAGAACTGCTGATCCCTATTCTTTGCGGAATTTTCTTCGTTGAAAGCATCTCGGTCATGATACAGGTTTCTTATTTTAAATATACAAAAAGAAAATATGGAGAGGGGAAAAGGATTTTCAGAATGTCTCCCCTCCACCATCACTATCAGAAAAAAGGATACCCTGAACCCAAAATAGTAACCAGGTTCATGATTGTGGGTATTCTGCTGGCAGTAATAACAATAGTGACATTAAAAATACGATAATGATGAACAGAAAAACCGTCATATTAGGCGCAGGTGAAAGTGGAGCAGGGTCTGCTGTTTTGGCAAAAAAACAGGGGCATGAAGTCTTTGTTTCCGATAAAGGCTCTATCAAAGAAAAATATAAAAACCTTCTGCATGAATATGACATAAAATTTGAAGAAAAAAAACATACAGAGAAACAAATTTTAGAAGCAAACGAGATAATAAAAAGCCCGGGAATACCGGAAAATACAGATATAGTTAAAAAAGCAATATCTAAAAAAATTCCTGTAATATCTGAAATCGAATTTGCCGGAAGATTTACTAATGCTTTCACAATTTGCATTACAGGAAGCAATGGCAAAACAACAACTACAAAGCTTACACATCATATTCTTAAAAATGCAGGATTAAACGTGGGACTGGCAGGAAATGTAGGCAACAGTTTTGCCTTGCAGGTGGCTACAGAAAATTATGACTACTACGTAATTGAACTTAGCTCCTTCCAACTGGACGGAATGTATAAATTCAGGCCAAACATTGCAATGCTTCTTAACATCACACCCGACCATCTTGATCGATATGATTTTAAGATCGAAAACTATGTAAAATCAAAATTCAAAATTCTGCAAAACCTAACCGATAAAGAACTTTTCATCTACAATGAAGATGATGAGCTGATAAATAAGGAACTAAAAAATTACAGCACTCCTGCTAATAAAGTAGCCTTCTCCTTTGATAAAAAGCAAAAGCAGGGAGCTTATATTGAAAACGAAAAACTAACTATAAACTATAAAAACAACCCATTTACTATGGCAATAAACGATTTAGCGCTAAGAGGAAAACACAATGCCTATAACTCAATGGCTGCAGGCATTGCTGCAAAAGCCCTGGATATTAGGAAAGACGTGATAAGAAAGAGTCTTACAAACTTCCAGGGTGTTGAACACAGGCTTGAAGAAGTTCTTAAAATTCATGGCATCCGGTTTATTAATGATTCCAAAGCAACCAATGTCAACTCAACCTGGTATGCACTGGAAAGCATGCCTGAGAATGTAATCTGGATTGCCGGCGGACTTGATAAGGGAAATGACTACAAACCACTGATAGACCTGGTGAAACAAAAAGTAAAAGCCATCATTTGTCTGGGTATCGACAACCAAAAAATTCATGATGCTTTTAAAGACGCTGTGGAAACAATTGTGGACACTAAAACAGCCGAAGAAGCCGTAAGAACAGCTTATTATGTAGGAAGAAAAGGTGATACAGTATTGTTATCGCCCGCCTGTGCCAGCTTCGACCTGTTTGAAAATTATGAAGAACGCGGAAACCAGTTTAAAAAAGCAGTAAGAAATTTATAAATCTATGAACCTGAAAGAGCTTATAAATAAATACTTTAAAGGAGACGGCATTATCTGGGGAGTGGTAATCCTGCTTTCACTGTTATCGCTGCTGGCCGTCTACAGTTCTACGGGTACACTCGCTTATAAATCGCAAAATCCGGGAACTACTTATTATGTACTGAAGCACTTTTCTCTTCTGGTTTTAAGCCTGATCATTATCTTCATTGTACATAATATCCATTATAAGTATTATTCAAGACTCTCTCAGTTGTTCATTTTCGTAGCATTTATACTGCTGTTGCTAACACTGGCAATGGGCACCAGCTATAATGAAGCCAGAAGATGGCTCACTTTACCAGGAATTGGTTTAACAGTGCAAACATCAGACTTTGCCAAGCTGGCCCTGATGATGTATATTGCACGGATTCTCTCTCTTAAACAACATAAAATAAATGAAACAAAAGAAGTCCTGGGAAATTTATTCGTTCCTACAATTATTATCTGCGGTCTGATATTGCCGGCTAATCTTTCAACCTCTCTGATCCTCTTCGCCACAGCGCTAATACTTATGTTTGTAGGAAGAATCAAAATAAAATATATTGGCGGACTTCTTATCGTAGGTTTCTTTTCAATAGCCATCTTAATAAGCGGAATGGTTCTTACAGAAAATAAAGGCAGACTTACAACCTGGGAAAACAGGATTGAATCATTTTTTGAACCTGAAAACGAAGACAGTTACCAGGTAGAACAATCAAAAATAGCAATAGCAACGGGTGGTTTTTTCGGCAAAGGACCGGGAAACAGCACGCAAAGAGATTTTCTTCCTTATGCTTATTCAGATTTTATTTATGCCATTATAGTGGAAGAATATGGGTTCCTTGGAGGTCTGGTTATTTTGTTTCTCTACCTTTTCCTGCTCTACAGGGCCGGTGTGATCGTAAGAAAAAGCAACAGGACTTTCGGGGCATTTCTCGCCTTTGGACTCACTTTGCTGCTCGTTTTTCAGGCATTCATAAATATGGGAGTGGCTGTACATCTCTTCCCTGTAACCGGGCAAACCTTGCCTTTTGTTAGCATGGGTGGTTCGTCGTTACTCTTTACAAGCATTGCGATTGGTATCATCCTGAGTGTCAGCCGATCGGTGGATGAACCTAAAATAACCAAAAAAGTATTGACAGATAATGAGTAATCAGAATATACATATTATCATAAGTGGAGGAGGAACCGGCGGACATGTCTTCCCGGCTCTCTCCATAGCCAATGCGGTCAAAGAGATTGAACCTTCGGCAGAACTGCTTTTTGTTGGAGCAAAAGACAGGCTGGAAATGCGTAAGGTCCCGGAAGCAGGTTACCAGATTATAGGTCTTCCTATTAGCGGAATACAAAGAAAACTCTCTGTGAAAAATCTAATATTGCCAGTAAAACTATTGAAGAGCCTCGCCATGTCCCGGCGAATAATTAAAAAATTTAAACCTGATGTAGTTGTTGGTGTTGGAGGATATGCAAGTGGCCCGGTACTCCGGGTGGCCAGCAAAAAAAGAATTCCAACGCTCATCCAGGAACAAAATTCTTATGCAGGAATTACAAACCGACTGCTGTCCAAAAAGGCAGAAAAAATTTGTGTAGCATATGATGGGATGGAAAAATATTTCCCTGAAGAAAAAATCATGCTCACAGGTAACCCGGTAAGGAAAGAACTAATTCCTGGTAAGGATAAAAAAGAAGAGGCAGCTAAGCATTTTAAACTTGATCCGAAACGGAGAACCATCCTTGCCATTGGAGGAAGCCTGGGTGCAGGGTCAATCAACAACAGCATCATAATGCATCTGGAAAGTCTTAACAGGAAAGATCTTCAATTAATATGGCAATGCGGTAAAAACTATTATGAAAAAGCAAAAGTGGCTTTAGAACAATATAATTTAAGTAATGTGATATTAACACCATTCATAAACCGAATGGACCTGGCTTATTCTATGGCTGATGTAATTATCTCAAGGGCTGGTGCAGGAACAATTTCTGAGCTTGCTCTGGTAAAAAAACCGGTTATCCTGGTTCCCTCGCCAAATGTGGCAGAAGACCATCAAACCAGGAATGCCTTGTCGCTGGTAAAAAAAGAAGCAGCCATTATGATTAAGGACCAGGAAGCAAAGGATAAATTGCTGCCGGAAGCTATAAAAATCACTGATGACGAAGAAAAAAGAAGAAATTTATCAATCAATATAGCAGAAAATGGAAAACCCGATTCAGCAAGAGTAATCGCTGAAGAAGTATTAAAAATGGCACGTAAAAAATGAATATGAACCAGATAAATAGGGTCTATTTTATCGGAATCGGCGGCATTGGGATGAGCGCCCTGGCAAGATATTTCAATAGCCTGGGCAAACAGGTGGCTGGTTATGATAAGGTAAAGAAGCCCTTAACTGAAAAACTTGAAAAGGAAAATATTCATGTTCATTACAAGGACGATGTTTCAATGGTCCCCAAAAAATATAAAGAAAACAAGCAAGACACGCTAATAGTCTATACACCTGCTATCCCTGAGAAACATACGGAGCTGAATTACTTCAAAGAAAATTCCTTCCTCCTATACAAGCGATCAGAGGTATTGGGTTTAATATCTAAAGATAAGCACTGCATTGCAGTTAGCGGAACTCATGGAAAAACCTCCGTGTCCAGCATCATGTCGCATGTCTTCAATGAATATGAGGGCGTTAATGCATTCCTTGGAGGAATTGCTAAAAATTATCAATCGAACCTCCTCTTATCCTCAACAAGCGAAAATGTAATTATGGAAGCGGATGAATTTGACAAATCCTTCCTGCAATTAGATCCATATACACTTATTATTACTTCAATAGATGAGGACCATCTTGATGTCTATAAAAACAAATCATCACTTTTAAAGGCTTTTGAAGAGTTAATTAACAAATTGCCCGCTAATGGTATTTTGCTCATAAAGAAAGAATTAAAAAACAAACTCAGGATACCTTCAAATCTCAGTGTTTACGAATATTCTCTTGATAATGAAGATGCTGACTTCTTTGCAAAAGGAATAACAACTGTAAAAGGAAGATACTTTTTTAGCCTGGTCACCCCGGCTAAGACAATTAGCAATATTGAAATGGGCATTCCTGGACTTGTAAACATTGAAAATGCAGTAGCCGCAAGTGCCATAGCTTTTCTTTATGGTGTGCCCTCAGAAATAATTCAGAAAGCCTTAGCCGGATTCAAAGGAATTGAAAGAAGGTTCGATATCCAATATCAATCTGAAAAAAGAGTTTATATTGACGATTATGCACATCTTCCACAGGAAATTGATTATACAATCCGTTCCGTAAAAGCATTTTATCCCGGCAGAAAAATAACCGGCGTTTTCCAGCCACACCTGTTTAGCAGAACAAAATATTTTTACAGGGAATTTGCAAATGCGCTGGAACAGCTTGATGAAATTCTGCTACTCGATATCTATCCGGCCAGGGAAGAACCCATTGAAGGCGTCACATCAGACCTTATATTTCAGGCTATCAACAATGCAAACAAAAATAAGGTGAAAAAGGAATCTCTAACCGAGCTTGTGAAAGAAAAAGAACCGGAAATCCTTATAACAATGGGTGCAGGAGATATAGACCAGATTACAGATGAGTTGAAAGAAACAATAGCTAAAATAGATAGCAAAGCATGAAAAAACTGAAACAAATAGGAGTTTGGTTAGCAATACTAGGGTACATAGTTATTGCATTGTCTTTTGTTTCTGAAAAGAGAACAGGAAATATATGCAGTAAGATCCAGGTGCACATTAAAGACAGCCTGGAGGATAAATTTGTTTCAGAAAAATATATCAAACATTTCATTCACGACCTGGATCAAAAAGTATTGGGTCAGCCGATTAAAAAAGTTAACATCCAGGAACTAGAAAAATCGATAACCCAAAAACCAATCATAAAAAATACAGAGGTCTATTTTACAGGTACTGGAATTCTTCATATCGAGGTAGACCAGAGAAATCCAATCGTCCGTATTATTAACAACAAACAACAAAACTATTACCTTGACAAGGATGGAGCGATTATTCCGCTTTCATCCTATTATGCTTCGCATGTTCTGGTGGCAAGCGGAGAAATATATGAATTTTTTGAAGTTCCACGGACAAACTGGCTTAAGTGTCCATCAGAAAATAAAGAAAAGAGAAACAATTCAATTTGTGAGATTTTTGAAATGGCTAAATTTATCAATGCCGACCCATTCTGGAAATCACAGATTGAACAAATCTATCTTACACGTGAGGGAGAATACGAGTTGATACCAAGAGTAGGGGCACACCTAATAAAACTTGGTAAGTATGAAAATTTCAAAGAAAAGATGAGAAACTTAAAAGTATTCTACAAAAAAGGATTAAACAATGTTGGCTGGAATCAGTATCTGGTCATCAATTTAAAATATGATAATCAAATAATCTGCAAAAAACAATAATCAAAATGAGTGAGAAAGAAAATTTAGTTGCAGCAATAGACATAGGAACAACAAAGGTTGTTGCCATTATTGGAAAGAAAAAAGAGAACGGACGCATCGAAATCCTTGGTGTAAGCAAAACACCATCCACAGGAATTAAAAGAGGCGTTGTTCAAAACATTGATGAAACAGTAACCGCTATTGAAAAAACCGTGGAAGATGTACAGGCTGCCACAGGTTATGTCTTTACAGATGTATTTGTGGGGATTGCCGGCAAACACATCAAAACGATAAGAAACAGGGGTTATATTAACCGAAATTCAGATGATGATGAGATAGCAAGGGAAGATATAGATAACCTGATTGGTGAAATGTATAATATTTCAATCGATGTGGGTGAAGAAATTATCCATGTGCTTCCTCAGAGTTTCATTGTTGATAATGAAACAGGGATTAAGAATCCGGTTGGGATGCTCGGCCGGCGTGTGGAAGCAAATTTTCACATTGTCATTGGCCAGATCACATCTACCAAAAACATCAGCAAATGTATAACTAAGGCAGGATTAAGCTTAAATGAAATAATTCTCGAACCTTTGGCATCATCTTCTGCTGTTTTAACTGATGATGAGAAAGAAGCTGGTGTGGCCCTGGTCGATATTGGCGGAGGAACTACTGACGTAGCTGTTTATTACGACGATATTATCCGCCATACGGCAGTTATCCCTTTTGGTGGTGATGTGGTTACAAAAGACATTAAAGAAGGATGTTCTATTTTAAGAAGACAGGCTGAACTACTCAAAGTTCAATATGGTTCTGCACTAGGAGATATCGCAAGAGAAGACGAGATCGTCTCGATACCTGGCATCAGTGGAAGAGAGCCGAAAGAGATATCTCTGAAAAGCCTGGCCTATATCATTCAGTCGAGAATGGAAGAAATACTGAATGCCGTGCTTTACGAAATTGAAAACTCCGGTTATTACGAACGCCTTAGCGCAGGTATTGTTATTACAGGAGGCGGGGCATTGCTGAAAGATCTGCCGCAGCTGGTAAAATTCATTACAGGTATGGATGTTCGCCTGGGTTACCCAAGCGAAATGCTGGCTTCTGAAAGTGTAGAAGAGGTAAATAATCCAATGTACTCAACAAGTGTTGGACTTGTGTTGGAAGGCTTTGAGTACATGGAGAAAAATACCAGCAAAGAAAAGGATAAAGATGGAAAAGAAGATCTCCAGGAATTTGAAGAGGAAGAAGAATTACCGGAAAAACAACAGGAGAAAGCACAGAAAGGCTTCTTTAACAAATTAAAAAACGCTTTTAACGATATTTTTGAAGAGAACGACGCAGAAATGTAGATTTGGATTACTCATTTTGATTATCAATTAATTGTAAATAATAAAACTCAATATTATGGCTGACGAATTAATGAATTTTGATTTACCGGTGGACCGCTCATCAATCATCAAAGTGGTTGGAATTGGAGGCGGTGGAAGCAACGCTATCAACCATATGTTCAACCAGGGAATTCGTGATGTTAACTTTGCTGTTTGCAATACGGATGCCCAGGCGCTTGATCACAGTCCTGTGCCGGTAAAAATACAACTCGGCGAATCGCTGACTGAAGGCCGTGGTGCAGGAAACAAACCAGAAATAGGTAAAGAGGCTGCCATTGAAAACCTCGATGATGTAATGGAAGTACTAAGCTCAAACACCAAGATGGTATTCCTTACAGCAGGCATGGGCGGTGGTACAGGAACAGGGGCTATCCCTGTTATAGCCAAAGCAGCTAAAGAACAAGGCATACTAACCGTGGCTATTGTAACCATCCCATTCAGGTTCGAAGGACAAAAAAGAATCAATCAGGCAATTGAAGGAATTCACGAGCTCGGGAAACATGTGGATTCACTCCTGGTTATTAACAATGAAAAACTTCGTGAAGTCTGCGGAAATATGAAACTTTCAGAAGCATTTTCACATGCAGATAATGTGCTGGCTGCTGCTGCAAAAGGTATTGCAGAAATAATAACTGTTCCCGGTTATATCAATGTTGACTTTGCCGATGTAAATACTGTACTTTCAAACAGTGGTGTGGCAATTATGGGTACCGGCGAAGCAGAAGGAGAAAACAGGGCCAGTAAGGCCATTGAACAAGCACTCACCTCCCCCCTACTGAATGATAACGATATCAGGGGTACTGATAATATCCTCCTGAACATTAACTCAGGAAAAGAAGAAATTACAATGGATGAAATTGGTGAAATAACCGATTACATCAATAACGAGGTGGAAACTACCCCGAACATCATCTGGGGAACCGGAAAAGAAGAAGAGCTGGAGAATAAAATCAGCGTTACCATTATTGCAACAGGATTTGAAGACAACAGCATCCCTGAGCTTTATGCTAAGAAAACACATAAGAAGAAAATCACGCTCACTGAAAAATACAACAGGCAAAATCAGGAAGTTAGTCAGAACAATTCTAATGCAAAACAGGAAGATGAATATGAAACACAGCAAAGAACCCTGAATTTTGACCTCACCAAAGAAAGAGAAGAAGAACAATTTGTTGTGCATCATTCTTCAAAATCAGAACAAGAAGAAGATGAACATGAAACAATTAAACAAGAAGAAGTAATTGAAAAGATCAAAGAAAACAGAGATGAAGAAAATCAAACCGGGAAAAACCCAATGAGAAACGATGACGATCTGGAATCTCTGGAAAACGAACCTGCTTTCAAAAGAAAGAAAATAAAAATCGATCAGCCCAGGTACTCAAAAGAATCGAAAATATCACGATATACACTTTCAGACGATGAAGAAGAAAAGACTAAACTGAAAGAGAATAATTCGTATCTTCACGACAATGTTGATTAATATAATAAAAATAACGGAGGGTCAGAATTATGGCACTACTGGATAAAATCGAAGCGGATATGAAAACCGCAATGAAAAACAAAGAAAAAGAAAAAACCGAAGCGCTGCGCTCAATAAAAACAGCCATCATGCTTGCTAAAACTGAAAAAGGAGCTGATAAGAATATCTCAGAAGAAAAAGAGATCAAAATTATTCAGAAACTGGTAAAACAAAGAAAAGAAAGCGCTGAAATTTACCAGCAACAAGGACGGAAAGAACTTGCTGAAATAGAACTCAATGAAGCAAAATTCATTGAAAATTACCTGCCCGAACAAATGAGTGATGAGGAACTTACAGAGATTATCGAAAAAATTATTGAAGAAACCGGGGCTGAAAGCATGAAAGACTTGGGCAAAGTTATGGGAATTGCCCAAAGACAACTGGCAGGTAAAGCTGACGGAAAAGTTATTGCAGACAAAGTAAAATCATTACTTTCGTAAGCTGCTGTCAAACCCTAAAACACGATTATGAAACGAACAATCATCCTTTTTAGCTTACTAATCATTGCAACAACCCAAATTTTCAGCCAGGAAAAAAACCAGGTTACAAATTTTGAGGAATTAATGAAGTCATTGAAAAACGGACAAAATATCAATGCCGTTTTACATTATGGCAAATGCAAACTTGAAATTGACGGGGAAATCCAGGAGGAATCAATAGATGCTATTGGCGGCATGCCACTGGATGTTTACGAGTATTTCAGTAAAAACTTGTTCGGGAACAAACATGCCTTTGTTTCTTCTTCACAGACGAAACTCATTGAAAACCCACTCGGCGAGGGCTATGTGTATAATTATGTGAAAATTAAAATCTACGACAACAACAAAGTTGATATAATTGCTCGTTACCTGAGACCCGGTACAAGAGAAGAAACCATGAGCGAAACGTTCCACGGAAAAATCAATAACGGAGAAAACCAAGAAGGGGTTTACCTGTACAAAAATTAATTCAACCAATAAAAATAAGAATCATCAACCATAATAAAATCAAAGCAGAAAGTCCAGGTATGCGCCTGGGCTTTTGTTGATTTTTAAAATGGTTTTTCCTTAAGGGCTTGTTGAAAACCTTCCTTTTTTCCAAAACACACTTTTTTGAGGATGTGAATCCTGATAGTAATTCCACGCTACTCTTTCACACACCTCACAGAAAAACCATTGCGTTTGTCATTCAGGTTTCTTCCCACATAGGTATTGCTGCAAACAACAGCCCGTTTACCTCCATCTTCGCCGGGAGCAATCCACCAGGCTGTGAATGATCCGCCGGCATAAAAATTCCCGAAAATATCCCTCGCTCCTGCGGGTAAGGCGGCAAAACGAGTCTTATTTTCATTTCCCTTTTTCCAATTAGTTTTGAACTTTTCACAGGCATTTTCCTTGCCCCCTAATTCATTTAACAACTTATTCCAGTCAGTTCTGTCGGGCAACTTCCATCCTTCCGGCACAAGTCCACGTGGATCTTTAATGGCATACCAATTGTACAATTTCCCATACTTGTTTCCTTTTTTTGATTCATTTTCGTAATAACACCAGGCGGGCTTTCCTTCCTCTGCTGATTTCTCCCATTCTTCGGATGTCCTGGCATGTGGAACCGGATCTCCGTTACGAAAATGATCTACATTCAAATTTTTTGTCATCCATTCCTGTTCGCCTACTTTAATGGTCTGGCCCTGAATGTCTTCCGGGAACAGAAACTGGCTGCTGAAAACAATCAGCATCATAAAAACAAGGATATCTAATACATTCATTCATCAAATCCCAAATTAGTTAAATCATATTTTAATTTTTTTAATATTTTATTTTGTTTTATTAAACATTTTTTTACATTTGTTAAACAAGCAATAAACTAATGGATAAAAATTTACCTATTACCTGTCCGAGTTGTAGCTCAGAACTAAAAGTTCAAAGCCTGCATTGCGATTCTTGTGGCACGGACATTACCGGCTCATTTGAAATGCCTTTTTTACTGAAACTGGATAAAGAGGAACAGAAATTCATTCTCGATTTTGTCCAAAGCAGTGGCAGTTTGAAAGTTATGGCGCAGAAACTCAAATTAAGTTATCCCACGGTAAGAAACATGCTAAACGATCTAATCCAAAAGATAGAGAACCTTAAAAAAGAATCTGAGCAATGAAAAAATTCATAAACCCATTCCACTATATTGCCGGCGGCAAATCACTTGTCATAGGTATAATCTTCATATTACTAACCTCTGTGATTGGTTATTTCAGCCATACACATTTCCCTGACCCAGTATCAGTAAACATTTCTGCAGAAATGCCTATTATGTATTATATCATTCAAAACCTGGCTAACTGGCTGGTGTTTTCAACCCTCATTTATCTTTTAACACTTACATCAACCCAATCCGTAAGAATTGTAGACGTTTTTGGAACTCAGGCTCTTGCCCGTTCTCCTTATCTGCTGGCAGCCTTCCCTGGGTTTGCCGGTTCAATTGATAAATTTGGGAAACATCTTTTACATGAATACCTTGGCCAGGGGCAATCCATCAGTGTCACTACCATAGAAATCACCCAGGCAATCATCCTGATCATCGTTACTTTAGTTCTTACAATATGGCTTATTACCTGGATGTATAATGCCTTCCGGGTTTCATCAAATATAAAACCACCACGATCAGGTGTGTTATTCTTCGTGGCTATTGTGGTTTCAATTGTATTTAATCAGTTAATAACCCGTCAACTAATAGAAATTTTCTCCTGATATGAAAAAGATAATAATTCTTACGTTTATTTTATTTGGAGCCCTGGCTCTAAAGGCTCAAAAAAAAGATACTCTGTTCATCAAAATCAACAGCGTTGAAATTCATTCTGTACTGACACAACCAAAAGGGAACCAGTCAACGCCACTGGTAATCTTTATAGCAGGTTCAGGACCCACCGACCTGAACGGAAATTCTGCAATGACACAAAACAACAGTCTGCTCTATCTTTCCGATTCGCTTGTAAAAAAGGGAATGGCCACACTCAGGTTTGACAAGCGGGGCATTGCCAAAAGCGCTTACCCGGGATTTAAAGAAAAAAATCTTACGATAGACAGGTATGTAAATGACCTGGTCTCTATCGTTCAATATGCAAAAGAAGAAAAAGGATTCAGTGAGATATATCTGCTGGGTCATAGCGAAGGCTCATTAATCGGGCTTATTGCGCTTCAGAAAATCAATGCAAAAGGCTTTATTTCTTTAGCCGGAGCCGGAAGCCCGGCTGATGAAATATTAAGAGGCCAGTTGAAACCTAAATTACCTGAAGCATTCTATAGTAAGGTTGAAATTATTATTGACAGTCTTAAGCAGGGTCACAGGGTAAAAAATGTGTCACCACAACTCTACAATTTGTTTCGACCCTCTGTTCAGCCATACATGATTTCCTGGTTTAAATATGATCCGACCGAATTGATTCGTAAGATTACTTGTCCTGTTCTTGTTATAAATGGAACAAAGGATTTGCAAGTCAGTGTAAAAGAAGCTGAAAAACTTGCTAAAGTATCCAGTCAGGCAAATCTGGTTAAAATTGAAAACATGAACCACGTGCTGAAGACCATTGAAGGAGGACAGGCTGAAAATATTCAGGCCTATTCAAACCCGGAAATGCCTGTAAACCAAAAACTGATAAAAACAATCACTGAATTTATCACCTCAAAATAGAACATTATGAAAAAGACACAAATCGGTTGGGTTGTAATAACCGTAATTCTCATAATAGATGCTTTTGTTCTGTATGAAAACCTGAATACACAAACACTTTTCATAACCTTAAGTCTTTCGCTCTGTTTGCTTCTTTTATTCGGAAGTCTAACCCTTTCAATTGATGAATATTATTTACGTTTTTCCTTTGGAGTCGGGCTAATAAGCAAAAGGTACCCTTTAAGTAAAATTGAAAGTTGCCGGCCAATCAGTTATGTCCCTTTTGGCTTTGGGATTCGTTTCAGACCTGGTGTAATTTTATTCAATGTTTCTGGTTACAAAGCTCTCGAAATATCAATCAAAGGGAAGTACCGAAAGATATGGATAGGAACCAACGAGCCGGAGGCATTTGCGGAATATATGCAAAAGCAATTTGAATGAATTATTTGATTTAATTTTGAACCAAATAAGGGAACTGTGGCAGGGAACAATGAGAAATGAAAAATGTCTATTTATGAATGAAGTAAACAATGATTAAAATATCTAACATTTATAGTTTATTCTTAAAAAACTTGCGGGTAATAAAACGATCTTAATCAACTCAGTTTACTCAACCAACAAAAATACAGCATGTCGCTGTTTACTAATTTTTGCCGACTTAACTCTGTATTCCTGATTCTGAATTTTGAATTCTGTATTCTTCTTTCAATATCTACTGTCTACTGACTACTCACTACTTACCGATAAACATAACAATAAAACCATTCACTTTTATTAATTTCGCAGCTAATAAATTGAACATTCAGAAACAAAAGGGAACATTATGGCAGACGACAAAAAAGTAATATTTTCGATGATGGGTGTAAGTAAGCAAACACCACAAGGGAAAAAGATAATAAACGATATAAATCTTTCATTTTTTTACGGGGCAAAGATTGGCATTCTGGGTTTGAATGGAGCAGGAAAATCTACAGTTTTAAGGATTATTGCCGGTTTGGATGAAGAATATGAAGGCGATGTAACCTATTCTCCGGGGTATTCGGTTGGTCATTTACCCCAGGAGCCGGAACTTGATAAAAATAAAAATGTAATTGACATAGTTAAAGAGGGAGCGGCAGATACAGTAAACCTGCTCAAAGAGTATGAAGAGATCAACAATAAATTTATGGATGAAGAGATCATGAATGATCCGGACAAAATGAATGATCTCATAGAAAAGCAAAGCAAAGTACAAGAGAAGATTGAACAGAAAGATGCCTGGGACCTGGATTCCAAGCTAGAACTTGCGATGGATGCCCTTCGCACGCCAGAAGGAGATACACCGGTCGGGGTATTGTCTGGAGGTGAGCGCAGACGTGTTGCTTTGTGCCGATTATTGCTTCAGGAACCTGATATACTCCTCTTAGATGAGCCCACCAACCATCTGGATGCAGAATCGGTTCACTGGCTGGAGCAACATTTGCAGGATTATAAAGGAACGGTAATTGCCGTTACACACGATCGTTATTTTCTGGATAATGTCGCCGGTTGGATTCTTGAACTGGACAGAGGAGAAGGCATTCCTTTCAAAGGAAACTACTCATCATGGCTGGAACAAAAGTTGAGCCGCCTGGAAAAGGAAGAGAAACAGGAGACCAAGCGTCAGAAAGCTCTGCAACGTGAACTTGAATGGGCGAAAAAAGGACCGAAAGGACGACAAAGTAAAGGGAAGGCGCGTCTGAAGAATTATGAATCCATGCTGGCTGAGGATTTAAAA